>Ga0114129_10006596_pt1 | contig 16473 bp, 14 predicted proteins | sample RhiMetdeltSRZDD1_FD_80071 | JGI IMG/M metagenome (GOLD analysis project Ga0114129, IMG submission 80071) | Populus rhizosphere microbial communities from Tennessee, USA - Rhizosphere MetaG P. deltoides SRZDD1 (version 2) (version 2) | ecosystem: Host-associated > Plants > Roots > Rhizosphere >... | reverse complement strand
GGCTGGCCGGTGTGCAGCGCCAGAATTTCATTCAATCGCTCGCGCATGCGCAGGATTTCTTTTGCGTGGATGTCGATATCGCTCGCTTGGCCCGCGAGGCCGGACATCCACGGCTGGTGGATCAGGATGCGCGCGTTCGGCAGCGTGAATCGTTTGCCTTTCGCGCCGGCCGTGAGCAGGACGGCAGCCATCGACGCGGCCTGACCGATGCAGTACGTCGCGACGTCGGGCTTGATGAACTGCATCGTGTCGTAAATCGCCAGCCCCGCCGTGATCGAGCCGCCCGGACAATTGATGTAGAGCACGATGTCGCGGTCGGGATCCTCGGCTTCGAGAAAGAGCATCTGCGCGATGACGAGGTTGGCGACCGCATCGTCGATCGGCGTGCCGATGAAGATGATGCTGTCTTTGAGGAGCCGGGAAAAGATGTCGTAGGCGCGCTCACCGCGATTCGTCTGCTCGACGACCATCGGGACCAGTTGGGCACGGGAATCGGACATGCCCCACATGGTATCTGAAATCTGAAAACGGGAATCTGCAATCGGTCCGCGAATCGGGGAATCGGGGAATCGGGGTGTTCACCTATCCAGTGACAATCTGCGCCTTTTCGAGAATCCAGGCCATCGTCTTCTCGCGGCGGATGCCGGCGCGCACGCGATCGAGCCCGCCTTCCTTTTCGAGGCGCGCCCGGACGGCAGCCGGCGTCCGGCCCGCGCGCTCGGCGAAGCGGTCGATTTCGCGCGACAGGTCCTCGTCGGTCGCCTCGATCGCTTCGCGCCGCGCGATCTCGTCGAGCACGAGCGTGCTGCGAACCGTGTCGGCCGCCGGATTCCGCTGACGCTCGCGGAATTCGTCCCAGTTGATGTTGGCCTTCTGCGGATCGAGCCCCTGCTCCATCAGCCGCCGGACGAACTCCTCGAGGCGCCGATCGATTTCGTGCGCGACCAGGACCTCGGGCGCGGACTTGAGCCGGCCAGCCAGCGTCTGCAGAACCTCATGGCGTACGTGATGGTCGGCTTCTTCCTCGGCGCCCTTTTGCAGATCTTCACGAATCCGATCGCGGAGCGCGTCGAGCGTCTCGAGCTCGCTCACTTCCTTCGCGAACTCGTCGTCGAGCGGGAGCAGCTCTTTGCGGCGAATCCCTTTGACGGCGGCGTCGTAGTCGACGGTCGCGCCCGCCAGCTCCTCGACTTCGTAGTTCGGCGGATAGGTGACGGTGAACGATCGGGTCTGACCCGCGGATGCGCCCGACAGGTGATCGTCGAAGCCGGGCGGGTTGGCTTTGGCGCCGAGCTCGATCGAGACGTTCTGCATCACCTCCGGCTTGTCGTCGGGGCCGCGCGCGGGTCCTTCGCCGGGAATCTGAATGAGACCCGTGCGGCGTGTGCGCGTGAGATCGAGGAGCAGCGTGTCGCCGGCGACACCGCCGCGGTCCTCGACCGGATGCCACCGCGCCGCGCGGTGGCGAAGCTGCTCGAGCGCGCGATCGACGGCGCCCACCTCGAGCACGGCGGGCGGTTTGCGGAACGTCAAGCCTGTGTAGTCGCCTGGATCGATCGGCGGCATCGTTTCGAAGTCCGCGACGAACGTCAGCGGCCGGCCTTCCTCGAGCACGACGTCCCGGATGTCCGGCGTCGCGACGGGCTCGAGTCCACGCTCGCGCAACGCATCTCCCACCAAACGGGGGATCAGGTCGTGCGCCACGTCGTAGAGGATCTGCTCCCGGTAGCGCTGCTTCACCACCGACGCGGGGACTTTACCCGGCCTGAATCCGGGGACCTTCGCGGCGCGGGAATAGCCTTTGGCCACGCGGTCGATTTCGGCGTCGAGCACCTCTGAGGGGACTTCGAAGGCGAGGTTCTTGCGCGTCTCGCTGACTTCGGTGAACTCGGTCTTCATTGAAGGGATTATGTCAGGCTCTGGTATTTGAAGTGCTCGGGAAAGCCTGAAAGCTGGAAAGCTGGAAGCCTGAAAGCCTGGAAGCCTGGAAGCCGAAGAGTCCGTTCGAGGACAGCGAAGACGAACTGCGAAAGGGGGGAGTCGAACCCCCAAGGCCTTTCGGCCACCGGATCCTAAGTCCGGCGCGTCTGCCAGTTCCGCCACTTTCGCATCTGCACAGGGTAACGCACCTGCGTTTTACGAAAACCGTAAAACGCAACCCGAGGTCGACTTGTCCCGTCTAATGCCGTATGAGATAATGTGGCATTATGTCAATCAAGCTGCCCCTCATCACGCATCTGCAGTTTCTCGTCCTGGAGGCCCTGTCCATAGATGAGCAGGCCGGCCGGCAGCTCCGGGCGCTGCTGTCGTCGGCCGGCGTACGGAACAGCGGTCCCGCCTTCTATCAAATGATGGCGCGTCTCGAGGAGGCGGGCCTCGTCGAAGGCTGGTACGAGCAGACGATCATCGCCGGGCAGAACCTGAAAGAACGCCGGTACCGCCTGACGCGCGCCGGCCTCCGCGCCGTGTCCGATACGCGCGCCTTCTACCTCGAACGGCTGGGATCGGTTCGCCTGACGCGCCGAGGCTCGCATGCCTGAACGATGGTCGGCGTTCTGCCGCCGGCTCGTGCCCGTGTCATTTCGCGAGCGCGTGTTCGATCCGGCAGTGGCCGATCTCCATCACGAGCGGACTCGAGTCTCGGCATTGCCGCACCGCTGGTCGCGCGCCGTCGGGCGCGCGACGTGTGACGCGAGACTGCTCGTCATCGCGCTCGAGTGCCGGCGGCTGGCACTCACGCCGAAGTGGTCCGAGCCGTTGACGGAATCACGAGAGGGGCGTGTCACCATGTGGCTGCGCGATCTGCGTCTCACGCTTCGTGCGCTGGCCCGTCAGCCAGGCTTCACCGCGGCGGCGGTGGCGACGCTGGCGCTCGGCGCGGGCGCGAACCTGACGATCTTCAGCTTCGTCAACGCGTTTCTCCTGGCGCCGATTCCGGCGCGCGATCCAGCCTCGCTGATTCGCGTGTTCGGGACCGCCGATGGCATCGACCGCGACACCATCTCCTATCCGGATTACGTCGACGGGCGGGAGCGCGCCCGGGGTCTCGATCTGGCCGCGCACTCGGTCACGGCGACGCGCGTGGGTCCGGCCGATGCGGTCGAGATCCGCACCGCGGAGGTCGTAACGGGCAACTACTTCCGTGTGCTCGGTCTCACGCTAACCGCCGGCCGGCTGCTCGACGAACGTGACGATGTGTCGGAAGGGGCGCATCCGGTGGTCGTCCTGTCTCACGGCTACTGGCGATCGCAATTTGCCGCCGCGAGCACCGCGATCGGCCAGAAGCTGATCGTGAACGGCGTGCCGTTCGAGATCGTCGGCGTGGCGCCACCCGGATATCGCGGCACGTTCAGCTCGCACGCGGTCGATTTCTGGGCGCCGCTGATGATGCACCAGACGGTGCGTCCGACCGGCTTGTCGATCAGCAGGCGCGGCTGGGGGTGGCTGTCGATGATCGGCCGCTTGCAGCCGGGCACGGACATCGCCGGCGTCCGGCACGACCTCGATCTGGCGGGCGCCGAGATCCGGCAGCGGTTCCCCGACCACGCGTCATCGAAATTTGGTTTTGCCGTCACGCCCGCTTCGGCGGTGAACGAAGCCGAGCGGGGCGTCATCACGCCGGTCCTCGCGACCGCCTTCGGATTCACCGTGCTCTTGATGATTGTCACCTGCGCCAACCTCGCGGGCGTGATGCAGGCGCGCGTCGCGGCCCGCCGCCGCGAAATGGCCGTCAGACAGGCGCTCGGCGCCGGACGCGGCCGGCTCGCGAGCGAGTGGCTGACCGAATGTTTCTGCCTCGCGATAGTCGGCGGTGTCGCCGGACTCGTGATTGCGCGCTTGATCGCCGCCGGGCTGTCGCGCATCCCGCTGCCGTTGCAGATCCTCGGGGATTTCACCTTCGACACGGCACTCGACTGGCGGATGATCGCGTACGCCGCCGCGCTCTCACTCGTGTCGGGCCTCATCTTCGGTCTCGCGCCGGCCTGGCGCGCGAGCCGTCTTCACGCCTTCCCGCTGCTCAAAGACGACGGTGGCACCGTGGCGGGTGGCCGTCGCGGCACGAAAGTGCGAAGGGCCGCGGTTCTCGTGCAGGTCACGATCTCGGTCGTCCTGCTCACCGGGGCGGGTCTCCTCGCCACGGCGCTCATCCGGCAGCAGCGGCTCACACCGGGATTCCGCACCGACGTGCTGGGACTCGCGTCGTTCAACCTCCACCGCGAGACGGAGGAGAAGCGGCGCGCCTTGACCGATCGGCTGCTCGAACGGGTGCGGAGCCATCCAGCCGTCGAGAGCGCCGACATCAGTGCGACGGTGCCGCTGAGCTTCGAGCACAATCGCATGGGCATTGCCGTACCCGGCTACGTCAGGCCGGACGGAAAGCGCAGTTCGTCGATCGACTTCAACACCGTCGGGCCGGCGTTTTTCCACACGCTCGGCATCAGCTTCGTGGCCGGCGAGTCCTGGTCCCCGCAGGACCCGTCGCCCAAGGTGCTCGTCGTGAACGAAACATTTGCCCGGCGCTTCTGGCCGGAGAAGCCGGCCGTCGGTCAATCCGTCGAGATTCTCGGCCGCGGCATGGTGCAGGTCGCCGGCGTCGTGAAGGACCACGCGTACTATGAGATCGGCGAGTCGCCGCGCCCGTTCATGTACGTGCCGTCAGCGCTCGGCCCGCCCGGAAACTTCGCGCTGCACGTGCGGACGCGCCAGGAACCATCCGCCGTGATGAAGGAACTGCGGACGGCGATCGCGTCCGTCGATCCACGGCTTGCGCCCTACGATGTGATGACGTTCGACGAGCTGCGGACCGTGCCGTTGTTTCCCGCGCGGATGGTGATGTGGGCCGCCGTCGCCTTCGGGCTGATCGCCCTTCTCCTGACCAGCGTCGGGCTCTACGGTGTCGTCTCCACGTCTGTCGCCCAGCGCGCGCACGAGATCGGGATTCGGATGGCGCTCGGCGCGCGCCCGCGCGACATTCTCCGCGGCGTGCTTCGTGAAGCTGGCGTGCTCGTTCTCCTCGGCGCGGCCGGCGGCATTGTGGCCGCGTACTTCGGTGCGCGCGTGCTCGAGTCGGTGATGGCCGGCGCCGGCTCGTTCAGCGTGGCGGTCTCCCTGACTATCGCCGTCGCGCTCGGGCTGCTCGCGCTCGTCGCGTCGTGGGCGCCGGCCCGCCGCGCCGCGCGCGTCGACCCGGTGCGTGCGTTGCGAAATTAGAGCAACGCACTGGTGAACTGATTCAGAAGTTCAACCAGCGGCTCATCTTGACGAGGAACACGTTCGTCGAGGGCGCGTGGAAGGCGCCGCCGAAGTCACGGCTGAAGTTGAAGTCACCAATCGTGCTGGTGTCCTCGCGCCCCTGCTGCCACACGACGAAGAGCGCCGAGCCAGGACGGTACTCCCACCGAAGAACGTTGGTCGTGCGGAACGAGCGGTAGTTGAAGTTGGGGTCGGCGGCGTAATCGTACGGTGCGTACCGGTCTTCGTACCGAGCCGCACGGCCGTCGACGAGCTCCTTGAAGTTCGAGTACGCGCCGGTGGAGACGAACGGCCGCGCATAGATCTGCAGCGAGAGCGTCGGGGTCATGGTGTAGTTGACCCGCGTGGAGATGGCGACCGTCTTTTGATCGATCCGGCCGAAGACGTAGTGCGTGGCTGCGCCGGCCGTGACGTTCTCGATCCATTGCGACTGGTCGTCGTTCACGCTGAAGCCGGGACCAAGGCTGATGAGGAGTGCCGACGTCGGACGGTAATTCATTCCCGGATCGACGCTCCAGCCGGTCGAGTCATGCAGGTCGTTGGACCAGGAGAAATTGCAGTAGAACGAGAACTTCTTGCGCTCGTCGGAGTTGAAGTACCCCCACTGGCTCAGGCCTCCCGTCACCAGGCCGCCCGGACCGCCGCGCGTGAGCCGATCGTTGAACGCCTCCGCGTTGAGGTTGAATCCGCTCCCGAAGCGCCAGTTGTTCATGAGCGTCCAGTGACTGTTGACGTTGCCGCCCGAGAACCGGAGGTCGCCGTCGAAGTTCCAGCCCGCCCACTGATTGAAGTTGATGTTCCGGTTGCGCACGTGCGTCCCCGGCTTGTCGTCGCGGATCTGATACCAGTTGCTGACTGAGATCTCGTCGGCGCGTGACTGAAAGCCGAGATCGTTCACGTCGAACCCCGGCGACTTGTAGCCGAAGACCGAGCTGCCGCGCAGACGCTCGCCGCTGATCTTGTTGAAGCTCATCGAGCCGGCGTGTCCGTCGAGCTGGGTGCGCGTCGGGTCGTAGGTCAGATGGCCGGCGTCCGGACGCTGAAAGCTGTGCACGTTGCTGCGCTGCAGGCGATCGATCGCCTCCGCGTCGCCGCGGACCGTGCTGCCCGCCCAATACCCCGTCAGGCTGTACCGCCCGCTTTTCAGCCGCCAGTCGCCGTCGACGCCGCCGGTGATCGCCGTCTCCGGGACGAACCTGAGCTCGTCCTCGAGCCGCCGGTTCGTGCTCGTCACGATGAACCCGAGGCGCGAACGATTCGTGAACTCACGGTTCGCCCGCATGACCGAATAGCTCGTGAACGGCTCGACGGGCGACGTCGATCGATCGAGCGCCGGACCGGACGCAATGTCCGCATGCTCGGCGCCGGTCAGCGCGTTGAGCGCGCCAATCGAGAACTTGCCGACCCGTCCGGTGAGCTTGGCGGCGCCGAGGATCGTCGAGTTGGAGGGCTGGATGGCGTAGCCGTTGTTCGGCGGATCGAGGAAGCGATGCGGCGGACGGCCGATGCGCCGCGAATAGAAGAGTCCGGTGCATTGCCCGTCGTTGCAGTCGAGATCGAACGAGAAGTTCCCGGAGCCCTCGACGAAAAACGGCCGGCGCTCGGCGAAAAACGTCTCGAAGGCGCCGAGGTTCACGACCGCCGGATCCGCTTCGACCTGGCCGAAATCCGGATTCACGGTCCCGGTCAGCGTCAGGCCCGCGGCAACCTTGTACTTGAGATCGAGGCCGACCGCCGCGTCGGGATCCGGCGATCTTACCAGCGGATTCTCCGACGCCACCGGCGCCGTCGTGAGCTCCGCGACGACATACGGCGCAAGCTCGAGCCGCTTCTGCCCGCCAGAAAACGCGAGACCGGTCAGCTCGCCAAACGACGACACGTAGCCGCTCGCGCTCCGTGCCAGCAGCGGCCAGGTGGACGTCTCGTTGACATGCGCCACGGTCCGGACAATCGCGAAGCCGAACGAGGCGCTGGCGGCCGGATTGAATCGCAATTGCGAAAACGGAATCCGGAACTCGGCGCGCCACCCTTGAGGACTCGACGCAACCGCGACGTCCCAGACCGCGTCCCAGCTCGTATCGTTGTTGGTGTCATTGAACCAGTAGCGGTCCTGCTTGACGCCCGCCGCGTTCACCCCGAACTCGTAGGCCGTCCGGCCGTCGCGATAGGAATCGACGATCACCCGGATCCAGTCCGACGGCGACCCTTCATCGCGCCGGGTGAGATGTCCGATGATCTTCGCGGGCTCGGGTTCGAGCGCGCGGACCGCGATGTACAGCGCCGAGTCGTCGAACAGCACGCGCGCCTCGGTCTCGTGCGTCGGCTTGGCGCCCTCGTTGGGGTCGCGCTGCAGGAACTCCGTGATCGGGGGCGCCTTCGTCCAGATTTCTTCGGCGATGTCGCCGTCGATCCGGATCGTGTCGCCGCCGACCGGAATCGCGACCGCAGCGGCCGGAGCGCTGCGACGGTTCCCCGATCGCGGGTCATCGGCATGCCGCGCTTCGATCGCAGTCACACCAACGCCCACCACGATCAGTCCAGCCACAATTGACTTGCAGACGTGCACTGCCTCTTAGACGGCAATGGCTCGGACGGAGTTGACGATTATCGAGCCTGTCCGGGAACGGACGGTATGACGACGTGGGTGCGGCTGCGCACGGTGGCGCCGCTCGCCGACGTCTTCACGTGAATGAAATGCAGCTTGCCGTCGCGATCCGCGGAGGTGGACGCGACTCCGAGCAGATAGTACGCGACGTTCTCCCGCAGCACGCGATCGAATGCCTGCTCGCCCGTACCGGCCTGGACCGCGAGGAGCGCGCCGCCCGCCTTGCCGGCGACGAGATCGAGGCCGTGCCGGAACGTGTCGGCGTCACGGAACGCCGACGTGAACCGGTGCGTGGCCGTCGTCGACGTCGCGTTGACGGCCGAATACGTTTCGAGGAAGTTCGTGTCCCAGTGAAGCACGTAGAGATTCGTTTCGGCCGCCGCGGCTTCTTCGCCGAGCGCCGAGAAGAGACCGGTGACGTCGGGCCGGCCGCCGGTGCGATCGCTGGTCATGACGCCGCCGCTCATCAGCACGAGCGTCTTCCGGCCCGGCAGCCGCCGCAGCGACTGCACCAGCACCGACAGCTGGCTGATGCTCTGCGCCGCCTGGCCTTCGAAGTACCCCGCAATCGAGTGCGCTTCGGCGCGGACCGCGCCGGGGCACGTCGGATCGGTCGTCGAGCACTCGCGATTGATCACTTCCTGCGTCACGCGCTGATCGTCGGCCGTGATGTCGATGATCTCGGACGGGCTCAAGGAGAACATGCCGAGCTGCCGCTCGCGGCGCCCGCTGACGCGATCGAGCGCGCGCTCGGCCGCGTAGTGATCGTGCGTCAGGTCGAGCGACCCGTCGTGGAACGGATACGCGTAGATGGCGACGACGTCCTCGGGCCGCAGCTCCTGCACGAATCGCCGGGCGGCTTTCATCGCCGCTCCGACGGCCCCGGGCAGAAAGCTGAATTCGTCGACCGCCACAATGAACACGCGCGCGTCGGACATCAGCTTTCCCGGCGTGCGCACCGGCAGCACGGTCGGCGGAATGCTCGAGTACTCGATGAGGTTGACCGAGATGATCTGCCGCGGCTTCCCGTCGATGACGACCTGGAAGTCTTCGGGCGTGAGGCCCTTCAGGGGATCCCCGGACCGATCCACGACCTGGACGTCGACGGCGACCACGTCGACGGCCGACCGGAAAGTCGGTGCCTGCTGCGGCGGCGGATCCTGCGGCGCCGCGTCGAGCCAGCCGGTGAGCAGCACGGCGAGGCCGAGCGCCACCGCTCCCAACTGCACGCGCAGAGCCCGGGACTGAGGGCGCGTCATGTCTCCTGCCTTCACCGGCGCGGCACCAACACCTGGGTCCGATGGCGGACCGTCGAGCCCCGACGGGCGACCTCGACGCGCAGAAAATGCGTTTTCCCGTCGCGGTCCACCTCAGCCGGTTCGACGCCGAGCAGATAGTATGCGGCGGTCTCGCGCAGAATGCGACTGAAAGCGAAGTCGCCGGTGCCGCCCTCGACCCGCAGCAGCGCGCCGCCGGCCTTGCCCACCAGCCATTCGAGTCCCTGGCCGAGCGCGTGGCGATCGGAGAACAGCGTCGAGAACCGATCGGAGTAGTTCCGCGACGGCCGGTTCGCCGCCGCCGAGTAAACGTCGGTGAACGTCGAGTCCCAGTGCAACGCATAGAGATTCGCGTCGGCCGCCGCGGCGAGCTCGCTGAACTGGCTCATGAGGCCGGTGACGTCCGGCCGTCCGCCGACCGTCGAGCTGCTGAGCATGCCGCCGCTCACGAGGACGAGAGTCTTCCGTCCGGGCACGCGCGAGAGCCCGCGCACGAGATTGCTGAGGCTGCGCAGCCGCTGCTGCAATTCGGTCTCGGCGATCGCGGCGATCGCGGTGGCCTCCTGCCGCACCATCGACGGACAGATCGGATCCGCCGCGTCGCACTCACGCGAGACGACGCGGCGAAGGGCGTCGACGTCGAGAGCCGTGATGTCGATCACTTCCGACGGCGAGAGACTGAAGGTTCCCGATGTCGGTTCGCGCAGACCGACCAGCCGCGAGAACGCGACCATGACTTCCGTGTGGTCGTGGGTGAGATTCAGACGCGGCTCGCGGAAGGGGAAGTCGTACAACGCGACCATGTCCTCCGGCCGAAGCTCCGCGAGGAAACGCTGGAGCGCCCCGCGTACGGCCATGAGGGAGCCGGTCGTGAAGGAGGGCTGATCGATCGCGAGAATGAACAGGCGGCTGTCTTCCGGGACGCGGCCCGGCGTCCGAATCGGCACGACGGGCGTTTCGGCGTTCGGATTCCTTAGCTGATACTCGACGAGCTCCGCCGAGACGATGCGCCGGTCGTGGCCGTCGATCGCCACCTTGAAGTCGCCGAGCTCGAGATTCGGAATGGGCTGGCCGTCGTTGGCCACGACCTGCACGTCGACGCGAAGCAGATCGATGCTCGCGGTGAACACCGGCCGCTGCGGCTCCTGCTGCGCGGCGAGCCACGCCACACAGGTCAACGATACGATCGTCGTCGCGGCAAGGAACCGCCAGGGCAGCCGTCTCGAGGTCATAAGGCACAGGGCCGCCGTCAGCATCCGGCCGGGGGACGGCGGGCTGATCCGGTTCTGAAGCTGGTCCCTACGAACGTTACTCTAACGCGATTTGGCTCAGATCGGCAGCGGCGGCAACCCCTCGAGCCGCGAATGGGTCTCGAGATCGAGCTTGGGCTCGTAGGCGAGGCAGCCGCGTTTCATCTCGTCGAGGATTGCGTCGGCCAGCGTCGTGGGACGAATCACCCGGGCGGCTGCGCCGAATCCGAGCACCCAGCTTCGGAGCGCCCAGTCGTTCGACACATCGAGCGTCATCCTGACGCGTCCGTCGGGAAGATCGTCGAGGCGCTGCGAGTCGTGCCAGACGCGGCCGCGCACGTACGGCGCGACGCGGGCTTCGAACTCCAGCTCGATCCGCTCCGGCTCGGCCCAGAACGCGCCCATCGACCCGCCGAAGAGATCGCCCGGCAGCTCACGCGTCTTCCGGAACGTCTCGTCGCGGACGGTCAGCCGTTCGATGCGCTCCACCGCGAACGTCCGGAACTCGTCGTACGGCGGGACCCAGCCGACGAGGTACACGCCGCCCTGCGCGAGCGCCAGCCGGTAGGGATGCACGGAATACGACTTGGCGCGATTGCTGCTCGCCGAAAAATAGCGCATGTCCACGCTGCGGCGATCGCGGACGGCTTCGAGCAGCCGGCGCGTGAGGTCCACGAGCTTGCCCGAGCCGTGCTGCGCGCGCGGTCCCGTCTTCGTCGACAGCACTTGCGGCAGCGTCGAGAGAAATTCGCGCATCCGGGGATTGAGCCCGCGCTCGATCTTTTCGAACGCCGCGCGCAGCTCGTCGGCCAGCGGCCAGCCCGAGAGTCCCTCGACAACCGAGCGGCTCAGATACAGCGCCGCGACGTCGCCGACCGAGAGCCCTTCCTGCACGGTCCTGAACGGCTGCGCATTCAGACGCCAGCGCTTGGTCTCGTTCTCTTCGCCTTCGTCGTAGACGGCGAATCCCGCTTCCTGCAAGGCCTGCAGATCGCGCCGGATCGTCCGCGTCGACACCTTGACCTGCTTCGCCAGCTCGTGGATCGTGACGCCGGTCCGGCGCGACTCGACCTCACGCAGGATTTGCCACTGACGGATGACCTCGGCGTTTCGCACAACACTCCTTCTGAGCGCGTCGGGGGGTCCGCCGGGGCGAAGCCTCCGGACTACGTATTCGTCGTCCGCATCTCCAACTGATGATGCGCCTTGCCGGCGCGATAGCCATTCCACGCGTGCAGCGGGCCCATCAACGTGTAGATGATCCCGGCCACTCCTGCCTGGCCCGTTGTCAGCACGATGGCGAGCGACGAGAGCCCGAGACCCATGCTGATCAGATGGGCGCGCTGTCCGTACTTGAGAGACAGCTCCTCCTTGTCGGTCAACTGGAGCGATTGGCGTTTGCTCCAGGCGTGCCGATAGAGCAGCACGAACACCGAAAAGATCAGTACGACGCCGGTGCTGTAGAGGAGCATGAGCTTGATGGCGTCGCCCTCGGATCCGAATCGCGGTCCGCCTTCGGCGCCGATGTGGAAAAACCATCGCATGAGCGCTGCCGTCAGAAACTTCAACGGGTAGACGTAGAAGAGGACGACGAACAGCAGGACGGAGTTGAGGAACACCGTCCACTGATCCTGCAGTCCGTAGCTCCTGAAGAACACGTTGTGCTCGTACCAGATCCAGCACACCATCGCGAACATCAGGGCGAACCCGACGAACCCCTTCAGATCGGTCAGCAGCTCGTCAACGCTGTTCGGCACCTCGAGCGACACGACGAGCAGCGTGAGCGCAAATCCAAACACGGCATCGCTGAACCCTTCGAGACGGGTGACCTCGTGATGGCGCGGCGGCATGCCGGTGATTGTAAGAGCGTCCGGTCTCAGGGCGAAGGCGCGACGCGCAGGCGGCCGTTGACGAGAGTGAGCCGCGTCGGGAGGCGCTCCGGGCTCGGGGCGCGAAGACCCATCACATTCGCATGGGGCGGGGCCGGATCGATCCAGACCTCGAGCCGTCGCCCCGACACCAGCTCCGCCGCCTCATTCGCCATCGTCCCGAACACCGAGGCGAGATTGCCGTTCGGATCGTTGCGATCGTCGGCAAGCACGACACTCGCGCCGTCTGGAAGATCGGCCGTCAGCGTGGCGAGATCGCTCAGGGCGACGGCGGCGAAGTTCGTCCGCGTGATCCATTCACGCGCGGCGCGAGCGTGAACCGGCACGAGCGTCACGACGAACGCGATCGCGGCGACGAGCGCTGCTCGCTGACGTGCCGGTGTCGTGCACGTCCACCAGTCGGCACACACGGCGGCGGCGGCGAGCGCCGCGCCGACGGCTGGCAGCGCGACGTACAAATGCGATCGAACCGGCAGCCAGACGGTCAGCGCGAGTCCACCGGCAATCCACAGAAGACCGCACACGAGGAGACGCTTGTAATGGGGCAATGGGGCAGTGCGGCCATGAGGCAATGGGGCAATCTGGCGCCGGAGTCCGATCGTTGCCATTGCGACGACTACCATCGCCGGCAGCGCGGTCGCCTGGAACGCATACCAACCCAGATTTACTGTGACCGACGCCGGATCGAACGTGAAGCGATAGAACGCCGGCGCGTTCGTCGCGCTCGTCGCACCGGCGAACGTCCGCGCCAGGAGATAGCCGGCGAGCGTTGCGCCGGATGCGATCGCCCACTTCAACCGGCAGACCGGTGCGCGCGGTATCAGCGGCAGCCACGCCAGCAGCACGAACGGCAGAAGCACGGCCTCTTCCTTTGAGCAGAGCGACAGGGCGAGCCATGCGATCGATCTCCACAGCCGGCCGCGCATCAGCGCCGCGGCCGACATCGTGGCGGCAAGAATCATGACCAGCTCCGTGCGGCCGCTGATCCAGAGCACGCCGATTGGCATGGCGGCGACGTTGAGCAGCCACAGCGTCCCGGCAACCAGGGCGGCGCCGCGCGGCAGACCGAGGGCCGACGAGAGTGAGGCGACGCTGGCGCAGCAGCCCAGCGCCAGCAGCACATTCGTCAGGCCATACCCAGTTGGCGCCGGTCCGAAGACCCATTCGTTCGCGGCGAACGTCAGGCCGACCAGGGGGCGATAGAAGCCGAGGTCCGTGGTCAGCAGCCGGACCAGGTCTTGAAAGCTGGCGACCCGGCTCCGAAGAATCCAGGTGTAGTCGTCCCGGACAAGGCCGTGGCCGGCCGCCGGCGCATAAATCGCCACGAAAAGGGCGAACGGGGCGAGCGCCGCCGCGATTGCCAGCGGCCCGGTGTGGGTACTGCGACAGCCGACTTCGTGGTACGGATTGCCCACTTTTGGTGCACCTGACCTAACGTGCCCGTCCCGGTCGAACCAAGCCGCCGGCCTGATCGTCACAATCTCTAGCATTCTGACGAAAACGGCCGTGACCCGCCTTGTCACACCGTTTGCATATCGTCGTGCTACTTGGAGAGTTGTATGGACCACATTGATGGTACGTCCGCTCGGCAGCTCAGTCTCCTGGACGACGACGAGGCGTCGAAGGGTCATCGACCCACGTCGCCGCGGTCCAGGACGTCGCTGCGTTTGCTCCGGAAAGACATCTACGCCGAGTTGGCCCGGCGGCGACGGCGCGCGCAAATCGCCGCCCGCCACCTGCTCGACAAATAACCTGCCTGGCCGGGGCCCAGGACTTGGGCCCGGGCCTTTTTCCCGGTCTTCCGATAGAATTCCCTCTCTGAGGAGTTATCAAATGTCCAAGCTGTTGTTCGCAGTTGCCGCTGCGCTCAGCCTGACCGCTCTGGTGACCGCTCAACAGGCGCCAGTGGAGCTCAAGGAAGGCGACGCGGCCCCGAACTTCACGCTGCCGGGATCGGACGGCAAGACCCATAAGTTGTCCGACTACAAGGGTAAAGCTGTCGTGCTTGCCTGGTTCCCGAAAGCGTTCACCGGTGGTTGAACGGCCGAGTGCAAGTCGCTCCGTGCGAGCGGCGAAACAATTCGCAAGTTCGATGTCGCGTACTTCATGGTCAGCGTTGATGATGCCGAGACCAACAAGAAGTTTGCCGACGAACATCAGGCCGATTTCGCGATTCTCTCCGATCCTCCGAAAACCGTGGCCACCGCATACGGCGTGCTTGGTACGAGCGGCTTGGCGCAACGATGGACCTTCTATATCGGTGCCGACGGCAAGATCATCTTCATCGACAAGAAGGTCAGGGCGGGGAACGCCGGGGAAGACCTCGCCGCGAAGCTCGGCGAGCTGGCCGACAAGGGATTGGTGAAGAGAAAGTAGGGCAGAGGGCCGTTCCTTGGCCCTCTTCCCCTTTTTCCTTCCCTCTGCCCTTTGCCCCTCTGCCCTTCGCCCTTGTCAGGGTTCTTGTGATCGATCCCATCGCCAAGTACCACGAATGGTTTGTTGAAGCGGCGTCGAAAGGCGGGATGGATCCGAAGGCGGCCTCGCTGGCGACCGTCGATGCCGACGGCAGGCCGTCGAGCCGCATGGTGCTGATTCAGTACGCCGATCATCGCGGGTTCGTGTTCTTCACCAACCTCGGCAGCCGGAAGGCGCGGGAGCTCACCGCTCGGCCCGCGTCCGCGCTGTGCGTGTTCTGGCCCGCCGTCGAGAAACAGATCCGAATCGAAGGCGCATCGACGCTCGTCGCCGATGACGAAGCCGATCGCTACTTTGCCTCACGGCCGCGCGACAGCCAGATTGGCGCGTGGGCGTCCCGGCAGAGCGACACGCTCGGCTCGCGCGCCGAGCTCGAGGCTCGCGTGAAAGAGATCGAGAGGCGATTTGCCGACAGGGCCGTTCCGCGCCCGGCGTTCTGGTCGGGATTTCGACTCGTGCCTCATCGGCTCGAGTTCTGGAGCGGCCGCCCGGGCCGGCTCCATCACCGCGAGCTCTACGAGCGCCAGGCGGCGTCCTGGCGGCTCAGCCTGCTATATCCATGACGCGTCCTGACGGACCGCCGGATCCTTCGAGTCCGGCAGGTCCTTCGGCTCCCTCGAATTCTGCCGGCGCGGCCACGGCGCCGACGCCCGCCGAAACGGCGCCGCCGGCCGAAGTGACGCCGGTCGCGCCGCCGGGTCAGCCGTCGCCGCCGGGTCCGGTCGGATCGAAGAGTCCGCCTGGACCCGCGCCCGGCGGATCTCACGACCTCGTCCTGCTCGAAGGTCCGCAATCGCGCTTCCACGACCTGATGACGCTGCTCAGGTCGATGAAGGATTTCATCAACGGGTTTCGCGTGCTGCACTTCGTCGGCCCGTGCGTGACGATTTTCGGATCGGCGCGCTTCGGCGAATCGCATCCGCACTACGCCATTGCGCGCGAGGTCGGCCGCCGCGTCGCCGGACTTGGATTCACGGTCATGACCGGCGGCGGACCGGGTCTGATGGAAGCAGCCAACCGCGGCGCGCGCGATGTCGGCGGCCTGTCGGTCGGCTGCAACATCGAGCTGCCGCACGAGCAGGAGCCCAATCCGTACCTCGATCGCTGGATCACCTGTCACTACTTCTTCGTGCGCAAGGTGCTCCTCTTCAAGTACTCGTATGCGTTCATCGCGCTCCCGGGCGGCCTCGGCACGCTCGACGAGCTCGCCGAAGCGCTGACGCTCATTCAGACCGGCAAGATTCAGGAATATCCCGTCGTCCTCATCGGCACCGCGTACTGGCAGCCGTTCATGACACTGCTGCGCGAGATGGTGAGCCACGGCGCCGTCGCCGAGTCCGATCTCGATCTCCTGATGGTGACCGACGATCTCGACGAAGCGATGCGCCACCTCGAGACGCACGCCGTCGGCGCCTTCGGTCTGACACGTGTCGTCTGGCGTCCTCGCTGGTGGCTTGGCGAGCGGCCGATCATGACGCCGACGCGCCCGAATCGTTCGCGCTGAGCGATCGCCGCCATGCACGGCGCTGTATGTACCGACCTACATGCCGTGACCGAAAGGGACGTGCGTTGATGTCGTGGTGGCCTCCGGGGTCGTGGCCCTCGGAAATCGCGCTTCCATCCGCTCGCGTTTCGGACTATCGCGTATCGCGCGAGGCCTACCCGGCTTGGAAACCAAACATGCCTTCGGCCGTCGCGCTCGAAACGCTCGCTGCTTTCAGCGC
>Ga0114129_10006594_pt1 | contig 16474 bp, 19 predicted proteins | sample RhiMetdeltSRZDD1_FD_80071 | JGI IMG/M metagenome (GOLD analysis project Ga0114129, IMG submission 80071) | Populus rhizosphere microbial communities from Tennessee, USA - Rhizosphere MetaG P. deltoides SRZDD1 (version 2) (version 2) | ecosystem: Host-associated > Plants > Roots > Rhizosphere >... | reverse complement strand
GTCAGGACCGCGACCAGTGTGAAGACGGGTGATTTGCGCAGCGTCCGGCACGCGTACCGAATGTCCTGCGCAACGTGTTCGACCGCCGTCCAGCCCCAAATGTCGCGCGTGACTTCCTTGATGAGGCCGAGATTGCCCACCTCCAGACGGGCCGCTCGTGCGGCCTCCTCCGGCCGTTCGCCGCGGGCGACGCGATCCGCGATTGCCATCCGGAGGTGGGAGGCGAGCTCTTCGTCGAGCTCCGCATCCTGCCGGCGGCGCCAGAGCGGAAGCTTCATGCCTCGGTAGCCTTCCGCTCAAGGATCATCGTGATGGCAGCGGCCATCTGTTCCCATCGCGAGCGCTCGGCGACCAGGTGCTTCCGGCCGGCGGCCGTCAGCTGATACACGCGCGCCCGCTGGTTTCGGTCCGACAGCTTCCATTCGGCGCGGATCCACCGCTGGCGCTCGAGGCGGTGCAGCGCGGGATAGAGTGAGCCCGTGTCGACCTGCAGCAGGTCCGACGACTGGCTGCGGAGCGCCTGGCTGAGGCCGTACCCGTGCTGCGGACCCCACTGCAGCGTCTGCAGGATGAGGAGATCGAGCGTGCCCTGAAGGAGCTCGATGCGATTCTGGTAGCGCGGGTGCTTGAGCATGGCTGTAGAGATCCTACACCCATGGGTGTAGAAGATCTACAGCTTTCAGCTCTCAGCTGTTCAGCTTTCAGCTCGGCGCTCTCGGCTTTTCAGCTATCGGCTCGAAGCTCTTTTACTCCGCCTGGACGAGGTATGCGGAGCTGATAGCCGACGGCCGATAGCTGATAGCTGATCTACAGCCAGACCGGCGGCGGGGTGATGAATGGCTCCGGCGTACGGCCCGGATCGGGACGGCCCGAGCCCTCGAGACGGCTGATCGCGCGCACGGTCATGTCCTGGTCGCAGAGAATCTGGCAGGACAGCCGGACGCCGCTCACACCCTTGGCGGTCAGCGCGAGCTGCTCGGCGGCCGTCATCCTCGACGGCTCGCCTTCAATGAACTCGACGCGACAGGTCGTGCAGCGGGCGTTGCCGCCGCACGCATGCAGGATGTCGACCTTGGCGTCCTGCTCGATCGCGAGCACGAGGCGCTTGTCCGGCGCCACGTCGAACGTTCCATATCCCTGGACTGTCAGCTTGGGCATCGACGTATTCTACTGGGGCCACAGCCGCGCACGTCTAGCAGCGCAGCCCGTGGGACTCGCGACATCACAGCTCCCGGCCGAGGATCCCTTCCACCTTGCTCCGATAGGTGCGGCTCAGAGTCACGCGCGTGCCGTCACGAAGCACGACGACGAAATCGCCGTGAAAGTCGGGCAGCAGCTCCTTGATGCGATCCACCTGTACGATCACAGACCGGTGGATTCGGACGAACTGATTGGGGTCGAGCTCGCGTTCCAGCCGACTCATCGTCTCGCGAGCCGGATGGCTGGTGCCGCCGACGTGCAGCGTGACGTAGTTGTCCGCGGCCTTGATCCAGTCGACGTCGGCGAGGTCGACGACGATCATCTTGCCGCGCACCTTCACGGGCAGCCGGCTCAGAAACCGCCGGCGGCCGCCGGCGAGATCGTCGAGGAACGCGAGGAGTCGCGGATCGAGCAACGCGCCCCGGCGCTCCGCAATGCGGGTGCGCGCGCGCTCCAGGGCCTGCGCAAGCTTCTCGGCGGTCACCGGCTTCAGTAGAAAGTCGAGGGCGTGGACCTCGAATGCCCGCAGCGCGTAGCGATCGAACGCCGTCACGAAAATGACGGCCGGCAGACGATCGCCGACCGCCTGAAGCACCCCGAACCCGTCTATCTCGGGCATCTGGACGTCGAGCAGCACGACGTCGGGCGTCAGCGTGCGAATGGCGGAGACGGCGGAGCGTCCATCGCCCGCCTCGCCGGCGATTTCGACGTCAGCAATGTCGCGAACCAGCCTGCGCAGCCGCCGCCGAGCCACCGGTTCATCGTCGACAATCAGCAGCCGAAGAGTCATCCGACGACGACTCCAGCGAGCTCCGATCGCCACGGCATGGTCAGGCGAACAAGGACGCCGCCGCCCTCGATGTTCCGAACGTCGACCGATTGGTCCGACCCATAGAGGGCCTGCAGGCGCGCACGCGCGTTGCCCAGTCCCACGCCTTCTCGTGCGAGCCCGTCCGCCCCCAGCCCGATCCCGTCGTCGGCGACCTCGAGAATCAGGCGATCGTCGCGCCGCATCGCGCGTACCTGGATGCGCTCGCCCCTGACGCGGGCAGCGAGCCCATGCCGGATCGAGTTCTCCACGAGCGGCTGCAGGATCAGAATCGGAACGAGCGCGGCGCGAGCCTCCCCTTCGACGTCGACGCGCACGTCGAGCCGGTCGCCGAAGCGTGCGCGCTGGATGTCGACGTACCGATCGAGCAGCTCGAGCTCCTTCGCCAGCGTGACCTGATCGTCGGCGCCGGCGTCGAGCGATTCCCGCAGCAGCTCGCTGAGCGAGGCGATCATGCGGTCGGCGGTCGACGGATCCTCGTGCACGAGCTCGGAGATGGTGTTCAGGGTGTTGAAGAGGAAGTGCGGGTGCAGCTGCATCTTGAGCAGCTGCAGCCGGGCACCGGCGAGCCGCGCCTCGAGCTGCGACGCGCGCAGTTCGCCTTCGCGTCCCGCGCGGTAGTACGTCAGCGCGTGGCTGGCCGCGACGAGCGCCCAGTACATGATGTAGTGCGTCGAGAGGTTGCTGATCTGAAAGTACTCGCTCGACGGCACGATCGGCAGCCGCAACACGCGCGTCAGCGCAACCTTCACGATCGCGAGTATCAGGCCCGCCGGCACGTGGACGATCAGACCCGAGGTCACGGACCCGCGCCGAATGGGATATCGCCGCGCCAGCCACGCCACGGCTGGCGTGAGCACGGCCCAGGCGTACCATTCGGTGAGCGCCATCACGAGCGTCAGCCGCCAGCGCGGCGGCTGATACGTGATGACATAGGTGAGCGAACTGCTGACGGCGAAGAAAATCGCCAGCACCGTCCAGCCCGCGAGCACGAGCAGCCAGACTATCCAGCGTCGCCGCACGCGGGCCTTTGTATCACACCCTTCGCAGGCGCAACAGGACGCCGGGCCATCGTCCGTACGCAACGATGCCGAGCAGGACGAGGAGCACGCAGTCGCCGCCCGGAATCTGACCGTGAAGCATGCGCGTCGTTGCCGCTCCGACCATCACGGTCATCAGCGCGATCGCAGATGCGCTCGCCAGACGTGGCACGAGCAGCACGACGCCGGCCAGCACTTCGATCGCGCCGACGACGAGATAGAAGTGTTCCGGATATCCCCAGACGCGAAACATCCGCTGCCATGTCGGCCCGGTGAACTTCTGAACGCCGGAGGCGGTCATGGCCACGGTTATGAGTAGTGTCATCACCCAGAGCATCACGGCCCCGATGCGTTTCATGCGCTTCTCCTTCGAATCGCGGTTGTCCAATTCGCGCGCATTCTGATCCGTCGCGCGACCGCGCGCGAGCAGTTTGTGGCGAAGCGGTGATTCGTGGGGCAGGCCGGACGTATAATCCCGCCGGCAGGAGACTCCCTTTCATGACGCGTCTTTGTCTTCGAATCGTCGCTTCAGTGGGCGTCCTCGCGATGGCGCTCGCCTGGCTCCCTCTCCGCGTGACGGGCCAATCGACCGCGCGGTCGAACGCCGCGCCGAGCGCGATGCCGAGCACCAAGAACGGCGAGTGGCCGATGTACACGGCCGACCTGCGCGGCAGCAAGTACTCGCCGCTGGATCAGATCGACGCAACGAACTTCAACAAGCTCGAAGTGGCATGGCGCTTCAAGACCGACAATCTCGGACCGCGCCCCGAGAACAAGCTCGAAGGGACGCCGATCATGGTCGGCGGGATGCTGTATACGACCGGTGGCAGCCGTCGCGCGGCCGTGGCGCTCGACGCGCGGACCGGTGAGCTGAAATGGATGTACAGCCTGGACGAAGGACTCCGCGCCGCATCCGCACCGCGCCAGCTGTCGGGCCGCGGACTGTCCTATTGGACCGACGGTAAAGGCGACGAACGGATCGTGCTCGTCACGATCGGCTATCGCCTCGTGGAGCTGAACGCGAAGACCGGCCAACCCGTGCCTGGCTTCGGCGAGAACGGGATCGTCGATCTGAAGAAAGGTGTGATCATCGGCAAGGACACGCCGATCAATCTCGACCGCGGCGAGATCGGCCTGCACTCCACCGCCACGGTCGTCAACGACATGATCATCGTCGGGTCATCGATGGCCGAAGGTCTCGGCTATCGCTACAGCACGAACGCGAAAGGGCTCGTGCGGGCGTTCGACGCGAGGACGGGGAAACAGATCTGGCGGTTCAACACGATTCCCTACCCCGGCGAGCTCGGCAACGACAGCTGGGACAAGGAATCGTGGTCGTGGACCGGCAACAACGGCGTGTGGACGCAGATCACCGTCGATCCGGAGGCGGGTCTCGTGTACCTGCCGGTGGAATCCCCGACGATCGATACCTACGGCGGCAATCGGCCGGGCAACAATCTCTTCGCCGAAACGCTCGTCGCGGTCGACTTGAAGACCGGCGTGCGCAGGTGGCACTTCCAGCTCGTGCACCATCCGATCTGGGATCACGACATCTCGTCGGCGCCGCTCCTCGTGGACGCGGTCATCGACGGCCGGCCGCGAAAGCTCGTGGCGCAGCCGACGAAACAGAGTTTCCTCTACGTGTTCGATCGCCTCACGGGCCAGCCGATCTGGCCGATGCCGGAGACCGCCGTGCCGCAGACCGATGTGCCCGGCGAAAAGACGTCGCCCACACAGCCGATTCCGACGAAACCGCCACCCTACGCGCGCACGCACGTGACGGTCGACGACATCATCGACTTCACGCCACAGCTGCGAGCGACCGCGCTCGAAAACCTGAAGAAGTTCCGGTGGGAGCCGACACCGTTCATGCCGGGCGTCGTGCCGAGCGCGACGCGGCTCGGCGCGATCAACGTCGGCAACACGGTTGGCGGCATCAACTGGCCCGGCGCCTCGTTCGATCCGGAAACGGCCACCTTCTATGGCCAGGCCAACAACTCGTCGGTGACGACGACCATCATCAGCGAGCAGTACCTGGCAACGGTCAATCCGGAAGCCCAGGCGAAGAACCGCATTCCGATCTGGGAAGCCGAGCCGCCGCCGAGCATGACCGGTGAGCGCGGGCGCGGCAGCTTTGGTCGCGGAGGTCGAGGCGGTGGACGCGGCCTGCCAGCCGAAGCGGCGGCAGGACGTGGAGCGGGTGCGGAGGCGGGCGCACCAGCTGCTCCTCCTGCTGGATTCGGTGGTCGTGGAGGTCTGACACAGGGTCTCGAAGGGCTACCGTTCGTGAAGCCGCCGTACGGCGTGCTCACGGCGATCGATCTGAACAGCGGAACCATCAAGTTCAAGGTGCCGCACGGCGACACGCCGGACACCGTGCGCGCGGCGCTCGAGCGCCTCGGCATCAACCATCCCGAAAAAACGGGACAGGGCGGCAGTGTCGGCCTGATCGTCACCAAGACGCTCGTAGTGGTCGGCGATCCTCAGGTGACGGCGCCGCCCGGCCGCCAGCGCGGTGCAATGCTGCGCGCGTACGACAAACAGACAGGCAAGGAAGTCGGCGCCGTCTGGATGCCAGCGGCGCAGAGCGGCTCGCCGATGACCTATGCGGTCAACGGCAAGCAGTACATTGTCGTCGCGGTGAGCGGCGGCAATTACACGGGGGAGTACATCGCGTACGCGCTGCCCTAAACGCGCCCCGCTGCCCACGATAAACGCAAAGGCGCCAAGGCCGCAAAGAGGAATTGGCTAGCTATCTTTGCGATCTTCGCGGTCTTTGCGTTCTTTGGCTTCTACGGCGTCGCGAACTTCTTCTTCTCCTGGTCGCTGACGCGCGGAAGCGTGCCCGAGTCCACGGTCTTCCCCTGATCGGAGATCGCCTGGAAGTACATCTCGTCCTTGGTGATTTCGATCAGCATGAAGTGATAGCCGGTGTCGAAGCTCTTCGCGGTGAGGTTGGTCTTGTTCACGTCGCCCTCGCGCAGCTTCGCCGCGCCGCCCGACACGAAGTAATAGATGCCCTTCTGCGGTTTGATCCGCTCGTAGAAGTGCTCGTGTCCAGCGAAGACGACGTCGACGCCGTGCTTCAGGAACAGCGGCTCGAGCTGCGCGCGCAACGGGAGCGACTCGTCGCCGTGCATGCCGGAGGAGTACAGGGGGTGGTGGAAGAAGCAGATCTTCCAGTCCGATCCGCTCGCCGTGAGCTCCTTCTCGAGCCACTGCACCTGCGGCGGATCCATGTAGTTGCTGTCGAGCGCGAAGAGGCGGATACCTGCTTTCGGCTTGAACGTGTAGTATCGCTGGCCGCCCATGTTGAACGGCTTGTAGTTGCGCTCGTCGGGGTTGTCGTGGTTGCCGAGCGCAGCATAGAACTTCATGCCGGAGTCGAGCAGCGGCTGATAGGGCTTCTCGAACTTCTTCTGATAGTCCTTCGAGCCGCTGCCGCTGTACAGGTTGTCGCCCATCATCAGCACGAACTCGTACGGGAACTTCTGGCGCGCCGCCAGCAGCTGTTGCGCCACGCGGTACTGCGAGTCCGAGCCGGTGCCGCTGTCGCCGATGATCGCGAACTTCAGCGAGTCGGGACGGTTCGGCAGCGCGAGATCCTGGGCCGCCGCGGCGCCGAGGAGTCCTGCGGCAAGCGCGAGGGCCGTCATCAGCCGAAGTCGAAGCGCGGGACACGGTTGCATAAGCCGATTCCTTCTCAGTTAGTTCAGGGCGTTCGGGATGTAGTCGATGATCAGATTCGCGCGCACGTCGCGCAGGATCAGATGCTTGCCCACGAACCGGTATTCGATGTCCTTGGGTAGCCGCGGCAGCGACGCCAGCACGTTGGGCGGCATCGTCGACAGCGCTTCCTTCGATGGATAGGGGCCGTTCACCTGAAACGGCATCCCTGCGGGATTGTCGTCCCTGACGGCCCCTTTGGTTCCGGTCTCCTTCAGTTCCGGCCGCACGAGCTTCCTGAAGTACGCCGCGATTTCTGGCGTGAAAATGTCGCCCTGCTTCGCCGGCTTGCGCGCGGCGCCGATCCGTTCGGCCAGCGCCTGCTGGGCCGCCCGGAGCTCCGCGGCGTCGTCGGTCTTCTTCATTGGCGGCGCGCTGTCGTCCGCCTTCTTGCGGAGCTCGACGTACTTGTCGACGCGCTCCTTGAAGTCGAGCAGGACCCTCGCATCAGGATTGACGGGCGGTTTCTGTAGCGCGTACGCATGAGGCAGCGCAGACGCCAGCACAAGAGTCGCGATGATGATATGTGTCACGCGTGTAACGGACGCATGCTGCGTACCAACGCCGCGCGAAACACCCGAGTTGGACTCAGCGTTTGAGCGTGACGACGAAATCGCGGCCGGCGTCGAGATCGCTGCCGTTCACGCGAATATCGGCCGGATGCTTCTCGAGCGTCTCGCCGGGCCGGAGCTCGACCTCAATCCGGTACGTGCCTGGGGGAACTTGAATGGTGTAGCCGCCGTTGGCAGCAGTCGTGGTGTCGTAGTGCGCGTTGGTGCTGATTTCGGTGAGCGTCACCTTCCGGCCCGTGAGCGCCACGGACTTGTCGCTGGCTGTAACGGCGCCGGAAATCGTGCCGCCTGACGGTTGCTTGACGCCCCCGGCCAGCGGCTGGCCGGGATGACAGGCGAGAGAGCTCGTCAGGATGAAGGCGAGGACCAACCGGCGCATCGCGCCGGGCACTACTGCAAACGGGACGCCGATTCGCTGCCGTTTCGCTGCATTTCCTGCTGACCGCGCAGGATCGAGCACCACTCTTTGTGATCGGCGATGGGCATACCGCATTCCACACACACCCGAACCCGCTGCTTCGGAGGTTCGCTCTTACCAAACAGACGTTTCAACAAGGACATGCCGCCTCCCGGCTGGATGTAAGTATTGATACGTTAGACGCAGCAGAGCGGTTCCAGGTTGACCCACCTTCGCACCCAGCCAATCCATGGTGCTTCGGTGGGCAAGCCCGCCTGCGCGAGGCATGCTTGTCAGGACCGTCGCCCGGCATTACAGTAACGGCCGGCCTGCCCGCCGGAGCTCGATGCTCGTTCGCCGAGCGAAGGCGGGCACCGTAATCGTTGGAGGACGCATGCAGAAGGCCCTGGCTTTCATCACCCTTTTTATCCTGTCCGCGGCGCCCGCAGGCGCCCAGGTCAACGTCACCGACATCGTCGACCTCGAACTGCTCACCCACAGCGAAGTCACGCAAAAGCTCAAGGACGGCTGGACGTCCATCCTTCTGGTGACCGGCGGCACCGAGGAACGCGGACCGCAGGACGTGCTCGGCGGGCACACGATGATGGCCCACAGCCACGCCGTGATGATGGCGAAGAAGCTGGGCAAGACGCTCGTGGCCCCGGTGCTCCCCGTCGCCGTGAACGCCACCGGGCTCAATCCGAATCGTGAGATGGCCGATCAGCCGGGCGCGATCCAGATGCCGGCCGAGGTCTTCAAACAGGTGCAGCTGGCGGAGATCGAGAGTCTGGCGCGCGGCGGCTTCAAGGACATTTACCTGATGGGTGACCACGGCGGCGGGCAGCAGCAGTTGAAGGAAGCCGCCGACGAGATGGACAAGAAGCTGTCCGCCAAGGGGGTGCGCGTTTATTACGTCAGCGACTTCTACAACAAGACGCACGACGATGTGGACATGTATCTGTACGAGCACAAGCTGCCGATCGGCGGGCACGGTGCGATGCTCGAGACCTCGATCATGTTGTATCTCGAGCCGACGCCGGGCGCCTGGGTAAGGCCGATGTACAAGACCATGGAGTTCGATGCGACCGGCCAGACGCCCGAGCAGTGGAAAGCCGCGCGCGACGCGCGGATCGCCCGTGCGGCCGCCGTGGCGGCCGGCACGGCGCAGCCGGCGGAAGCGGGACGCGGCGGCGGAGGTGGACGCGGCCGCGGTCAGGATCCCAATGCCCCGCCCCGCGTGAACAACGGCGTCACTGGCGATCCTCGGCCGTCGACCAAGGCGATTGGCAAGGATCTCATCGACATCATCGTGAACAACGGAGTCAATGAGATCAGGAAGATGACCGCAGAGCGGCGGAGTGCTACGCACCCGTGAGAAGAGCGAGATCAGGAGCAAGACAAAACAGGAGGCCAGGAGATCAGAAGTTTTCTTTTCGAAATAGATTCTCCTGATCTGCTGGTCTCCTGTTAAAGATCTCTGACAATGACACGGACACTCCTGGCCTCCGCAGTACTCCTCGGATCGATTGCGCTCGTCGTGAACAGTCAGACGAAGCGGTCGGCACCGGTGACGCCGTTCCGCATCGTCGAAGCGACGATCCCCCAGATGCGCGACGCGATGGCGGCCGGCCGGCTCACGTCGCGCGAGCTCGTCACGCAGTACTTGACACGCCTAGGGTTATACGAGAATCGCCTGCACGCGGCGATTGTCGTCAACCCGCGCGCCCTTGAGGAGGCCGCCGAACGCGACCGCGAACGCGCCCAGGGCCGAATCCGCGGCCCGCTTCATGGCATTCCGATCGCCCTGAAGGACAACATCCACACAACCGAGATGCCGACGACGGGCGGCGCTCTCGCATTTGCCGGCTACACGCCGCCGTATGCGGCCACGCTGACGACGAACTTGCAGAACGCGGGCGCGATCATCGTCGCGAAGACGGGCCTCACCGAGCTCGCCAACTGGGTCGCGGGGAACCCGACCGCGATGCCGGGCAACTACAACGCGGTTGGCGGCTTCGGCTACAACCCGTACGATCCACGCCCGGATCCGCGCGAGGCCACGTTCGACGGGCGGCCGGCGTTGCAGACCGGCGGATCGAGCTCGGGGATCGGCACGGCGGCCAACCTATGGGCCGCCAGCGTCGGCAGCGACACGGGCGGCTCGGTCATCAGCCCGTCGAACGCGAACATGCTCGTCGGCATCCGGCCGACCATCGGGCGGATCAGCCGCCACGGTGTCATCCCCATTACGGCGGATCACGACACCGCGGGTCCGATGGCCCGGACGGTGACCGATGCCGCGATTCTGTTCGGTGCTCTGGAAGGCGCGTCGCCGGATCCCAATGATCCGGCAACCACGGCCTGCACGCCGCCGCCGGGGCGCGACTACACGAAATTCCTGAAGGCCGACGGCCTCAAAGGCGCGCGCATCGGCATTCCGCGCGCGTTCTACTACGACCGCATCTCGCTGACCGGCGATCGGGCGGGTCAGCCGGAAGGGATTGGCCCGACGACCGGCATCACGGCGGGACGCGGCGGCCTCAACCCGGCGCAGGCGCAGTCGATGGCAGCAGCCATCGCGGTGTTGAAACAACAGGGGGCGATCGTCGTCGATCCGGTGGATGTCCCGAGCCTTGCCGCGAAAGATCCAAAGGACAATTTCGCCGCCTGGGATTTCTGTTCGGGCGCCGAGCACGCAAAAGGCAAGGACGAGAACTGCTCGGTCGCGTTCAAGTACGGCATGAAGCGGGACTTCAACCTGTGGCTCCGGAGTCTCGGCGCGACGGCGCCCGTGAAAAGCTTGACTGCGCTTCGAGAGTGGAACATCGCGCATGCGAAGGCGGGCGCCATCAGGTTCGGACAGTCGCGGCTCGACATCTCGGATGAGATGGATCTCGAGAAGGATCATGCGCGCTTCGAGGCCGACCACAAGAAGGATTGGCTGCTCAGCCGCGCGAACGGCATCGACGGCGTGCTGAAGGCGAACCGCCTCGACGCCATCCTGACGCCTGGTGGAGCGGGTGCGGGACTCGCCGCCCGCGCTGGTTATCCGATCATCGTGGTCCCGTTCGGGATGGTGCCGAACGCGCCAACCCCGCCGTTTCCGAGCGGCTTCGACGCAAAGCCGGGACCATTCGGCGTCGGCTTCACGGGCACGGCCTGCAACGAGCCGCGGCTCATCGAGCTCGCATACGCGTTCGAGCAGGCCACGAAGAAGCGCGTCCCGCCATCATCGACACCGTAGAATGCCAAGACGTGTCGGCCCGTTGGGGATCGGTCACGAAGACACGAAAACACGAAACCGCAATGTTCTTTTTCGTGCTTTCGTGCTTTCGTGGCTAACGCTATGTCCGCTGAGTCGCGCTCCGAACACGACCCGTCGGCGGTCGACTCGCTCTTCTGGGCGGCCGTGTGCTTCGCGGGTGTGCTCGTCATTCTCAAAGGCACCTACCTCGGTGTTCACGGCGCGTTCCGCGGCGCGGGCTTCCTCGGCGATATCCGGTCGCTGACCGCCATCTCCCACGCGGATCTCGTCTTCGTGACGGCGTTCTGGATCTGCGGCCGCGCTCTGCTCGCGGTCGCCGGAAACCACCTGTGGATCGCACGCTCGATTCTGATTCTCTGGATCGCGTGCGCCGCCGCCGTCTCCCTCTATGCGGTCGCCAGCGTCGTCGCGTTCGGTGCGCTCGGTGGGTTTCTCACGTACGCGCTGCTGCACCAGGTCGGGAATGTGCGCATGCTCACCTCGTCGGTGACGGCGTACCTGACCGCGCCGGTCGTGATCACGCTCGCGGGAGCGCCGCTCGTCTATGTCTTGCTAGTGGTCGCGACGGTGAGACGGGCCGCGCGTCGAGGGGACCGCCGTCGGTTGCGATCGACGATCGCCTGCGCGGTGCTGGCTGTGTGGATCGCCGTGGGCCACCGGGCGTACGCCAACGACTGGGTCGTCCACTACGACTGGCGCATCGCCGACAACGCGCCCTGGGTGCTGGCGGTGTCGTGGTGGCAGGCTGCGAATGCCGAACGTCCCGTGCGGCTCGCGGGCACGTTTCCGGCCGCCGATCTGAGCGATTTCGAGCCGATCGGTCAACGGAAGCCGCTGGTCGCCGCCCCGGCGCGACAACGCGGCCGGCCAGGGCGCGCCGCACAACTCTCCAGGACGGCCACGACCCGACCGCCGAACGTATTGCTCCTGGTCCTGGAGTCGGTTGCCGAGCGATGGACCTCGTTCGGCGGCATCTACGACACGACGCCGAATCTCGTGAAGGAGGCCGGGCGCGGTCTCGTCGTGGATCACTTTTACGCGCATGTGGGACGCAGCTCGAATTCGCTCGCCGCTCTGCTCCTGTCCGTGTACCCCAAGCTGAACTTTCGCGATTTCACGGAAGAATACCCGCGCGTCGAGCGGACATCGCTTGCGACTGTCTTTCACGAGCGCGGGTACCGCACGGCGTTCCTGACGCCGAGCGACATGGGCTGGGCCGGGTGGGAGGCGTTTCTCCCAGCGCGAGGGTTCGACGAGGTGCGCGACCAGCACGCGCTGTCGTGCTCCCCGCCGATCTCTTCGTGGGGCGTCGAGGATCGCTGTCTTGCCGAAGGCCTCATCGAATACATCCGACGCGATCCGTCACGACCGTTTTTCGTCATGGGATGGACGCAGCAGACGCACCATCCGTACGAACCATCGCCCGACACGCCGGTCGTCGATCTGGTCGGCGATCGGGAGCCGTCGCCGGATGCATACGATCTGAACCGCTACCTGAACGTGCTGCGCGAGACCGATCGTCAGCTTGCACGCGTGTTCGATGCGCTTCGCGAGAGCGGACTCGCCGAGAACACCATCGTCGCCGTGGTCGGCGATCACGGTCAGGCGTTCGGCTACCCGCACGACAGCTACCTGCAGGGACGCACGGTGTACGAGGAAGACGTACAGGTGCCGCTGCTCATCTGGTGGCCGCGCCGCTATACGGCGCCTCAACGTGCTCCGGTTATCGGCGGACATGTCGACCTGGCGCCGACCATCGCGGAACTGGCAGGGGTGCCGCCAGCGCCAGACTGGCAGGGGCGCAGCCTGTTCGATCCGGAGCGCGCACCGCGCGCGTACTTCTACGTCGCGCAGGACCAGTTCAAACTGGCCGTTCGCGAAGGCGGCTGGAAGTACATCCTGGATCTCCGTGCGGGGACCGACGAGTTGTACGACCTCGATCGCGATCCCACCGAGCAGCACAATCTCGCCGCCGCGCAGCAGGAGCGCTGCAGTCGCCTGCGCCAGCGGCTCGCCGCGTGGGCCGAAGCCAACCGCCGACAGTACGATCGGCCGTAGGGGTCGCTGGCGGGGACGGAGGTTGCTGGCGGGGACGGAGGTCGCGGTCAGGGCGGGCATGCTTTGAGCGCTTCGCCAACCGACGCCAATGCGCCGGGATGCAGGACCCGACGCTCGATTGGCGGCGCCACCGACGCCTGCGTGTAGTACTCGCGCGCCCGGCGAAGCGCCGCGCAGCCTTCAGCGCGTCTGCCCGCCTGGCTCACGGCCTTGCCGAAGACGAACCACGAGTGCCCTTTCCGCGCGAGGTGCTCCGACTTTGAGAGTGCCTCGTACGCGTCGACCGCTCGACGTCCGTAACCGACGGCGGCGTCGACATCGCCCAATTGACGCGACAGTTCGCAGAGTTGCATCAGACAGAATCCCAGGGCCTGGCGGGCGTACACGTCCCGCGGATCCTGTCCTGAGTCGCCGCTCGCTCGCGCAGCACGAGCGACTCGCGATAGAGCGCTGCAGCCCTGGTCAGGTCGGGAGGGACGGATTCCCGGAGCACCGCCCCGACATTGCTGAGATCAATGGCCAGGTCGATCGCCGTTTGTCGATCGTCGGGACGGAGCGTCCGCATCTGCCGGTCCAGTACGAGCGCACGCTCGTAGTACCGAGGACGTTCTCGTCGTCCGGTGCAACCTTCCTCAGGAAGAGGGGAGCAATATCTGCACCGTGGGAACGGTCGCTGGGACCCAGGCGAGATTGCGCATGAATGAAGGGGGATTCGGCAGTTGCGCCAGCTGCCCGAATACGATTCGCCACGAGCGTGGCCACTGCCTCGGGCTATGGCACGAGTTCAACCGCACGGATGCGGATCGCTGGCTCTGGGAAGAGCCCGACTTGGACGGTGCTCGCTTCGAGGCCGTGTTCAACAACACCGCGGAGCGAGCGGCGCTCATGCCGATGCTGGGGAACTACGATTACGACTCACTCATGCACTACAGCCAGCTTCCAGGTGATAACCCGCCCACGTGCATGGGGCCCGCGCGCTATGTCCGGAGGGCTATCCTGACAACGGCATCAAGCCAACGGCGGATGGCTATCTGGGACCGGCTGTCATGACCTCGCTGATAAGCGGCCAATGGACCAACTGGACTTCCCTTGGGCTCAATTATGACGTCACGGCCCAGCCCGCCGCCCTGGCCCTTTCGCCGACGCAGGTGCAGCTGGCGATCAACGTGAGCCATGACCACTTGTACGAGCCCACGCTGACGACCGACCCATTGCCATCTTTCGTCCTGGGCGAGAAAACAGCGACGACGTCTTTGGACGCCGCGCCAGCTTTGACCAAGCGGGACGACGTGCAGACGCCATACCGCTTGCTCATCGTGAATTCCGGCGGACGTATCTCTCACCGGTTCGGGCCGGGTGCCAATCGGTCGTGGAGAGACATAGGCGGCATTCCGAAGCCCGGCACAGGGCCTGCAGCGGTTGCCTCTGGTCGATTCAGTGCGTACATCCTGATGAACGGCGAAGACGCGATAGGTTGCAGGGACGCCTGTGCGCCGGGGGTCCCGATCCACGACCCATTCATCCAGCCAGGCGGTCTGTGGCTGCGACGTTTCGAATAGAGATTCGGACCTCGCCCTGAGCTTGATGTGGAATCGCTCCATATGGCGGGCCGCGGTCACCTGCGGGCCGGATACCAGGCGCCGTCCCTGAACTCGATCGCGCTGCCGCGGATGGCGTCACGGAAGGATTGAACGCTTGCGGCGATGGCGGCGGCGTCGGTTTTCCCGGCCGCATAGCTCTGGTCGTAGTGATTGAGGTAGACGGCTTTCGGCTTGAAGGCCTTCACGCACTCCGCAGTCGCCTGCGGCAGCATGCGATCCTGTGGCAGGTTCATTGGCATGAACGCGATGTCGATGTTCTGCAGCGCCCGGATTTCGGGAACACACTCCGTCACACCGGCCACGTAGATTCGCTTTCCGCCGAGCGTCACCACATAGCCGTTCGACTTGCCCTTCGGATGGAACGGGTCCCCAGGCTTGAGGTCGTAGGCGGGAATCGCCTCGACCAGCACGCCCGCGAGCGTCTTCGACTCGCCGTTCGCCAGCGCCGTGCCTTCTGTGAACTTCGCGTGCGAGGCCGCAGGCACCACCACCGGCGCACCTGGCTTGCGAAGCTGGCCGATCGCTTTCGGATCCAGGTGATGGATCGGATCGTCGGTGACCAGGATGAGATCCGCGGCCTTGGCACGCGTGAGATCGGCCTGGCTCCAGGGATCGACCTGAATGACCTTGCCGCCATATTCCAGCTGCACGCTCGCGTGCAGCAGCGGCGTGACGACTACGTCGGCGGCCGCGGCCGGGCGCTTGCCGAACACTTCCACGATCGTTGCCGCGACGGTGCCGGTGTTCGTGAACGTGTGCTTTGCGCCGCCTTTGAGATCGATCACCTGCCCCTGGACGATGTCCATCGGAGACTCGCCCTCGATGGTGAACCGCAGCTGTCCAGTGACCAGCGTCAACACGTGATACGTCGCATCGTCGTGCGAGTGCATGCGGCGGGTCGCCCCGGGTTCGGCGTAGTCGCGAAGCACGCGAAACTCGGGTCGATCGATCACGAGCATCGTCGAGAGGCCCGGATCGCCTGCCACCGGCCGCGCTTTGTCTGCGCCGCCGACGGCCTGGCCCGACGCACTCGACGCCAACGCCGCAAACGCGGCCACGAGGACGATGCGATTCATGCTGCCACCTCTTGAATGATTCCCAAGATGATGATCGCCGTGCCAGCCAGGCGGCCAACGACGGCGCCGAACGGTCCAACCTTCTCCAAGAGCACCAGCACCGTCAGCGCGGCCACCCAGACCAGGTTCATGACGCCCACTGCGAACAACACGCCCCATCAGCGCCCAGCAGCAGCCGAGGCAGTAGGTGCCGCGCGCCAGCCCCATGCGGAACGCGCGGAGCCCGCCATCATCCCGACCATCATGACGGCGCACATCGCGAACGTGAAGAACGGGTCCATCGCCGACCGGGGCATGTCCATCGTCATGGCCATCTCGGCCATCTTCCGATCGTGCGCCATGGACGAAGCCATCTGGCGATCGAGATGAACGAGGTAGCTCCACGAAAGGGCGGTGACGAGAACGATGCAGGCCCAGATGAGAAAACGTTCGCGGCTCAATCGATCGTCGCGTACGATTTGCCAGGAAAACACGAAAATCACGAAATCACGAAACCAACCTTCTTTTTTCGTGTCTTCGTGCTTTCGTGGCTGATCAACCGTCGGGGCTCCATCCCCGAAAACATGATGCTAAGCACCCTGCCAGGCGAACGGCGCGTACTGCCCGTTGTTCTTTCCGCTCGTGTCGTCCCAGGAGAGCCCGAGCGCGTTCACGTGGCTCTTCCCGGCATACGCCAGAGCGAACGGATCCGGGGCCGGATGGCCGGGGTT
>Ga0114129_10006593_pt1 | contig 16476 bp, 10 predicted proteins | sample RhiMetdeltSRZDD1_FD_80071 | JGI IMG/M metagenome (GOLD analysis project Ga0114129, IMG submission 80071) | Populus rhizosphere microbial communities from Tennessee, USA - Rhizosphere MetaG P. deltoides SRZDD1 (version 2) (version 2) | ecosystem: Host-associated > Plants > Roots > Rhizosphere >... | reverse complement strand
GCCAGGTCCCGACGTTCTCGTTGCAGCCGCTCGTCGAGAACGCCGTCCGGCACGGCATTGCGCCACGTGCGGAAGGCGGACAGGTCGTCGTCGGCGCGCGCCTTCAGCCCGACGGCAATCGACTTCGATTGGAAGTGTGCAACGACGGCCCCGGACAAAGGTCGAGCGAGTCCGAGGAGGGAGGACTCGGGCTGCGCGTACTCCGGGAACGATTGGACGCGTTGTACCGCGGAACGGCAAGCATGACGGCCGGCCCCACGTCAGGTGGCGGCTACAGTGTCGTTCTGACGCTGCCTGTGGTCGCGCGCGACACTGAGATCAACGAATGACGCAGGATCGTGTCCGCACGCTCGTCGTGGAAGACGAGCCCGAGGCGCGCCGGATGCTCTGCGACTTTCTCGCAGAGGCGCCCTGGGTGGAGCTGGTGGGGCAGTCTGCCGACGGCCGTGACGCCGTCGCGTCGATCGATCGCCTGCAGCCCGCGCTGGTCATTCTCGACGTGCGGCTTCCCGAGATGTCCGGCCTCGACGTGCTCGAGAAGATTCGCCACCAGCCTGAGGTGGTCTTCGCCACGGCCTACGATCAGTACGCGGTCGCGGCATTCGAGCTTGGCGCGCTCGACTATCTCGTCAAGCCGTTCGGCCGGCAGCGATTCCGCCGGATGCTCGAACGCGTGCTGCGGCGGCTCTCCGCCGATCCCGACGGGCTCTCGTCGCCTGAGCGCGCGCGGACCGCGCTCGGCCAGTCGCCGCTCCGCCGTCTGTTCGCGAGACGCGGGGACAAGATCGTGCCGATTCCGGCTGGAGAGATCGTGCGCATTCAGGCGCGAGGCGACTACGCCGAAGTGCACGCGCCCGGCGGTCCGTTCCTCCTGCACGTCAGCCTGAGCGAGCTGGCCGGCCGGCTCGATCCCGAGCGCTTCGTCCAGGTCCACCGATCGCACATCGTCAACCTGGAGGCGATGAAATTGCTGCGGCCTCACGACGAACGGCGGCTCGTCATCGTCATGGCGAACGGCGAGGAGATCGTGGCGAGTCGAGCGGCGTCAGAGGTGTTGCGGAAACAGGCGCGGTGATTCAGAGCTGAGGCTTGGGGCTTGGGGCTTGGGGCTTGGGGCCCGGCCATCCATCCGGCAGATCGCCGCAGTCGGCGCGCAGGTATTTCCAGTGATTCCGGCGAATCGACGTCAATAGCTCGTGACGCGACTTCGGCCGCAGCGGCTCTCCCTTGTGGAGCTTGCCGAATCGCATGATGGTGGGCTCCGGCAGCGCGCTGGTGAACATGAGGAGCGGCCAGAAGAATTTCGGTCCGTTGGTACGGCGCAGCCGCAGCGCCCACAACCCGAGCCCGCCGATCCGGTACGCCCACGGTCCCCACCAGCTGTACGTGCCCGGCCGGAGGTTGTGCTTCCAGCACTTCATGATGAGCTGCCACTGGAACCGCGACAGATTGCGGGTCTCCGTCACGCCCTGCTCCCGCGCCATCCGCGTGTCGTGCAGCGGCGTGAAGATCGACGGCACGAGGAACGCGAACAACCGGCGGCGCTCCATCTCGTGTACGAGATCGAGCGTGGCCTTCACGTCCTCGTCGGTCTCGCCCGGATTGCCGACCATCAGCGTCATCATCGGGAACCAGTTGTTCTCGTTGAGCACGCGGAGCCCTTCGAGCACGACGCTCGGCCACTCGTCGATCGAGAAGGGCACGGCCTTGCCCGGCATCACCTGTTTGGCCATGCGCACCGATCCGGTTTCGAGACCGATGAGCGGCACCAGCGCCTTCTTCCTCGGATGGGTGCTGAGCGACGGCAGGTGAATCGGGCTCTTGTCGAGCAGGATCCGCGACAGCTCACGGATCAGAATCGGGTCGACGACGGCGGGCGCCATGGTGCAGTGGCTGAGCACCACTTGCTCGACGCCAGGCGTCCGTGCCACCTCTTCATACAGATCCAGCAGCGCTTCACGGTTCGGGAAGAAGAACGGCGTGTTCGTCCGGACCTGGCCCCAGATGAACATGTCCTCGGTGGCGAGCGAGATCTGGCGGTTGCCGTGCCGGACGTTGGCGCGAACCGCTTCGAGAATACGCTCCTTCGGCAGATCGATCTGCGGATTGAGATCGGGCACGCAGAAATTGCAGCGGCGCCCGCAGCCGGTGGTCATCTCGACCACGCCGAACGTCGTCCGTCGATCGGAGAACAGGATCGACGATCGGTCGACCGGGTGCGACACGTGCACGTCCTTCGGCAGCGCTTCGCCGCGGACGGCGCGGCTGAACAGCTCGACCGCCTCCTTCGACTCGCTCCGGCCGTCGACGACGCAGTCGACGCCGAGCTCGTCGTGGCTCGCCGTCTGTGTAATCTGCCAGCCGCCGGACCCGCCGACGATGACCGAAAACCGATCGCGGTGGGGATTGTGTTTGACGCGATCGAACATCGCGCGGGCGTAGTGCGAGTTGATCGGCTGGCGCGACGAGCCGAACATCGACGTGTACACCCCGGCGGCGAACGTCACGCCGAGCGGATTGTGCGTCGAGATGGCGACCACGCGCGTGCGCGGTCCGATGAACCGATCGACGTCGTCGGGATAGCAGGCGACGATGTCGTCGGCGGGGAACTCGCGTCGCAGCGATTCCTCGAGGGCCCGGACGCCCGCGGGCATGACCGCCGCCGCCCCGTTCGTCTCGTGTTCGACTTCGCGCCAGCGCGGGTACTTCTTGTTCAGCACCCATTCCATCCAGATGGGCAGGGACGCAAGCGCCATCTGAATGAAGTACCCGGCATGGTCAATGGCTTCGGTGAGAGGGGCGGTGATGACGATCAGCTTGCCGTCGCCGTTCATCGTCGTCTCGGTCATCGGGCCTCGCCGCCGCCGTCCTCCATGATATGTGATACTCCCCCCGGCTCAACCCTATGTTGGGGCTCGCAATTCTTCGCCTCGCCTTTGCGGCGCTCCTCCGCAACCGCGTCCGGTCGGCCCTCACCATGCTCGGCATTCTCATCGGTGTCGCGGCCGTCATCTGTACGGTCGGGCTGGGCCAGGCTGCCTCCATACAGATCCAGGAGCAGCTCGCCGAGCTCGGGGACAACTGGGTCTGGATTGAAGCGGGCAATCGAAGCCTGGGCGGCGCGAGAGCGGGGGCGGGAAGCTCTCGCCTCACCGTCGATGACCTGCATGCCATCCTCGCGGAAGTCCCTGTCGTGACGGGATGCTCGCCACAAGTCGACAGCCGCGTCCAGATTATCCGCGGCAACCAGAATTGGAATGCGATGTACCGCGGCGTGTCGCCGGAATACCTGGATATTCGCCGATGGCCGGTGGTGGCTGGAGTGCCCTTCACCGAGGTCGATATCGCGACCAACGCGACCGTGTGCGTCCTCGGTCAGATCGTGGTCGATCAGTTGTTCGGTGATGACGATCCCATCGGTCAGATGATTCGTATCCGTGACGTGCCCTTCAAAGTCATCGGTGTTCTCAAGACCAAGGGTCAGTCCGGAACGATGAATCAGGACGACACGCTGCTGATGCCGTACACCACGGCCCAGCGACGAATCTCCGGCAACCGGTGGTTTCAGGACATCATGTGCTCCGCGAGCTCGCCGGCGCTTCTCGAGACCGCGCGGCTCCAGATCGGCGAGCTTCTGCGACGCCAGCATCGGCTTCAGCCCGAGTCGCCGGATGACTTCACTATTCTGCGGCCGGAAGAAACGCTGCAGCTCCGCGAGCAAACGGCGCAGACGATGACGATGATGCTGGGCGGGATTGCGGCCGTGTCGCTCGCGGTGGGCGGCGTCGGCATTCTCAACATCATGCTCGTCTCGGTGACGGAACGCACACGCGAGATTGGACTGCGGATGGCCATTGGCGCGCGCGGCCGTGATGTTCGTCTCCAGTTTCTGGTCGAGGCGCTCGTCCTGACCGTCACCGGAGGTCTGCTCGGTGTCGTGACGGGCCTACTTGCCTCTCACATGCTCGTGTCCGCCGGATATCCGGTGGTCGTCTCACGCGACAGCATCGTGACGGCCGTCGGGGTCGCGACGGCAGTCGGCGTGGTGTTCGGGTACTATCCCGCGACCGTGGCGGCGCGGCTGGATCCAATCGAAGCGCTGCGGGCTGAGTAGATCGAACGTGTGGCACACTCGATCCTGAGAAGGCCGCCATGAAATGGTTCGCCGTGGTGCTCGTAGCCTCGATGCTATTGCTCCAGCCCCAGAGCGGATCCCAGCAGATTCGATTGCGTCCGGCCGGGACCATCGAGCTGCCGCGCGTCGAAGGCCGCATCGATCACCTTGCCGTCGATCTGGACGGACAGCGGCTGTTCGTCGCCGCACTCGGCAACAACTCGCTCGAGGTCGCCGATCTGACCGGGATGAAGGTCATCAAGTCGGTTGCCGGCCTCGAGGAGCCGCAAGGAGTTCGCTATCTCCCTGACGTCCGCCGCATCGTCGTCGCCAATGGCGGCGATGGATCGGTGAGATTCGTCGACGCAGGGACGTTTGGCACGACCAGCACGGCGAAACTTGGCGGAGACGCCGACAACGTCCGCTTCGACGCGAAGGCCGGCCGTGTGTATGTCGGCTATGGCAACGGAGCGCTGGCGATCCTCGACCCCGACGGCAAGAAGCTGGGCGAGATTGGTCTCGCCGGCCATCCCGAGTCGTTCCAGCTCGAGTCAGCCGGACCGCGCATCTTCGTGAACGTGCCATCCGCCGGACAGATTGCCGTTGTGGATCGCGACAAACGCGCGGTCGTGACCACATGGCCGGTGACGGCTGCACGCGCTAATTACCCGATGGCGCTCGACGAAGCGCATCATCGCTTGTTGATTGGTTGCCGGAATCCGGCCCGGCTGCTCGTCTACGACACGAACTCCGGCCGCATGGTCACGAGCATCGAGATCGTCGGTGACACCGACGACTTGTTTTACGACGCGGCCAAACAGCGACTCTATGTGGCCGGCGGCGAGGGGTTCATCACCGTCCTCGATCAGCAGGATGCCGATCGTTACGTCGCTTCCCAGCGACTGCCGACTGCCGCCGGCGCGCGGACCGCGCTGTTCGTGCCAGAGCTCGGCCGATTGTTCCTCGCCGTTCCACACCGAGGCAATCAGCGCGCGGAGATTCGAATCTACGAGACGATCCAGTAAGTCGAGATACCGGCGAGCGTCACTCGCGCAGCGCCCTTGCTGCCTCGATGCGCGTCGAGCGGCGCGCGGACAGATAACAAATGAAGACCGACACCATGAGCAGAATCGCCGTGACGGTCCACAGCGTGACCAGATCGTTCGGCGTCACCCCGAAGAGAAGATCTTCGATGAACCGCGAGAGCGCGATGGCGCTGGCCAGGCCCACGATGAGGCCCGCCGCGATCGTGATGAGCCCCTGTCGCATGAACAGCCGAAGCACCTCACCGGGGGTCGCGCCCAGCGCCAGTCGGACACCGACCTCGTGCGTGCGCTGGCTGACGCTGTACGCGATGACACCATACAACCCGACCGAAGCCAGGATGACCGCGATGACGGCGAAGATGGCGAAGATCGTCATCGACGCGCGCTGACGCGACACGGCGTCGCCCATCAATCCGTCCATCGTCTGCACGGCGTAGATCGGCATGGATGGCGCGAGTCGATGCACCGCATCGCGAACGGATTGTGACAATGCCGATGCGTCGCCAGACGATCGGACGATGAGCGCCGGCGCCGGACTGAGCGATTGCGCCATCGGCAGATAAATCTGCATCGGCGTCGGCTGATCGATTCCGTTGAGCTTGATGTCGCCCGCCACGCCCACGACTTCGTACCAGGGCGTCGTCCACTCGGGCCAGCCTTGTTTCACGCGTTTGCCGATCGGATTCTCGCCAGGCCACAACCGCGCCGCCGCCGTTTCGTTGACCACCGTGACCGTCGGCGCGCCCTCGCGGTCCAGCGGCGTGAAAAACCGGCCGCTGACGAGCTTGATCTTCAGCGTTTCGAAGTACCCGTCGCTCACCGGCGAGAATGCCGCGCTCGGGAGATTCGCCCGCGCCGGCACCGGCTTGTCGCCGACGATGAACACCGAGCCCCATTGAGAGCCTTCCACCGGCAACGACAGCGCCTGCGCGGCATGTGAGACACCAGGCTGGGCCCGCAGCGCGGTCAGGAGATCCCGGTTGAACGTCCGCAGCCGCGCTTCATCCCAGCTCTGGCCGGCGACCGTGATTCTCGCGGTCAGCACCCCGTTCGGATCGAATCCCGGATTGATGGCTGTCAGCGCGTGCATCGTCCGAAGCGTGAGACCGGCGCCGGTGAGGAGCACGAGCGCCAGGGCGACCTCGACGGCGATCAACACGCGACGGACTCGCGCCGTCGCGCTCGACGAGCCGGCGCGCAACGATCGCACCAGCACGTCCCGGCTGTGCACGCTCGACGACGAGAGCGCCGGCAGCAGACCGAAAAAGAGACCGGACAGCAATGCCGCGCCGAGCGCGAACAGCATCGCGCTGGCATCGAGCCCGACTTCGGCGAGACGCGGCGTGTCAGCTGGGGCGAGCGCGAGCAGAGCGGCGAGCAGTGTCCAGCCGGCGGCCACCCCGAGTGCGGCGCCGGCTACCGATAGCACCAGGTTCTCGACGAGCAGCTGGCGGATCAGCCGGAAGCGTCCACCGCCGAGCGCGGCGCGCAACGCGAACTCCTGGTGCCGCGATGCGCCGCGCGCCACGAGCAGGTTTGCCACGTTGACGCAGGCGATGAGCAGCAGGCATCCGACCGCCGCGAAGAGCGACCACAACACGGCTCTGGTGTCGCCGACGATGCGGGTGGCGAGTGGCTCGAGGCCCGCGCTGAGGCCGCTGTTCGTGCTGGCATGTTCCTTGGAGAGGGACGCCGCAAGCGCGCGCAGCTCCGTGCTCGCCGCCTCTTGATTGACGCCGTCTTTGAGCCGGCCGACTCCGAAAATCCCGATGTGGTTGCCGCGATCGAAGGAGAAGTTTGCCAGCTGCAAGGACGGGCCGATCGGTTCCCAGACGTCCGCGGCGCGCGCGTACGCGAACCCCTGTGGAAGCACGCCCACGATCGTCTTGGGCTTGCCGTTCAACCGGATCGTCTTTCCCAGGATGTCCCTGGCGCCGCCGTACTGCCGTTGCCAGTACTCGTACCTGATCATCACGACGCCCGCCGCGCCCGGCTTGTCGTCGTCCGGGGTGAAATCGCGCCCCATGGCCGGCGCGACGCCAAGGACGTGCAGGAAATTCCAGGTCGCCTGGCGGCCCGTCACCCGATCGGGATTCTCCGGATCGACGATCGAGAAGGTCGCTGAGCGCGAGGCGGCGAGCTCCTCGAACGATTGCAGTCGATCGCGATAGTCGGTGAAATTCGGCCACGACGCGCTGAAGTTGCGCGTGACGCCGGTTTGACTGTCGGTCTGGTATTCGCTGATGAACATCAGGCGATCGGCATCCGGAAACGGCAGCGGCCGGATGACGACGGCATTCAGGACGGAAAAGATGGCGGTGGCCGCGCCGATGCCAATCGTCAGCGTGGTGAGCACCGCCGCGCTGAAGCCTCGGGCTTTGACGAGCGAGCGGATGCTGTACCGGACGTCCTGGCGGAGCGTGTCCATGATCGAAGCCTTCTGCGGATTGACGAGATAGGTCGCGGCGACGGAGAACGCCTGGCGGCGGTACCAGGCGCGTGCGGATCGGATCGATCCGGCGGCCGCGCGCGCCGCGAATTCTTCGTGAAGATCGCCGCGAATGATCTGCCCGTGCTCGCCGGGCGGCAGGCCGAGATCGAGCAGCCAGCTGGAGATGCGCGGCGGACGGTGCGGTGCGGGCGTCGTCTGGCCGGTCATGAGCGTGGCGGCTCCAGCACGTCTTCAAGGCCGCGGGACATGCGGCGCAGCACGCTGTGTGCGGCGCGGACGGCCGCAAGTCCGCGCGGTGTCACGGTGTACAAACGCCGTGGGACGCGGCCGCGATTGTCGCCGCCCGGAACCACCTTCCAGCGCAGCAGGCCTTTGTCTTCGAGCCGATCGAGCGTCGTGTACAACGCCCCGCGCGCGACGCGGCGGCCGGCGTCGGCTTCGAGCTTTGCCGCGATGCCGACACCGGAAGCCTCCGCCCCGAGGCGGAGAATGGCGAGCAGGACGAGCTGTTCGAATTCGCCCAGGTAGATCGATGCGGGCATTCAGTCTACTTTGTAGACCAAGTCTACGAAGTAGTCAATGTACGTAGGGCGGATTGATCGCCAAATCCGCCGATTGATCCCCAAATCCGCCTGGCTGCTCGCGGACTTGGGAACCAGTCCGCGCTACGAAACCAGTCCGCGCTACGCTACGCCATGGAAACCGGCGCCGCCGCCGATCCCGGCGTCATCGAACGGGACGTGCTGGCGATCGTCAGCGGGCTCGTCGCCGAGCTTCGCGGAGGGACGTCGCCCGTACCCGTCGCGCTCGCCAGCTCGCTCGAGCGCGATCTCGGGATCAGCAGTCTCGAACGCGTGGAACTCCTGCTCCGGCTCGAGCGCCGGTTCGGCGTGCGGCTGCCCGAGGAGACGGTTGCCAGCGCCGAGACCCCGGCCGATCTCGTGGCAGCGCTCGATCGAGCCGCGCCGGCGTCTCGAGACGATGTGCCGCGAAGCCGGATTGCGGTTCCGGCTGCGGCAACGCCAGCGCCGGTGGACGCGCGCACGCTTCTCGAAGCCGTCCAGTGGCACGTCCGCGCCACACCCGATCGCGTGCACATCGTGCTTCACGACGAAGCGTCCGGCGGCCTGCCGATTACGTATCGATCTCTGTGGGACGGCGCACTCGATGTCGCCGCGGCACTCGCCGAACGCGGTGTCGCGCCCGGTGACACCGTCGCGCTGATGCTCAGAACAGAGGAGGGGTTCTTTCGGACTTTTCTCGGCGTCCTGGCCGCGGGCGCCGTGCCGGTGCCGATGTACCCGCCGCTCCGCGCCGACCGCATCGCGGAGTACGCCCATCGCCAGGCAGGAATCCTGCGCAATGCCGGTTCGCGCGTGCTGGTCACGTTTGCCGATGCCGACCGGGTCGGGTCGATCCTGCGCGGCGTGGTGGAGACGCTCCGCGAGGTAATCGACGTCAATCGTCTCGCGCCTGCAACCGTTCGAAGTTCGACGTTTGAAGTTCGGAGTTCCTCCAGTGAGTCACCTGCGCTGATTCAATACACGTCCGGCAGCACCGGCGATCCGAAAGGCGTGCTCCTCACTCACGGGAATATCCTCGCGAACATTCGTTCGATCGGCGAGGCAATCGACATCCGCGCGGACGACGTCTGTGTCAGCTGGCTGCCGCTCTATCACGACATGGGCCTGATCGGCGCCTGGCTCGGCGCGCTGTACTTCGGCGTGCCCGCCGTGCTCCTGTCGCCCCTCACGTTCCTGTCCCGTCCGTCGCGCTGGCTGCGGGCCATCCACGCCCATCGCGGGACGATCTCGCCGGCGCCGAACTTCGCCTATGACCTCTGCGTGAGCAAGATTGCCGACGAGGACATTGCCGGTCTGAATCTCAGTTCGTGGCGGCTCGCCCTCAATGGATCGGAGGCGGTCAGCTCGGACACCATTGCCCGATTCACACAGCGCTTCACCGGATACGGCTTCCGGCCGGACGCGATGTATCCGGTCTACGGACTCGCCGAAGCGTCGGTGGGGCTGACGATGCCGCCGCTCGGGAGAGCCCCGCGGGTCGACGCCATTGCGCGCGAGCCGTACCAGCGTGCGCGGGAGATTCGGTCCGCCGCTCCGGGCGATCAGCAGGCGCTGCGCTTCGTGTCGTGTGGAAAACCGCTGCCCGGCCACGAAATCCGGGTGGTCGATGAGACCGGTGCGGCACTCGGCCAGCGTGCGTTCGGGCGCATCCGGTTTCGCGGTCCGTCCGTCACCGCCGGCTATTTCCGCAACCCCGAGGCCACGCGAGCCGTGTTCGATGGCAAGTGGTTTGATTCCGGTGATTACGGGTACTGGGCCGACGACGAGCTGTTCATCACCGGCCGCGCCAAGGACCTCATCATTCGAGGCGGCCGGAACATCACGCCGCAGGAAGCCGAGGAGGTCGCGGGCGCCGTCGACGGCATCCGCAAGGGCTGCGTCGCCGCCTTCGGAGTTCAGGATCCGTCCACGGGTACCGAACGCTTCGTGGTGGTCGCCGAGACGCGGGAGACGGACGAGTCGCGTCGCGAAAAACTGCGCAGCGACGTCGCGGCTCGCGTCACCGATGCGCTCGGCGTACCGCCCGACCACGTCGTCGTCGCGCCGCCGGGAACGGTGCTCAAAACTCCAAGCGGAAAGATCCGGCGCGCCGCGACGCGCGAGGCGTACGAGACGGGCCGGCTGCTCGCCGCGCGAAGGCCCGCGCTGGAGCTGGCACTCCTCTTCGTCGAAGGCGCGCGCCGGCGTCTTGGTCGCGCGCTCGGTCTGGCGTCGCGCCTCGTCTTCACGGCCTATGTCGTCATGCTTCTTCTGACCACGCTGCCGGTGCTCGTAATTCTGGTGCAGGTCCTGCCACGCGGACGCGCCGTCGATCGCGTCGTCAAGCGATGGTCCCGCCTGATGTTTGCACTCACCGGCCTGTCGCCGCGCGTCTCCGGTCTCGAGAATCTCGAGGCGGTCGGCCCGGCGATGATCGTCGCCAATCATGCGAGCTACATCGATTCGATCGTGCTGATGGCCGTGCTGCCTGGAGATGTCCGGTTCATCGCCAAAGGGCCGCTTGCCGCGCTCCCGATCATCGGCGCCGTTATCCAGCGCGCCGGGCACATCACGATCGAGAAGGGTGATTTGTCCAAGCGACTGGCGGGCGCCGACGAGATCACGCAGGCGCTCGGCGGCGGATTTTCAATTGTCGTTTTTCCCGAAGGCACGTTCTTCCGTCCCGCCGGCTTGCTGCCGTTCCGGCTCGGCGCGTTCCGTGCCGCGGTCGAGGCCGGTCGCGCGGTCGTGCCGGTGACGTTGCGGGGTACGCGCGACGTGCTGCCCGATGGCACCTGGCTCGTGAAGTGGTCGCCGCTCTCCGTGATCATCGGCGCGCCGCTGGTTCCCACTGGAAGCGGCTGGCCGGAGTTCGTCCGGCTGCGCGATCTGGCTCGTGCCGAGATCGCGCGTCATGTCGGCGAGCCGGTGCTCTGAACGTCAACTTCGAACTTCGAAGTTCGAAGTTCGAACTAGAGAACTGGTCGCGCCGGACCTTCCAGCCGCTTCCGGTATTCGTACAGCGGCATCCCAAAGAAGTCCGAGACGGCTCCCGAGCGGACGTAACCGTTCCGCTCGTAGAAGCGGATGGCGCGGGTCAGAGGCGCAGTCGTATCGAGTGTCGCGACCGAGCACCCCGCCGCCTTCAATTCCGCTTCGATCCGCTCGAGCAGACCGTCGGCAACCGTAGTCCCCTGTGATGCCTGTGCGACCGCCATTCCGCGGATGTGTCCCTCCGGCCCGCGCACGGCAGCGCCAATCGTTCCGATGATCAGACCGGCTTCGTTTCGGGCGACGAGGACGATCATGGTTTCAATTCGTTGTCGAACGGTCTCCTCGGTCAGGACCGTGTCCTCGTACGCGGCTGATGTGTACTGTGTCCGATAAGGTTCGAATGCCGCGCGCAGGCACCTGAGAATTCCATCTGCGTCGTCCGGAGTCGCGCGCTCGATGCTGAACTGAGGCAAGGAGCCGGCTACTGGCCCAGCTGACTGAGCGCGAATCGCAGCGGCGTGCTCGAAATCTTGATCAGACCGTCGAGCGGACCGTCGAGCTCCAGAATCAGGAAGACGGCCGCAGCGACCGATACTGCCGCCATGAAGAGGACTGCGAGGACCGTGGCGTTCCGGGGCGCGTAGAGCCCGAAGCTCGTGAACGTCACCGCCAGCCAGAAGACCACGACCACCAGAAACGATCGCGGGACCGATCCGCCGGCCGTGCCCAGGACCCGCCAGCGCGTCTTCACCACTTCATCGCTCAGCTTCAGCGCTTCGGTCTTGAGCCAGCGCTGCGTGTCGTTCGCCGGAGACAAACGCAGAATCTGATTTTGAATCTCTTCAATGGCCGGCGTCTGCGCGGTCGGCTCGAGGGCGGCACTCTGAGAGCCCGTCGTTGGCCAGATCGTCTCGATGCGGTACGCCAGGGCCCGGCGGATCAGCTCGCGAGTCGGCGCGGTCTCCGGCCCGTAGCGCGCGAGATGGCGGTCGAGCGTGAGGATGTTGGCGGCGCTGGTTCGGATCGCCGCGTCCTGAGTGTCGAACGTGCTCTTCGCCGACGCGGTCACGAGACCGAGCAGGAGCGCGGTCATCGTCGCCACCAGCCCCATCCCGAGCCGCACCACGTCCTGCGACTCCTTGCTAAGATGCGGCGGCGGCAGCCACTCGCGGATGAACGTTCCGCTGAGTGCGCAGCCGAACGTACCGATCAATGTGAGCAAGGCAACCGTGAGAGCCGTCAAACTGTTAATCCTCGAAGTTTGAGGTCGAAGTTTCGGCCGCTACTGCCGGCCGGTCAGAGGTACAGAAGCACTCCTGATACAGGTTGTCCAGTCGCCTGACGGATCGCGGCGGTGTACACATCGATCTGGCGGCGATGCGCTGCAAGCTTCAAATCCAGCGTCTCGTCCGTCTTGAAATCGACGACCGTCCAGCCGGAGGGTTCCTCGAAAGCGAGATCGACGACACCTTCAACTAAAAAGTCCTCCGGTGACCGCCAGACGAGCGGCACTTCGCGGCGGCAGCGGCCGGCTGCCCACGCCTCGCGCGCGCGCACGATCAAGGGATGCGCGAACGCCGAGGTCACGCGTTCGACGGCGGCGTGGATCTCGTCAGGCCGCGCACCGAGCGCCCGGCCGTGGGTAGCGGCCAACTCCGCGATGACCGCGGGCGCGGCGTCGAACGGCGCCGACGCCAGTACGGTATGCACGAGCGTCCCGAAGCGGCGTCCGCTCGGACGTGCGGCGGCGCTTTCCACGCGAATGACCTCGGGCTGCGCAGTTTCCTTAGGCGGCGCGGGGATTCGCGCGCGGTCGGTCACCGTCTGCACCATGAAGCGTGGCTGCGATCCGCTGTCGATCGCGCGCGCCCGGCCGGTCACCCACCTCTGGTACGTCGAGAGGCCCGCCTGGATCACGTCGGCGGGCACGTCCTTCTTCACGATGAGATCCGCATGCCGCAGACCCGGCGCCGGCGCCGCGCCGAGATGAAGCTCGCGCGGATCCCACCAGACGACGTCGTGTCCGCCCATTGCGTGGAGACCGGGACTGACCGTCGATCGCGTCGCGGGATCGCCATTCGGACGGTTGAGCACCGAATCCTTGGAGCGGAACACCGGGCAACCGGATGCGGTCGCCGGCGATCGGCGGCGGTCGATCGGAGGATAGATGGCGGCGTTGAGCGGATCGATCCAGCCCTCGCGCTCCTCGTCGCCGACGGCGGGAATGACCAGCAGATCGCGCGCGCGCGTGGCGGCGACGTATGCGACGCGGACACCCTCGGCGGTATCGCGTTCGATCTCGATGAGCCCCTGCTGCAGCAGATCCGTCGGCACGCAGCCGGCCAGGCGAACGGCGCAGAGCCGGTGATCGGCGTCGAGGTACCGGCTCGCCACCGCGGGCCGCAGCTTGGCGGTGAGGTCGGCGAGGATGACGACCGGAAACTCGAGCCCCTTGGCTTTGTGGACCGTCATCAGCCTCACACCGTCGCTGCCTTCTTCGAGAATCGGCGCTTCTTCGACCTGACCCTTCTCGGCCTGCTCGTCGAGCTCTTCGAGGAAGCCGCGAAACGAGATGCCCCCTTCCACTTCGTACTGACGCGCGAGGTCGGCGACGCGGAGGACGTTGGCGAGGATCTGCTCGCCACCCTGCTCGAGCGCGAAGCGCACATGGACCCGGGTGGCGTCGAGCAGCGCGCCAATCGATGCCGCGACAGCGACCCGGTTCCGCTGCTGGTGGAGAGATCGGAGCAGTGTGAGCGCGTCGGCAATCGGCCGCAGTGCTCCGACTTCGTCGTCCACGATCGCCTGCGGATCGAGGTCGAGCGGAATGTGGAACGGGTGAAACCGCCCATACCGGTGGCGGTACAGCAGCAGATCGTCGTCGCTGATTCCGAAGAACGGCCCTCGCAGCGCCGCAAAGACCGACAGCTCGTCATCCGGCCGCTCGATGGCGCCGAGGGCGGCGCGCAGCGCCTCGACTTCAGCCCGGTTGTGAAAGGAGCGTCCGCCGACGAGCAGGTGAGGGATCCCTCGCGCCTCCAACGCCTCGACGTACGGACGCGTGACGTCGCGGTCGTAGCTGACGAACCGTCTGAAGAGCGCGCAGACGTGGCCGGCGCGAATCGGCACCAGCTTCGACTGGCCGTCTTCGCCGCGCACTTCGACCGTCCACCCGCTCTGGTGAACGAGCCAGTCGACGAAGGCGCCGACGGCGTCCGGCATCGATTTGTCGATGGCCGACCCCGCGACGCGCTGGATGGCATACGGCTCGGGGACCGGCAGCACGATGACGGACGGCTGCCCCGGCACAGCGGCGCGCACGGGTTCGAGACCGACGTATTGCGGTTGCTGTGACAACTGATCGCCCGTCATCAGCGGTGCGAACGCGGCGTTGATGGCGCGCTGAATGTTCGGACGCGCGCGGAAGCTCGCTCGCAGCGTGACGCGACGCGCACCGGCCTTCTCGAGCTGGTCGTAGACCGATCGATAGACGCCCACGTCCGCTCGACGGAAGCGGTAAATGGACTGTTTGGGATCGCCAACCAGAAACAGCTTGCCGGCCACTGGACGCACGCGGCGCCAATCCGAAACCGCCGGGTCGTCGCTCGCGAGGAGCAGCAGAATCTCGGCCTGCAGCGGATCGGTGTCCTGAAATTCGTCGACGAAGATCCGCGCGAATCGCTGCTGGAAATCTGCCCGGACGGCGGGATTGTCACGCATCAAGTCGCGGGCCTGGAGCAGGAGATCGAGAAAATCGACGACACCGGCCTCGGCCTTCGCGCGCGCGTAGCGCTTCCCGAGCGACCGCAGCTCGCGCTGGAGCAGCGCGGCGATGTCGGCATCGGCGTCCATTTCGAAGCCGTTCAGCGAGGCGCGCAGCCGTTCGACCGACTGCCAGACTTCGTCCCGCGTGACGCCGGCCTTGTATTGCGCGCCGCTTCCCTTGCGGAGTCGCGGCAGGTCGCGATGCCGCGACAGTGCGACGAGCTCGGCCTCGAGTCCGTCGTAGTCGCGATCCGCGACCTCTTCAACGCGCACGACGTCCTCGACGAGCCGGCGAATCGGCCACGCGCTCTGATGCAGCGCGTCGTACTTGGACGACGGATCGCGGAGCAGATCGGCGAGGTGGCGCGCCTCGTCGACCAGACGATCGATGCGCTCGATGCGTGGGAACTCGGCACGCGTCCACGCCGTCTCGAAGTCGCGCCAGGCCGACAAATCCAATCCCGCCCGCCGCAGGCTCTCGACCGATCCCTCCTCGTCCATCCGCGACGAACGGCGCCGCAGGACGCGCCGCACACCTTCGGGCGGATCGGCGAGCTGCTCCTGGAGCCATCGGTCGAAGACGCCCGTGAAGAGACGATCCGCCTGCGGTTCGGTCAGGACACGGAACAACGGATCGATGCCCGCCTCGACCGGCCGTTCGCGAAGCAGGTCGGCGCAGAAGCCGTGGATGGTCGAAATGCGCGCCTCTTCGAGCTTGCGCAGCGCGGCGTCGAGTCGCGTGACGGCCGTTCCGGTCGCCTCGCGCCGCGCTTTCTCGATGGCTTCGCGCAGCCGCAGCTTCAGCTCGCCCGCGGCTTTCTCGGTGAAGGTGACGGCGACGATCTGCGAGATCCGTGCGCGGTCGGTCGCGAGCACCTGTACGACCCTCGCCACGAGCTCGGTGGTCTTGCCGGTGCCGGCGGCCGCTTCGACGACGAGCGTGTCGTCGAGGGCGGTTTCGCAAATCAAGAGTCGATCGCGGTGATCGGAGAGGGGAGTCTCCATCGTCGTCATGGCATCTCTCGCAGGATCTTGAGATCGCCCAGCAGGTCGGGTGATTTGCGGCGGGCTAGACGCTCTTGATGAGGTCCGCAGGCGGGCCGGAAGTCACAGAAGTCGCACGCCCTTTCGTTCGGGGCGGCCGGGAATGTTCCGAGCTCGACGGCGCGGTCGACGATCGTCATGACCTCCAGTCCCGTTTGCCGCGCGCGATCGGTCATCGGAACCACATGCTCCGTGAAACCGCCGGCGCTGGTGCAGTACCAGAACCGGCCGCTTTCCGCTCTGAGCCCCGTCGCGGCCTCCACCGCGACGCTGTACAAGACGGGCTGAAGCAGCGTCCCGCCCGTCACCACGGAGTTCCTCGGCGATCGGTTCCGCCCCGTCTTGTAGTCGGTCACACGGAGCGTGCTGGTGCCACGCTTCCGCTCGACGAGATCGATCGACCCGCGGAGCGTGAACCGGCCGTCGATCGTGACGGGATCGGGGAAGCTGTGCTCGTCGCGTCCGCCGAGTTCGGGCAGACCGAATGCCAGCTCGAAG
>Ga0114129_10006591_pt1 | contig 16480 bp, 16 predicted proteins | sample RhiMetdeltSRZDD1_FD_80071 | JGI IMG/M metagenome (GOLD analysis project Ga0114129, IMG submission 80071) | Populus rhizosphere microbial communities from Tennessee, USA - Rhizosphere MetaG P. deltoides SRZDD1 (version 2) (version 2) | ecosystem: Host-associated > Plants > Roots > Rhizosphere >... | reverse complement strand
TGGCGTAGTACCCCTTCGCCAGCCCGAGCAGCTTCTTCCGCTTGGCGCGCCGAACCGTTCCTCGTTTTACCCGCGGCATATCTCTGCAACTCCTGAGATTTCAGATTTCAGATTTCAGATTTCAGATTTGTCGGAACGCCAACCTGAAACCAATCGGCAACTTGAACCAATCGGCAATCTGAAACCAATCGGCAATCTGAAATCAATCTGAAATCATAAATCTGAAATCTGAAATCTCCCCGTCACTTATACGGCAGCATCCTCGCCAGCTTCGCGGCGTCGACGTCCGCGACCGTGGTCGTGCCGCGCATCCTGCGCTTCCGCGTGGTCGTCTTGCTGGTCAGGATGTGCTGCTTGAATGCCTTGCTCCGCAGAAACTTGCCGCTCTTCGTGCGCTTGAAGCGCTTCGCGGCGCCGCGGTGCGTCTTGAGTTTGATCTTCTTCGCCATGTCTGTGTTTCGCCTCAACTCGTGACGGTCTGCCGCGCCGCCGGCTTGGCCTTGCCGCCGCTCTGCGGCTTGCGGCTCAGGATCGTGTGCATCTGGTTCCCCTCGAGCCGCGGCATCGTCTCCGCGATCGCGACGTCGGCCAGCTCCTGCACGAGCCGCTCGAGGATGCGCCGGCCGATCTCCGGATGCGCCATCTCGCGGCCGCGGAAGAAGATCGTCGCCTTGACCTTGTCGCCGTCCTCGAGGAAGCGCTCGATGTGCTTCTTCTTGAACTGGTAGTCGTGCTCGTCGACCTTCGGCCGGAACTTGATCTCCTTGACGAGGATCACTTTCTGGTGGCGCTTGGCTTCGCGGCTGCGTTTCTGCTCCTGGTACTGGTACTTGCCGAAATCCATGATGCGGCACACCGGCGGCACGGCCGTCGGCGAGATTTCGACCAGGTCGAGTCCCTTCTGCTTGGCGATGGCGAGCGCCTGCGGCGGCGGCATGATGCCGAGCTGCTGGCCGGTGTCGTCGATCACGCGGATTTCGCGGACGCGGATACGTTCGTTGACCCGCACGCGATCGTCGCGGCGGGGAGCACTGGAAAAAGCGATAAAGCCTCCTTACGTCATGCGGCCGCCTCGCCGGCGGCCTTTCCCTTCGCCGCAATCTCGGTGCGAGCGGCCGCGATGAACGCGTCGATCGATGACGCGCCGCGGTCGCCGCCCGTGCGTTCGCGGACCGATACGGCACCTTCTGCAGCTTCGCGGTCGCCTACGACCAGCATGTAGGGAATCTTCTGCAGCTGAGCCTCACGGATCTTATAGCCAATCTTTTCCTGCCGCTCGTCGAGCTGCGCGCGCAGGCCGGCCGCCGTCAGCCGGTCGCGGACCGACGCGCCGTAGGCAAGGTGACGATCCGAAATCGGGAGCACGATCGCCTGCACCGGCGCGAGCCAGAGCGGAAACGCCCCGGCGTAGTGCTCGATCAGGATCGCGATGAAGCGCTCGAAGCTGCCGAAGATCGCCCGATGGATGACGACCGGCCGATGCTCGGTGTTGTCGGCGCCGATGTACTTCAGGTCGAAGCGCTCCGGCATCTGGTAGTCGAGCTGAATCGTCGCGCACTGCCACTTGCGGCCGATGGCGTCGGTGATGTCGAAGTCGATCTTCGGGCCGTAAAAGTTTCCGCCCCCTTCGTCGACGGTGAACGTCTCGCCCGCCTTGTCGAGCGCCGCCCGCAGCTGCGCTTCCGCCTGATCCCAGGTCGACTTCTCGCCAAGATACTCGGCCGGACGGGTGGAGAGCTTCGCCTGGCACGTCATTCCGAGATCGTCGTACACGCGGCGAACGAGCTTCAGCAGCCGCTCGACTTCGTCGGCGATCTGCTCCGGCATCACGAAGCAATGCCCGTCGTCCTGCGAGAACTGGCGGACGCGGGTCAACCCGGAGAGCACGCCCGCGAGCTCGTTGCGGTGCAGCGGCGTCTGCTCGTGAAAGCGGATCGGCAGCTCGCGATAGCTGTGCACGTCGCTCGCGTACAGCAGGTAGTGCCCGGGGCAGTTCATGGCTTTCAGCGCCATCTCCTCGCCCTCGGAGCCCTGGACCAGAAACATGTTCTCGCGGTAGTACGACCAGTGGCCCGACGTCTCCCACAACGCCTTGTTGTAGATGATCGGGGTTTTCACCTCGACGTAGCCGTTCGGCAGCAGCACGCCGCGCATGTAGTCCGCAAGCGTGTTGTAGAGCGTCGTGCCCTTGTCCTGCCAGAACGCCGCGCCCGGCGACCACGGGTGGAACGTGAAGAGCCCGAGCTCACGCCCGAGCTTGCGATGGTCGCGCTTCTTCGCCTCCTCGATCTGCGTCTCGTATGCCTTGAGATCCTTGTCCGAGAAGAACGCCGTCCCGTAGATCCGCTGCATCGGCGCGTTCTTCGCGTCGCCCTTCCAGTACGCGTTCGACGTGTTCAGCAGCTTGAACGCCTTCAGCTTGCCGGTCGACGGCACGTGCGGGCCGACGCAGAAATCGATGAACGTCTCCTTGTCCTTGATCGTGTAACAGGAGACTTCGCGCTGGCCCTGGGTCTTCTCTTCGATCAGCTGGACCTTCAGCGGCTCGCCGCGCCTCGCAAAGAACGCCTTGGCGTCCTCGCGGGGCCACATCTGCCGTTCGTACGGGAGGTCCTGCGACGCGAGGTCGCGCATCTTGTTCTCAATCGCCTCCAGGTCCTCGGGCCTGAAGGGCCGCGACACGACGAAGTCGTAAAAGAAGCCTTCGTCGGTGGCCGGTCCGATGCCGCACTGCGCCCCGGGAAACAGATTCGTGACCGCGGCGGCGAGCAGATGCGCCGTGCTGTGGCGATACAGGTGCAACGCTTCGGGACTGCGGTCGGTCACGATGCGGACGGCAGCGTCCCGCTCCAACGGATACGTCAGATCGACGAGCTGTCCGTCCACGACGGCCGCCAGCGCCGCGCGCGCCAGACCGGACGAGATCTGTGCCGCGACGTCGCGGACCGGCGTGCCGGCCGCCACCGTGCGATGCGAGCCGTCTGGCAGTGTGACTGTGATCTGGTTCATGAAACAGAATCGGATGTCCGCCTTCGCTCCGCTTCGCGGAGCTACGGCGAGACAGCCTTCGCCTGATGCATGGCTCGCCTGGCCGAAGCTCGCCTTCGTCCGGCCTTTACAGACCAGACCTCGGCAGAGCGAAGGCTGGTAGGCACGGGTGGACTCGAACCACCGACCTCCTGCGTGTCAAGCAGGCGCTCTAACCTCTGAGCTACGCGCCTACATCTCGAAAAACGGGCCTTGGACGAACGGCCAGTATAACACCTCAATTGGCGAGTTGCTGAATTGGTGAGTTGGCGATTGCCATTCGCCCATTCACGAATTCACCAAATCGATCAGGCGGCTTTTTTCTCGGAGAATCGCTCGATGGCTTTGTCGAGGATCGGATCGGCGGCGGGTGGCGGGGCGCCGAACTCGACGACGTCCGGTTCGTCGACCGGTATCGTCGGCTCGAGACCCTTTTCGTGCAGCTGCGCGCCGGATGGGGTGAGGAATCTCGTCGTCGACAACCAGAGGCCGGAGCCATCCGGCAGCTTGATCAGTTTCTGCTGCGCGGCCCGGCCGAGCGTCCGCTCGCCGATGATATCGCCGCGATTGTTCCCGGACACGGCCGCCGCGAACACTTCCGCGGCGCCGGACGTGCCCGTATCGGTGAGGACGGCCAGCGGGAGCGACACGGATCCGTCGCCGGGGTTCGTCGCAATCGGCTCGCGCGCGGCGCCCTTCGATTCGCGGATCGCCAGAGTGCCCTTGCCGACGAACAGACGTGCCAGCGCCAGGCCCTCCTCGTAGGAGCCGTTCGCCGTCCGGCGAATGTCGACGACGAGCTTCGACGCCCCGCCTTTGGTCAGATCGGCGATCTGCGATTTGACCTGCGCGGCGGTGTTCACGCCGATCGCGGCAACGCGAACGTAGCCGACGCCGGGCGCGGCGACGCGACCGGTCACCGTCGTGTGCGACTCCGCTTCGCGCGTGAGCTCGATGACGTGAGGATCGGCGGCGTTTCCGCGGATGACCGTGAGCTTGACGCGCGAACCCGGCACGCCGCGGAGCGCGCGGACGCCTTCCCACACCGACATGTCGCGCGTCGGCGTCTCGTCGATCGCGCGGATGTAGTCGCCGGTCCGCAGCCCGGCGCGTGCGGCGGGCGAGTTGTCGCGCGCGGCGACCACCCGCAGGTAGTACTGACGGGTGAGCTCGAGTCCGACGCCGCCGGGCGACATCGGGGTCGCGCTCTCGACCTGCTTGACCTGGTCGGGCGTGAGATACGCGCTGTCGGGATCGAGGCCGTCCGCGAGGCCGTGCATCGCCCCCTTCATCACCTTGTCGAGGTTCACTTCCTCGACGTAGTTGCTCGCGACGAGGCTCACCACATCGTCGAACACCTTGAGGTGCTGGTACGCTTCCTCGCGCGCCATCACCTTTCCAAGGAAGCCGCCAACGATCGCAAACGCGATGATGGGCGCGGAAATCGACATCACGATCAGGCGGCTGCGAGAGCTCATAATCTCGGGGTTCTCCGGGTTCGGAGGGTTCGCCGGGTGCTCGAGGTTCTCATCTGCGCTTAAGCCATTGTAACGGGTCGACCGGCCGACCGTCGACGCGAAGCTCGAAGTACAGGCCGGTTCCGCCCGACGGCAGCGGTCCGGCCGAACCGACGGGCTGCGCGCGATCGACGCGCGCGCCTTTGGTGACGGTGATGTCGAGCAGGTCGCCGTAGAGGCTGAAGGCCTGCGATCCGTGGTCCAGGATCACAAGATTGCCGAATCCGGCAAAAGTGCCCGCGAACGCGACGGTGCCGTCGTGGATCGCGACTACGGGCGCGCCACCAGCCGCGGTGAGCTCGATGCCCGACGGCGAAGCGGCGGGGCCGTCGCTGCGCCCGAAGCGACGTCGCACCTCTCCGGCGACCGGCCAGCCGAGGTCGCCGCGAAACGGCCGCAGCGGGAGCGCCAGGACCTCGCTGTCCTTCGCGCCGTCGCGCAGCGCCACCTGCAGCTTCTGCTGCACGGACTGGAGCTCCGAGGCCAGCTGCGCGTTGAGATCGCGGCGCCGATCGATGTCGCGAATCAGCTCGGCGTGCGCCTGCGCCGCCCGCGCCGCCGCGATCTGCGCCTTGTCCGCGACCTCCCGCAGCACGGTGGCCTGCCGCTGGCGCTTCTCGAGATCGGTCCGCGCGTGCTTCAGCTCCTCGAGCGTGTGCTGATGCCTGATCATCCGGTCGCGATCGAGCTTTGCGAGCGCGGCGACCGTCCGTGACGTCTGCCCAAGCTGACGGAGGTCGGACGCGGAGAGCAGCAGGCGCGCGTAGCGCGCCTTTCCCAGCTTGTACATCTCGACGAGGCGCGCGCGGATCTCGGGCTTCTGGGACGCCGCGCTGGCCTGCAGCGCGTCGATCCGCCGACCCGTCACGTCGAGCTCCTCGTGCAGCTTCGCGACGTCCGCGCCGGCCTGCTTGAATTCCTCGGCCTTCAGCTCGCGGTCGATTTCGAGCTTGCGGAGCTGATTGAGAAGCGTGCTCTCCTGCGTCGCCAGGCGATCGGCTTCACGCTGCAGCGCGACGAGGCGTTCGCCGGCGCGCTTCGCGAGCGCTTCCGTCCGGGCGCGGTCGGCGGGCTGCGCCACGGCGAGCGCCGAGCAGACCAGGACCAGCCAGGACGTCGACAGGGCAGAAACCGCTGAAACCGCAGAACAGATCAGATTCTGCGTGTTCCGCGTGTCCCGCGGCGGGTCGTCAGAAGATCGACTTGCCATCTATATCGGATGGTATCGGCACGCCGAAGTACTTCAACACGGTGGGCGCGATGTCGATGATCTCGAGCGCCGCCTTGTCGGCTGGCCGGCTGGAGATGAACGTCCCCGGCGTCGTCTTGTAGTCGAACGACCCGTGGTCGCCCGACCATTTCTTCATGTTCGGGTACACGAGGCCGGGCGGCGAGCCGCCGAGCGTCGACTGCCACGACACGCGATACCCGTCGGCGAGACCGACCTGCAGCTCCGCGGCGTTCTTGATGAACTCGCCCGAGTACACATCGTCCGCCTTGTAAACCGAGTCCACCATGCGCGCGCCGGTCTTGGGATCCGTCATCGTCATCAGCTGGGTGATGAGCTCGTCCTGGAGGCGCTTCGATTCCTCGCCGGGCGAGACGATGCCGTGCGCTTCGCGGCCCTTGAGGTTGATATAGATCTGGCCGAGGCCCATCGCGTACGCCTTCGTGCGCGACCAGTCGACGTTCTCCCAGAAGGTGCCGCCGCCGAAGAGATCCTGCAGCTTCTTCTCGCCGGGCTGCTGCCCCTGCACGGCCATGAATCCGTTCTGCACCAGCCACGTGTTCAGGTTCACGGACTGGCGGAACGAATGGAACCCGTGATCCGAGACGATCATGATCGTCGTGCCGGGCGCGACGCGCGTCAGAACCTCGCCGACGAAATCGTCGCAGCGGCGGTAGACGCGCTCGATCGAGTCGCCGAACTTCGCCGCGAGCTCTTTGTCGTACATCGGATGCTGCGGATCGATGAGCCTCCACATCATGTGCTGCACGCGATCGGTCGATTCGATGACGCCGACGAGCAGGTCCCATTGCTTCGCGTCGAGGCGCTGGAGGATCACCTGCGCGCGATCGTCGAACGCGCGGTAGAGATCGTCCATGAACGATTTCTCGTCGAGGCGATCCTCGTTGAGCGGCCACGTCGCTTCCGCCCAGCCGAGCGTGCGATACGGTCCCAGCCGCTCGTACAGATCGGCGGCGAACGACGCCGGCGACGACATCGGCGCCGGCGGTCTGTCCGGCCGCCAGTTCACCGGCGAGATGTACAGCTGAAGCTCGGGTCCGGCGCCGATCAGGTAAAGCTGCGCCATCCCGTGGACGCGTACGAGAAAGTTGATGCGGAAGTCGAGGTTGATCCACTTGCTCCATTCGTGTTCGGCGAGATGGATGGAGCTGTCGGCGACCTCGATCGTCGCGGACTTCCCGGTGCGGTTCCAGTGCACGGTGACCGGCAGCCGGATGTCCTCGCGCGCCTCGAGCTCGGCGATCCGCATCCGATCGGACTCGGTCAGGGGCGATTTGGCGCGCGCGCGACGCAGCTCCTGTCTGACGATCGGATTCGGCGGGCCCACGAGCTCCGTGCGCGCGATGTCGCCGTCGAAGACAAGGCGCTTCAGGATGCCGCCGAATTCTGTGTTGCCCTCCTCGTAGCGACTGAGATCCGTGCCGAAGTAATAGAACGTGCCCATCGTGCCGCGGATGTCGGGGAGCGGCAGGCCCGCGAGCAACTCGCCGTTCGGCACATCCTCGGGCGGATATGTGACCGGTACGGTGAGCATGCTCGATCGCACGCCGCCGCGTCCGGCTGTTACCCAGAACGACGTGCCGCCGCGCGTCGACGTGATCTTCGGCTTCGAGATCGGAATGTAGTTGAAGAGGAATCGCGGCGGCTCGCGCGTCACCATGCCGAGATCCGGGAGATAGGTCGTCGTATCGCGGACGAGAAAATCGTAGATGTTGTGCTTTCCCGCGTTGACGCCGGTCGCAAACGACGCCCACGCGGTCGGCGATTCGGGTGAATGCGTCGTCGCGAGCGGCTGCACGCCGCTGCCCTGGCGCGCGAGCTTCTGCATATTGGGCATGCGGCCTGCATCCATATATCGCTGGACGAGCCGTGGATCCATGCCGTCGAATCCGAGAATGACGAGCTTCTGCTGGAACTGCTCGGCGGGCCGGCTGCGGCCGCAGCCAAGCACGGTGACACCGACCACAATCGCCGTCGCGCAGCCGATCCGCGCGGCTCTGGTGAGCTGGAGACCGTTCATTATCGTGAGACGACGCCGAGAATTGTAACATTCACATATGCGCGTCCTCGGCGTTGACGTCGGCGCGCGCCGCGTTGGATTGGCGATCAGCGACGCGACGCGCACGCTCGCGCGGCCGCTCGTCACCATCACGGTCACCGGCGACGACGACGCGGTGGCGCGCGTCGCGGACACGATCGCGACGCTGTCGAACGAAGACGACGGACTCGGAGCGGTCGTCGTGGGTATGCCGGCGCGGCTCGACGGTACGCGGACCGACGCCACGGCCAGAGTTGAAGCGTTCATCGCCTCACTGAGAAGGCGCACGACGATTCCGATCGCGACTGAGGGCGAGCGGCTCTCCAGTCGTGAAGCGGAAAGCCGCCTTGCGGTTCGCGAGCGCGACTGGCGGAAGCGGAAGGCGAAGCTCGACGCCGCGGCCGCCGCCATCATCCTGCAGGATTACCTGGATCGCATTCGATGAAACGTCTTTTCGCGCTGGTGGCGCTGTTCGCGCTTGCCGGCTGTGGCGCTGCCGCGTTCGTGATGTACCAGCGGATCAATCAGCCGTATCGGGGCTACGACGCAGCCGAACAGTTCGTCGACGTGCCGCCGGGCGTGGGTAGCCGCTCGATCGGAGAACGGCTCGCGGCCGCGGGCGTCGTCCGCGATCCGTGGACGTTTCGAGTTGCGCTCTACATCAGCGGTCAGGGCCGACACCTCAAGGCGGGCGAGTACCGCTTCGATCGGCCGATGCGCCCCAGCGAGGTGATCGACAAGATCGCGCGCGGCGACGTGTTTCAGATCTCCCTCACGTTTCCGGAAGGGCTGACCATCGCGGAGATGTCAAAGATCTTCGAGTCGCACGGCTTCGGTACGGCCGCCGACTTCGTGGCCGCCGCCAGGGACGTCGAGCCGATTCGTGCGATCGATCCTGTCGCGCGCGATCTCGAGGGTTATCTGTTTCCGGAAACCTACGCGTTACCACGGAAGACGTCGGCCTCGAAGCTCGTCCGGCTCATGGTCTCGCGATTCGACCACGTGTTGACCCCGGCCGTGCGCGAAGCGGCCGCGGCGCACAACCTGTCGGTGCGGCAACTCGTCACGCTCGCGTCGATCGTCGAGAAGGAAACAGCAAAGCCGGAGGAGCGTCCGCAGGTCGCGGCCGTCTATCACAACCGCGTCCGAATCGGGATGGCGCTGCAGTGCGATCCCACGGTGATCTACGCGCTGACGCGCGCCGGCCGGTACGACGGCAACCTCCACCGCGACGATCTGATGTTCGACTCGCCGTACAACACCTATCGCTACCCGGGGCTGCCGCCCGGACCGATCGCGTCGCCCGGCCGCGCGTCACTCGAGGCCGCTGCGAATCCGGCGAGCGTCGATTACTTGTATTTCGTCAGCCGCAACGATGGCTCGCACGAGTTCGCGCGGACCCTCGACGAGCACAATCGCAACGTGCAGAAGTATCAGGTGGAATTCTTCAAGGCGGGCAGGGCAGACAGGGGCGAGGCGGGAAGGGCAGGAAGGGCGGGAAGGGCAGGTGGGGCGGGTCGGGCAGGTCGAAGAGATAAAGGCTGATGGCTGACCGCTACAGTTCATTCCATTTCAGCTTCTCGCGCAGCACGTCGAAGTAGCTGCGCGAGCCCGTGTGCAGGAGCTTGATCCGCCGCGCGGCGCAGCAGATGCGCACTTCGTCGCCGGCCTCGAGCTCGTGGCCCTCCTGGCCGTCGAACGTCACATACACCTCGTCCCGGCTGTCCATCACGGGCTGCACGCGGACGGGCGGACCCGACGGAATCACAATCGGCCGGTTGGTGAGCATGTGCGGCGCAATGGGCGTGAGCACGATGGCATCGATGTCGGGTTTGACGATCGGCCCGCCGGCCGCAAGGTTGTAGGCGGTCGATCCGGTCGGCGTCGCGACGATCAGACCGTCGGCTTTCACGCGCGCGACGAATTCGGCGCCGACCGAGACCGACAGCTCGATCATCCGCGATCGCGCCGTCTTCGTCACGACGACGTCGTTCAACGAGACGTTTTCCGCAAACGACTGGCCTTTCCTGATCGTCGTCGACTGCAGCATCAGGCGCTCGTCGAGCCGCGCGCGGCCTTCGACCGCCGCTTCGAGCGATGAGTAGAGCTCCGGCAGCGTCACCTCCGTCAGGAACCCGAGCTTGCCGAAGTTGACCCCCAGGATCGGTACGTCTGCGTTGGCGGCGCCGATGCAATCCGCCATCGACAGGAGCGTGCCGTCGCCGCCGAGCAGAATCACGACGTCGACTTCGGACACGAGCGCCGGTTTGTCCACGACGCGCCGTGATGCGGAGGCGGGAGTGAGGGCGGCGGTGGCCGTCTCGAAGATCGGCTCGATGTGGCGCCGTTCGAGCCACGCGGCGATTTCCTCCAGGTGCGGCGCGGCCTCGCGAAGATGCGACTTCGCGACGATGCCGGCGCGCGAGATTCGAGCCCTGGTCATCCCGCGGCTATCTTACGCGCTTCCATCGCCTTGATGACAGCGACCAGCGCGGCATTGACCGGACAGTCGATGCCGAAGCGCCGGCCGAGGCTCACGACCGCGCCGTTCATGAAGTCGATCTCGGTCGGCTTGCCGCGGAGCAGATCCTGCCGCATCGACGCGATGTTCTGCGACGGCCCGAACACGCTGGCGATCGCGTCGATGAAATCGATCTCGAACGTGACGCCGTCCGCGCGCGCGACCGCCAGACACTCGTCGATGACGAGGCGCTTCAGCGGATCGAGCCGAGGGTCCGCAATCGAACCGACGACCGTCCCGGTGATCGACGTGATCGGGTTGATCACACAGTTGAAGATCAGCTTTCGCCACACCTCGACCTTGATGGTCTCCGAGACGCGGCCGTCGAGTCCGCACTCGCTCAGGAGGCGTGCGACGCGATCGGTCTCCGCGCTCTGCTCGAGCAGCGTGTAGCCGGCGACCTTGTAGTCGATGACGCCAGGCTCGCGGAAGATCGCCCCGAACTGCGTGATGGCGCGCAGCACGCGACAGCGATCGCCCACAACCGATCGCACCACATCCTCGCCGCCGAGACCGTTTTGCACGCACACAATCACGGTGTCGGGGCGAACCAGGCCTGCCATCGGCTCGGTCGCGGTCCGGTTGTCGTTCACCTTCGTGGTCAGCAGCACCAGCGTGTCGGCCGCGATCGTCTGCAGCGCCGTCGTCGCGCGCAGGCGGAAGGTCCCGGTCTCGCGTCCGACGAGCCGCAGTCCGCGGTCGTTGATCGCGTCGGCATGCGCCTGACGGGCGACGACGGTGACGTCATGCCGGGTCGACAGCTTCGCCGCGTAGAGGCTGCCGATGGCGCCCGCGCCGACGACAATCACGTTCATCGCAGGTGGAGAAAGAATTCCTGGTTGCCGGTGGCGCCGGTGATCGGCGACGGCGTCATCGCGATCCGCCGAAAGCCGATCTTCGCCGCCGCGTCCGTGACCCGCGCGAGAACCGCCTCGTGGACCGCCGGATCGGTGACGAGACCATGTTTGCCGACTTCCTCACGGCCGGCCTCGAACTGCGGCTTTACGAGCGCGACGATGTCGCGGTCCGCTTCGAGAATCGCCGGCAGCGCCGGCAGAATGTGGCGCAGCGAGATGAACGCGACGTCGATGGTGACGAGCGTGACGCGATGCGGCACGTCGGACGCCGTCAACGCCCGGGCGTTGATGCCTTCGCGGACGATCACGCGCGGATCGTTTCGCAGGCGCCAGTCCAGCTGGCCGTGGCCGACGTCGAGCGCAACGACGGTCGCCGCGCCGCGTTGAAGGAGCACGTCGGTGAAGCCGCCCGTCGACGCGCCCACGTCGAGCGCGCGCCGGCCGCGTGCGTCGATGCCGAACGCGTCCAGCGCATGGGCGAGCTTCACGCCGCCGCGGCCGACGTACGGATGATCCGGCGTGACCAGCGCGACGTCGGCGCCTTCGCGGATGGCGGTGCCCGCCTTCGACACCGTCGTGCCGTCGACGGTCACCTGGCCGGCCAGAATCAGCGCGCGCGCCCGTTCGCGTGTCGGCGCGAGGCCGAGGTCCACCAGCAGCACATCGAGCCGCTTCTTCGCCGCCGCCATCGTTCGTTGTAGTGTCCGCCTTTCCGCCTCCGCTAAGCTCCGGCGGACCCGTCGATCGTCAGCTCCGCCGGTTGACGACCCACTCCGCGATCCCGGCGAGATGGCTGCCGGCGAGCCCCGCGTCGCCGAGCGCGTCGTTCGCGCGGGCGAGGCATTCGGACGCCAGCTGCCGCGAGCGGTCGAGGCCAAACAGCTGCGGATACGTGGGCTTGCCGCCGGCCGCGTCCTTGCCCGCCGACTTGCCGAGCGCCGCCGGATCGCCCTCGACGTCCAGGATGTCGTCGACGATCTGGAACGCCAGTCCGATCTCGGTTCCGAAGCGATCGATCGCGGTGACCGCGCGATCGCCGGCGCCGGCCATCACGGCGCCGGCCACCGCCGACGCGCGGATGAGCGCCCCGGTCTTGCGCGCATGCATCGCCTGTACGCTCGCGGCGTCGAGCACGATGACGTGACCGGCCGCTCGTCCGGCGGCCTGCAGATCGATCGCCTGCCCGCCGACCATGCCGGACGGCCCGGCGGCTTCCGCGATCAGCCGGATCGTCTGGAGCTTGCGCTCCGCGACCTCGCCGGAAGGTCCACTGTGATCCGGCTCGCGCGCGAGCAGCGCGAACGCCTCCGCATGGAGGCCATCGCCCGCCAGAATCGCGATCCCGTCACCGTACATCACGTGCAGCGTCGGCCGTCCGCGGCGCAGCGTGTCATCGTCCATCGCCGGCAGGTCGTCGTGGATCAGCGAGTACGTGTGAATCATTTCGATCGCGCACGCGGCGGGGAGCGCCAGATCGATGCCTCGCGCGTCGCGCGACAGGGCATCAGCGGCGGCCAGCGTCAGCAACGGCCGAAGACGCTTGCCGCCGGCGAAGACGCTGTAGCGCATCGCCTCGCTGACGATGGGCGGGCATGCGGGCGGCGTCGGCAGCCAGCGTTCGAGCGCCTCGTCGACGCGCGCGCGCGCCGCGTCGAGAAACGCGCCCAGCGAAGCGGCCGTCACGATCAGGGTCTGCCCAGGTCATCGCCGAGCGACGATATTTCCCGGGGTGCCGGCTTCAGCTCGCCGCGGTCGTTGAGGATTTCGATGCGCCGCTCGGCCTCTTCGAGGCGCTGGTGGCAGAAGCGCGACAGCTGGACGCCGCGCTCGTACAGCTCGAGCGACTGCTCGAGCGCGAGCTCGCCGTCTTCCAGCTTCTTGACGATCGTCTCCAGTTCGGCGATCGCGGCTTCAAAGTCCTTGATCGAGGGTGGAAATTGCTCGCTCATGGAATCCTGCCCTTGGTGTCCTTTGTTCGCGCGGGCTCATTCTGAGTGGCCCGCGCGCGAACCTGACATTCGAGCTCGCCTCTGCTCAGCGTGACGTGGACCGTGTCTCCCACCGACACCGATTGAGCGTCTCTGATTACGGCCGTCTTGTGTTCGTTCCACGTCACCGCGTAGCCGCGCGCGAGGACGCCGAGCGGGCTCAGCGACTCGAGTCGGCCGACCTGCGCCTGCAGCGTTGCCCGCGCACGATCCTGACGGCGGGCCACCGCGCTTCGCATCGCACCATCCGCCGCGGCGAGCCGATGACGAATAACCGCGAGCCGGCGGCCCGCGTCGAACGTCGTGAGCTGGCGTTCCAGCGCCTGCACCCGGCGCGCGCGCGCGGCGATCGCGTCGCGGAGATGGCGGGCCAGCGCGTGCGACAGCTCCGACACGTGACGGCCGCGCATCGCCACGCGCGCGGGCAGCGCGGCGAGCGCCGGCCGCGCGTCGAGCGCATGAACGCGCCGGCTCAAACGCTGGACGCGCCCTTCCGCCGCCGGAAACAGGCGGTCCTGCAGCCGATCGATGCGGCCGCAGAACTCGTCCTTGCGCGAGACGACGAGCTCCGCGGCGGCCGACGGCGTCGGCGCGCGAACGTCGGCGACGAAATCGGCAATCGTGACGTCCGTTTCGTGACCGACCGCCGCGATGACCGGCACCGGCACGCGCGCGATCGCGCGCGCAACCATTTCCTCGTTGAACGCCCACAGGTCTTCGATCGACCCACCGCCGCGGCCGACGATGACGACGTCGACGGCCGGGACCCGTGAAACCTGGCGAAGGGCGCGCGCGATCTCCGGCGCGGCGTCCGCGCCCTGCACGCGCGCCGGGCAGATCACCAGGTGCGCGTTCGCGTACCGGCGCCGGAGCACCTTGATGATGTCGCGGAGCGCAGCGCCGTCGAGCGACGTGACGATGCCGATCTTCCGCGGCAGGGTGGGCAGGGGCCGCTTGCGCGAGGCGTCGAAGAGCCCTTCCTGCTGCAGGCGCTTCTTCAGCTGCTCGAACGCGAGCTGCAGCGCGCCGAGGCCCTGCGGCTCGAGGTGCTCGCACACGAGCTGGTACTCGCCTTTCGGCTCGTACACCGAGATGCGCCCGCGCGCCACGACGCGCGTGCCGTCGACCGGCTTGAACCGCAGGTAGCGCAGCGCGGACCTGAACATGAAGCCGCGGAGCTGCGACGAGGAATCCTTCAGCGTGAAGTACAGATGTCCCGTGTTCCAGACGCGGCAGTTCGACAGCTCGCCCTCGACCCAGACTTCGCCGACCTGCGTCTCGAGGGCGTCACGAACGCGGATCGTGAGCTCGGTGACCGTCAGGACCCGCCGCGCGGGCGGGGCCTCCGGCAGCGGGTCGGCGTCCTCAAACGGAAGATCGAACAGGTCTGGCATCTGCGAGCGCTTTCAGCTCGTCCAGGGAGTAGCTGAGACGTTCGATGTCGATCGCGCGGCCTGTCTGCTCGTCGGCGTCGATCAGCACGGCATTGAGCCGGGGGTTGCCGGTGGCGGTCTCGAAACGTTGAGGCAGCGCGGTGAGGAATCGTCCCAACGCGGCGTCGATGTCGACGCCGATGATCGAATCGTGCGGCCCGGTCATCCCGACGTCGGTGAGGTACGCCGTGCCTTTCGGAAGAATCCGCTCGTCCGCGGTCTGCACGTGCGTGTGCGTGCCGACGACCGCCGTCACCTTGCCGTCGAGATGCCAGCCCATCGCGAGCTTTTCCGAGGTCGCCTCCGCGTGGAAGTCGACGAGGATGATCCGCGTGCGCGATTTGAGCTCGTCGATCTGCCGCAGGACGCCTGTGAACGGGTCGTCGATGTTCAGCATGAACACGCGGCCCATGACGTTGACGACGCCGACGCTGACGCCGTCGCGGGTGCGCGCGAGATAGCGGCCGTTGCCGGGCGCGCCGGCGGGGTAGTTGGCGGGCCGCAGCAGCCGCGGCTCCACGCCGATGTAGTCGAGCGCTTCTTTCTTGTCCCAGACGTGATTGCCCGACGTCATGACGTCGACGCCGAGCTCGAGCAGCTGGTCGCCGATTTCGCGCGTGATGCCGAACCCCGCCGCGGCGTTCTCCGCGTTTGCGACGACGAAATCGATCTCGTGATGATCGATGAGCGACGGAAGCCCCTGCTTGATCAGATCGCGGCCGGGACGGCCGACAATGTCGCCGATGAAGAGAATGCGGACCACAGCTTTGTGAGCTTTCTGGTTCGGTTTTCTAATGGTTCGGGGTCGTGATCGCGATCGGTGTGGTTCGGCCGCGGCGTTCGGCGATCTTCGGCAGCGACACCCGCAGCTCGCCGGCCACCAGCATCGCGCGCGCCTTCGACGTGTCGCACGACTGCGAGACGCGCACGACACGCACGAACCGCCCGTAGCCGCGTTCGACGAGATGGAAGCTGGACTCGCCTCGCACGCGCCGCGGCGGCTTCTCGCCAGCGATGAGCAGCGCGTCGCCCTTGCTGAGGATTCGCACGGCCGCGGCGTCGACGCCGGGGAGATCGACGGCGACTTCTACTGTGTCGTCGGTCTCGTAGACGTCCAGCGCCGGCGCGTATTCGCCGGCGAGCGACTCGGGGCCGAAGACCCGGCCCAGTTCCAGGAAGACCTGCCGGACCTCATCGGAGAAGTCCCCGACTTCGGAAGGAAACGCAATCGTGTGCACTCTCGCTGGCATCCGCGCATCATCGCATGTGGAGGCCGCTTAGGGCCATCGGTCGAGGTCAGCCAATCTCAGCCGTGGTATATTAGCGTATTACACTGAGATTAAATGCTTGACACACGCTCATAGTGAACCTATACTCTCGGACAGCTTAAAGAAACGAGGACTCACCCGATGCCAGGCAAAGTGATTGGAATCGACCTCGGCACGACCAACTCGGTCGTCGCGGTCATGGAGGGTGGGCAGCCCACCGTCATCGTCAATCAGGAAGGAGCGCGGCTGACGCCGTCGGTCGTCGCGATCGCCAAGGATGGCGAGCGGCTCGTCGGCCAGGTGGCCAAGCGCCAGGCCGTCACCAACCCCGAAAACACCATCTTCTCAATCAAGCGTTTCATGGGGCGGAAGTTCGACGAGGTGTCGTCCGAAGCCTCCCGGGTTCCGTACAAGGTCGTCCGGTCGCAGAACGGCGACGCGTGGGTCGAGGCGCGCGGCAAGCAGTACTCGCCGCCCGAGATCTCCGCGATGGTCCTGCAGAAGCTGAAGAAGGCCGCCGAGGAATATCTCGGGCAAACGGTCACGAAAGCGGTGATCACGGTCCCCGCGTACTTCAACGAT
>Ga0114129_10006590_pt1 | contig 16483 bp, 8 predicted proteins | sample RhiMetdeltSRZDD1_FD_80071 | JGI IMG/M metagenome (GOLD analysis project Ga0114129, IMG submission 80071) | Populus rhizosphere microbial communities from Tennessee, USA - Rhizosphere MetaG P. deltoides SRZDD1 (version 2) (version 2) | ecosystem: Host-associated > Plants > Roots > Rhizosphere >... | reverse complement strand
CGGACCGAACGTATCGTGGTTCTTGCCAATCAGCCAGTCGGAGCCGCCCATCTTCCGGTCGCCCCGGCCCTGGCGGTCCGAGACGTCATGGTGCGCCGTGTATCCGAAGATGTAGTCGGCTGCTTTGTCGACCGGCACGTAGTGCGCCGGCTTGCCGATGACGGTCGCGAACTCGCATTCGAAATCGATTTGGACGCGACCGCGCGGGACCACAATCGAATCGTTGTTGCCGATGATCACCGACGGCGACTTCAGGAAGAGATACGGGTTGTCGCGCGTGTCGCCCGGCTTGCGCTCCCAGATTCCCGGCGCCGAGACCGCTGCCGGCGCAGGCGCTCCAGCGCGTCCGCCTCCCGCCGCGCCACCAGCAGGAGCACCGCCACGGGCCGCGCCGCCGGCGCGTGCCTGATTGGTCGCAATCCCCTGCTCGTGCTCGACGTAGTTCCCACCGGCATTCAGCTGCACCGATGGCATCACTGGAGGCCGGATCCGCACCGCGCTGACCGCGACGACGTACGCCGGCGCGCCCGTGGCCGGGATGGTCCGCGCGATGGCCGTCAAACGCGCGCGCCACTCGCTGTCGTACCGCGTGATCAGCTGCTTCATGTCGGTGGGTGCGGTCAGCTTCTGCGCCGACGCGTTGGCCTGCTCGTACGCGGCGTTGGCGCGCGCGATGTCGACGATCTGCGTGTCGCGCAGCACCAGACCCACGAATGTGCGGCCGCCCTGCTCGAACGTGCCGAGCTTGAAGGTGACGGCCGCGCCAGCCTGTGCGCGAAGACCGGCCGAGGCGACGACGGCGAGCGCACCCGACACCACCAGCGCGACGAACGTCCGTTTGACTCCCATACGATCCTCCTCCGCAGAAGGCGGACCTGAAGGTCCGCCTCTACGACTTCTTGTGTTCGTTACTTCTCAGACTGCAATTTCACCGGCGCGGGCTTGGCGAACTTCGCCGCGTCGATCGCAACATTGGCCTGAACGTCGGTGAACTGCAGCGTCATCTGCATGTAGGTCTGTGTCAAGGTCCGCTCGAACGGTATCTTCACGCCGAGGCCGGGCAGCTCGCGATAGTCCGCGTAGTCGATCTGCGTCGGTACGAACGCGATAGGCGTGATCGTGAACCGGAGCAGGCGCACCAGGAGGCCGCTGCTGGGATCGAAGAAGAGCTGCGCCACACGATCGCCGTTGACCGTCGCCTGCAGGACGATGACGTCCTTGTCGTTGAGAATGGTGCGGCCGGCGCGCCAGCTGGGGTATGCCTGGCGAAGGCCGAGCGGGAAATTCGCCAGGGCGGACAGGCGCGCGCGATCGACGTTGCCGGTCGTCAGCGTGAGCAGCGGGAGCGGCTGCTCCGGCCCCGCGACCCACGCGTTCCGGCCGTCGAAGACGCGCGTGCTCGCGCCGATCGTCAGATGCACGACGACGGTTTCCTGGTTGGGCGCCTTGGCGTACAGCTCGATTGGCACCGTGCTTCGATCGGTGTCGAAGCCCGAGTAGGTGCCCTTCGCCGCGTAGCTCGTCAGCTTCGCCAGCTTCTCGGCACCGCCGAGCGCCTGAATGTACTTGTCCCAGACCTGGTTCACGTTGACGCTCGAATCGGTCGGGAAGTCGCGCGCGTCGGGGTCGAGCACGGGCTCGCCGTACTGCGACATGAAGCTTGGGTCGGCCTTCGGCACGTTGCTGCCCCCGTGGCAGGTGAAGCAGGTGACGCGCGGCGCGCCGTTGAAATACTGCTTGTTGATGGCGTTCACCATGGTGATCATCTGGCGCGCCCGCTGTATCCGCGGCGTCTGCTCCGCAAAGGCCGCCTTGTTGAGCGCCGAGTTTGCGGCGTGGCAGAACGTGCAGTCGTTCCCCATGGAACTGGCAAAAGTCCCCATCACCTCGAAGAACGTGTCCGTGGGAATGCCGCGCAGCAACTGGACGGTCTTGAAGGTTTCTTCCACCATCGGCACACGTTCGCCTGCACTCGGCGCCGGGGATCCGGCCTGGGCGCCCTGGGGGGACGCCGCGCGCAAGCCACCGGCGGCAACCAGACACACCACGGTCACTGACATGGCGCACGCAAACATCCGCCTCGCTCCGACTCTCATAGGTGCTCCTCCGTAGATGGGGCCGACAAGCGTCGAACTGCGCGGGAGCATACCGCAATCGACGGCGAACGCAACCACCGATTGCGGGCGTATAATCCGGGAAAAATTTCTGCAGCTCGCCGTCCCGAACCTGCAACGCAGCGGACGCAGGTCTGCCGCGCCGAAGCCGTCCGCAGCGGCAGCGGGCTCCCGGCGAAGGGAGGATATATGAGACTCCGATGGAGCGTGGCATTCCTGGTTCTACTGGCGGCATCGGTCGGCTACGCGCAGTTGCCTTCAACGACGACCGTGGAGGCACCTGGCGGCGCCGTCACCATCACCGCGCTCGGTCATGCGAGCGTGCAACTCGAGCAGGGTGGCAAGGTCGTGATCGTCGATCCGGTCACGATGATGGCGGATCTCTCCAAGGCAAAACCGGCTGACCTCATTCTGATAACTGATATTCACGGCGATCATTACGATCCGGCGGCCGTGGCGAAGCTGCGCAAGCCGAACGCGCCGGTGGTCGTCCCGCAGGCCGTCGCGGACATGAAGCAGATTCCGAACCCCACCGTGATGGTCAACGCCACGATGCGCACCAACGAGCAGTCGCTCGCGGGACTGACCATCATTTCTGTTCCGGCGTACAACATTGAGCGTGGTCCGGCGCCGGGACAGTTGTACCATCCACGAGGACGCGGTCAGGGCTACGTGGTCGCGTTCACCGACAAGCTTGCGGCCGTGCGACAGAACCAGGCCGCGCAAGTCTATGTCGCCGGCGACACGGAGTGCGTACCCGCGATGACGACGTGGGTGACAAACGTCAACGTGGCACTGATGCCGATGAACCTTCCGTACACGATGACGCCGGCCGAAGCGGCGACGTGCGTGAAGGGCTTCAAACCCAAGATCGCCATCCCGTATCACTACATGGGTCAGAAGCCGGAGGAATTCGCGGATGCGTTGAAGGGCTCTGGAATCGAGGTTCGACTATTGAACTGGTATCCGAAAAGTTAAATCCCAAAACCCAAGTCCCAAACTCCAGATCCAAGCCCCAAATCCCAAATCCCAAATTGGGATTTGGGATTTGGGGTTTGGGATTTCCTATCTAGCCTAGAACCCGTACTTCACGCCGAACTGCATGATTCGCGGCGCGCCGGTCATCGACGTGATGCGGCCGAAGCTGCCTGAATTGAAGTTGGTGACTGGGTTGCCCCAGTTGAACGTGTTGAGAAGATTGAAGGACTCCACGCGGAGCTCGATGCTGCGAGCGCCGCCAACGGCGATCTGTTTCGACAGCGCCACGTCAACGGTCCAGTATCCCGGGCCCTTGATGCTGTTGCGCTCGTAGTTGCCCAGGGCGCCCGGTGCCGGCTGCGCAAAGGCGGCCGGGTTCAGGTAGCTGGTCAGGGTTTTCTCACCATAGACGTTGTCGGACACCTGATCGACCCGCTGCTGCTGGATGCCCGTGAGCGCGTTGTCGCGGCCGGTGATGATATTGAGCCAGCTGCCCGACAAGGCGCTGACAATCCCCGACACCCTCCAGTTCGAGGCGACCACACGCAGCGCGCGGCTTGCGAACTGGGGCGTCTGCACGCCCGCCGTGAAGCTGCCAATGTGGGTCCGATCCTGTATGCAATGTCCGCGATCGTACGCCGGGTCGTCGGGTTTCGTGAACCCGTTCGCAATTTGAGGGAAGCCGCCACCGGGAGTGGTGGCATCGCCGAAGCAGCGGGAGAGCGTGTAGTTGCCGATGAGGCTTACGCCGCTCGCGGGCCGACGCTGAAACGCCAGTTTCAGGCCACGATACGTCTGCGTGCCGATGTCGGTGTGGATGTCCATGTTTCCAATCAGCTGCGCCGCCGCCGGATTTTCCTCCGACAACGAAAACACGCGCCGCTGATTCAGATTCGCATTGGTACTGCACGTCGCGTAAAACACACCGCCGAGCGTGCAGGGGCCGAGTCCCAGGAACACACCGGGGTTGATCGCCACCTGCCCCCACAACCGATCGGTGTAGCTGCCAAGATAGCTCGCTGAAACCTGCCAGACTCTTCCGATCTGCTTCTCGAACGTCGCGTTCCACTGCTGGATGCGTGGCGAGTTGATGTCAGGAGCCGTAGCGCCAAACGCGCCGAACGGAATGAATTGCGTGTCGGGGCTGGTCAGGATCGGATGTGGATCCCCACCGAGATGCGCATATGGGTTGTCGAAACCACCGGGAGGATCCTCCACCAGGGAGCGGTTGCCGAACGGAGGCGAATTCGCGTTGATCAACTGGTATTCCGCGGTCGGGAAATCGTAGGAGATCCCGTAGGCAGAGCGGATGGCCGTGCGGCCGTTGCCCGTGACATCCCATGCCACGCCGACGCGCGGCGACAGATTCCACCACTGGGTCTCGAGGCCCGTCCTGCCCGGAGGGAAACCGCGATCACTCGGATAGATGAGACCCGCCGGCGCATTCTTGAACACCGTCGTCTTGATGCCACTGCGGAAGTTGTCGCGGCTGAAATTGTAGACGGCGTCGTTCAGGACGTTCGCCCCGAAGTACGGCTCCCAGCGGAGGCCCGCGTTGATGGTGATGTGTGGTGTCACTCTCCAGGCATCCTGGGCGTAGAGTCCCAGGTACCACTGATCCATCGGCATCACCGCGGGTCCGCCGTGCTCGAGTCGAGCGACCCGTCCCAGCAGGAAATCAGACAGGCCCAGCCCTGTCAGCTGGCCGCTGAACAGCCAGTCGCCGCCGGAACGCGCGTGTGAGAAGAAGTAATGCTTCCAGTAGGCGAGGTTCGCGCCGACGGAGAGTTCGTGACTCCCCCGCACGAGCGTTAGGTCGTCACTCAGCTGCGAAGAGTTGGTGTTGAACAGGCCGCCACCCGGATTCGCGATGTTGAACCCACCGGTGAGCGCCAGCACCATCGCGCCCGGGTCGTAGCTGTACACGTTGGACCCGATCGCATACGGATCGAACAGCGGAGTATCGAGCCGATCGACGGAGGTGCGATTGAACGCAAACCGAAGCGAGTTGACCGTATTGGGGCCGTAAACACGGGTGTCGCCGACCGCCAGCGACTGCGCCAGCTTGTCCAAGCCAGGAATTCCTGCGCCCCGGACGGTGTTGTAGAGGCTCAGGACGCTGTCCGACCGCGTCAGCGGAGTCGGGTTCTTGACGGACGTGGCCATATACCGTCCGAACAGCGAATGATTGGTGGTCCACTGATAGTCGATCCTGCCGACGAACTGCCCCTCGGTGCTGTCTTCCGTCGTCGTGTACTGAATCTGGCCGCACGGATCCGTCGTGGCGGGCAGCCTCTTGACGAGATTCAACGCCGCGCGGCTGAACCGCGCCGGATCGATCCGGTTGTTCTCGAATCCTCCGCGCAGCGTGATCTGCCGGCCACCGTTGCACGCGGGTGAGGCGAACGCCGTGAAGTCGCCCGACAACATTGCAGCCGACGGCACCCACGCGATGTTGGCGGCAGGCGTTTGCCGGACCAGGGTGCCCTGGTACGCGCCAAAGAAAAACAGCTTGTTCCGGACGAGCGGTCCGCCGAGCGTCCCGCCGAACTGGTTGCGCCGCAATCCATCGTCCTGAAGCTCGCCGTTCGGCTTCTTCAACGCCAGCGGGTTGATGGCGTTGAATCGGTGGTCGCGGAGGAATTCGAAGACATTCCCCGAGAAGCGATTGGTGCCCGATTTGGTCACTGCGTTGACCGAGGCGCCCGAGTGCATGCCGTTTTCGGCGGTGAGGCCGCTGGTGGCCACGCGGAATTCCTGCAGCGCATCCGGAAACGGCAGTGGCAAGTTGAGGTTGTTCTGAGGATCGTTGTGCATGGCGCCGTCGAGGAGGAACGCCACACCGAACGTCTGTCCGCCGGCAACCGAGTACGCGACGCCGCCCTGCATGCTCCGGCTGTTCGCTTCACCCGTGCGGACGGCGGCGCCGACAATCGCTACGAGATCGGCCGCGTTGCGCCCGTTGAGCGGCAACTCCAGGATTTCCTGCGTGCGGACGACCTCGCTTACGCCCGAGCTCTGTACATCCACGAGGGGTGACGCTCCCTCGACGGTGACCGTCTCCTCGAGCGCGCCCACCATGAGGACGACGTTGATCTCGGGCGTCCCGGCGACCTGTAGGACGATGCCGGTCTGGGCGTAGCTGCGGAAGCCTGCTAGCGAGACCTCGAGCCGATACGGGCCGGGCGGCAGGTTCGGAAGCACGTACGAGCCGTTCGCATCGGTGACGTCGGTTCGTGTGAAGCCGGTGTCAGTCTGCGTCACCGTGACCGTCACGCCCGGGAGCACCCCGCTGCTCTGGTCGGTCACCCGGCCGCTGAGCCGCGCGGTTGACTGCTGTGCCGACGCTGATGCGCCGGCAAGAAGGAGAAAGGCCGCCAGAGAGAACGCTCCGAGCAGACTCTTCATGACATCGCTCCTCGTGTTCGGCGATCCAAACTCGGCGGACGCAGACGATCGGATTCAAATCGCAAATCCCAAATCCACGTCCCAAATCCCAACGCGAATTCACGCAATTGGGATTTGGGTTTTGGGATCTGGGGACTTTCTAGTTAAAACCCGTACTTAATCCCGAACTGCATGATGCGCGGCGTCCCGTTCATCGAAGTGATCCGGCCGAACGCGCCCGAGCTGAAGTTCGTGTGCGTTCTGTCGGCGTTCATCAATGTTGGCGGACCCCAGTTGAATGTGTTCAACAGGTTGAACGTCTCCACGCGCAGTTCCATCGTCCGCCCCGTGCCGAAGGTAATGAGACGTGACAGCGCCGCGTCGATCGATCGGTAGCCGGGTGCTCTCACGCTGTTGCGCTTGAAATTACCTAGCGTGCCCGGCGCGGGCACCGCGAATGCGGCGGGGTTCAACCAGTTCCTCAGCGTCTTGTCACCATAGGGATTCGCGAGCACCTGATTGACGCGCTGATTCTGAATGCCGGTGAGCGCGGGGTCCCCGCCCGCGATCACGTTGATTGGCTGTCCGGAACGGGCGCTGAAAATTCCTGCGAGGCGCCAGTCCGACAGCGCCACGCGCGCCGCGCGATGGTCGAATCGCGGTACCTGCACGCCCGCGTTGAACACCCCGATGTGCGTTCGATCCTGATCGCACGGCCCACGGTCGAACTCCGGGTGCTGCGGATCGGTGAAGCCGTTGGCAATCTGCGGGAAGCCGCCGGTCTGGAATGCCGGATCACCGTAACAGCGCGAGATCGTGTAGTTTCCGCTGAGGCTCAAACCGCTTCCTGCGCGCCGCTGAAACGAGAGCTTCATCCCCCGGTAGGACTGCTCTCCCAGGTTGGTGTGGATATCCATATTACCGATGAGCAGTGCCGCCGCCGGGTTGACATTGTTCAACGAGAACACGCGCCGCTGATTCAGATTCGCGTTCGTGCTGCAGACCGGATAGGACACTCCAAGAAGCGTGCACGGACCGGTCCCGAGAAATACGCCCGGGTTGATCGCGACCTGATTCCAGAGGCGATCCGTATAACTGCCGATATAGCTCGCTTCCACCTGCCATGCTCGTCCAAGCTGTTTCTCGACGGTGACGTTCCACTGCTGGATGCGAGGTGAATTGATGTCGGGATCGACCGCGCCAAAGGCGCCGTAAGGGATGAACGGCGTGTTCCGGTTCGTAACGAATGGATGTGGATCCCCGCCGAGATGCGCGTACGGCGCATCGAATCCGCCCGGAGGATCTTCGACGAGCGTCCGGTTTCCGAATGGCGGCGAGTTCGCGTTGATCAACTCGTATTCCCCGTTGGGCAGGTCATAAGTGAGCCCATACGAGCCGCGAACGGCCGTACGCCCGTCGCCGGTCACGTCCCAGGCGAGGCCGACGCGGGGTGACAGGTTCAGCCACTGTTTGTTCAGGCCGGTCCGGCCCGGCGGGAAGCCCTGATCGCCGGGGTAAATGAGACCGGCGGGCGCGTTGACGTACTGCTGTGTCTTCACGTTGTTCTTGAAGTTGTCGAGGCTGAAGTTATAGATCGAGCCGTTGAGGACGTTCTGACCTAGGTACGGCTCCCAGCGAAGTCCCGCGTTCAGGGTAATGCGGCCGCTCATTCGCCACGCATCCTGCGCGTAGAGTGCCGTGTACCACTGATCCATGGGCAGGATGGCGGGTCCGCCGTGCTCCAGTCGGCCGACTCGTCCCATGAGCAGGTCGGCCAACCCGAGACCGGTCAACTGGCCTGTGAAATTCCAGTTGCCGCCGGAGCGCGCATGCGACAGGAAGTGAAATTGCCAGTAGGCCAGACTTCCACCGACGGCGAGCTGATGGTTCCCACGGACCAGCGTGAGGTCGTCGCTCATCTGCGAGGCCTGCATCGTGAAACGGCTCGGGCCGGGATTGTTGATCTGGAACCCATTGCCCGACACGATGAAGACCCCGACATGCGGAGCGTAGCTGTAGACATCAGACCCGATGTCGTGCGGCTCGAACGTCTGGGGCGCGAGGCGATACACGCCGCTGCGGTTGTACGTAAAGTGGACCGCATTGACGGTGTTGGATCCGTACACGTGCGTGTCACCAATGGCCAGCGAATGGGCCAACGCGTCAAACCCGAGTACATTCGAGTTGTTCGACGCGTCATACAACGACAGCGCGGTATCCCCTTCCCGCATCGGAATCGGCTTGTCGAATTTCGTCGCCATGTACCGACCGAAGATCGTATCGTCGGTCGTCCGTTGGTAGTCGACGCGGCTGACGTACTGCTTCTCATCGCCGTCGTTCCGCAAGGTGTACGTCACCTGGCCGCAGGGATCCGTCGTCGTCGGCAGGTACTTCACCAGATTGAGCGCCGCTCGACTGAACCTCGCTGGATCGATACGGTTGTTCTCGAATCCTCCGCGTAGCGTGATCTGACGACCGCCGTTGCAGGCCGGCGACGCAAACGTCGTGAAATCGCCGGCGAGCATCTGAGCCGTCGGCACCCAGGCGATGTTGGCGGCCGGTTGCTGCCGAACCCTCGTCGACTGATAACCGCCGAAGAAAAAGAGCTTGTTGCGGACGAGCGGACCGCCGAACGTGCCGCCGAACTGGTTCCGATTCAGTCCATCGTCCACTCGCTTGCCGTTGGGGCCGATCGACGCGAACGGGTTGGTGGCGTTGAATCGACGATCGCGAACGAACTCGAACGCATTGCCATGGAAGCTGTTGGTGCCCGACTTGGTCACCGCATTCACGGCGGCGCCGGAATGAATGCCGTTCTGCGCGCTCAAACCGCTGGTGGCGACGCTGAATTCCTGAAGCGCGTCCGGAAACGGAAACGGCATGTTCAGGTTGTCCTGGGGGTTGTTGTGCATCGCGCCGTCGAGCACGTACGCCACGCCGAAGGACTGGCCTCCAGCCACCGATACGCCGAGGCTTCCGGGAAGTGCGCGCTGTGTCGACGTAATGGTCTGGACCGCCGCGCCGGCGATCATCACCAGTTCGACGGCGTTGCGGCCGTTGAGCGGCAGCTGGACGATCTCCTCGTTCCGGACGACCTCGCTGATGCCCGCACTCTTGACGTCCACCAGCGGCGCGGCCCCTTCGACGGTGACCGACTCCTCGAGACTGCCGACACTAAGGCTCACGTTCACGACGGGAGACCCGGCGACCTGCAGGACGATGCCCGTCTGAACGTACGTTCGGAACCCCTGGAGCGAAGCCTCGAGTCGATATGGACCGGTGGGGAGATTCGACAGGATGTAAGCGCCGCTTCCATCGGTGACGTCGCTTCGTACGAAACCCGTGTCGGTCTGGGTAGCCGTCACGGTGACACCGGGCAGCACGGCGTTACTTTCATCCGTCACCCGGCCGCTCAATTGCGCTGTCGACAACTGCGCCAGTGCAACCGTGCTGGTAAGAAGAAGACCGAATAAACCGAGACACAATTCCCGGAACGGCCGCCTCATGATGTCCTCCTATAAACGGTGGTCCGCCTGAAGGGTTCCGTTGTCCGCCTGAACGTTCGAATGGTCCGCCTGAAGGCGGAGCCTACTTGGGAGCCGACGCGTCCGGCCCGCCGGCGGTGAACAGCTCGCGGCCGTCGCTCACCTTCTTGATCGACACAAGCGATCCCCTCGACTCGACGACTTTCCCCGCGAACGTGGTGAAGGTCACCTTCTCGCCGGCCTCGAGATCTTTCGGACCCCAACCCTGCCGGCGCACGGTGTTCGGGCTCGTCATCTCGAGATTCCATGTGGTGACCTTGCCCGCGTTGTCGGTGACGTCGACGTAGACGCGCATGTGCGGGTTCTGCCATTCGATTTTCTGAACCACGCCCGTCAACGTGAGCTTCTTGTTCGCGTCGTACTCGGTGTCGAATCCGTGATGGGCGAGGGCCACCGTGGTCATGCATACACAGCCAAAACCCGCCGCCAGGATGCCAAGCTTGGTTCTCATCGACCCACCTTCCTTATCGCTGTTCGCTATTGAGTTTGTAGCCGCCGGCGATGCCTGCCTGGTTGTTCTCCGTGCAGATGTCTTCCATCAGCTCGACATCCTGACGCACGCGGCGCGCGGTGAACTTCAGTTGCACGGTCTTCGAGTAGGCGCCGGGATCGTCGAGCGTGAAGTCATTGATGAGCGTGCCGTAGTTCGGGCGCGAGAATCGCTCGATCGTGTGGAGTTTCTCAGTGTGAGGCGTGCCGCGGCTGTCGAACCAGAACTTGTCGTTGTAGCCGACCGTGTCGATCACGAGCGTGTCACCTTCCCAACGACCGATCGAGTGGCCGTACCAGCTCGGCAAGAGATCGTCAGGATGCTTGCGGCCATCCATGTAGACGACCCGATGCGCGCCGGCGTCGCCGAGTTCGTGCAGGATGTAAATCTCCGTGACGCCCTTCGGCGTCAGGCTGAAGACCATCTTCCAGGGATACGGGTTGATCCGTGGCACGCTCATCGGCAGACACGCCACGTATGGCTCGTCCTGTTCCTTGCGCTTGTCTCTGAGCTCTTTCGCCCACGGCAGCAGCGGCAGTTCGCCGGCCTTCAACCCGCCCTCGCGTTCGATGTCGGCGTTCGAACCGCCGCCGAGCCACGGCCCACTCAGATCGGGATGACCATCAGGCAGTCGCGGGACGGGACCGTTCACCTGGCTGTCGGGAACGAGTGGAGTCCCGCCGGCCGGCAGACTTGTGACGCCCTGCTGCGCATCCGTTTGCCAAGACAGCAATAGCGTGAGAATCGCTACCGTTGCCGAGATTACGAGAATTCTGTTCACCACCGCTCTCCCTCGTTTTCGTTGTCGCTATTTCTGTTCGCTATTCAGCTTGTAGCCGCCGGCGATGCCTGCCTGGTTGTTCTCGGTGCAGATGTCCTCCATCAACTCGACATCCTGACGCACCCGTCGGGCAATGAACTTCAACTGGACGGGCCGCGTGTACGCGCCGGGGTCCTCGAGCGTGAAGTCGTTGATGAGCGTGCCATAGTTCGGGCGCGAGAACCGCTCGACGGTGTGGAGCTTCTCCGTGTGAGGTGTGCCGCGGCTATCGAACCAAAATATGTCGTTGTAGCCAACGGTATCGATCACCAGCGTGTCTCCCTCCCAATGTCCGATGGAATGGCCGTACCACGTCGGGAACACATCGTCGGGATGCTTGCGGCCGTCCATGTACACCACGCGATGCGCTCCGCCGTCGCCGAGCTCGTGAAGGATGTAGATCTCCGTGACGCCCTTAGGAGTCAGGCTGTAGACCATCTTCCATGGGAACGGGTTGATACGGGGCACACTCATCGGCGTACACGCGACGTACGGCTCGTCCTGCTCTTTGCGTTTGTCCCGCAGCTCCTTCGCCCACGGCTGCAGCGGGCGCTCCCCCGGTTTCAGCGCGCCTTCTCGCTCGATGTCAGCATTCGAACCGCCACCGAGCCATGGACCGGAGAGATCTGGATGGCCATCCGGCAAGCGCGGCACCGGACCATTCACGAGATTGTCCGGGAGCAGGGGCGTTCCGCCCGAAGGGATGCTCGAGACTCGATTCTGTGCGTGCGTCTGGACAAGCAATGACAGCGCAAGACCGACAACGGTTGTCGAGACGACGAGAATTCGTTTCACCACCATCCTCCACCGTTGGTTAAGCACGAACCACGGAGGCACGGAGAACACGGACTTCCAACGGTTCCTTCGTGTCCTTCGTGCCCTTGGTGGCCAAGAAGATCTTCGTGAGCTTCGTGCTCAGAAATCGACTTGCGCGCTGAACTTGAACATCCGGCCGCCGAGGATCTGCAGCGGTCGTAACCACTGCCCTCCCGTCGTTCCTGCGTACCGCGTGGTCATATTGAGAACATCGCTCGCGTTGAACAGGTTGTAGAGGTCCCCATTTCCTCGGATCCGCACCTTCGCCATGCGGAAGCTTCGCGAGAAGCGAATGTCCATCTGATGCAGACGGTCCTCGAAGTTCGTGGTGTCGGGAACCATGTTGATCACGACGCTCGCGTTGCAGGTGGCGGCGCCGCGGCACTGGCCGAGATCGCGGCCGAGAGAGGTCCGAATCTCCGCGTTCGTATACGCGCGGCTGGCGACGACTGGAATTCCGGGTTTGTCGAAATACAACGCGCTGAACTGGAAGTCCCACGGCAGCGGGTAAATCGCAACCAGCTTCAAGCCCGTTGCCGAGGTCCAGGGGCGGGCGATGTGACAGAACTCGGATGTGCGAGGTGTCAGAACCGTTGTTGATACTGCGACGCCCCCGATGCTGTTCGCAAGTACCTGGGGCAGGTTGTTGAGATCACACGTGTCGGTCACCGTGCGGCCGATGCCGACGCCTGCTTCGAACCGCGCGCCTCGGTCCAACCGTGCCTCGATCCCGAAATCGACGCCGTTATAGACCTCGCTCTGCTTTCCATAGTGCGTGTGCTGGGTGACGACGTTGTCGACGCGTCCGAAGACCGCGGGTTTGATGTCGTAGAGGCCGCAGATCTGACTCCCGCCGCCGCCGGGCAACCGCTGATCGCTTGGTACCGTGATACAGAACGGGTCGTAGTCGGAAGCGGCCGTCGCCTGGTTATCGGTGACGAGGAAATTGCCGTACCACGTGCGGAAGTAGCCCGCGTTGAGCGCGACGTTCCGGCGGAGCTCGTGCTGCACTTGCACGGCCGCCTGCCAGTTGTAGTCCTGACGGTTATAGCCGCCTAACGCATCGGCCACACGACGCGTGCTCCCTGCCCGGACTTGCCCGAACGTCAGATCCGACCACGGACCGCACTCCCCATTTGCCACCGGATTCCGCAAGTCGCAGTCGGGCACGTAATTGCCATTGTCAGCCCACGTGCGTACCGTGCTGGTTGCCTGGTTGTTTGCGGGAATATCAACGGCGGCAATTGAGTACGGCGTGTACCGACCAAGCGATGCTTTGAGCGCTGTTCTGCCGTTGCCGAACAGGTCGTAGGCCGCGCCGACTCTCGGACTCACGTTCGTCCAGTTCGGTGCGTTCTTCGTCGCCGGGAACACACGCTCGGGCACCCACGGACCGGCGGGCATGCGCGTTTCGGGCGCGTGGCCGTTGAAGTTGTTGAAGCGGACGCCAAGGTTGAGCGTCAGCTGCCGGATCGTCCACTGATCCTGAGCGTAGGCGCCGATATCATGCGAGCGCCAGAGCGCCTCGAAGGGCACCGCCCAAATCGTGACCTGCTGCGGAATGCGATCCCTGAACGTGTACGACCGGGCGCCATTGATCTGATTCCAGTCGTTGGCCAGGCCGGGTGCGCCCTCGGAATACTCACTCAGGTCGACGCCGGTCTTCAGGGCGTGAGCCCCCGTGATGTAGGACACTGATGCGCGCTGGCGATACTGCCGGTTGTGCTGAATCCTGTATCCGCCCGCATGTGTCAGGCTGAGCGCGCGCGACCCGTAGCGGAAGTTCGTCGACAGCTCGGTGATCGCAATCGTGTCCAGACCGACGCTGGGATCGGTGCGCTGCGTGTTGTTGTCGAACACGTTGGCCGATCCGCCCGCCTCCACGAGAAGCTTGGGGCTGGCCGTCCACGTCCAGCTCACGAGCGGCAGGTAGTTCACCTTGTAGTTGTGAGCCCCGACCGCCTCTGGCGTCCCCTGCACGTTGTTCTGCGGACCGAGCTCCAGAATTGGCCAGAAGCAGCTGCAGTTCGGTTGCACTTCGTACGAGGCGACGATCTTGTGTTGCTTGGCCGCCTGCCACGTGAGGCGCAGGCTGTAATCCCGGTAGTAATCGTCGGTGAAGGCCGGCTTGCTCAGGTCGGGCTCGTAGAACGTAACGCGCCACACCGGGTCGGTGCCGACACGCTGGTTCTGCAGCTTGTTGAAGTAGTTCCCCTGCTGATACTGCTGGTTCGCGCCGAATCGGGTCCCGGCGAAGAACCAGAGTTTGTCGCGAAGGATCGGTCCGCCCAGCGCGCCACCAGTGTCGAAGTGCTTTTTAAGCGAGGGTGAGAAACTCAAGCCGCGCTGCTGCAATTTGTCGTTGAGATTGTCCGCCTGCAGCGACGGCGCGGTGTGTGATGTGTTGAAGCTGCCGGAAAAGGTGTTCCCGCCGTCCCTCGGGACGATGTTCATCTGGACGCCGCCGGTGTTGCGCTCGGCGGAGATCCCGCCGGTTTCGACGGTGACTTCCTGAAAGGTCAGTTGATTAAAGACGAAGACTGCGCCGCCCTGGAGGCGTTGCACCATCCCGTCGATGATCGGCGCGTTGTCGTCGAAACGCCCGCCGTGAGCCGAGAACGCATTCGCACGCTCGTCGAGTCCGCCGACGCTTTGCCAGACCGGGTTGCCAACAACAGCGCCGGGAATGAAATTCACAAGCTGACTGATGCGCCCTGACGTCGGAAGGGCCTCGAGCGTCGCCCTCGAGAGCGTCGTCTGCTGCCGCACGTTCTGGAGGTCGACCACAGGTGTTTCGCCGGAGACCGTGATTGTCTCGGCGAGCTCGCCGACTTTCATGTCGCCGTTGACCGTTGCCGTAAAGCCGGCGGTCAGCTCGAGACCTTCGCGCTTTAGGGTGCTGAATCCTTGTAATGTGAAGGTCACGGTATAGGTGCCGGGACGCAAATCGATGATTCGGTACAGTCCCTGGCCGTCTGTGACAGCAGTCCGGGCTCTTTCGATCAAGGCGGGGCTGGCCGCTTCGATGGTGACACCTGGCAGCACGGCGCCCGACGCATCCTTCACGACGCCCGTGATGCTGCCATTTGCATTCTGTGCGCTCGCAGTACCGCACAGCAGGAGGAGACTGAAAAACGCAGTGACGAAACCTGGGATCTGCCGGCCGACCATCGCATGCCCTCCTTGTCCCAACGCACCCAGAGGTTGCGGACGCCGAAAGGCGCGCTTCGTAATGGAGCGCGCTCAGCTACCGTGGTTCCCGTACGAAGTGGGCGGACTCTACTCCTACACCTGAGCAGTGTCAACGAGGTTGGCGTCTGATGGGTACAGACTGTCTTAAAGGGCGTTAGGTGAATTGATGCAGTTACTTAGCGCGTAATTCGAGTCTCTTCTTCGGGAATGTGGCCGGCGCTCCCCGATGAGGGGAGCGCCCGCTCACTGGCTGCGCGTCAGAACGTGGTGCGGAACCCGAGCTGGAGCATTCGTGGTTGATAAGCGAGGTTCTCGTTCGCCGCGGGCTTGCCGTAATTCGCGTTGCTTTCGTTGATCGTGTATGAGCCGTAGTTCGCGTGGTTGAACAGGTTGAACGCTTCAACCATCCCCTCGAACGACCGGCGTCCGCCAAGCGAGAACTTCTTCAGCAGCCGCACATCGACACGGTGAATGGGGTCACCGACGATGCCGGTGCGTGGGATGATCGTGCCGTCGCGGCGAAGCCGCGCCGCGCCGATGATGCCGACGGTGCCGCCTTCATCCCGAAGATCGGAACCGAAGTTCGTCCGCCGACGTTCACCTGAGCCGAAGAAGTAGATGCCGCTCAACTGGATTCCATAGCCGGCGTCCCAGACGCCGTTGACGACGGCTCGGTGACGCTGATTGCCGGCGGCGCCGACGCCTCCGCCGGAGTACGCGCCCGCCAGCGTGTATTCGCCGCCCATGTCCGGCGCGAGCGCGAACCCGATCGGTCGCCGAGCGACAAGGCCGTCGCTGCCGATGTACCACTGGTCGCGTCGCGGATCGGCATCCTTGAACTGCGCGAGCGTATACGTCGCCGACCCCTGCCACCTGTGGCTGAACCGCTTCGTGAAGGTGAAGTCCGCAGCGTTGTAGTTCGACCACCCCTCGAGCAACTCGAAGTCGACGGCGCCCCACTGCGGAAACGCGCGGGTGTTGATGTTGGTGAAGGGATAGTTGCCGCCTGTCGCCGGGTTGTAGGTCAGGTTGACCTGCTGCGCGGTTTCCTCATTTCGCCCACCGGTGAACACGTAGTTCACTTCCAGCGACATATCGGTCCCGAACTGCCGCTGGATGCCGGCAGATGCCTGATGACTGT
>Ga0114129_10006588_pt1 | contig 16489 bp, 10 predicted proteins | sample RhiMetdeltSRZDD1_FD_80071 | JGI IMG/M metagenome (GOLD analysis project Ga0114129, IMG submission 80071) | Populus rhizosphere microbial communities from Tennessee, USA - Rhizosphere MetaG P. deltoides SRZDD1 (version 2) (version 2) | ecosystem: Host-associated > Plants > Roots > Rhizosphere >... | reverse complement strand
ATGATCGAGGGGCCGGGCCACGTGCCCATGCACCTGATCAAAGAGAACATGGATCGCCAGCTCGAGGTCTGTCACGAGGCGCCGTTCTACACGCTCGGCCCACTCACGACGGACGTCGCGCCCGGCTACGATCACATCACATCGGCCATCGGCGCCGCGATGATCGGCTGGTTCGGCACCGCGATGCTCTGCTACGTCACACCGAAGGAGCATCTGGGCCTGCCGAACCGCAAGGACGTCAAGGACGGGGTGATCGCGTACAAGATCGCGGCGCACGCCGCCGACATCGCCAAAGGCCATCCGCGCGCACGCGAGTGGGACGACGCGATCTCCAAGGCACGCTTCGAGTTCCGCTGGGAGGATCAGTTCAACCTCTCGCTGGATCCAGAGACCGCGCGCGAGTTCCACGACGAGACGCTGCCCGCCGAAGGCGCGAAGGTCGCGCACTTCTGCTCGATGTGCGGGCCGAAGTTCTGCTCGATGAAGATCACGCAGGAGGTCCGCGAGTACGCCGCGCAGCACGGCGTCGCCGCGGAGACGGTCGTGCTGGCCCAGGGGCTACGCGAAAAGGCCGAAGAGTTCAGGAAGGGCGGCGGGGAGATCTACCGCAAGGCGTGATCGGTCGGTGGCCGGCCTACGTCGGCGGCTGCGTTACCGCCGCCGACGTCGCCGGCTGGGCTGGCCGTCACCGCGGGCCGTCTCGGATTGTCGCCGGGCGAGCAGGCGCTTTACGTGCCTCTCGAGCTTGTCCGGGAGGCAGGGCTTCGTGAGGAAGTCGTCTGCGCCGGCTTCGAGCGCCCCGCCCTGGACGGCATTCAGCGGGTACGCGGTGAGGAGCACAACAGGGATGTGAGCTGTGCGCGGGTCGGCCTTCAGACGGCGGGTGGCTTCGATGCCGTCAACTCCGGGCATGGATAGATCCATCACGATCACGTCTGGCTGGTGGACGGACGCGGCCTCGAGCCCGCTGATGCCGTCGCGCGCGGTCGGCACTTTGAAGCCCTTGCTGGACAGGTACAGCGAGTAGATATCGCGCGTGTCGGACGTGTCGTCCACCACCAGAATCACGCGAGCGCCACGGCGGCCCGAACTCGACACCGCGTCTACCTGGCCCGGATTCTTATCGTCGGGAAGCCGAGCGGGTTCGGAATTCACAGGCAGCCTCCCACGGCAGGACTAGCTGTATCCAGTAGTAGCACCCGCCGCAAGCATCACGCGCCGAACTGGGAGGCACTCGGTCCCCGTGCTACTCGTCGCTCAAGGCGCCCTTCAGACGACCGAGGTCGAGAGGCTTGCGCAGCAGCGTGAAGCCGAGTCGTTGAGCCGTGGGATCGAGATCGGTGCGCGACGCCGTGAGCATGATGACGCGCAGCGCGCCATCGCGCTCCCGGGCTCGTTCGACCAGCTCGACGCCGGTCATGCCCGGCATTCGAAAGTCGGTGACGAGCACGTCGTAGGCGCCGCGCTCCAGCCGCTCCAGGCCCTGAAGCGGATCCGGCACGCCGTCTGCCTGGCAGCCCAGATGCTCGAGAAGATCACAAAGCATGGAGCGGACGTGTCGCTCATCGTCGACCACGAGCACGCGGCGCGGCCTGCCTTCGCTCATTGAATCGGGCATGGTTCTGCGAGCCTAGCCGGCCACTGTCGCGGCGATCAACGGTGGAGACTGCCGCTCCAGATCCTCTAATTCACGCCGCGTCGCGCGCGGCGCGGCCAGGGGCGCGGTTAATCCACTCACCTGTCGCTTCAGGCCGCTCTCGATGCGGCGACTGACTACCATTCGCTCGTGAGACCGCACCTCTCCAGTCGAATTTCGTCTTGTGGATTGCTGTGGATACGTGGATGAACCTCGAGCGGGACCGAGAACGAGTCGATGCGATGACTCGGCGCAAGTGCGCGTCGTGCCGAAGTTAAACCCAGCAGAGATTAAGCGTGGAGACCGAGCGGCGACCCCTCATATGATGGTCTCTATGGCGGAACAGCCCACCGTCAGCCCGTTCAGCCGCCCGCCGACACCGCCGAAAGTTTTCTCGCGACCCGCCGCACGTACGCTCGGCGCGTCCAAGCCGGCCCGCCCAGTCGCGGCCGCCGAAAACTTGCCGCTGGGGTTCATGGCGGGCCTGGTCGCCGCCGCGGTCGGCGCGGGATTATGGGCGCTGATCACGATCGTCGTGGGTTTTCAGATCGGCTGGATGGCCGTCGGCGTCGGATTCCTCGTCGGGTGGGCGGTACGCATGGCCGGCAATGGTCGCCATAGCGTCTTCGGCATCATCGGCGCTCTGCTCGCGCTCGGTGGCTGCGCGCTCGGAAACTTGCTGGCGATCATCATGATCGCCGCGCGTCAGTACAACCTGCCTCCGCTCGCCGTCCTCGGTCGACTGACGCCCGACGTCGTCATCGGCCTGATGCAGGCGTCGTTCCGGCCGATGCACGTCATCTTCTACTTCGTTGCGATCCTCGAGGGATATCGCTTCTCGATCGCCCGGCGCGTCTGAGCTCGAGTTCCTCCTCATCACCGTCACGAACTTCGTCAGTGTCACGAACTTCTTGGAAGACGCACACAACTTGTCGATCATCATCGGACGCGGAACAAGTTCTTTAGGTGTGCGTTCTCGGTGTCGACAGATGTGATTTGACGCGCGATTGACACATGTGCGAGTTCGACCTTTTGTCTATTGACAGATTTTGCATCGCGACGGAGACTGCCCACCGCAATTGAAGACTGAATTCTCCTCTCGGTTTTTCGTCTGAGTCGCGACGGCGTGAAGACCCGGACGGACAAATCGAGGGAACGATATGACGTGTAGCGCCTCTGAATCCTCGTCGCGGCTACGTCGTTGTTTCGCTCGCGCCCGATCCAACCCGTTCGCGACACGCCGTGCCTACGTTGCACGCACGGCGGTCCCCTTCTTTTTTCAGCGGCCGTTTTTTTTAGCGGCTCCTTTATGGAACGTTTCGCGCAGCTCACGCGATGAATTAGCGCCAAGGACCTGCTTGATCAGGTCGGCGAACAACCTCAGTGAACACCGTGGCAGCGGAGGAGCAGGTCATGAACGCTAGAACGAGATTTCTTGCGACCCATTCGGTAATGAGCAGAATCTTGCTGCGCACAACGTCGGTCTCGCGCCGCACGTTCATGACGGTGCGATCGGTGACGCCGCTCGGACGTGTGGCTCTCGTAGCTTGCTTGCTCGCAGCGGCCGCGTCGCTCCTTCCCTCACCCGCGCGCGGAGCGTGGGTGAATCCCAACACCGGCCAGTTCCAGGTCGGAGGTCAACTCTTCCAGGTCAATCTCACAAATGCCGGCAGCCCGGTCTGCACTTCGACAAAGGGAGGCACCTCGCTCGCGCTCGTCCAGGGCTTCAGGGCCGGACTCGATCCCGTTCAGTTCCCGGTGGTCCTAGTTGTGAGTTGCCTCGACTCGAATTCCACCAACGCGGCGAAGCTGAACTTTGTCAATCCGCTCAATGGCACGGTCATCAAGCAGATCTCGACGTCGGTCGTGCCGAGCACCGGCTGGGCGCATCTCGTCCTGCGCCCGGACAAGGGCGACCTTCTCGGCTGCGGAGCCAACGGCGCCCTCTACAAGATCGACTTCGGCAGCGGCGTGGCGACTGCACTGACGTCGCCACCATTCCCTAAGAGCCTCACCCCCAGTTGCGCAGGGCTGACGTGGGACGCCGAGGCGGACACGATCTACATGGGCCTCGACAACGGATCGAGCAAGATCGGCGAGGTGATTAGCTTCAAGGAGGGGGCGACGAGCCTCGTCGGGGACTTCACTCCCCTACCATGCACGGCCAACGGCTTGGCGATTTCGGGCGGAGTCCTGCTCATGTCGTGCGTCATGCCGAACAGTCCGACTGCAACCACCCCGACCATGCTGAGGCTGGACAAGACCACCGGACTCATGCTCGGAGTCTTCGGCCAGGGATCAGCGGCTGACCCGTCGAACCCCGCGCTCCCCAACCCGTTCAACCCCCAGCCCGGCCTTGGCGACCTTGCGTGCGATCCGGTGTCGTTTTCATTCCAGAAGGATCCCGTCACCGGGAAGCTAACGGATTTATATACGGATGCGTTGTGGTCCAGGGTGGGAACGACGGGCAACACGGTGGTCGCCCTCGAGTTCCCAGCCTTCACCTGCGGCCTGCCCTCCAAGTCAGTGGTCATTCCCCCAAATCAAACTCAGCCTTTTTCGCCGCTGGCTGCGGGGTTCTCGGGTCCTGGGCTGAAGGGACGGGGTCAATTACCTTTGGTCGGGGCGGCCGGGTGTTTCGACGCAATCACCGGAAGGGTCATAGACTCCGACGGCGACGGGCTCCCCGACTGCTGGGAGACGAACGGCATAGATTTCGACGGCGACGGCACGACCGACCTGACGCTCTGCGTCCCGGTCCTCACGAACGGCGCCTACCCCGTCCCTCCCGCGACTCCTGCAATAGAGTGTGCGGATCCGAAGCACAAGGATCTGTTCGTCGAGATCGACTATATGCAGAATCACTTGCCCGACCCTACGGCCCTGACCCAGGCCCAGAACGCACAGGTGGTAGGCGTCAAGAGTGTGCGGGAGGCGTTCGCAGCGGCCCCCGTCGCGAACCCTGACACTACAACGGGCATAAAGATCCACTTTCAGGTCGACGAGCAGGTGTCGTTCCCTACCCTCAGCGGCATCATCACCAATCACGTCACTTCCGTCGCGTTGACCCCGTGCACCGCGTCGGCCAACACCGCCCCAAATGGTCCCGGCGACGCGGCAGACTTCGACGTGATCAAGGCGTTGAACTTCGGTACCGTCGCCGAGCGCCTCAGCGCCGCCGGCGGCGCTCAAACGCTGAACGCCAAACGGCTGGCGTTCCGCTATGTCCTCTTCGCCCATAACCTGGTCGGAATTCCCCCTGGCGGCGGCGGCTCCAATAGTTCGGGCTGCTCGGAAATTGGCGGGGACGATGCGGTCGTCTCGCTTGGGAGCTTCTCGCCAATAAATGGCCACGGCCAGGGCAACACCGACGAGCAAGCCGGCACGTTCATGCACGAGTTCGGGCACCTCCTGGGACTCCGACACGGCGGGGACGACGGTGTCAACTGCAAGCCCAACTATCGCAGTGTCATGAGCTACCCCCGGCAGTTCTCCGGAAGCCCGATCCAGAACCGCCGGCTCGACTACTCGCGACATCAGGACCTTGATCTCAATGAGGCCACCCTGAACGAGTGCGTCGGCATCGGATCCGACCCGTCCCTGGGGCCCATCCCCACCGGTTGTGTTGCAGGCACGAGCTGCTTCTTTTCGGCGGACCAGGTCGCGTTCGGCCCGGGAGTATGGTGGCTGGCGACCCCGTGGCCGCCGCCGACAACGGCCCCAAGCGGCTGCACGCTACCCACGCCGGCACCCATCAACTGGAACCGAGTGAACGCCCAAGGCAAGACTTTCCAAACGAACACCAGCGCGGACCTGAATGGCGGGGCGACCACCGGCTGTGACACATCGGGGGCTTTGACGACCCTGGCGGCGTTCGACGACTGGCAGAGCCTCCTCTACCGCGCCTCGGCGAGTTTGGAATTTGCCGGCGGCGCCCGCAGCGACACTCCGAAGGAGATGACCAAGGAAAACGAGGTCGCCTTCTTTAATCTCAGGGACGTCGACGGCAACGGCGTCGGCGATGCCATTGACTGCGGAGGCACCCCGACCTCCCCGCCTGAGGGCAGCACGACTAATTCCTGCACGCACCGCATCGACGTCAAGCCCAGCTTCCCGTTCCCGAAGAGCCTCAGCCTGGGCACCGAGGCTAACGTTACGATCGCGATCTTCAGTGAACAGGGCGCTTTACAGGTCTGGAGTGCGCCTGGCCAAGTGATCGTGAATGATCAGGTGAATTTCCCGCTTACGTTCAGCGTCGGGCCGATCGTCGAGCCTGTGAAGACCAACCAGAACGGTCAGGGGACGTGCTCGATTAGCGATGTCCCGGACCCGATAACCGGCCAGAAGGATGGCATCAAGGACTTGAAGTGTCAGTTCTCGACGAGCGGGTTGCCGCTCGGCACAAACTTCGCCGTTGTGTCCGGGTTCTTCTTCGACCCGATCACCAATCAGAACAGGGCGTTCAGCGCCCGACAGCAGATCAACATTGTGCAGTGATGACAGGTGCTCGAGGAGCCGAAATGATGCGAACAGAACGTCGCGCTCGGCGCGGGCCGACAAGGAGGACCATCGTGAAACGTAAAGTAGTCTCGGGAGTGCTGGCGGGGATCGCGCTTCTCACACTATCCGCGGGGGTAGCGCAGGCGGGCGCCGGAGGGACTCCGTTCCCACTCACGTCTTTCTTCGTGTGCGATTCAGTCGCAAAGGGACTGGACTCGAGCCAGGTCGTCGATATCGCAGGCGCCCATATAGGCCCCCTCAGCCGGATCGGCGTCAGAATCGGCAGCGGAATTCTCGCCTGTGCGGCTGCCAAGTTGTATCCTACGGGACCTCGCACCTCCTGCACACTACCGGACCCTCTCAATAATCCTGCCGGCACGTGCCCTGCCGGCACCGGCACATTCTGCTCCTCCATCGATGCCGTGACAGGCGTGGGCACGTGCGAGCTAGCACCGAATCCTGGTGATCTTGTTAAACAGGGGGCAACATTCAAAAACCTGAAGTGCTACTCGGTTGCTGTCTCTCCTAGAAATAGCGGTTCACCACCTCCTAGCTTTAAGGTCACAGACCAGTTGCTCGGCACGGAGACTGTTCAAGATAGCGGGATACAGTTTATTTGCGCACCGGCCGACTTTACGGGACCCTGAGGACGCCCGTATGCAGCGAAGCATGGGGGCGGGGCGCCCGCCCCCATGCTTCGCTGCGACAAGAGTTCAGTCGTGCATCACTCTTCGGCGGCTTCCGGCTCCTCGATCAGACCGACCGCCTGATCTCGAGTTTCCCCGACCGTGCGACGAAGGCGCCGCGGCCCCTGCCCGAGTGCGGCGACCACTGGAGGAACAGCGGCCGCCCACGGCGCAGCAGCCTCGAAGGCCGCGGCCGCGCGGAGGACAGCCGCCTCTTGGCGGCGGCGACCGACAATCTGGAGGCCAACGGGCAATCCGCTCCGCGTGAAGCCACAGGGCACCGAAATCGTTGGCAAGCCCGTTAGGGTGATGGCGTAGGTGAGATAGAACCACTCCGTGTAGTCGTCCAGCATCTTGCCATTGATCTCGGTCGGATACGGCTGCTCCACCGGAAACGGCGGCACGGCCACGGTCGGCAGCACGAGCAGCTCGCGACTGGCCATGAATTCACGCACACGCTGCCAGAGCGCCGAACGCAGTACCTCGCTGTGGGCGACGTCCTGCGCGGTCCGAGTCAGGCCCTGGTCGATGTCACGGACCAGATCCTTCTGCAGTTGCTCGCGCCATCCCGGGAGCTTGTCGAGCTGAAGAGCCGTCATCGTGAGTGCGCGCGTGCCGCGCACGATGTCCTTCATCCCTGAGAAATCAGGACTCGCCGGTTCGATCTTCGCTCCGAGTTTCCGGAGTGTGCGAATCGCACCCTCGGCAACCTCCGCAACCTCCTCGGCGACAGGAAGAAGCCCATGGAGATCCGGAGTCCAGCCAATGCGCCAGCCTTTGATCGACGGCGACTTCAGGGCGCGAGTGAACTGGCTCGTGTCGACGTCGTACGAGATCGGAGCGCGATCGTCCGGACCGGCGATTGCGGACAACATCAGCGCGGCATCACCGACGGTGCGTGCCAGTGGCCCCATCACGCTCAATGTGTCCCAGGCGAGTGTCCTGGGATATGCGGGGACGAGCCCCGGGGTAGCGCGGAATCCAACGACGCCGCAGAACGATGCCGGGACGCGCACAGAGCCTCCGAGGTCGGTGCCCTGAGCGATCGGACCCATACCGCAGGCAACGGCGACGGCGGCGCCGCCGCTCGACCCGCCGGAGGTCAACGCCGTATTCCACGGGTTACGCGTGGCGCCAAAGAGAGCATTGAAGGTGTTCCCGCCCGCGCCGAACTCGGGCGTGTTGGTCTTGCCGACCACGATGGCGCCGGCCGCCTTCAGACGTTCCACCACGAGGTCGTCTTTGTCGGGCACGTGATCTTTGAAGAGCACCGAGCCCCACGTCGTGCGAATCCCCCTGGTCGAGGTCAGGTCCTTGATCGAAACGGGAACTCCGTGGAGCAGTGGAAGGGGCGCTCGCTTTCGACGCAGCGCTTGGGTCGCGCGGCGCGCCTCCGCAAGCGCGGATTCGTGGGCCACAGTCACATAGGCGTTGACCGCGGGGTTCACCGCATCGATTCGCGCGAGCACAGCCTCCATCACCTCGAGCGGCGATGTCTTCCGCGCGCGATAGAGGCGAACGAGCTCGCTGGCGGGGATGAAGCAGAGATCGCGGCTGCTGTTGGTCACGCGCCGGTCAGGTACCGGCGATCGCCGGCGACGGGCGTACGAACGTCGGCCGCTGGCCGAAGACGAGCCAGCGCGTCAGCCATTCCACTGGACCCACGGCAAAGTAGCTGAGCCATGCCCTGGACGCGAGCAGCTGGAACGCCCAGATTCCGACGACGAACACAAGCTGCCCGGCACGGTCGACGCGACCGAATAGCCCAAGGCCGGTGCCGTAGAAGATCGTGGTGCAGATGACCGACTGCAGCAGGTAGTTGCTCAAAGCCATCCGTCCCACCGCGGAGAGCGAACGCAGTGGCCAGCCACGCTGATAGAGGACCATGACGAGCGCGGTCCAGCCCAATGCCACGAACAAATTGCCCCAGTAGTGCAGCGGCTGGCTGACCAGCACGAAATCCAGCAAATCCCAGCTGGTCGCGAAACTTCGCCAGACTCCGAGCACGTTCAGCAGGATGCCGAACCCGAACCCGAATGCTCCCATTCGCACGTAAAACGCTCGGGATCGCGCAGCGCTGAGGACACCGGCCTTGAAGAAACTCATGCCGATCAGCATCAGCCCCGCTGCCTGCCAGAACAGATGAGTGACGAAATACGAGGTTTCGGTGTCGAGGGCCGCGGGCACCCTATGGGCCATTTGATCGGTCCATCCCCCTCGATACTGCACGATCTCCAGCGCGATCGTCTCGGGCCGCGGAGTCCACTGGGCTCTCCACGCGGCCAACGCACGCGGGTCGGATTGCGCCGTTGACCAGGTCAACGCGACGGGCAACAGCGATCCGATGGCAAAGACGCACGCGCCAAGGACCAGGAGCTTTGCGGCCGACAGGCGCCGAGCGAAGAAGACCACCATGCCGCTCAAGGCCAGCGGCACCAGCATGTCTCCGTACCAGAGGAGGTACGCGTGCAGAAAACCGAGGAGCAAAAGCACCAGCATCCTTCTCATGTGGGCACGCCAGGCGGACGGGCGTCGCGCGCCGTCGTCGCTGGCCAGCATGACGATGCTGACACCCAAGAGCATGGCGAAGATCGTGATGAACTTGCCGTCGGCGAGCAGCAGCGTCGCCAGCCACGCCCACCAGTTGACGCCGGTGAGATCACCGTAGGCCGTGGGGTTCCAGCGTGCCAGGCTCGGAAACGCGAAGAGCTGAATATGGACTGCAAGCATGCCCAGCACGCCGGCGCCGCGCAGCGCGTCGAGTGATTTGATTCGGCCCGCTGCCTGCACTACATCGCTCGGCGTTGGCACGCGGCTACCCTAACACGGGGCTGAGGAGCATTGGGGACGCCGGCGCTCACTCGGTGTCGGTGATGCTCAAACCATGCGATCGCAACATCAGGTCGACGTGCTCGCGGTGTGCCTCGCCGTCGATGCGTGGCCGATCGGCGGGAGTATCGAGGACGACTCGAATCGACTCGCCGACACCGACAAAGCGGCTCAGATAATCGTAGAGCATCGGCTGAGCTCGATCGACGATCAGCAGGCGGCCGAGCTCGCTCAGTGCCGTGGTCGCCTGCCGTAGCCAGAGCGGCATATCCATCACGATGAACTCGCGCGCGGCGCTCAACAGGTGATCTTCGGCGTGGTCGCGAGCGCCGGCCCGAAGGTACATGCGGCCGAGACCCAGATGAGCACGCGCGAGCAATGGACGCATCCCGAGCTCGCCTGACAACGCGATCGCCGTCAGATAGTGGTGTTCGGCGGCGCCGCTTTCGAGCGCCCCCTGGGCGGCGGCCTCCGCGAGGACGAACAGCGCCGCGGTAGCATCTCCGCGCTGACCTCGCTCCTGCGCCAGCGAGAGCGCCCTCTTGGCCGCCGTGGCCGCCTCGTCGACGCGCCCCGCGAAAAGACAGGCCTCACCCAGCACTGTGAGCACGACCGCGTGCTGCATCAGGAGCTTTTTCGACTCCACCTCGTCGGCTGCCGTCCGCACCAACGACAGGCCCTCCTCGATCCGTCCAGCTAACAGATAGGCGGCCCCCAGGAGACGCGCCGCCTGGGGGCGGTAGAGGGCGATATTCGCCTCACGCGATACGCTGCATGCGCGTTCGAGCACGCGCGACGCCGCCGAAATATCAGCTTTGAGGAGATATCCATACCCCAGGCCGATGCAGGCACCGGCCATGCTGTACGGACTGCCGAGCTCTTCCGCGAGAGAGACCGCCCTGAGCCCGGCGCCGATGCTCTCTTCGAAGTTTCCGAGCTCGGCGTGACAGCGCGCCAGCCAGCCGAGTGTGACCGCCTGAAACCACGCCCAGGTACTCACGATCATCCCGGCGAACCCGCCTGTGCGCCATTCGCTCGCCGGCGATTCTGTGACGGCGGTCAAGACGTCCGAAGCGCGCCGGTAGTCGCCAAGGGCGTGGCAGGCGAGGCCGAGGTAATGGCTCGCATAGAGTCGAAGCGGCCCGTCTTGCAGCTTGTTACCGAGCGTGAGCGCCTGCTCTGCGAGTGTTCGCGCGTCTTCGAAGCGGCCCGTCTGGCGATAGTACTCGGCAGTGTGAATCGAAACCAACCCGAGCCGGCGAGAGTCGCCGATGGCGCCGGCCATGCTCTCGGCCTCTTTCAGGTAGGACAGCATCCTCTCGAAGTCGCCGAGAGGATAGAGCGAGCCTCGGAGCTCGATACGCACATCGATCTCCTGCTCGCGTGTTTGCGGCGTCTGGGGCAGATGACGCAAGGCCTGCAGCGCCTCTTCGAGAGAGGCCAGCGCTTCGCGATGCGCCGATCGCGCCTGCGCCTTGACGGCCGCCTGCCTGAAATAGCTCGCCGCCTTGTCCCACACCTGCCCGCGCCCGAAGTGATACGCGACGAGCTCGACCACATCGTCGATGCGACCCGGATACAGCTCCTCGAGACCAATGCCAGCCGCCGTGTGGTACGTCCTCCGGCGACGCTCGAGCACACCCGCGTACACGACGTCCTGGGTCAGCGCATGTTTGAAGCTGTACAGAAGCTCCGGCTCTTGAGCCGCCGGAAAGACGAAGTCGAGTCCGTGGAGCTCGCGTAGATGGTCGGCGACGTGATCACGTTTTTCGTTCAGGACGCGAGACACGAGCGACACTCCGAAGCGGCGCCCCACCACGGCCGCTCCCTGAAGCGTTTGCTTGAGCTCCTCGGCGAGACGATCGACACGGGCGGCGATGATGTCGTGGATCGTCGCCGGCACCGTCACGTCGGCGCGGCTGAGGCGCGCCTGGTCACCCTCGAGCGAGATGCCTCCGGTCTCCTGCAGCTGGCGCAACACCTCCTCGACGTACAGCGGATTACCCTCGCTCTTGTCAGCGAGGAATTTGTACAGTTCTTCGGACACCTCCTCGACGGCGAGCAGGCTTTTCACCATCCCGCGGACATCGCCAGCGCCGAGACCTTCAACCGTAAGCGTCTCCGCCAACGGAGGGGAAACCCACGTTGCCACGTAACCCGGACGCGCCGTCAGCACCAGCAAAACGCGGTGGCCCGGCAGGCTCGTCGCAAAGCTTGCCAGAAATTCGTCGGACGCCGTGTCGATCCAATGCATGTTCTCCACGACCAGGACGAGTGGCTCCTGCTCGCTCATGCCGAACAACACATCGCGAATCGTCGCGAACGTCCGTTCCTTGAGCTGCGGGCCCGACACCCGGCTGAGGAACTCCGCGGGTGCGGCGACGCCGAGAAAATGGGCGAGCAGGATCGCCGGCTCTTCGCCCTCCACGCCCAGGAATTGCAGGTGCTCGGTCACCCGGCTTTGAATCTCCTCCGCGGCGATGCCTTCGAACAGACCGAGGCTGCGTCGCAGCAAATCGACGATGGGGCGGTACGCCATCGAGCGCCCATACGAGGCGCACGTGGCTTCCAGCATCTGCACCCCTTCCGCTTCGAGCGTGTGCAAAAACTCGTAGAGCAGCCGGGATTTGCCAACGCCCGGATCGCCGAGGAGCAGCGCGATTGCCCCGTGGCGGTCGGCCGCCCGGCGGTGGATCGCCGCCAGCGACCGAAGCTCGCGATCGCGCCCGACCAGTGGCGTCAGCCCCCGCTCCTTCGACACTTCGAGCCGAGTTCGGCCACTGAGCTCGCTGTTCAGGGCATACGCGCGGACGGGTTCGCTCTTTCCCTTGAGCTGAAAGTCCCCCAGGTCTTCGAACGCGAAGAATCGATCCCGGAGATTTTGCGTTCGGCGGCTCGTCACGATCTGACCGGGCTTCGCGATGGACAACAGCCTGGCGGCGAGGTTCGTCGTGTCGCCGACCGCCGTGTAGTCCATTCGCAGGTCGCGACCGATCGCGCCGACGACCACCGGGCCCGTGTTGATCCCCATCCGCATTCGGAACTCGATCCCGTGAGTACGCTTCACTTCCTCGGCGAGCGGCTTGAGTCCCTCCTGAATCGTCAACGCCGCGCTGAGCGCACGTTGAGCGTGGTCTTCATGCGCGATCGGCGCACCGAACAGCGCCATGACGCCGTCACCCAGGAACTGGTTGACGGTACCTTCGTAACGATGAACGGCCTCCAGGATGACCTCGAAGACGCGGTCCATGATCCCGTGCACATCCTCGGGATCGAGCTTCTCGGACATCGCTGTAAATCCCGATACGTCTGAGAACATCACCGTGACGATTTTGCGCTCGCCCTCGATCGCGGTCTTGGAGGTGAGGATTTTGTCGGCGAGGTGCTTCGGCGTGTAGGCGTCCGGGGACGCGAACCGGTCGGCGGGACGCGCAGGAGCGACGTCGACAGGGCGCGCAGGAGCGACATCGACAGGGCGCGCAGGAGCGACGTCGACGGGGCGCGCCGGAGCAACCGCGGGTGCCGGCTTTCCCGCGAGCGGTGCACCACATTCGCCGCAGAACTTCTGACCTGGGGGGTTCTTCGTCTGACACGACGCGCACACGGCTTCGAGGCGGGCGCCGCACTCGCCGCAGAACTTCTGACCGAGGGGGTTCTCGTGCTGACAACTAACGCACTTCATCAGCCCATACACTTCATCAGCGAGGTCCTCAGAGGATAGCGTCTCGAAACACCCGGATCAAGAATCAAGGGACCGATAAATGCTATCGGACGTGGACTTAGCTGGTATCCGGCCGACCGAGACGCCCGGACCGATTCGCTCGTGGGCGAGCGTCAGCATCGAGCGTCAGCACATTGTCAATGGCCAGCCGCGACCGTTCGGCGTAACACCCGATACATGAATTAGTTCGGGCACTCCGCCCTGACGCGGGCGCGCTCTTGCAGCGCTTTTCCGCCGTTTTTCAACGTTTTACGCGTGGCATCCCGCTTGCGATAGGCGCAAGCGATGACAACAGTAGCGATCCCCGGACCGTCGATCGCACCTCGGTGCGGGTTCTGTCAGGAGCCTGTCGCTCCCGAGCAGAAGTTCTGCGGAGCCTGCGGCGCAGCCCTTACCATCCGGTGCGACCGCAAACAAACGACCGTGCTCGTGCTCGATGTTTGTGGGTTTACCGCGATGTCCGAGCGCCTCGATCCCGAAGACGTGCGGGCGATTATGGACCGCGCGTTCGACGTGATGCTCGATCGGGTCCACGCCCACGGCGGCAGCGTCAACCAGTTCCTCGGCGATGGCGTTATGGCCCTCTTCGGGGAAATCGACGGCGCCGAAGGGCACGCTGTCCGCGCCCTCCGCGCGGCTGTCGAAATTCAGAACGATCTGGCTGCGCTTCGTACCGAAGTGCAACGCGAGCACGGTGTCGACTTTCGGGTGCGCGCGGGCCTTCACACCGGTCCCGTGACGATGGGCGTCATCGGTCATGGGTTGCGCACCGACTATGTATCTCGCGGTGAGACGACGAACATCGCGACTCGCCTCGCCAACATGGCTCGCGGCCAGCAGATCCTCGTGAGCCAACGTACGCGTGAGCTGGCCATGGGGGCTTTCGTCTTCGTCGCTGTCGACGACATTATCGCGAACAGCGTTACTTTGCCGATCTCGGCGTGGCTGGTTGCGTTCGAGTCTTGCGACCGTGTCGACGCTGACCTCGGTTTGCTGGCCGAAGTTTGACGCAACTCTCCGCGCACCGCCGCTGATCGTCAGCGGCTCGGCTCCGCGATTGAAGTAGCATGAAGGCCGACGTCCGTGGCAACCCGCGAACCTGGTCGAATTTCGTTAAACAAACGTGGCAGCCGCCCGTGGCACAAAGTCTGGCCCGACGCCGTACCGCTCACTATCGACTATCCCCGCGTGCCAGCCTGGTGGTTGCTCGAGCGGAACGTCACGTCGTTCGGCGCGCGCGTCGCTCTCCGTGAGCTGGATCACGCCAGCGGCACCGAGCGGCGGGCAACAACATATGAACAGCTCTATCGCGCAGCGCAGGGTGCCGCGAGCGGCCTGAGAACACTTGGGGTGAGCCGGGGCGACCGTGTGGCCTTCGTGTTGCCCAACAGTCGCGCGCTCATCATCGGCTACTTTGCCACGTGGCTGGCCGGAGCGATCGCGGTGCCCGCCAACCCGATGGCGCGCGAACACGAGCTCGAAACACACCTCCGTGATGCTGAGACGGCACTTGTCGTCGGAGAACCTGCGAGTGTTGCAGAATCGTCGGCTCGCAAGATACGAAGCCGCTTCATCGATTCGCAAGCCTTTGACGCGCTGACCACGCTGCCGCCGATCGCGACGCCCTCGAGCAACGCAGACGACGTCGCTGTCCTTCTCTATACGGGAGGGACCACTGGCCCCTCAAAAGGGGTGATGCTGACGCATCGCAACGTCGTCACCAACTGCATACAGTTCGCGACGTGGTATGGATTCGTCCCTGGTGACGAAACGTGCGTCGCCGCTCTGCCGATGTTTCACAGCGGCGGCATGTCGGGTGCCATGAATGTTCCGCTCTACGCCGGTGCGACGTTGCTCGTGTTCGAACGGTTCCATGCAGCTGCTGTGGCTCGCGCGGTCACCGATCACCGGGCCACACGTCTCTTCGGCGTCCCCACCATGTACATCGCGCTACTTGCGGATGATGAAGGCCGCCGAGCGGATTACTCGTTTCTCCGAGCGTGTCGGACGAATGCGGCGCCGCTCCCGCCCGCTGTCAAGCGGGCGTTCGATGACCTGGTGGGACGCGACGTGTTGATCGAGGGCTATGGCCTCACTGAGGCGAGCCCACTCACGCACGCCAACCCACTCACGCGAGCGCGTCCCGGGTCCATCGGCATCCCGCTGCCCGACACGGATGCACGCATCCTCGATCTCGAGACCGGGGAGGAGTGTTCAATAGGCAAACTGGGCGAGCTCGTCATCCGTGGGCCACAGGTGATGACAGGGTACTGGCGGCGTCCCGCGGAAACGGCCGCCGCCGTGAACAACGGCTGGCTCCACACGGGCGACGTCGCGGTCATCGATGGCGACGGGTATTTCTCAATCGTCAGCCGCACCAAAGATGTCATCAATACAGCGGGCTTCAAGGTCTGGCCGCGAGAAGTCGAGGAAGTTCTCTACAGCCACCCGGCGGTCAGAATGGCGGCCGTCGTCGGCGTACCCGACAGCTATCGTGGTGAAGCGGTGAAAGCCTGCGTTGTCCTCAAGGACGAGTACCAAGGACAGATCCACGAGGGTGACCTGCGACGATACTGCCACGAGCGTTTGACACCATATAAAGTTCCACGGGTCGTCGAGTTTCGGCCCGAGCTACCGATGACTGCGAGCGGCAAAGTTCTTCGGCGGCAGTTGCACGAAGGCACACATTGATTGTTGTGCTCGCGGCGCCGAGCGGTCAGCGACAGCCGAGCTGCGTCCTGATCGCGTTGGCCTGGGCGATGAAGCCGTTGGCCTGCGCGACCGTCAGCTTCTTGCCCGCTTGCGCCTGAACCAATGAGATGAATGCGCCCATCGGCCCGCACGCGGCGGCGTTGTTGCCCTTCGCGATCGAATCGCGAGCCGCCTGAAGCTTCGCGAGAAAGCCATTCTTGTTGTCGATCGTCAGCGCCTGGACGGCGGCGATCAACGTGCCGAGCGGATCGGCGGCCACGAGGTTGTTGATCGTGATGGTCGTCGAAGCCGCTGGAGCGATTCCCATCCAGGTCGGCTCGAAGCACCCGGCGGGCGCAGTGCACACGCCCCCGACGACGTCGGGATCTTTTGCAAAGTTCACGTACTCGAGTCTCACGGCGTACT
>Ga0114129_10006587_pt1 | contig 16489 bp, 13 predicted proteins | sample RhiMetdeltSRZDD1_FD_80071 | JGI IMG/M metagenome (GOLD analysis project Ga0114129, IMG submission 80071) | Populus rhizosphere microbial communities from Tennessee, USA - Rhizosphere MetaG P. deltoides SRZDD1 (version 2) (version 2) | ecosystem: Host-associated > Plants > Roots > Rhizosphere >... | reverse complement strand
GAGGTCGAAGGCGGAGACGGCCAGCCACGCGATCCGGCCTTCGGGAAAGCCGGTCGGAAAGTTGTGACCGCTGCCGCTGTTGGTCACCGTCACGGCGATGCGCGCGCTGCCGCCGGCCGCCGCGGTCGCCGGCCCTGACACACCGAGATCGAGCACGTTGCGCAGCCGATCCCAGGCGAGGCGCGCCTGCTGGCTGGCCGCGCCGCGCCGGTCGACATTCACCCAGTACGCGTTGGAGTACACGCTCTTCTCGTCGGCCGAGGAGAAGCTGAACGTCGAGAGCTCGGGATACGGCTCGACGTTTCCCGCATCCGAAACACTTGCGCCGACGAGCCTCGGGATGTACGCGTTGCCGCCGATGAAGTGGTGGCTGAAATACGTGCGCGTCGGGCCATCAGTGGTCACAGCCCGGGTGAGCGGGGGGACGGGCTCTCCGTGGCTGTACAGCGTTTGCGCCGTACCCGGCCGGCCGTAATCCTGCTGCATGTGGCAGGTCTGGCAATCACGCTTGAACGCGGGCTCGAAGTTGCGATTGCCGGGACGGTCGGCGTACCGGCTGCTCGCCCATTCGGCGTACGTCCGTTCGATCGGGAACCCGCCCACCCACTTGCCCAGTGTGTTCTTGATCGTCAGCGTGTTCGTGACGTCATGGCAGGTGCTGCAGAACTCCGCCCGCGTCGAAAGCACGTGGCGATAGCCCTCGTGCTTCGGCGCGGCGATTGGCTGCACGATCGACGGCCGCTTGAATACCTCGCTCAGGTACCCGTCTCGCTCGGGCGCGTGCCCGGGCGAGGCGAGCGGTCCCAGGCGCTCCGGAAAGGCGATGGCATGCGGCGACAGCCTGTAGGAGCCGCTGCCGGTGCTGTACCCGAGACTGGGCGCGGCCTGGTCGGGAACCTGGAGCATGTCGCGATCGGCGGGCGACACCAACTGCGCCCTCGACTGCATTCCGATCGCCGGTGTGTATCCGCTCGCCGAGTGGACCGTGCCGAAGTTGTGGTACGGCGTATTCCTCGTCTCGGCCATGCTGTGGCACACCATGCAGACGACGCCGCTCTTGCCGGAATCGGTATTGCGCATCTGCGCGTCGAGGGTGGCAAAGGCCAGCCCGGTCCCGTTGTGCGACGTGGGATTGAAGTTGACATCGAGCGCGCCGTGCTCCACTCCGGAGGCATCGACGCTCACGTTCTGCAGCGGCACGTTGTCGATGTAATTGGTCGGCATGTGGCAGCGTGAACAGAAGCCGTCCACGAGCGATCCCGAACGCTCGAACCGCTGCCGGCTTGTGCCGAGGTCGAATCTCGAGACGCAGTCGTCGCCGACCGCGAACGGGTTCTGACGAGCCTTCGTCGTGCCGTCGGGGGGCGACGGTGTATCGCAGTTGCCCCCGGTCGAGATCTGGCGGGCCAACAGCAGGAACGCCGCGCGCCATGCGGGATCGCGCCAGGCGTTGGCCATCATCGATCCCTTCCACTCGTCGAAGATCGATTTGTGGCAGTTCTGGCATTGCGCGGGATGATTGGTTCCCTGCCAGTAGTCTTCGAATGGCGGCGCAATGAATGCCGCCTCTGCCGTCACGTACGGCGGGGGCTCGGGAATGCGGTTCGCGAGCTCCGCACCCGGCGGCGCAGTCGGGTAGACCAGGGCGGCGGTTGCGAGCGCGGTGCCGGCAGCGATCGCAATCGCGAGTGTCGGCGCGAGTGTGCGGCGGACGTCAGGCACGACGTGGCATCTCCTCCCCGGCGTGTGCGACAGGCTCGAGGAACACCTGGTTGTTCAACGGCATCAGCGGCGCGCTCGCCAGCGCGTGTGTGACGATCAGGAAGAACGCCGCCGAGCACCCGCCGGCGATCAGCACGTCAACCGCGCCGACGCTCGGCGCGGGGAACATCTCGGGCATGACGGCGAGGTAGAGATCGAGCCAGCGTCCGGCGAGGACGATGACGGCGACCCACTTCAGAATCGCGGTGTTGCGCTTGGCCGCGCGCGGCATCAGGACCAGGAACGGCACGACCCAGTTCACGACGACGTTCAGTAGGAACAGGGCGACCCACGGCTCGTTCGTGCGCCTGATGTAGTACGTCGTTTCTTCCGGCAGGTTCCCGTACCAGATGAGGAGGTATTGAGCGAACCAGATGTAGGCCCAGAACGTGCTGAACGTGAACAGCAGCTTGCCAAGGTCGTGCAGCTGGTCGGTGTCGACCGCATCGGCCAGATATCCGCGCTCGACGAGCAGCACCACGCACAGCGTGACGGCGGCAATGCCGCCGACCAGCACGCCCGCGAACGTGTAGAAGGCGAAGATCGTGCTGCTCCAGTGCGGCGTCAGCGTCATGAGCCAGTCGAAGCTGGCGAGCGAGAACGAAATGGCGAACACGACGACGAACGCGGCGGAGTTGCGAACGAGCTGCCGGTGATGGCGCGGCGCCGCGTCCGTGTCCTGCCGGAGTGATGTGCGGCGCAGTCCGCGGGCGAAGGCCATCCAGACGACCAGGAAGGCCACCATGCGTCCGAAGAAGAACGGCGTGGAGAGGTAGAGCTCCCTGGCCGATCCGGCTGCGTGCGGGCTCACGCGGGTGGCCGGGTACAGCCACTCCCGTCCAAAGAACAGCGTGAGCATCAGCACGGCCGCGACCGGCAGCGCCGCCATCAGCGCCTCGGGAATCCGCCGGATGCCCCCGCTCCATGCCGCGCCGGACAGGTAGTGCAGCGCAAGGAACACCATGCCGCCCAGCGCGAGGGCGATCGTGAAGAAACCGTTCAACAGCAGGTCGGCCCAGGTCCGCTGTGGTATCAAAGCCGCACCAACTGCCGCGGCGGCAGCGCCAACGGTCATCAGGGCCCACGCCACCCTGCGAGCCGTCACGCCAGGCACGAACATCTCGGCGCGGCTCACGGCGAAACCTCCGGATGCTGCAGCGTCTGGACGTGTGCCGCGATCATCCAGCGGTCGTTGGGCGACAGCTGCGAGGCGTACGACGGCATGCGCCCGGAACCGAACGTGATCACATGAAAGATCTGTCCCGCCGGCATGTCCCGCACGCGCGTGGACGTGTACGCCGGAGGGTTCGGGATCTTCGGCACGAGCGGGCCGTCGCCCGCCCCGTGCTCGCCATGACAGACGGCGCAGTACGTCTCGAACAACGCCCGTCCCTCGGCAGCCGATCGGGCGGTCCGGGGCACCGGATTCTGCAGCTCGCGCCCGGCCCGCTCGGCGTCTTCCGCTGTCGCGCTGTAGTGGAGCGGCAGATGGCCGCGCGCAATCGTGCCGCGCACGGGCCGCTGGAGCGTGAGCCCGTCGCGGGTCACCGGATTCGGCGCGAAGCTGTCGTAGGCGAGCGAGTACACCATGTTCGGCATGTACTCGAAGCCGCGCTTGTCCGCCGAGCCGCAGGCGCTCAGCGCGATGCACACGACCGGTGCTGCCCAGAATCGGCGCGCCTTCATAACTCCATCACCGCCTGCCGGATGTCGATCGCGCCGCTGTCGTGAAGAAGACGCCGCGCTTCGCCCGTCTCGAACACGCTCGAGCGCCACCGCAGCGCGACTGCGAATTCGTCATCGGTGACGCGCGGTCCCGCCAGCCTCGCGGGCGCCCCGGGGAACAACCCGCTGCGCAGGAGGAACGCGGCGGCGGTGGCCAGCCCCGCCGCAAGCACCGTGATCTCGAATGTGATCGGGACGAACGCCAGCGTCGAGTTGTCCGGCTTGCCGCCCACGTTCAGCGACCAGTCGAACACCGCGGCGTAGAACTGGAACGAGATGGCCGAGATGAGGCCCAGCACGCCGGCCGCGAGCGTCACCCAGGGCAGGCGGGATCGATGCAGGCCCATGGCCTCGTCGAGCCCGTGCACCGGGCAGGGTGTGTAGACGTCGTAAATCTTGAAGCCGTGCGCACGAAGCGTTCTGACCGCTGCCAGCAGCGCCTCCGGCTCCGCGTACGTGGCGACGAGGCATTCGCTACACACGGGCGAGATCTCCAGGGACGTCGATGCCGGCGAGCTCCCCATGCGCCTCGACGCCGGCATCGGCCTTGATCTCCCATATCGCGATCATCGGGAGCAGCCGGATGAAGAGCAGGAAGCAGGTGAAGAACAGACCAAAGCTCCCGACCAGGGTCCCGACTTCGATGATGGTGGGCCGATACATGACCCACGTCGACGGCAGATAGCTGCGGTGCAGCGAGGTCACGATGATCACGAAGCGCTCGAGCCACATGCCGATGTTGACGAGGATCGAGAGGACGAACAGCGCGGCAACGCTCGTTCTCACCCGCCGGAGCCACAACACCTGCGGCGCGACCGCGTTGCACGCCACCATCGTCCAGAAGCACCAGGCGTAGGGACCGGTCGCGCGGTAATAGAACGTCGCCTGCTCGTACAGCGTTCCGTTGAGCCATGCCGTGAAGAACTCGGTCGCGTACGAGAAGCCCACGATCGAGCCGGTGAGGAGCGTGACCTTCGCCATCGCCTCCAGGTGCCGGATCGTGATGTACGTTTCGAGATGCATCAGCGAGCGGGTGAGGATCAGCAGCGTCAGCACCATGCCGAACCCGGAGTAGACGGCACCGGCGACGAAGTAGGGTGGAAACAGCGTCGTGTGCCAGCCCGGAAGGATCGACACCGCGAAATCCATGCTGACGATCGAATGGACCGAGATCACCAGTGGCGTGGCCAGCGCCGCCAGGACCGTGCTGAGCGTTTCGTACCGCGACCACGTCCGCAGCGATCCGTTCCATCCGAGGCTGGCGATTCCGTAGAGGGTCTTCTTGATGCCGGCGCCGGACCGGTCGCGGAGCGTCGCGAAGTCGGGGATCATCCCGACGTACCAGAAGACCAGTGAAATCGTGAGGTAGGTGTTGATGGCGAAGACGTCCCACAGCAGGGGAGAGCGGAAGTTCACCCACAGCGGTCCCCGCGAGTTGGGATACGGGATGACGAAGAAGGCGAGCCACGGACGACCCATGTGGATGAGCGGGAAGAGCGCGGCACACAGCACGGCGAAGATCGTCATCGCCTCGGCCGACCGGTTGATCGAGGTCCGCCACCGCTGCCGGAACAGCAGCAGGATGGCGGAGATGAGCGTCCCCGCGTGCCCGATGCCGATCCAGAACACGAAGTTGGTGATGTCGAAGGCCCACCCGACCGTCTTGTTCAGCCCCCAGACGCCGATGCCGGTGGCGACTTCGTACGACACGCAGCCGGCGCCCACGGTGAGCGCGGTGAACGCCGCGGCGAAGCACATGAACCACCCGCGGCCTGGCCACGCGTTCAGCGGGCGGGCCACGTCGTCGGTGATCTCGGCAAGCGAGGGATCGCCGTCGAGCCATCGACGGAACGGCAGGCGGACGCGCCGGTCGGCGTGGGTGGCGCGAAGCGGGGACGTCATGCGTTCCGGACCTTTGTCAGGTAACTCACGTTGGGCCTGGTGCCGAGCTCCTCGAGCACGCGGTACCGCCGCTGGCTCCGAACGAGCGTGCTGACACGGCTGTTGGGGTCGCTCAGATCGCCAAAGACGATCGCTTCGGCGGGACACACCTGCTGGCATGCCGTCTCGATGTCGCCGTCGGCGACGGGACGGCCGTCGCGTTCCGCCGCGAGCTTGCCCGCCTGGATGCGCTGCACGCACAAGCTGCACTTCTCCATGACGCCGCGCGAGCGAACGGCCACGTCGGGATTGAGCGTCATCGAGCCGAGCGCGCTGTTCATGTTGAAATCGAACCGGCTGTTGCGCGCGTACTCGAACCAGTTGAACCGCCGGACCTTGTAGGGACAGTTGTTCTCGCAGTAACGGGTGCCGATGCAGCGGTTGTAGACCTGCTGATTCAGCCCGTCGGAGCTGTGCACCGTCGCGAGCACGGGACACACGGGCTCGCACGGCGCGTTGTTGCAGTGCTGGCACATCATGGGCTGCACCAGCGTCTCGGGGTCGTCCTCCGACCCGGTGTAGTACCGATCGATGCGTATCCAGTGCATCTCGCGGCCGCGCCGCACTTCGTCCCTGCCGACCACGGGCACGTTGTTCTCCGCCTGACACGCGGTGACGCAGGCCGAGCATCCAGTGCACGTGTTGAGATCGATCGCCATCCCCCACGCGTGGGCGCCGGCTGGACGCCCGGCCCACAGCGACGGGACCTCCTGCGGCTCGTGTTCGCCGTGTCCGGCAGACGAGGCTGCGAGCCACGCGGCGAACGTCGTCTGCTCGACGATCGTTCGCCCTTCCATCGAGTGATGGGTTTGCGTGGCCGCGAGCGGTTCGAGCCGACCGGTGCGGGCGACCGTCACGCTGGTCCCGGCATATCGCCGCATACCGGCGACGACCTGGACCAGCGGATACGCATTCGCTCCAACACCCTGGCCGACTCGCCCCGCCCGCCGCCGTCCGTACCCCATCGCGATGGAGATCGCGCGGGGAGATTGACCGGGCTGCACGTGCACGGGAACCTCGATGCGGCGCGTGCCGGCGTCGAGCGCCACGACATCGCCGCTGCTGATCCCGAGGCGCGAGGCCACGGCGGGCGCAATCGCCGCGTAATTGCCCCACGTCACCTTGGAGACGGGATCCGGCAGTTCGTGCAGCCACGGGTTGTTCGCGTGGGCGCCATCGCGCTGCCCGACGGTTTCGTAGAGATGCACTTCGAAGCGATCCGCGTGTCGTTCCCCGGCCGAACGCTCGTGGTCGCGCACGATGCTGGCGGCCGCCGCACTGACGTCGCCGGCGAACCGCCTCTCGGCCGCCGGCCCCGCCGGCAGCGCACAGACGCCATCGTGCAGGCTGTGATCCCAGAACTCGTCGAACGTGGCGTAGCGCGACTGCCGCGGATAGAGGGTCTCGCGCCAGTAGCCGCGGAGGTATTCATAGAAGTCCGGCGCACGTCCGAGCCATTTCAGCAGGCTGTCCTGCGCGGCGCGCGTGTCGAACAGCGGCGCGATCGTGGGTTGCGCGAGGCTGAAGAACGACGCGACGGGCTCGGCGTCGCCCCATGCCTCGAGGAAATGATGATCGGGGCAGACGGCGTGCGCCTGCGCCGCCGTCTCGTCGAGTCGATCCGCACACGACACCGTCAAAGGCACGTTCCGCATCGCCGCGATGAACCGGTCCGATTGCGGGTAGTCGTAGGCGGGATTGACGCCGTACACGATCAGCGTGTCGACGCTGCCGCGCTCCATGTCGTCGATCAGCCGCGCGACCGCGACGTCGTCTCCCTGCCGCTGCAGCGACGGCCGATCGAGGTCGACGGTCGTGCCGATGCCACCGAGCAGCGCATTGGTCGCGTGGACGATCACCTGTGTCGCGACATCGTCTGCGCCGCAGACGACGAGCGACTCGCCGCGCGTCCGCCAGAGATCGTCCGCGGCCGCGTCGAGCGGACGAGGATCGATGAATCCCTCCGGGACGTCCGGCAGGCCGGCCATGCCGTGCTTCCGTGCGATCCGCGAATAGAGCGCGAGCGCCACCAGCGCCCGCTCGGAGGGCGCGATCGCGATCCGCGTGTCGGCGTTGCTGCCGGTGAGCGACACGCCGGACTCGAACTGGATGTGCCGCGACATGCCCGTCGTGTTCTCGGGGCGGCGACCGGCGGCGTAGTCGCGTGTGAATTCCACCGGCGACAGCCAGGTCCCCAGGAAATCCGCCTCGATGGCGACGATCGTCCGGGCGCGGGCGAAGCGGTAGTGGGGAAGGCCGTCGACCCCGAACGACGTACGGGTCGCCTCGCGCAGCGCCGTGAACGAGACCGGGTCGTAGGTGACATGTTCGAACCCGGGGCGGGCCATCCATTCCCGAATCAGGTGGCGGGTGGTCGGACCGAGAATGGTGCGCGACAGCAGCACGACACGTTTCCGCGCCGAGATCGCCTCGGCAAGATGCGTCTCGATACGCTGGTCCACGTCCTCCCACGACGCAGACGAGCCACGCCAGAGCGGACGCTTGAGCCGTTCGTCGTCGTAGAGCGACAGCACCGTCGCCTGTCCCACGGCGCACGTCCCGCCTCCAAACAGCGGAGACTCGTCGTTGCCCTCGACCTTGATCGGCCGCCCGTCGCGCGTCTTCACGAGCAGGCTGCAGCCCGCCGAGCACCCGCCGCAGGTCGACGCATACCAGTTCGGGACTCCAGGTGTCAGCTCCTCGGGCTTGTTGAGAAACGGGATGGCCTTCTGCACGCGTCCGCGCGAGCAGGCGCTCATCGCTGCGGCCGCCAGGCTGAAACCCGCGAGCGTGAGGAAGTCGCGGCGCGACGCCGCGGGCGGTGGGCCCGTTGTCGCGCGCTGGCCGGCGAAGCAGTCGCGCCCCGCGCCGGCCTGCTCGGCGGAATGCGTCCGAAGCTCGTCGACGCTCTTCCAGAACTTCAGTTCGGTGCTCACAAGCGCTCGCTTCCCTGTGGTCCGCTCGACGGCAGGACTTGCCCCAATCCGGCTGCCCGAGTCAGTAATGACATTTGCCGCAATCCATTCCGGGGTACGGCGCGTCCGGACCCTCGGGGCTCCCTGCGGCACGGCGTAGGCGCGCCAGTTCAGGTCCCCGTTTTCTGTGACAATCCAGGCACCAGCCCATCGTCAGCGGTGCGTCCTGGCGGACGCGCGTCATCGTTTCAACCGCGCCATGACAGGCGGCGCAGCTCACGCCTCCGGTGACGTGCTGACTGTGGTTGAAGTAGACGAAGTCCGGAAGGTTGTGGACCTTGATCCACGCGATCGGCTGCTGCCGCTGAACCGACTCTTTGAGCTTCTCGATCTCGACGGTCTGTGTGCTCAGGATCGAGTGACAGTTCATACAGACGTTGAGCGGCGGGATTCCTGCGTGGCGGCTCGTTCGCGCGCCGAAGTGGCAGTACAGGCAGGGAACGTGGTTGTCGCCGGCATGCAGCCTGTGCGAGAACGCGATCGGCTGTTCCGGCGCGTAGCCCTGGTGGACGCCGACACGCGAGAGCTGATACGCCACTGCGCCGCTCGCGGCAGCCGTCGACGCCAATGCCAACGTCAGGACGACCAGGCGCGCGCCCATGACGGATCAGTTCTCCTCGTGGTCGTTGCGCAGCAACGAGGCGTACGCCGCCCGCACGCGTGCGGCGCTCCGGGCTTCGATGACATCCCACGCCCGGCCGACGACGGACGATAACGGCGCGAGCGTCCACTGCAGCAGCCGATCGACGGACAGCAGAACGGAACCGCCGGTGCGGGTCAGCGGGGCGATCGCGACCAGCGCGAATGCGCCGAAGAGGTGCAGCCTCACGAGGAACGGCAAACGCGCCACGACCGTTGTCGAGGGGTGCAGCTGCAGAAGCGAGTGCACGTAGGGAACGACGGTCACCGCGGACCACGAGGACGCCCATCGATACGTGAGCGCGACGGCAATCCCCGCCATCGTGATCACGACCACGAGTGTTCCGGCGACGACGTCCGCGGGAGAGTCGGCGCTCCATCCGTCGGGAGCACGCAGCTGCCGTACCTGCATCGCAAGGAAACCTGCGAGCGCGACGCTGCCAGCGCCCATGCCGGCCCCTTCGAGGAGGAGCAGTCGGCGCATATCCTGGTTCCAGAGCAGCACGTCCTCGGGAACGGCGAACGCGAGGAGATGCAGGCCCGCGATGACCGCGAATGCCGAATACGTGGCGGCGACGACGAGGCTTCGGCCGTCGCGTCTCGAGAGTCCACCGGCGGATCGATCGGGTCGGCGCCACCGCATGTAGCGTGCGGTGCAGCCCAGCACGAAGAGCGCCGCCGCCATGTAGGGAACCACGGCGAAGAGCAGCTGGTCGCTCATCGAACGGCCTTCATCTCGTGGTGGAGGAACGCTCTCAGCGCAAACGACTCCTCGTCCGTCAGGATCCCGGCGTCGGTTGTGGACACGGCCCGGGGGAAGCACCCGCGCGTCAGGAGCGCCGCCAGCCCCTTGTCCTGGTAGCGCGCGTAGGAGGTCGACAAATCCGGCCCCAGCGTTCCACCCGCCGCCACCGCCTCGCCGAGGCGGTGGCAGGAGAAACACGACCCGCCGCCGTAGAGGAGAGCGCGCTCGCCGGTGAACAGCGCGCGCCCGGCGCCGATTTCGGCAGCGGTCGCCGTGTCTGCCCGACGCTGCTTCCTTCGGGCGTCGGCTTCAGGTCCGTCAGCGGCGAAGTAATCCAGGAGCGCTTCGATTTCCGCGGCGGAGAGGCTCTGGTCGGGCATCCGCTGCTTGAATTTCTCGAAGAGCGCGGTGGCCTGACGATCGCCCTTCCGGATCAACGTCTCGGACGAGGTGATCCACGCGATCAGCCATTCCCGCCCGTGGCGATCCGTCACCCCTTTCAGATCCGGGCCGACCAGGATGCCTTTTCCGAAGGTGTGACAGCTGGTGCACTTCCTGCTGAACGTCGTGGCGGGACCCGTCGCGGCGGACGCGACGGGGACAAGGATCCACAGAATGAGGCCGCAAAGGATCAGGGGCTTCATCAGATCACCTTTGAGCAGAATCCGTCCGCGCGACGTGCACGTGCCTCATGCGGCACGGCGCGAACGTGTTCTACACTTCGGCCGCCGTAAGACTGTTATTTGATGAATGGGAACGGCAGCGCGCCGATACTACGGTGTAGCTCCCCCACCGGCCAAGATGGTAAACCCCGTAACCTGGGGCGGAACTTCCTGACGTTTCGACGTGTGGAACGCAGGTGCCGTCAGCGCGTACGTCCCTGCGCCGGCCGCGTACCGACGCCCGTGTCGGGCGGGAGATGTTCGAACAGGTAGCGCGTGATCGTCCGCCATCGGTGCAGGGTCGTTCCGGGTCCTTCGCTCAGAGCGTGTGTCCGGTTCGGATAGAACATCTCGTCGAAGTCCTTTCCGAGCTCGATAAGGCGGTTGGCAAGGCGCTCCGTGTTCTGAAAATGCACATTGTCGTCGCCGGTGCCGTGCATCAGCAGCAAATGACCCCGCAGTCCCTCTGCGAAATTGATTGACGAGCCGCGACGGAATCCCTCGGGGTTGTCCTCCGGCAGTCCCATGTACCGTTCCTGGTAGATGGTGTCGTAGAGCCGTTGATCCGGGACCGGCGCGCTCGCGATGCCCACGCGGTAGACGTCGGGAAACTTGAACATCGCCTGCAACGTGGCCGAGCCGCCGCCGCTGTGGCCGTAGATCGCCACGCGCGACGCATCCAGGTAGGGATGCTCCTTGGCGAACTGCGTGACGGCCGCAGCCTGCTCGCGGGTGTTGACGTCGCCGATTGCGCCGTAGATCACCTTCCGCCATGCCGCGCCCTTGGGCGCCGGCGTCCCTCGATTGTCGAACATCACGATGATGTAGCCTTCGTCCGCGATCGCGCGAAACGCGAGGCTGATCGTCGCCCATTGGTCGTCAACCAGGGTGTCCGCCGGCTCGCTGTAGACGTAGACGAGCGCCGGGTACTTTCGCGACGGGTCGAAATCGGACGGTTTGAGGACCAGCGCATCGATCGTCACCCCTCCGTCGATGGTGACCTTCGTGAACTCCGTCGGCTGTTTCAGGAGCGGGGCGGCCTTCCGCGCAAGCGCGTCGTTATTGACGAGGGTCCGGACGACCTTGTGATCCGGCAGCGTGACCAGGTCGGTGCGGGGCGGCACGTCGGCGCGCGAGTACGTGTCGAACGCCCAGCGGGCATCCGGCGAGATGTCATAGGTGTGCGTCCCGGGAAGGCCGGCCGGCGTGACCCGCATGACCGTGCCGTCCTTCACGCTCGCGGCGTACAGATAGCGTTGCGTCGCGTTGTCCGGCGACGCGATGAAGTACAGCGCCTCGCGCGCGCGATCGGCGGAGACGAGGCTGATCGCATCGCCCTCGAACCGGGTGACGAGCGTCTCCTGGCCGCCATCGCGCGACACGGTGTAGACGTGCCTCCATCCGTCCTTGTCGCTGATCCACGTGAAGAGGCTGGTGTTGCGAAGCCAGAAGGCGGTGCGAACGGGATCGACCACATGCGGGTCCGACGCGTCGAGCCATGTCTTCGACGTGTCGCTGTACGCCGTCGTCACGGCACCCGTGCGGCTGTTGGCCAGCAGCAGTTCGCCCGCGTTCTGGCGGCGCACCACGTGCTGGAGCGCGAGCGTGTCCGCATCGATCCACTCGAACCGCGGGATGTAGTGCTCCCGTGGATCGCCCGGAACGGCCATCCATCGGGTGGCGCCGCCTCCCGCCTGCACGACGCCCAGCCGCACGGCGGAGTTCTTCGTGCCGACCTTGGGATACGGGAACTCGGTGAGCGTCGGGTAGAGCGCGTCGGTGTTGTTGATCAGCGTGAAACGGCCGACGCCTGACGTGTCGAACTGGAGGTACGCGATCTGGCGGCCATCGGGACTCCACTTGAACGCGTCGCGGATGAACAGTTCCTCTTCGTTCACCCAGTCGGAGGTCCCGTTGACGATGTCGCGGCTGCCGCCGGCGGTCAGCGGCGTCACGCGGCCGCTGGCGAGCTCCTCGGCGTAGAGATTCTGCTGGCGCACGTACGCCACGCGGCTGCCGTCCGGCGAGAACTTCGCGAACATCAGTGTGGAAGGCTGCGCGTCGCGTCCGATCTGCCGAAGGCGGTGCGTTCGGAGATCCAGCACCCAGTAGTCACCCCGCGTGTTCAGCCGCCACACTTTGCGGGTGTTGGTGAACAGCAGCACCTGCGAGGCATCGCTCGAGAACGACGCCGCCGCGATCGCCCCGGCCGGCCTCAGCTCCGCTGCCGTCGCAAGCAGCGTCGTGGCGCCCGACGCCGTGTCGTGCGCCGTCAGCCCCGCCTGATCGATCGTGACGTAGCGGCTGCCGTTGTCGATCCACAGGACCGGCCCGAAGGCGTCGGGGGCGTATTCGTTGCGGCCGTAGATCGCGGTCAGCGCGCGGTCGAGCCGCTCCGGGATTTGCGCGGCGGCCGTCGCGGCGAGGGCGAGCAGACCGATCGATGCCGCAAGCGTTCTTTTCATGGCCCCAATTCTCTCGCACAAGCCGCTGGCATAAGATCCTCTTTGCCATGAACATTCGCGCGCTCTGTTCCGGCCTGCTTCTCATGGTCGCGTTCGCACTCCCGGGCGCGGCGCAGGCGCCGGGCGGCGTTCCGTACGACCACATTCACCTCGCGGTGCCCGACCCCGACAAGGCGTACGACTGGTACGTCCGCAACCTCGATGGAGAGGCCGGCGAGAACCCGGGCCGGGTCGTGTTCGAGCCGTTCGCCGGCCGACGCCCGCTGCCTGTCCAGCTGATATTCCTGAGAGCGCCTGGCGCGAAGCCGAGCGAGGGCAGCGTCATCGACGCCATCGGCTTCTCCGTCGCGGACGTCGCCGCGAAGACGAGGGAGCTCGAAGCGGCCGGCGCCAAGCTCGTGTCGCCCGGCGTCGTCGTCGATCCGTGGGGCACGAAGATCGAGCTCGTCAACGACGTCCCGGGCCGTGGCTTTCATCACGTGACGCTTCGCGTCGCGGATCCGGATGCCACGCTGCGGTGGTTCGTCGCGGCCTTCGGCGGCGCCCGGACGAAAATGAGCGGCCACGATGCGCTGCGCTACGGCCGGACGTACCTGGTCGTGACGAAAGGCGAAGGGGCGGCGCCCAGCCAGGGACGGTCGATCGATCATCTTGGCTTCGGGCCGTCCAGCATGGACGCGACGAGTGCCGCGCTCGAGATGCTGGGCGTGAAGTTCACCGCCGAACCGGCGGCCGCGTCGAATCAGTTCGGCCACCGCACGGCATATGTGGAAGCGCCGGGCGGAATCCGCATCGAGCTCGTCGAACACGCGAAATGCGCGTGGGGCAAGACACCGGAGTAGGCCCCGGCGCTACCGATACTCTTTCGAGAATCCGTTACGCGAATTCGTGACGGTAAAGGTCCCGTCGTCGTGCGCTGACACCTTGACCCAGTACGCGCGACCGTTGTGCACCGGTGGCGGCGGTGTGTTCGGGCCCGGCGGCGGCAGCGGAACCGGCGCAATCGGCATCGCGGCCGGCTGATCGTCCACGCCGTTGGCGATGAACACGCCGGGCGGCGTGTATTCCTGCCCGCTCAATACCGAGAAGTGCATCTGCCACAGGTCCTCGAAGCGAGGAGACGTATAGAACGACTTCATCACGTCGGGCCAGCCGCCCTTGCGCGTGCCGTTGTTCATGATGACGACCCGCGGCTGCAGCGCGTGGATGAACGCCTCCGAGTTCGAGGTGTCCTGGCCGTGATGCGGGCCGACCAGCACGTCGATCGTGCCGACGCGATTGACCGGGCACATCAGGTCGCGTTCCTTGTCGCTGGTGAGATCGCCCGGATGAAGCGCGCGGAACCTGCCGAACGTGAAGTGGGTGACGACGGACTGCGTGTCCTCCGGAATCGCGTTCGGGTTGATGACCTTGGACGTGGCGCAGAACGGATTCGGCTTGCCCGCGCCGGCGAGCGGCGTGCGAATGGGCTGGCCTCCCGACATGACGACGCGCGTGGTCACGCCTGCGAAGGGAATCGTGTCGCCTGCTTTCGCGACCGTGTGCGTGCCTTTGGCATAGATCGCTGGATATTCGGTGTTCAGGAACGCATCGACCGCTTCGGCCGGTTGAATGTTGGGGCCGTGATCGATGAAGTGGCGGATCGGGATGCGCGAGGCGAGCTCCGCGAGGCTGCCGTAATGGTCGCCGTGCCAGTGCGTCACGATCATGTGGTCGATCTGCGTGAGGCCCGCATCCTTCGTCGCCTCGAGGATGCGTCCGGCGTCGCGCGCGGCGGCCGTGCCGCCGTTGCCGGCGTCGATCAGCAGCGACTGTCCCGACGGTGACACGAAGAGCGACGCGTTGCCGCCTTCGACGTCGACGACATAGATGTCGAGCGTCCTGGCGGCGCGCTGGGCCGATACGAGCGCGACGCTCGTGACGATGGCCGCGAGGCAGACGAATCGGATCCTCCCGAGCGTAGTCGAGGGGCGTATCGGCATGATTACTTCAGCTCGCGAATCTGGACGTTGCGATACCGCACGATGCCGCCGGCGGCCTGGAGCGATACCGGACCGCGCGCGTACTTGGTGTCGTCGGCTTCCGCCGTCTTGATGCCGTTGAGCGTCGCGACCATGTGCGGCCCCTTCGCCGTGACGACGACCGTCGTCCACTTCCCGCCCGAGTCGTACTGCACGAGCGGCTTGGCGACGTTGACGATCGAGCCGGTGCGGCCGGTCTGGTCCGCGCGCTTGTCGTTCATGTTCAGCTCGTAGCCGTTTTCGATGCCCGGGTCGTCCGGCTTCGTGATGCGGAAGAGGATGCCGCCGTTGGAATCGGCCGTGACCCAGACGTCGGCGTGCATCTCGAAGTCGGTGTACGACTCCTTCGTCACCAGGAAGCCGCGGGCCTTCGTCGCCTCGATGACGCCGTCCGTGACGCGCCAGTCGGCGTTGCCCGTGACGCTCCAGTTACTAAGATCCGTGCCGTTGAACAGATTCTTCCAGCTGCCGGCCGCCTGCCCCGATGCGGCGACGTGACCGATCACGGCGATTGCCGCGACGGTCAGCGCGATTACAACAACGGTGGTCCGCATGACGGTTTCCTCCGTGGCAGGTGAGGTGCGCATCATACGAGCATCCGGTGCGTGTGACAAATTTTTGCGGAGTGGCAACTTCTGTCAATGGCGGGAGCCGTAGCATGCGCGCGGCGGCACGCCGGTGCGCGGCATGCGCCTTGGCGATGATCGTGCAGCCCGGATCCTCGAGGATTGGACTGTGCCGACGACCAACTCGACATCCCGCCGCTGGCCTTCGCGGACGCACGCCGTGCTGTGGTCAGTCTCGACGCTCGCCGCCGTCCTCTTCGGCGGCGTGCTGACCTTCGCGACGGTCGGGGACGTCTGGCGGGAACGCAAGGCGCCGCCGACGCCACCGGAGGTGAAGCGCGATCTGATCGTCAAGGGGGCGTCTGATGCGTCGGGCCGCCAGGCGACGTTCCGCATCCTGCTGTTCACGGACGAATACCGCTGGCGTCTCAGTTCCGCCGACACGCTCGAGAACGGATCGGCCACGCAGGTCTTCACACCGGAGATGAGGACGGTGCTGAACACCGCCGAGGAAATCATCTGCGTCGGCGCCAGCTCCGAGGAGATTGCGCCGGGCGTGGCGTTCCAGGCCGGCCGTGCGATCGAGGAACGGCGGGCGGCGCGCCGTGCCGAGCAGATTGCCATGTGGGTGCGGTCGGCGCTGACCAAGCCGATCCCGACCCGGAAGCTCAATGCCGGGCATCACCTCCCGACGCCCGGCAGCGCGGGTGATACGTCGGACCAGCGCCGTGTGGTGATCATCCTCGTGCTCGACCACGACAAGGGCGCCAACGTCGACGAGGCGCTGCGGACCGCGATGATGAGCGAGAGCGTGCGCGCGCCGATTTTCCAGACGCTGCTGACGCAGTATTCGCTCGCGTCGCGCCCGCAGTTCACGTGGGCGCAGTAAGGACGGAGGATCGCAGCCGTGAATGAAGTCATCGCGATCGTGCACGCACTCCCGCTGGCGATCAAAGCCGGATGGGTGATCTGGATGGCGTGGGTCGCTG
>Ga0114129_10006585_pt1 | contig 16491 bp, 15 predicted proteins | sample RhiMetdeltSRZDD1_FD_80071 | JGI IMG/M metagenome (GOLD analysis project Ga0114129, IMG submission 80071) | Populus rhizosphere microbial communities from Tennessee, USA - Rhizosphere MetaG P. deltoides SRZDD1 (version 2) (version 2) | ecosystem: Host-associated > Plants > Roots > Rhizosphere >... | reverse complement strand
TCCTGTCGGCGATCTCGACCGACCACTGCGCGTTCCTCTGGGACGGCCAGAAGACGATGGGGAAGGACGACTTCTCGAAGATCCCGAACGGCGGGCCGGGCCTCGAGAACCGGCTGCACATGATCCACGAGTTCGGCGTGCGCGCCGGCCGGCTGTCCCTGAACCGCATGGTCGAGCTCCTCGCGACCAACCCGGCGAAGCTGTTCGGCCTCTACCCGCGCAAGGGCACGATCGCGCCCGGATCGGACGCCGACATCGTGGTCTTCGACCCGGACAGGCGACATCTCATCACGGCGGCCACGCAACACTCGAAGACCGACTACAACCTCTACGAGGGGACGGAGGTGACCGGCTCGCCGGAGGTCGTCCTCCTCCGCGGGAACGTGCTCGTCGAGGGCGGAGAGCTCGTCGCCGAGCCGGGTGTCGGTGAGTTCGTCGAGCGGGCCGCGTTCGGGCAGGAGCTCCTGCCTGCGGCAGCCCGCTAGACGTCAGACGCGCGGAGGCGCCGGACACCTTCCCCCTTGTCCGGCGCCGCCGCGCAGTTCGAGGCGCCTACGACCGAATGGGCAGGTTCCCCGTCTCGAAGTGGTGGCACGCGTAGTAGTCGACGGGCAGATCGAGGAGCCCCCACGTGTCCTGGCCGTCCTGATTGCAGGGCTGACCCGCGTACAGGTCGGCGCGGACGAGCGACTCGGTACCCGCGTACTCGTGTGTCGTGAAGTTGAAGACGCGCAGCTCGAGCGTCGGGGCCGTCGTGCTTCCCGCTAGGAGGTCCACCACCGACGGCTTTCCCGGCGGCGCACAGTGGAGGTAGTTCCCCGCGATCGGGACGTTCGGCTCGCAGTTCCAGCCTGCCGCAGCCGCCTGGTCGGCGGTACCGCCGCTGCCGCCTGCGCTGTATGCGATACCCGCCACTGCCGTCGCGCCGATCACGAACACGGCGAGCACAAGCACACGTCGGAACATGCTTCCTCCTCTCACGTCGCCGCGCGGCGTCACGGTGCCTCTGCCGCGTCGGCGACTCTCACGATCTCGTCGACGGGGAGCTCGGCGGCCGCCGCGTGGCGTCGGACCGCCTCCGGGCTCGATGCCCGGAAGATGCAGACGCTCCCGATCGTCCGGTCGCGTTCCTCGAGGACATAGCTCCGAATCGACGCGATGTCGTCGACCATGCGCAGCGCCTCGGCAGTGGAGCGAGCCTCCGCGTCTCGCTGCTCCCGCTGCGACGGCCAGGCCGAGCGACGAACGACCAGGTACGTCTGCATCTCACCTCTCCCGACACGAGTTGGACTCGTTCGACGGTAGGCAGCGGCGGCCGAGGCGGCATCGGCGCGAATGCCCACGTTTCGGCGGGGCGCTACCTGTCTTACGGAAGCCCGAGACGCCGCGCTGCGGCGACGGCCTCGAGGCGTGTCCGCGCATCGAGCTTGCGCAGGATCGCCGAGACGTGGTGATCCACGGTGCGGCGCGACACCACGAGCCTCTCGGCGATCTCTGCGTTGCGAAGGCCCTCGGCGAGCAGGGCGAGCACATCGAGCTCTCGCTGGGTGAGCTGGGCAGGGTTCCCCTGTGTAGTCGCCCGCGGCCCGCGGGGCACGGATGCGCCTTGCTCGCGTAACACGTGGCGCGCCATTTGCGCCGCCGGTCGGGCGCCGAGGCGCTCGAATACGTCGAGAGCCTCTCGCACGGCAGGCTCGTCGCCGGACTCCAGCAGCGCGAGCGCCAGCTCGTACGGGCACTCGCGCGCGCGCCACGCGCTCGCGGCAGCACGCGTGTCCCCCGCGATCTGGTGTGCATAGGGCTCAGCGATCCACTCGGGCGCGCCGCCGAGCCCGTCGCACTTCCACTGCCAGAACGCGAGCTCGCCCGCGAACCAGGGGTGTTGCTTCTCGAGCGCGAGGCCGTATGCGGCGCGCGCTTCCTCGAAGCTCCTCTTCTGATCGCCGGCGAGCCATGCCGCCTCGGCTCGTGCCGCAGCCACCAGCCCTAGACGCTGGAGCTCGCCGCTCGATTCGGCCATCTCGAACGCTCGATCGAGCGGATCCCAGACGTCAGGATCGCCGCGCCGGGCTCGGACCTGTCCCAGGACCGTGAGAGCGACGAAGGGGGCCATCCCTGCCGTTCGAGCAGTGCTGAGAACGCGACTCGCGGCGTCGGCGGCCTCGGTCCACTCGCCCCGGTCGAGCAACCGGCGGGCTCGCTCGGCGCCGATGCCCTGGCGGAAGTTTCCGAGCTCGCGGTCGCGGCAGTACTCGAAGCCGGGCTCGAGGTAGCGATCGGCGACGGAGTACTCGCGCCACCTCATCGCGATCCTGACGAGAACGTTGAACGCACGCGCCGCGACTTCCTCCAGGCCGGTCGCGAGCGCATGCTCGAGCGCCCGCTCGAGCTTGTCGCGGCCCTCGGAGCTTCCGGCGCTGTACTCGGCTGCGCTGAGGATCACCCGCGCCGAAGCCAGAATCTGACGGTCACCGAGGCGCTCTGCGAGGTCGGCTGCGTGGTTTCCCCACACCGCCACTCCCTCGAGGTCGTCCGTACCCAGCGAGATCGATGCCAGCTGCGCGTACGCCATCGCCAATTCATGCGCGGGTGGGAGCGACTCGAGTAGCGCGACGGCCTGGTGACCCACCTCGCTCGATTCAGGTGTCCGGCCCATCGACCAGAGCAGCCGCGACACCGCGCGCAGCGACGCACCCTCCTTGACGACGTCGCCGAGCTCGCGGTACCGGTCGAGCGCCTGCTCGGAAGCGGCGAGCGCGTCGACGAACTCACCTGTGAGGTAGTACTCGTACGACAGGCTGTCGTAGAGCTCTGCCTGTGTGGCGAGCGGCAGCGCATCCGAGAAGCGAAGGGCGCGGGCGTACTGAGCCGCGGCTTCGCGGTGCGCAGCCAGCGCCGCCGCGCGCGTCGCCGCCGCCGGGGCGTAGCGGAGCACCGCCTCCGCGTCACCGGCTCCCTCGGCGTGGTGGGCCAGCCGGGCGACGTCGACCGGCAGCGCATGCGCTGGCGCGTGCTCGAGTGCCGCGAGGACGTCGCCGTGCAACGCCGCCCGACGATCGGGACGGAGCGAGTCCTCGATCGCCAGGCGGACGAGCTCGTGCCGGAAGGAAAAGGCTTCGCGCGTCGCGGTCAGGAGCCCGGAGCTCAGACATTCGTCGATGTCCGATTCGGCCGAGCCCACGATGTCCGTCAGCAGCCATAGCTCCGCCTGCTGCGGAACGACCGAGACGATCTCGAGAAGCCGCTGTGCGGGCGCGCACAGACGCGCGGAGCGAGCGAGAACGGTGTCCCGCACGGTCTCCGGGATCGCCACCTCGCCCGCTGCCAGGACTTCGGTGACGAAGAGGGGGTTGCCTGCGGTCTTCCGGTAGAGCTCGAGAGGGTCGACGTCGTACGGTGCAGCGAGCGCCATCACGGAGGCTTGCGAGAGCGGCTCCACGTGCAGTCGCCGAACCGCGTGGGCCGATCCGAGCTCGCCGATGACGAGCCGCAGCGCGTGGGACGGTCCGACCTCGTGACGTCGGTAGGTCGCGACCACGACGACCGGCAGTCCTGCTGCTCGATGTGCGACGAGACGGAGCACGTCGAGGCTCGCCTCGTCGGCCCAGTGCATGTCGTCGAGGACGAGGAGCGTCGCCCGGGGAGTGGACGCGAGCTCGCGCTTGAGGCTCGCGGCGACGTCGTACGGCTTCGCGTCGCTCTGGACCGTCGCCCAGACGTCCCCGCCGATCGCTTCGGCGATGTCGAGGAAGGGCCCGAGCGGCCGCGGAGTGAAGAGCGGGTCGCAGGAGCCCCACAGCGCTCGGGCCTCCTCCACGCGATCCTCGAGGAAGCGGCGGAGGAGCGCGGTCTTACCGACGCCTGCCTCTCCCTCGACGAGGACGAGACATCCGGACCCGGCCTCGGCGTCGCGCAATGCCTCCGTGAGGAGCTCGAAGGCGGACTCGCGCTCGAGAAGCTCCGGACGTGCGCCGACGTGCGCCATGCTCATCCAATCATCGTCTCCCGAGCCGGCTCGCCGCTCAACCCGCGGTAGGATCGGTGCGGATGGCGACCGTCGAAGCCAACCCCAACCTCGGTGCGCAGATCGTCGAGGACGCGAAGGAGTACGTCCTCTACTCGTGGTCGACGCAGGATGCGATCAACCCGATCGCGGTGGCTGGTGCCGAGGGCCGACATTTCTGGGACTACGACGGAAAGCGGTACCTGGACTTCGCGTCGCAGCTCGTCAACGTCAACATCGGCCACCAGCACCCGAAGATCATCGCGGCGATCAAGGAGCAGGCCGACCGGCTCTGCACCATCGGCCCGCCCATGGCCTCGGAGTCGCGCTCACGCCTCGGCCGTCTGCTCGAAGAGGTCACGCCGGGAGACCTCTGCATGTCGTTCTTCACGAACTCCGGTGCCGAGGCGAACGAGAACGCGATCAGGCTCGCGCGTCTCGCGACGGGGCGGCACAAGATCATCGCGCGCTACCGCTCGTACCACGGTGCGACGCACGGCTCGATCATGCTCACGGGCGATCCCCGCCGCTGGCCGAACGAGCCGGGGATGGGAGGCGTCGTACGGATGCTCGACCCCTACACGTATCGGTGTCCTGCGGGGCATCCGGATCCGTGTCCTGTGTGTACCGGTGCGCCGCATCTCGAGGAGGTCCTCGAATACGAGGGCACGCACACGGTCGCCGCGGTCATCCTCGAGACGGTCACGGGCACGAACGGCATCATCCCGCCGCCGCCCGGCTATCTCCAAGCGGTCCGCGAGGTCTGCGATCGGCACGGGATCCTGCTGATCCTCGACGAGGTCATGGCCGGGTTCGGGCGCACGGGACGCTGGTTCGCGTGCGAGAACTGGGACGTCGTCCCGGACATCATCACCGTCGCCAAGGGAATCAACTCGGGCTACGTCCCGCTCGGCGCGATGATCATCCGCGAGCATCTGAAGGAGTGGGTGCGGAGCCGCTACTTCCCGGGCGGGCTCACGTACGCCGGCCATCCGCTGGCCTGTGCGTCGGCGGTCGCGTCGATCGAGGCCTTCCAGGAGGAAGGGGTCGTACAGAACTCGGCGGAGGTCGGCGCGTACCTCGGCGACGGTCTGCGTGCACTCGCGGTACGGCATCCGTCGATCGGCGACGTGCGTGGGCTCGGGTGCTTCTGGGGGGTCGAGCTCGTCAAGAACCGGGACACGCGCGAGATGCTCGTGCCGTTCAACGCCGCGGGCGAGGCCGCCGCTCCGGTCGCCCGGCTCGCGAAGGCGTCACTCGAGCGCGGGCTCTACCTCATGACCCACTGGAACGTGATCATGGTCGTGCCGCCGCTGACGATCACGCGCGACGAGGTCGACGAGGGGCTCGCGATCCTCGACGAGACGCTCGCGATCGCCGACGAGTACGTCGTCTAGCCGGTGAGCGCCGTCGTCGAGCTGACGAGTCAGCTCGTCGCGATCGAGTCGATCAACCCGGACGTCGTCGAGGGTGGGGCGGGAGAGCTCGCACTTGCTCGATTCGTCGCAGAATGGTGCGAGCGGGCGGGGCTAGATACGACCCTGACCGACCTGGCGCCGGGCCGGGCGAACGTGATCGCCGTTGCTCGTGGCTCCGGCGGCGGGCGCTCGCTGATGCTCAATGCGCACATGGACACAGTCGGCGTGGCCGGCATGACAGATCCGTTCGAGCCCAGGGTCGAGAACGGCCGCCTCTATGGCCGAGGGGCTCAGGACATGAAGAGAAGCCTCGCGGCGTGCATGCTCGCCACCGTCGAGGCGGCTCGTCGTGGCCTTCGGGGGGACGTGATCCTCACCGCGGTGGCCGACGAGGAGTTTGCGAGTATCGGGACGCAGGCGGTTGCGGCGAGCGTGCGGGCGGACGCGGCGATCGTGACCGAGCCGACGGAGATGCGGGTCGCCGTGGCGCACCGGGGCTTCGTCCATCTCGAGATCGAGGTGCACGGCCGCGCCGCGCACGGTTCCCGCCCCGATCTCGGCATCGACGCGATCGCGAAGACGGGGCGCGTCCTCGTGGGCATCGAGGAGCTCGATGCTCGGCTGCGGGCAGCTCCCACGCATCACCACCTCGGTAGCGGGAGCATCCACGCGTCGCTCATCGAAGGCGGGCAGGAGTTCTCGAGCTACCCGGCGCGATGCCTTCTGCAAGCGGAGCGGCGGACGATTCCAGGTGAGACGCGCGAGCTAGCCGAGGCCGAGATGCTCGAGGTCGTGGCTCGCGCAGGCGAAGGCGACCCGGACTTCTCGGCGGACGTTCGCGCTCCCATCTCGCGGGATCCGTTCGAGACCTCTGAAGACGCGGAGATCGTCGACGCCGTGCGGTGGCACGTTGCGGAGGTTCTCGGAGCGACGCCGGAGACCGTCGGCGTGTCGTTCTGGGCGGACTCGGCACTTCTCGCGGCCGCCGGGATCCCGACGGTCGTGTTCGGCCCGATCGGCGCCGGCCTGCACACCGAGGTCGAGTGGGTCGACGTGAAGTCGCTCGAGCAGTGCGTCGAGATCTACGCCGGCGCCGCTGCCGCGATCTGCGGCTAGCCCGGCCGGGGGTCGTCGCCCCACCCGCGATCGTTCACGCTGCGCGACACCGCTTCTCTTGCCACGAAGGAGGCTCATCGTGAAACGACTGATCGTGCAGGTTCCAGCGCTCGCGATCGCGGCGATCGCAGTTCTCGTCGCGCTCACCGGCTTCGCGACCGCAGGCCCGAACGCCACATCCGCTTCCGTCACTCCCGCGCAGGCGCGGGCGATCGCGAAGGCGGAGGTCATGCGACTCGCACCGACCCTCTCGGTGAAGAGCGCCCGTACCGCGACGACCGCGCTGACCGCGAATTCGCCGGCGCTCTACGCCCAGGTGACGGCCGCCGGGATCGTCACGGCGAGCTCGCGTGGGATCGTGCAGGCCAACGTCAGTCATCCCGAGCCCGGTATCTACTGCTTCAGCGGGCTGCCGCAAGCCCCGAAGGGCGGCCTCGTCGTCGTCGACTCGAACGCCAACGGAGGCGGCAGCGGACCGGACCTCGCGCAGGTAGGGATCACCACGCTGAGACGCTGTCCTGCAGGTAGTGGCGGCCAGGCCCACGTTGCGACGTTCGCACGGGACGAGGGTGGGCCGTTCCTGGACGACCCCTTCTTCGTCGTGTTCTGGTTCTAGCCGAGAAAGGCGGCGATCGCGGCGCTCGTCTCCTCGAACGCGTCCCAGGTGACCGAGTGTCCGCCCGGGACGACGACGACCTCGAGGAGATCGCCGAGCGCTGCGCGGTGCGTGTCGAGCAGGTGGTCGTACGGGAGGTAGGAGCGCTCTCCGAGCACGAGCAGGGTGGGAACGCGGACGTCCTCGAACCGCGGCGGCTGGGAGGCCATCTCCCCATACGCCGCGACGACGGCGGACTGGCAGTAGCGGTAGCGGACGCGGCCGTCCTCTCCCGTTTCGACATGGGCAGCGAGATCGTCGACGACGAGCTCGCGCGGAGCGAAGTGGAGCTGGCTCTCGACGTAACGGGCTTCGACGAGCTCGTCGAAGGAGACGAACGACTTGTCCGGACGGGCGTTCTCCGCGGCGGCGAGGGCGACGTGGCCGGGAAGGAGAATCGCCGGGTCGAGCAGGACGAGCTTGGGCACCAGCTTGGGCGCGCGAGCAGCCAGCTCGAACGCGAGTCGCCCGCCGAACGAGTGCCCGATGAGGACGGACGCGCGCGCCCCGACGGACGCCACGATGGCGTCGAGGTGCGTGCCGATGTCCCACGGCGGCTCCCACGGGGAGTACCCGTGCCCGAGCAGGTCGGGCGCGACGACGTGGTAGGCGGGAAGCCTGGCAGCGAGCGGTGCGAAGTGGCGACCGTGGTTGCGCACGCCATGGAGGCAGACGACGCGCGGTGAGCCCGGCTCGCCCCACTCGTAGGTCGCGAGCGTCACGCGGTGGCGCGGAGCGTGTCGAGCGAGTCCGGGACCATCTCGGCCCGGTACTCGTCGCCTTCCTTCACCAGCGACCAGACGATCGTCCCCTCGCGGTCGATGAGGAACGTCCCGCGGTGGGGAGCGCCGATCGCCTCGTTGAAGACGCCGTACGCCTTGGCGGCGGCGCCGTGCGGCCAGAAGTCGGACGCGAACGTGTACTCCGCGCCGAGCTGCTCCTTCCATGCCTGGCGCGCGGCCCACGGGTCGCACGACACGAAGACGATCTCGGTGCCGGCGTCCCTGAACGCGGGGAGGTTCTCCTGCAGGTCGCGCGCCTCGTCCTCGCAGACCGCCGTGAACGCGAAGGGATGGAACACGAGGAGGACGTTCGAGCGGCCGCGGAAGTCGGACAGGCGAACGCGCTCGTCGTGGCTCACCGCGAGCTCGAACTCGGGCGCCACGTCACTTGTCCTCACCGCCATCCGCCTGCTCCTCTCCCGTTCCGGACGGCCGATAGTACCGCCGCCCGCGGAGCTCCTCCGGCAGGTACGAGACGTCGAATCCGCGCGAGTCGTCGTGCGGGTACACGTAGTCCTGGCCGTGGCCTCGCGCCTGGGCTGCGGCCTTGTGGCCGGTCGAGCGCAGCATCGCCGGCGGACGGGCGTTCCCGTGCTCTCGGACGTCCTGCCGCGCTTCCCAGATGGCGACCGCCGAGGCGTTCGACTTCGGCGCCCGGGCGAGGTAGATCGCCGCCTGGGCCAGGTTGAGCTGCGCCTCGGGAAGGCCGACGTGCTCGAGTGCCTGCGCGGCCGCGACGGCGACGACGAGCGCATTCGGATCGGCGTTTCCGACGTCTTCGGAGGCGAGGATCACCATGCGCCGTGCGATGAAGCGGGGATCCTCGCCCGCTTCGAGCATCGCCGCGAGGTAGTAGACCGACGCGTCGGCGTCGCCTCCGCGCATCGACTTGATGAACGCCGAGGCGAAGTCGTAGTGCTGGTCGCCCTTCCGGTCGTAGAGCAGCGGGCGCTTGCGCGAGGCGTCCAGGACGTGTTCCTCGGAGAGCGCGCTGCCCTCCGCCGCCGCCGTCGCTGCGGCCAGCTCGAGGATCTGCAGTCCTGCCCTGGCGTCCCCGCCCGCCCGCTTCGCGAGGAGCTCGAGCGCCTGGCGAGGCGCTTCGACGTCGAGCGCCGCGACGCCGCGCTCGAGGATCACGACGAGCTCCTCCTCCGTGAGCGCCGTGAGCTCGATCACGGTGCAGCGGGACAGGAGCGCCGAGTTGACCTCGAAGTACGGGTTCTCGGTCGTCGCCCCGATCAGCGTGACGAGGCCGTCTTCCACCGCGTGCAGGACGGAGTCCTGCTGCGCCTTGTTGAAGCGGTGGATCTCGTCGATGAAGAGGATCGTCCGGACGTCGTTCCCACCCAGCCGGTCGCGTGCCCGTGCGATCACGGCGCGCACGTCGTCGACGCGAGCCGAGACCGCCGAGATCTCCTCGAACACCGCTCCCGTCCGCTCCGCGACGATGCGCGCGATCGTCGTCTTCCCGGTCCCCGGCGGGCCGAAGAGGATCATCGACGGCGGCCGGTCCTCCTCGATGGCGAGCCGGAGCGCGGAGCCGGGCGCGAGGACGTGCTGCTGGCCGACGAGCTCCTCGAGCTGCGAGGGTCGCAGCCGCACGGCGAGCGGCGCGTTCTCGGCCTGGCGGGCCCGCGCGGCTTCGGAGAAGAGGTCGGACACGCGAGAAGTATGCTGCCGCCCCGATGACGCTACGTGACGAGGTCACGACGCTCCTGCAGGCGCTCCTCCGGCTCGACACGGTCAATCCACCGGGGAACGAGACGCAGGCGGCCGAGGTGCTGCGCGCGTACCTCGCGGAGAGTGGCGTCGAGGTCGAGCTGTACGCGCGCGTACCCGAGCGTGCGAATCTCGTCGCCCGGATCAAGGGCGGCGACGGGCCTGCGCTGGCATTCCTCTGCCATACGGACACCGTCCTCGCAGACCCCGGCGAGTGGGATCGGAGCCCGTGGTCGGGCGACCTCGTCGACGGCGAGGTATGGGGTCGCGGCGCGCTCGACATGAAGGACCAGGTCGCCGCGGGCGCTGTCGCATTCGCGTCGCTCGCGCGCGAGGGATTCGAACCGGCGGGAGACCTCCTCTTCATCGCGACCGCAGACGAGGAGGTCGGCGGCGACGACGGGTACGGGCTCGTCTGGCTCTGCCGCGAGCACCCGGACGCGGTCCGCTGCGACTACGCGGTCAACGAGGGTGCGGGCGAGCGCTTGCTCGTCGGCGAGACGCCCGTCTACCTGTGCGCGACCGCCGAGAAGATGTCGGCACCGTTCGTCGTTCGCGTCCACGGCCGAAGCGGGCATGCGTCGATGCCGGGAATCGCCGACAACGCCCTCGTCAAGTCGGCCCGCTACCTCGAGGCACTCGGCGCCTACGAGCCTCCCCGCGAGCTGATTCCCGAGGCGGAGGGCTTGCTGGAGGCGCTCCTCGGAGAGGCGCCGCCGCTCGAGGAGGCGCTCGAGCGAGCACGCGCCCTGCACCCGATGCTCCCCGCTCTTGTCGAGCCGCTCCTCGCCTTCACGCTGTCGCCGACGATGATCGACGCCTCGCACCAGCGAAACGTCATCCCGGCCCAGTGCGAGATCACGGTCGACTGCCGACTGCTCCCCGAGACGACGCCGGCCGACGTCGAGCCCCTCATTCGCGCGGCGCTCGGGAACGGTCGCTACGAGCTCGAGTTCTCGGAAGCGGTCGGCGGCACCCGCTCGCCGCTGCAGTCGCCGCTCTGGGACGCGCTCGAGACGTTCACTGCGGACGTCGAGCCCGGCGCTCGGCTCGCGCCGGTGGCGTGCCCGGGGTTCACCGACAGCCACTACCTCCGGCAGGCATTCGGGACGGTTGCGTACGGCTTCTTCCCGATCCGGCACATGGATCCCGAGCAGGCGACCAAGCTCGTGCACTCGGCGAACGAGCGGATCCGCGTGGACGACCTCGAGCTCGGTGTCGACATGCTCCGGTCCGTCGCGAAGTCGTTGCTGGGATCATGAGCGAGACGGCCGACGCACTCGTCGTCTTCGGGATCACGGGTGACCTCGCCCGCACGAAGACCCTGCCCGCGCTGTACGACCTCGTCGAGCAGGGGATCCTCACCTTCCCGGTCATCGGCGTCGGCCGACGCCCGCTTCGCAACGACGAGATGCGCGCGCACGCCCGGGCGGCGATCGAGGCCGCGAAGGGGGACACGCTCGACAGGCGCGTTCTCGACACCTTTCTCGCGCGGCTCTCGTATGTGGGCGGCGACGCGATGGACGATGCGCTCTACGAGCAGCTCTCCGCCGCACTCGAGGGCTCGCGGCTCCCGGTCTTCTACCTCGCGATTCCGCCCGTGAGCTTCCTCGAGAGCTCCGAGCACCTCGCGCGCGCGGGCCTTCTGGACAACGCGCGGCTCGTCGTCGAGAAGCCGTTCGGGACGGATCTCGTCTCCGCCCGCGAGCTGAACGAGCACTTGACCGCCCTCGTGCCCGAGGAGCGCCTGTACCGCATCGATCACTTCCTCGGCAAGGAGCCCGTGCAGGACATCATGTACCTGCGGTTCTCGAACGCCCTGTTCGAGCCGGTGTGGAGTCGAGAGCACGTCGACTCGATCCAAGTCACGATGGCGGAAGACTTCGGGGTCGAAGGGCGGGGTGCGTTCTTCGACCGTGTCGGGGCACTGCGGGATGTGGTCCAGAACCACCTCCTGCAGGTGCTCGCACTCGTGACCATGGAGCCCCCGGCCGGCGACGACGACGCGGTGTCTCGTCACCGACTGGACGTGTTTCGCGCCATGCCTTCGGTCGACCCGACGCACGCGGTGCGCGGCCAGTACCAGGGCTACGACAAGATCGAAGGCGTCCAGTCGGGCTCCGACACCGAGACGTTCGTCGGCCTCCGCCTCACGATCGAGAACTGGCGCTGGTCGGGTGTTCCGATCTTCGTGCGCGCGGGGAAGGCAATGCCCGTGACGGCGACGGAGATCGTCGTCCGCCTGCAGCAGGTGCCCGAGCTCCGGTACGGGTCGCATCGTCTCGCGTGTCCGGGGTTCGACGACATCGTCTTCCGGATCGGACGGGATGCGGGCATGACGATCGCGCTCTTCGCCAAGACCCCGGGCAAGGAGGACACGCGAGAGGTCTCGCTCGACGTCTCCTTCCTCGAGGAGCTCGGGAAGCCCCCAGGGCCCTACGAGCGTCTCCTTACCGACGCGCTCCACGGCGACACCTCGCTCTTTCCCCGCTGGGACGTCATCGAGGAGACCTGGCGGATCGTGCAGCCGCTTCTCGACCAGCCGCCCGGAGTCGAGAAGTACCGCCGCGGAACGTGGGGGCCGAGGCGTGTGGCGAATCTCGCGCGCCGCCACGGCGGCTGGCGCGAGCCGCAGTAGGCGTCCCCCCGCTCGCTAGGTTGCGCTCGATGAGCTGGAGTGACTGGGCAGACGACGTCGAGATCGAGCCTTCGATCTACGCGTCCGACTTCTCACGCCTGGGCGCGCAGCTCGAGGCGCTGCGGTCGGCGGGCGCGAAGGTCTTCCACTTCGACGTCGGCGACGGGCACTTCATCCCCGAGATCACCGTGGGGCCGATCGTGCTCGCGTCCATCTCGCCGTTCGTGCGCGGCTGGGGAGCGAGGCTCGACTGCCATTTGATGGTGGCCGAGCCCGAGCGTCACTTCGAGGCGATCGCGCGCGCGGGTGGGGACAGCGTCACGTTCCATGTCGAGGCCTGTGACGACCCGGCGCGAGCGGTCGCCGCGGCGAGGTCGCTCGGGCTCGGCGTCGGTCTCGCCTTCAACCCGGAGACGGCAGTGCCAGAAGCGGTCGCGGCGTCCGGCGGCGTGGATCTCGTCCTGTGCATGTCGATCCATCCCGGCTATTCGGGACAGGCGTTCATGCCCGAGGCCCTCGGTCGTATCGAGGAGCTGCGCGCGGCGCTCCCTGTGGGGGTGCGGATCCAGGTCGACGGCGGGATCAATCGGAAAACGGCACGAGCGGCCCGCGATGCAGGGGCCGGCCTGCTCGTTGCCGGAAGCGCGGTCTTCTGGCGCGACGACCCTGGGTCCGCCTATCGCGAGCTCGTCGAGGTCGTGCGTGGCTGAGCTGCTCGAGATCCGCGATCCCGACGGGGCCTTCGCGCGCATCGAGGAGTGGCTGGCTGCACGGGGCTTCTTCGCGCCCGGCGGCGAGGAGCTCGTCGCGGAGCTCTTCCTCGGCTACGGGCTCTCCGCGGCGATCCGGCGCGGATCCACTCCGCCCCCGCCCGAGCCGTGTCCGGCGCTACCGCTGGCCGCATGCCGGGTGGGCGCAGATGCCCGGAGCGCGCGTGGCCGCCTCGAGATCGGAGTGTGGGAACAGACGTGGACGTCGGCCGAGTACGGCGCCGCCGTCGACGACGTACGCGCGGCGATCGCGCGCGGCGACGTCTACCAGGTCAACCTCGTGCAGCATCTCGAGGCGCCGTTCGAGGGGGAGCCTCGCGAGCTCGCGAGGAGGTTTGCGTCCTTCCGCCCGCTCGAGCCCGCGCCGTTCGTCGCCGACACCTGGAGCGTCGTCTCCGCATCGCCCGAGCTCTTCCTCCGCCGCCGCGGAGAGCGCATCCGCACGATGCCGATCAAGGGGACGCGGCCGCTCGGAGAAAGCGCAAGGCTACGAGCGTCGGAGAAGGATGCCGCCGAGCACGTGATGATCGTGGACCTGGAGCGAAACGACCTCTCGCGCGTGTGCGAGGCGGGCTCCGTGCACTGGCCGGAGCTCATGCAGACGCATGAGCTGACCGGTGTCGAGCACATGGTCTCCACGGTGGAAGGGACACTCCGCCCCGGTGTCGGTCTCGCTGCGATCCTCGCTGCGACGTTTCCCGGGGGCTCGGTGACGGGCGCACCGAAGATCGCGGCGGTCGACCTGATCGCCGAGCTCGAGCCGGTCGGTCGCGGCGCCTCCATGGGGGCGATTGGTCGTGTCCACGGGAACGGCGACCTCGACCTCGCGCTGACGATCCGCACGTTCGCAATCGCCGACGGCTCGATTCATCTGTGGGTGGGCGGCGGCGTCGTGTGGGACTCGGATCCTGGCGCCGAGGTCGAGGAGTCGTGGACGAAGGCGACCCCGCTGCTCGCCGCGGTCGGATCGCGCGTCCCCGAGGCGGCGCTCTCTTGACTGTCCTTGCGCTGGCAGTCACGGGTCGCGGACTCGTCGACCCCACCGAGCCGGTCATCCGCGCCGACGACGAGGGGCTCCTGCGCGGCCGGGCCGCGTTCGAGACGCTACGCGTCTACAACGGCCGCCCGTTCGGCCTCGAAGCGCACCTCGATCGGCTGACGGCCTCGGCCGCCAGCATCGGGCTGCCGGCGGTGGAGCGCCGGCGCCTGCAGGTCCTCGTGGGTCTCGTCCTCCCCAAGGCGGAAGGCGGCGATGCGTCGCTCCGCCTCGTCTGGACGGCGGGGCCGACCGGCGGCCTGCCCTCGGCGCTCGCTCTTCTCGGCACCGTCCCCGACTGGATCGAGTCCACGCGCGAGCGTGGTGCGACCGCCGTCTCGCTCCTCGGCGTGCGCGCCTCGGCACCGTGGCTGCTCCCGGGCGTGAAGTCGACGAGCTACGCCGTGAACATGGCGGCGGAGGCCGAGGCGCGACGGCGCGGCGTGGACGAGGCGCTGTTCGTCGACGGCGATGGGATCGTCCTCGAGGGAACAGTGACGAACGCCTGGTGGCGCGCGGGGCAGACGCTCTTCACGCCCAGCCTCGACCTGGGGATCCTCGCCGGCGTGACGCGCGCGACGATGATCGAACTCGCGCCGGAGTGCGGGTTCCGGGTCGAGGAGGGTGCGTATCCGCTGTCGCAGCTGCTCGAGGCGGAGGAGGCATTCACGACCTCGTCCGTCCGCGAGGTGATGCCGCTCGTCGAGGTCGACGGGAAGGCGCTCGGACGCGGTCCCGCCGCGGACGCGCTCCAGGAAACGCTCCGCAGGGTCGTCGGTAAGGTCTGAGCGTGGCCGAGGACACGATCCGGCTCGGAGGCATGGCGCTGCAGAACGGCGTGCTCGTGCACGGTCCGACGTCGTGGGGATGCGCCGTTCGTGACGCGGACGGCACATTGCACGTCGCCTCCGGCCGGAAGCCGCACCTCGCTCCGATTGCGCGGCGAAAGATGCCGATCCTGCGGGGTCCGATCATCCTCGCCGAGGCGTTCGCGCTCCTGCCCACCGTGCGGCGGGCGCTGCCCCAGGCTCGCTTTCCGTTCGAGAAGCCGAGCGTTCTTGTAGCCATCCTCGGCACGGCCGTCGTGGCGCGAACGTTGCGCCGCTCGAAGCTGTCGCCGGGGACGAGAGAGGTCGCGGCGGCAGGCGTCGCCTTCCTTCCTGCCGCGCTCGCCCTTCGCGGCCCCGAGCTCGCTGCCTACCACGGTGCGGAGCACATCTCGATCGGGACGTACGAGAACGGCGGCACACCCGCGCCGAAGGAGCATCCGCGCTGCGGGTCGCAGCTGATCGCCCCGATGGTCGCGTCGTCGCTCGCCGTGAACGTCGTCGCGGCGAAGGCCCCGGCCGGGACCCGCGGGTTCACGCGGCTCGTCGGGACTGCGGGTGCGATCGGCGGCTCGGTCGAGGTGTTCTCGTGGGTCGCCCGGAACCCCGACCATGCACTCGCGCGCGCCCTTGCGCGGCCGGGGTTCGAGTTGCAGCGTCACCTCTCGACGGCCGAGCCGTCCGGCGACCAGCTCGAGGTCGCGAACGCCGCCCGCGACGCCTGTCTCGAGCTCGAGCGCTCCGCCGCCTGAGCGGTTCTGCGTGCGGCGCCGTGCGGCGCCACGTATCCACTCGAACGCGGCAGTAGAGTCGAAAGATGGGACGTGCGGTTGCGATCATCGCTGCGGTCGTGGTCTTCGGGGGGGCATCCCTGATTACTGCGGCTCGCGAGGACGACGCCAGTGGGCATGGCGGGCCGTCGTTGAGCTCACGTCTTGACGACGTCGTCGCTGCAGGCGTACCAGGCGCGCTCGCATATGTCGCCGACGGATCCCACAGGATCCGCGTGGCGCGCGGCGTGGCGAATCGCACGTCAGGCTTCGATCTTCGCGCGACCGACCGGTTCAGGGCAGGGAGCATCACGAAGGTCTTCGTCGCCGCAGTCGTCTTGCAGCTCGCCGCCGAGCGACGGCTCGAGCTCGATTCACCGGTCGGTTCGTGGCTCCCCGGACTGGTCGACAGGAGGATCACCGTGCGACAACTCCTCTCGCACAGGTCGGGTCTGGCCGACTACGTTGATGACAGCACGATCGTCTCGGCGGACATCTCGAGCAACCGACGGCTGACCGAGGCAGCACTGGCGCGCACTCCGGTCGCCGCGCCCGGCGAGCGCTACTCCTACGCGAGTACGAACCACCTCGTCCTCGGTCTGCTCATCGAACGGATCACCGGCGACGACCTGGGGCACGAGCTGCGGGTGAGGATCTTCCGGCCGTTGGGCCTGGACCGTACGACCTTCGAGCCGGGCGTCGTCCACCTCCGCGTTCACGGCTACCGGCCTGCTATCCACGACGGGATCGTCAGCGG
>Ga0114129_10006584_pt1 | contig 16492 bp, 11 predicted proteins | sample RhiMetdeltSRZDD1_FD_80071 | JGI IMG/M metagenome (GOLD analysis project Ga0114129, IMG submission 80071) | Populus rhizosphere microbial communities from Tennessee, USA - Rhizosphere MetaG P. deltoides SRZDD1 (version 2) (version 2) | ecosystem: Host-associated > Plants > Roots > Rhizosphere >... | reverse complement strand
GACCACGCATGGCGCGCTGGATATTTTAGTCCACCGTAACGGCCAATAACCTGAAACTCCGACGATTTCGCCGGGAATAACGTGCCGCCGGCGGTGGCGCGGACGTGAATTTATGTTTTTGCGCGCCAGGCCATTATTCCGCGCAGTCGAGCGCCTACCTTTTCGATTGGATGTTTTTCGGCGTCCCGCATCAATCGCTCGTAGCGTGCACGTGGAGGTTTCATTTCTCGAATGAATTCCCGCAAATTGGCTAGAGCGGATTTTTGTCAACACCGATCTCATTCGTTTTCGGACGGTCTTATCGATGATTTTCGGCCCAACTGTCAGCTCCCCCCATTTGGCCGTGTCAGAAATCAATTTGCGCATCCCTGAGATTCCCGCTTCATGAATGAGATCGACGATGAACTTGAGTTCGTGGAGACATTCGAAGTACGCAAGCTTAGAAGAATAGCCGGCGCGAACGAGCGTATCGAAACCGGCGCGAATGAGCTCGCTTGTGCCACCGCAAAGAACCGCCTGCTCACCAAAAAGGTCGGTCTCCGTCTCCTCACGAAAAGTTGTCTCGATTACGCCGGCGCGCGTGCAACCGATTCCCTTTGCCCAAGCCAGCGCGGTTTGCCTTGCGTGTTTGCTGGGATGTTGATGAATTGCAATCAGACTTGGCGCGCCGCGTCCTCCCAAAAACTCTCGACGCACCATCGGCCCCAGGCCTTTCGGCGCCACCATGATAACGTCCACATCTTTCCGGGGAACGATCGTGCGATAATGAATCGCGAAGCCATGCGCGAAGAGTAGTGTCTGTCCAGATCGCAAATTCGGCGCGACCTGTTCCGGATAAATTCGCGGCATCGCGCTATCTGGAAGCGCAAGAAAAACGATGTCTCCGCGCTGCGTGGCCCGAGCTGTATCCAGAACTTCGACACCGCTGCGCCTGGCGCGAGCGCGCGATTTACTACCTGGATAGGGCCCGACAACTACGTTAAGCCCGCTGTCCTGGAGATTGAGAGAGTGTGCTCGACCCTGTGCGCCAAACCCAATCACCGTGCATGTTTTTCCCTTCAGCCATCAAAGACTGGCATCTTTGTCGGTGTAAATACGCGCAGCCAAATTTTACTCGCGAATGTGTTCGGAGTTAGTCGCCAGGCTTACCCAAGATGGAGTTTGCAGTCGCGAGCACGGATTTATCGTCATTATTCGTCAGTTCGGCAAGGAAATGGCGGACCCGGCGAAACGACTGACGCAAAAACAAATCCGCAGCGAACCGCTCCGGGGTCGATGAATTTCCATTTCGTTGCGCAAACTGAAGCTCGGCATCGTGACGGCTGAGCACACAGGTTGCGGCAAAAAGGTCCATCACCGCGTTCGCGATCCGCTCCTGGACAAGCTGCATATCCAGAATCGGCTCGCGATAAGTGATCAATGCGCGATTTACCGCGACATTGAAACGCCAGATCAGACGGCCGAGCTGATTGGCAAACCAGCGCAGTTCAGAGCTGTGCACCGAAATTTCGGGAACTCGCACGGTCGCACCGAGGCGATGCTTGCCCGCGGCCCACGCTTTTGCGAAACCTTGCTCGCGTGTCGGTTTCATCATCGTGTCGTAAATTTCCTTAAACTCCATACCCGGCCCGCGCATTCCCACCAGCGCGACAAATGAAGTCAGCACTTCGTTTGCGCCTTCGCCGATCTGGTTAATGCGCGCATCGCGCATCATTCTTTCCAGTGGACGATCGACAAAATACGCCGAGCCGCCATAAATCTGAAATACATCGTTGATGCATTCCCACAGCCGCTCGGTAGTGAATACTTTGAGCATCGCTGTCTCGAGCATGTAATCCTCAAGGCCGCGATCAATCAGCGACGCCGTGATCGTCGTCATCGCTTCCATCGCGTAAGCATCCGCCGCGATACGCGCGATTTTCTTTTGGACCAGATGAAAATTACCGAGCGTTTTGTTGAATTGCTTGCGCGTGTTTGCGTGCTCAATCGCCAACTGCAAACAAGTCTTGGCTGCGCCGGTGCAACACGCGCCGAATGTCGTACGTCCGAAATCGAGAACGGTGAGTGCTACTTTCAGACCTTTGCCGGGCGGGCCGAGAATATTTTCCTTCGGAACTTTGACGTCGCGCAGCGCGAACCGGCCTGTCGCCGTGCCGCGGATTCCCATCTTCGGCATGCGCGCCTCGATCATTTCGAATCCAGGCATGTCGGGTGTGACCAGAAAAGCTGTGACCGCAGTCTTATCCGAACCAGGCACCGGCGTTCGAGCCATCACTGTCAGCACGTCTGCGATTGCCGCGTTGGTGATGTAGCGTTTCTCACCATTCAGAATGAAATGAGAACCATCTTCACTGGGCCGAGCCTGCATTTGCACGTTCGCCGCGTCTGATCCGGCTTCTCTCTCGGTCAGCGCAAACGCGCCGAGTTGCTCACCGCTCGACAATTTTGGAAGCCATCGCTGCTTTTGTTCGTGCGTCCCAAAGAGCAATAACGCGCGAATTCCAATCGAGTGGTGCGCATTCACGAAAACGGATGTCGATGCACAGCGGCGGCCGATTTCTTCCAGGATTTTGCAGTTAGCCATCTGCGAGAATCCATGCCCGCCATATTCCTTTGGCGCAGTCATCCCGAGCACGCCAACGCGGCCAAGCCCGTCAATCACACTCCGCGGTATGTCCTCGTTCCGATCGACTTCGGCGGGATCGAGACTCTCGTCCAGAAATTGGCGCAATTCCTTCAGGGTTCCATCCAGTTCGGCTTGTTGCTCCGCCGGAATACGCGGATAGGGCATTACCCAATCGGAAACGAAGTGGCCCTGGAAAAGACCCTTGGCAAACCCGAGCGCCTGCGGACCTGCAAAAAGCAGTTCTTCAGCTTGCTGGATTTCCTTCTGTCGCTGGGCGTCGAGCTTATTCATTCAAGTCGTGTTTAGAAAAACGGGCGACGCATTGTAGCCATGCGCGCGCCCCTGTCCAATCACGCGCTGTATATTGTACGTCGTCAGAGATCCGCGAGATCTCAATGATCCCAAACCCGAGGCAACGACCGCTGCGTTTGTAGCGGCACAGCCGAAAAATTTAGACGTTACAAAGGCTTTGGGGATTGTGGTTTTGCTGTCAGCTACACCCCTGACTGGTGCCGCACTCGGTGCAAACGCCGCAAGCCCCGGCACGTATGACCTTGTCGCTGCCGCAAACCGAACAGGTGATTCCCATAAATACGCTGCCAAGCGCGACGGTTACGCGATCGGCGTGACCATTGCCGTTCCCGTTCTGTCGACCAGATTCCGAATCGCCAGGCGGATGATTCGTGATCACGTCGATCACTTCTTTCTCCGCGGTGCGAGCCAAATCTGAAACGGGGCGGTTGACAGCTTTTTTTTCAATTTCCGCAATTTCCTTCAGCGGCAGATCCGGTTGACCTCGATTGGGCGAAGTCGCTTCCTTATAGCCTTTGATGAACTGGCAGCCCAGCCAGCGAAACACATAGTCGGTGATGCTGGTAGCGTGACGGATATCTGGGTTCTTTGTGAAACCGCTGGGTTCAAATCGCTGGTAGGCAAACTTCTTGATCAAGCTTTCGAGCGGTACTCCGTACTGGAGAGCGATCGAAGTGAGCGTGCCCACTGTGTCCATCAATCCGCCGATGGTGCTGCCTTCTTTGGACATGGTGATGAAAAGCTCGCCAGGCTGACCGTCGGCGAAGAGGCCGACGGTGATATAACCTTCGTGACCGGCGATCTCGAACTTGTGAGTGAGCGACATGCGGGTGTCGGTCATCCGGTGACGCACCGGTTGATCGACGCGACCGCGCAAAGACGCGACGTCCTGCTCCAGTTCGAGGATGCGTTTTTGAAGATCCTCGGCACTAGTAGCATCGGGAATTGCACCGTCAGCGTCGGCGGCTACAGTACCCATGTCCTTGGTCTTTCGCGTGTTCAGCGGCGCAGATCGCTTCGAGCCCTCGCGGTAAATCGCCACCGATTTCAAACCGAGTCGCCATCCTTCGAGGTAAGTGTTCATGATGTCGTCCACTGTGGCGGCTTCCGGCATATTGACGGTCTTTGAAATTGCACCGCTGAGGAACGGTTGCGCGGCAGCCATCATTCGCAGGTGTGCCAGGTAATTGAGACTGCGCTCGCCTTTGAAAGGCTTGAACGCGCAGTCAAAGATGAGCAAATGCTCCGGTTTCAATCCGGATGAAATCGTCGATCCATCCGTGTCAGTGACGTCTTCTATGGTGTCGAAAGCGTCAATGTGCGCGACGATGCGTTCGATCTCTTCGGAATTGTAACCCAGTTTCTCCAGCGCTGGTTTGATCGTCTGGTTGACAATTTTCAGCATTCCGCCGCCCGCAAGCAGCTTGTATTTCACCAGAGCGATGTCCGGTTCGATTCCTGTCGTGTCGCAATCCATCAGGAAACTGATCGTGCCCGTCGGCGCAAGCACCGTGACCTGCGCGTTGCGATAACCGTAGCGCTTCCCAAGTTCTGCAGCGCTGTCCCAAACTTTCGCGGCTTCCTCCTTCAAATGCGCGAATTCCTTCGCGTCCGAGATTTCACGCACTGCGTCACGATGCAATTCAATAACTTCCAGCATCGACGTGATGTTGTCCTTGGCGACGGGTTTCGGCACGCCGCTGGCATGTGCATCGCGATAACCTGGAAATGGCCCCATCGTGCGCGCCAATCGTGCGCTTTGCTCGTAAGCTTCGCCGGTCATGATGGCGGTGATGGCACCACATAGCGCCCGGCCTTCCACGCTATCGTAACCAAAACCGTAGCTCATGATGAGCGAGCCAAGGTTTGCGTAACCCAGTCCGAGCGTGCGAAAAATATGCGAGTTCTCCGCGATTTCCTTGATCGGATAACTCGCGTTATCGACGATTATCTCCTGCGCAGTAATGAAAATGCGGACTGCCGCTTTAAATCGCTCGACATCAAAGTCGCCATCCGGGGTCTTAAACTTCATCAAATTCAGCGAAGCCAGATTGCACGCGGTGTTGTCGAGGAAGAGATATTCTGAGCACGGGTTTGTGGAATTTTGACGTCCCGTGCCTTTGCACGTGTGCCATTTGTGGATCGTCGAATCGAACTGCATGCCCGGATCGCCACAGATGTATGTTCCCTCGGCAATCTTGTGCAGCAGATTACGCGCATCTTTGCATTCGCACGGTTTGCTGTCCGTTACGCGGCGCGTCCACCACTCCCGGCCTTCCAAGGCGGCTTCCATGAATTCATCGCTGACCCGGACGCTCACATTTTCGTTCTGATACATGACAGAGCCGTATGCATCGCCATTGTAGCTGCCGTCGTAGCCTTGCTCGATCAACGCCCACGCCTTCTTTTCTTCCTTCTGTTTCGCGTCGATGAACTCTTCGATGTCCGGGTGCCAATCTTTGAGCGTGTTCATTTTCGCGGCGCGCCGAGTTTTGCCGCCGCTTTTCACCACATTCGCAACTTGGTCATAAACTTTCAGGAAAGAGAGCGGTCCACTCGGTTTGCCGCCTCCGCTCAATTTTTCTCTCGTTGACCTGAGCGAAGAGAGGTCGGTGCCAGTGCCGCTGCCATACTTGAACAACATCGCCTCGCTGGTCGCCAGCCGCATGATGTCTTCCATCGTGTCCTCGACACTCTGGATAAAACATGCGCTTCCCTGCGGATACTCGTACTGCGACGCGGCCCGCTCGGCTGTGCCGGTCTCTCGGTTATAGAAATAATTGCCGGCCCCGGCGCCTTTGCCCACGCCATATTGATGATACAAGCCGAGGTTGAACCAGACCGGCGAGTTGAACGCGCCATACTGGTTTAAGCACAGCCAGGTCAGTTCGTCGTAGAAAACTTCCGCAGTCTCCGCGTCCGCAAAGTAGCCGTCTGCAAGTCCCCAGTCGGCAATCGTGCGCGTGACCCGATGAATCAATTGCCGTACCGACGTTTCACGTCCGCCTTTGTATGGGTCGGTGCCGTTCGCGATATCGCCATAAAAATATTTGGAGACAGCTATTTTGGTCGCGAGCGCGCTCCAGCTTTTCGGGACTTCAATGTCCTCCTGCTTAAAGATGACTTTGCCACTGTCATCAGTGATTTCCGCAACGCGCCGTTCCCATTCAACTTGATCAAACGGGGCAACAGCACCATTGCTGAACACATGCTCAAAACGCAGGCCGCTCTTTTTCTTTTTGTCGGCTTTGTTTCTACGACTCGCAGCCGGTTCAGATGGTCCCTTAAGTGAGGCAGGCGGAATTCCGGGTTTTAGTTGAATCATGGTGATGAGGGAGGGGTTGAATTTTCAATAAAGTACGAATACTTGTGAACAGCGGCGCCAACAAGTTGTGAATCCTGGTGAACAACAACTAATAGCGTTGGCTGTCCTTGGGACATACAATATGCAGCCCCGTGGGAAGGTGTGGCAAGACTAAAATTGTAACATTTTTCAGTGCCCACGCGCCCGTTCGTTTACCCAGCCATCGCCTTCGCAAGAGCCTCGAAGTAGCGCTCGTCAGTTCCGCAGCGGCCAGCCAGAATCGCGAAACGATCCGCGTCTCGACGCCGCCATCAGTGAGTGTTCATGTCCATCGCGTTGCGGAAAAGCTCGTGTCGTATCTTGGCTTTGCAAATTTGAGGTCTGTCGAAGCGTTGCGCATCCCAAAATAGGATCGACAATACCGAGCGATTGGAAGGGTGGCTGAGTCCGGTTTAAGGCACTCGACTCGAAATCGAGCGTGGGGTAACCCACCGTGGGTTCGAATCCCACCCCTTCCGCCATCCGCCTCATCCGCGGTTCGGAGGATCGGCGAGTTTTGCGCGAAACAGAATTAGCAATTACCCGAGCAATTTTAGACAAAATCGCGAGTCAGCAGCGTCTTACAACCAAATCACGGTTGCATCCTGTCTGTTAAACGGCAGCTTGCTCACTTTATTTCTTTCCTATGAAGCATTCCATTGCATCCACAAAGGCTCTGCGCGCATCCAATCCTTACTCTTTTCGTCCCTTTCATATGAACACTGTAATATGAACACTGTAATCCGACTTTCTGGCATTCTGTTTTTGATCGCGTCCGTCTGGACTTCAGTCACTACCGCATCCGCGCAGAAGTTGCCCGACACGACGCGCCTGCTGCGTTTTCCGACCACAAATGGATCGGAAATCGTCTTCTGTTATGCCGGTGAGATCTATACAGTCGGCAAGGACGGCGGTATTGCGCGACGCCTCACCAGCGGCCCTGGCTATAGCTCGTTTCCTCGTTTCTCACCGGATGGGAAACAGATCGCATTTACTTCGCAATACGACGGTAATACAGAGGTTTACGTGATGCCGGCCGAGGGCGGCGCGCCGAAACGGCTAACGACTTCGGCCACGCTCGGCCGGGACGACATCTCCGACCGCATGGGGCCTAACAATCTTGTGATGGCGTGGGAAAACACCAAGCCGCTTGTTGTTTTCCGTTCGCGTATGAAGTCGTTCAACGATTTCATCGGGGCATTATTTACCGTAGGGCTGGACTCGGAAATGCCGCAGCAATTGCCGGTACCCCGCGGCGGTTTCGTTTCGTTTTCTCCGGATGATTCGAAGATGGCCTACAACCGCGTGTTCCGCGAGTTCCGGACATGGAAACATTACCGCGGCGGCATGGCAGACGACATTTGGATTTACGATTTTAAAACCGGCGCCACTGAAAATCTGACGGACAACCCTGCGCAGGACATCTGCCCGATGTGGGGACCGGACAACAAAATCTATTTCATCTCCGACCGCGACAATCGGATGAATTTGTTCGTTACCGATCTTGCGACCAAGGAAACAAAACAGCTCACGCATTTTACAGACTACGACATCAAGTTCCCGTCGATCGGTAAGGACTCGATCGTGTTCGAACAAGCGGGATATATCTGGCGCTACGACCTCGCGAGCGGACAGGCAGCGCCGGTGCCGATCGAGGTCAAGGAAGATTTCGCGAGCGGCCGCTCAGCATTTGTCGATGCAGCCAAACACATTGAGACCGTGAACCTCGCCCCGGATGGCGAGCGTTCCATTACGGTCGCGCGCGGCGACCTCTTTTCGGTGCCGGCGAAGAACGGCACGCCTCGCAACCTAACTAAGACTTCCGGCGCTCACGAGCGCGATGCAGTGTGGTCGCCTGATGGAAAATGGATCGCCTATAACTCAGATGTCACCGGCGAAAACGAACTTTACGTCCGTTCCCAGGACGGCAAGGGCGAACCGCAACAAGTTACAAGCGGTGCAGACACTTACTACTACGCGCCGAAATGGTCTCCCGATAGCAAGAAACTGCTCTGGAGCGATCGGCTACAACGATTGCGATATGTCGATGTTGCAACCAAAGCGGTGACGCTGGTCGATCAGGACAAATACGGCGAAATCCAAGGTTACAACTGGTCGCCGGACAGTCAGTGGATCACCTGGGCGCGCCCGGAAGAGAACGAAATGCCTCGCGTCTACCTGTACTCGCTGGCGAACAAACAGCAGACCGCTGTTACTGACAGTTGGTACGGCTCCGGTGAAGCGGTCTTCAGCGACGACGGAAAATATTTGCTGCTGGGCTCCGCGCGCGATTTCAAGCCGACATTTGGCGACCAAGAATTTGCAAATGTGTATCGCGATATGCAGCGGGTTTATCTCGTCACACTGGCTAAAGAAACGGAGAACCCGCTCGCGCCAAAGAGCGATGAAGTCGGGAAGGCAAAGGAAAAACGCGAGAAAGAAAAGGCAAAGGAAGGTGAAGAGAAAAAGCCCGAAGAAACCCCAGCCGGTAAAAAGCCGGAAGAAAAACCAAAGAAGCCTGTGGTTGTAAAAGTGGATACCGATGGAATCCAGAACCGGATCGTTGGCTTGGAAATTACGCCGGGAAATTATCGCAACATCCGAATGCTGGATGACGGCCGGATCTTCTATCTACGCCGCACGGCAGCTGATGAAGTCGGCGAAGATGACGAAGAAGGATTCCCTGACAGAGAAAGAAAATCGCACCTTTGCGTCTATAAACTAGACGATCGCAAGGAGACGGTCCTGGGCGACGCAAACAATTATCAAATCACGTTCGACGGCAAAAAGATGCTGGTGAAAGTCAAAAAAGATTACGCCATCATCGATCTGCCAAAGGACAAACTGGAGACCAAAGATCACGAGCACAAGATACAAGGCCTCGACACACAGTTGGACCGACATGCTGAGTGGAACCAAATCTACTTCGAATGCTGGCGGCAAATGCGAGACTTCTTCTTTTCACCCACGATGAACGGCGTCGATTGGAAGGCAATGCGAGACAAATACGCTGCGGTGCTCCCGTTTGTAAATCATCGTAATGATCTCACCTACCTTCTAGGCGAACTCATCGGTGAGTTGAACAATGGCCACACCTACGTCGGCGGCGGTGAGCGCCCAGACACTCCACGCATCAAGCTCGGTCTGCTCGGTGCCGAATTCTCTCGCGACCCAGCCACACGCGCATATCGCATCGAACGCATTTTGCCGGGCGAAAATTGGGACAAGAAGACCCGCTCGCCGCTTAGAGATGTCGGCGTGGACGTGAAACCCGGCGATTACATTCTGGCGATCAACAACACCCCGGTCTCCACATTGCCCAATCTTTACGACGCACTCATTGGCACCGCAGACAGACAAGTGATCCTGCGGGTGAATTCCAAGCCGACTGATGCCGGCGCGCGTGATGTAACTGTTGTCCCCACCGATGACGAAGCGCCGCTCTATTATCTCGATTGGGTCCAAAAGAACATCGATTACGTAACCAAGAAAACCGGCGGCGAAGTCGGCTATCTGCATATCCCCGATATGGGCCAGCCCGGCTTGAACCAGTTCACCAAGTTTTACTTTCCGCAAATCCGCAAACACGCCCTCATTGTTGATGTTCGCGGCAACGGCGGCGGTTTCGTCTCACCGCTGGTAATCGAGCGGTTGCGCCGCGCGCTTGTGATGGTCGGGATGGCGCGGAACGGCGCTCCGCAGACCGACCCGCCGCAAACGTTTGTCGGTCCGATGGTCACCTTAACCAACGAATTCTCAGCGTCCGATGGCGATATTTTTCCCTATCGCTTTAAAACACTTGGACTTGGCAAATTGATCGGGAAACGCACGTGGGGCGGCGTGATTGGTATTCGCGAATCGCTGCCGCTTGCCGACGGCGGCCAATTCTTCAAACCGGAATTCGCTCCGTACTCAAAGGACGGCAAACAATGGATTATCGAAGGTCGCGGCGTCGATCCCGACATCGTGGTCGATAACGATCCCGGGAAAGAATTCAAAGGCGAAGATCAACAACTTGATCGTGGGATTCAGGAGATGCAGGAAGAACTAAAAACGAAACGTTACGAGCTTCCGACGCCTCCACCCTGGCCGAATCGGAACCCGGCGAGCTAACCCTGATGTCTTAGCAAGCACGGTTACTCAAGCTCGTTGCGGAGCACACGCGCCACTGCGCGCAGAAGCGAAATCCTAAAGGAAGGCGCTCGCCTCGGCCCCATAAAGCGGCGAGATTAGCCGCATGGAACGAGCTTTTCCAAATCGAATCGAGGCGGGGCGACTACTCGCGGAGAAGCTCGAGAAATACGCGGATCGTGACGACGTGATGGTGCTCGGCCTGCCACGCGGTGGCGTGCCTGTGGCCAACGAAGTTGCAAAGCGCCTTCATGCGCCACTCGATGTTTTTATCGTGCGCAAGCTTGGTGTCCCCGGTTTCGAGGAACTGGCTGCCGGCGCCATCGCTTCGGGCGGCGTGCGTGTTTTGAACGAAGATGTCATGCGCGCGATCCCGCATGCAGACCAGGCGATCGAGGCTCTTACTGCGCGCGAAACAGAGGAGCTGCAGCGACGCGAACAAACCTATCGTGAGGGACGTCCGGCGCCGGTGTTGCGAGATCGGATTGCCATTTTGGTGGACGATGGATTGGCTACGGGAGCGACGATGCGCGCTGCAGTAAAGGCGCTGCGACAGCGCGGAGCTGCGAAAATCGTCGTGGCAGTGCCGGTCGGTCCGCCGGACACCTGCCACGAGATTGAAGAACAAGCCGACGAAACAATCTGCCTTAGCACCCCTGAATTCTTTCAGGCGGTCGGCCAGTATTACGACGATTTCTCGCAGACAACTGATGAAGACGTGCGCGAGTTGCTTGCGCGCGACGCCCAAGAAAGACCTGCGTCAGGCGAGTAAAAATGAGCGAAGTCCAAATTGACACTGGGCGAGCAGCTCTCTCGGGAAATTTAGACATTCCCGAAGGCGCAACTGCGCTCGTAGTTTTCGCGCATGGGAGTGGTAGCAGTCGTCACAGCCCGCGGAATCAATTTGTGGCGCGTACACTCAACAATGCCGGGCTGGCAACGTTGCTTTTTGATTTGCTCACGCACGAAGAGGAGGCGATCGACACGCAGACTCGCGAGCTTCGGTTTAATATCAACTTGCTTGCAGAACGCCTCGTTCACGCGACAAGATGGGTGAAGCAGCAACCACAAACGCGCGATTTGCGCATTGGATATTTCGGCTCGAGTACGGGTGGCGCTGCAGCACTGGTGGCTGCGGTCGATGTTCCTCAGGATGTGGGCGCCGTCGTCTCGCGCGGGGGGCGTCCGGATTTGGCAGGTGACGTTTTGCCAAAAGCGCAGGCACCCACGTTGCTCGTTGTCGGCGCCAACGATGACATCGTCATCGAGTTAAACGAGCAGGCCCGCGATAAAATGCGCTGCGAAGTGAAACTCGAGATTATTCCAGGCGCGACGCATCTCTTCGAAGAGCCAGGGACGCTGGAGAAAGTCGCTAAACTCGCGAGCGATTGGTTTGTCCATCACATCGGCGCAAACAGCTGATTGTCATTCCAAGCACGTCGAGGAATCCCGGGTCGCGACCTTAAGCTAACACCGCGGGTCCTTCGACCCCGCTTTGCTTCGCTCAGGATCACACGTGTTTTTGTTTTCGTGTGTCTTTTCGATCTTCGCTTCATCGCCATTCATCTGGGAAACGTTGCGGAAAGCCGCGCGGTCGCCTTCCTGCCAGTCCGGATTCGGGCTGCATGGGGAGTCGGTGACTTCGGCGGGGTAGTCACCAACCGAGGCTACAGCTACGCCGGCAGAACCGTCGACAGCGTTACTTCGCTGTCGATGGTTTGCTCAAGAACGTTGTCCACGGTGGCGCCGACTTTCGATCCATCGCTGTCGACGATCCATACTTGCTGTCCTTTTTCGAACGGGCCGCGCGCCATCACCTTGAGCAAAACACCTTCCTCGGTAGCCGGGTTTTTAAGTAGCTCGACGCAGATTGCGTCGGTTTCCCCGAAGTCCGCTTGCAGTCGCAGTTTATCGTCTATTTTCGGCATCTTCATTGTCAGCAAACCCTACGTAGCGCAAAAACTAAATCGCTCCTCGCGCTCGCTGCGAGCGTGTCGGCGTTCATAAACGAATCTTTCATAAAATTTCCCCTTAACGCGTTACCTCGAACAATATCTTGATCTCTTCGGCGAGCGGTAATGTTGTAGCCGTCTAGTTGCGTCGAGGCGCTTTCACCTTGTTGTCCCCTACGGCACGGCCACACAGCGCCGTGGCTACAGCGCTGCATCTTATGAATGGATAGTCCTAACGTGTCTCGGCCAGTTCACCGGGCTGCACTGCGTGCGCCTTCGCTTTGTCGCGCTTAAGCACGCGATACAGGAACCAAACGATGAAACAGTTCGCCAACAGAATGACCGCGCCGACTAAACCCGGCCGATGCCAGAGATGACGAATTTCTATCGGAATCAGCGTCGCAGTCGCAAAAATCATTAGGAGTTCAGCCCAGCGTTGCTGCATGTAAACACCGATTCCTTCAGTGAAAAGAATTGCCGTGTAAAAAAGCGCCAGAAAGCCTGTGGCCCGCAACGTTCCTCCGGCCAGCACGGCTTGGAGCTTGTGGAGCAAATAGGCGACAGCTTTGCTGTGCTCCAGCAGGATTTCGTCTGCAGTCCAGCTCGACAGGGCGTACATCCAGCGAGTTCGCGCGTTGAGAAAAAGCAGCGAGATGCCCAAGACGAGGAGCAGCACGCCCTTGGCGATTTTGAAAAGCGCGATGAGCTTGAGATAGCGGACCCGACGCGCGCCATGCAAAATTGCAGGGTCATGCGCGATTTTGTTTATTCTCAAGCTGCTCACTCTCCCGACTGTAGCGGCAGGCGTGTCGCCTGCAAAAGTGCTGTGGTCCCGGCAGGCACGGTTTCGCCACCATTTAACTCGCAATGATCGGGCTCTCCCGACAACAAATCTCCAGCTTGTTGCCGTCCGGGTCCTCGAAGAAAAACGCGTAGTAACCGGGACTGTAGCTGGCGCAGAGCTCGGGCCCTTCAAGGGCTTGACCACCCGCGTCACGCACCAACTCTGCGAGGCGGTCTATTTCTTCGCGCGTATCTGCCCAGAACGCGATGCGCGTACGATTCGGTTTATGATTTTTATCCCTGCTAAAGCAAAAGAATTCCGACGGCTTATTGCCACCGGCGGAATAAAAACCATGATAGTATCGCCCATGTTTTTCCTTAACAAATCCAAGCTGCGGCAGAAATTTTCCATAAAACTTTCTTGCCACAGCGATGTCTTTCACTCGTAAGTCAATATGATCAAAGCAACGCGTTTTCACTTTGTGATTCTCAATTGCTTGGCGGGGCAATTCAATCGCTGGTGATGGAGAATCTCTTCGCAAAAGACTTGGAATCGCTGCGTGCGCGTTTCCTGGACCGGCATCTTCGCGAAATCACATGGACGCAAGGGTTCGAGATCGAAATCGGAGGCCGTCGCTTGGTCAATTTTTCGTCAAACGATTATCTCGGTCTAGCGAATGACCCTCGATTACGCGAGAGAGCGACCGCCGCGATCGATGAATTTGGTGTCGGGGCCGGTGCGTCCCGGCTGATCACTGGGAACATCTCCCCGCATCTGCAGTTGGAACGCGCGTTGGCAAGATGGAAAGGGACCGAAGCCGCCCTTTGTTTCAGCAGTGGGTACGCCGCTGCCCTTGGAACGATTCCCGCGTTAGTTGACAAAAACGACGTCATCGTGCTCGACAAACTGTGTCACGCGTCGCTGATTGACGGAGCAAAGCTTAGCGGCGCGGTCCTGCGCGTGTTTCCGCATAATCACCTTGGCAAACTTGAACGTCATCTTGAGTGGGCCCGGCACAAACATCCGGGCAAGCGCGTTCTCATCATCACCGAGTCTGTTTTTTCCATGGACGGCGACCGCGCGCCGTTGAGCGAATTGGTTGAATTGAAAAAAACTTTCGGCGCACTGCTAATGCTCGATGAAGCACACGCGATTGGCGTGATCGGCCCCAACGGCCGCGGCCTCGCCGCTGCGCAAAACGTAGCCGAGGAAGTCGATGTCCAGATGGGAACGTTGAGCAAAGCACTGGGAGCCAGCGGGGGCTACATTTGCGGTTCGCGCACACTTATCGAATGGCTCATCAATCGCGCCCGTTCATTTATTTATTCCACAGCGCCGCCGCCTGCGATCGCTTCGGCCGGACTCGCCGCAGTCGATTTCCTCTCGTCAGTAGACGGCGAGGAACGCAGACTCTTGCTTTGGGAGAGAATCAAACTGATGCAGAGCCTCCTCCCCAGTCCTGGATTGGAGAAAGAACCCCGCGCGGCTAACAGCGCGATTTTCCCGTGGATCGTGGGAGACGAGAAAGCAGCTCTCAATCTTGGGGCCGCACTGCAAAGCGAAGGATTTCTTGTCTCCGCGATTCGTTATCCCACCGTGGCCAAAGGCGTCGCGCGATTGCGTATTACCGTGACCGCGGCGCACGAAGCGGCCCAAATCCGAGAGCTGTGCGAGCGAATCAAGCGACTGGTCGGCTGACGGAGCATTAGTCCGGCAGAAAGCGCTTCAAGATCGGTTTCAGCTTTTGGACAATAACTTCCGGCCAAAGCTTGCGGTCGGTGACCAGCGCGGTGTCGAGAGCAAAATGCTCCGGCCAATTCGGCTCGGTTGGAATTTGAGGGATTACACGCAGAATCACCTTCCTCGCCGTTTCAGCGTTCGCCATCAAATGGCTGAGGACGATTTCTGCCGAGACCGGTTCCTCTTCCACTTTCCAGCAATCGTAATCGGTGATCATTGCCATCGTGGCGAAGGCGATCTCTCCCTCGCGAGCAAGTTTTGCCTCCGGTAGATTCGTCATCGCGATCACATCGAAACCGTTGCGGTGATTGAATTCCGATTCTGCGCGCGTGGAAAAAGCAGGGCCATCCATATTCACATAGGTGCCACCGTTATGGACGGTAACACCCAGGGATTTCGCTGAATCGGCCAGAAGATTGCGCAGTTTGGTGCTGATCGGCTCGGCAAATGCGATGTGCGCAGCGATGCCTTCTCCAAAAAATGTATGCGTACCGCGTCGGCTTGTGCGGTCGTAAAACTGCGACGGCAGCAACACATCGCGTGGCGCATATTTCTCTTGAAGGCTACCCACCGCTGCCACTGAGATGATCCAGCGAACGTTCAGCGAGCGAAGCGCGTAGATGTTGGCCCGGTGATTAATTTCGTGAGGCAAAATCCGGTGACCCCGCCCATGCCGCGGTAGAAAATAGACCTGGCGTCCGCTAATCTTTCCGCCAACGAGCGTGTCCGACGGTCGTCCGAATGGTGTATCGACGTTGTGCTCTTTGGTTTCTCGTAGTTCGTCTATTTGATAGAGACCGCTCCCACCAATGATTCCGATTGCTGGAGGCTCGTTGTGCTTTTCCGGCATGTCAGGATTAATCCGAAAAATCTCCGCGATGAAAAGCGGATAATCTCTGCGTAGCGTGGCCGGATTGAGCGTGTATTGTTTTCGCTCGTTCCATGCCGAAATTTTTCATCAAGACGTATGGCTGCCAGATGAACGAGCGCGACTCGGAACAGGTCGCGTATTCGCTCATTGCGCGAGGGTACGAGCGCGTCGCGCTTGAAACCGAAGCCGACGTCGTCCTGTTGAATACTTGCAGCGTTCGCGACATGGCTGACCAAAAGGCGCTGGGCAAAATGGGAATGCTCGGCCGGATGGCAAAAGAGCGACCGCATGTCGTCTTCGGATTCCTTGGATGCATGGCGCAGGCGCGAGGAGCTTCTTTGCTAAAAAATTTGCCTCACGTTGATTTGGTCGTTGGCACCCAAAAATTCCATCGGGTTGTGGATTACGTGGAAGAATTGGTGGCGCGGAAAACGGCGCGCCCTCGCCACGGCGAGCAAGCTCATGTCGCGCCCTACGGGGATCGCGCGATGGATGATCTGCGTTTTTCGATCGTCGACGCTGAAGAGGAAGTCGGCTCGCAATCGACGATTCACGATCAACACTTGGCGCCCGGGCAGGCCACGGCGTTTGTCTCCATCATGCAGGGATGCAATATGCATTGCACCTTTTGCATCGTCCCGCAGACGCGCGGCGCAGAACGAAGCCGCTCCATCGACGAAATCGTGAGGGAGGTGCGTGACCTGGTCGCGCGTGGTGTGAAAGAAGTCACCTT
>Ga0114129_10006582_pt1 | contig 16495 bp, 11 predicted proteins | sample RhiMetdeltSRZDD1_FD_80071 | JGI IMG/M metagenome (GOLD analysis project Ga0114129, IMG submission 80071) | Populus rhizosphere microbial communities from Tennessee, USA - Rhizosphere MetaG P. deltoides SRZDD1 (version 2) (version 2) | ecosystem: Host-associated > Plants > Roots > Rhizosphere >... | reverse complement strand
CGGCGGGGTCTCGTGGTGAGGAAGGGAAGGGTCGGGATTTCTAAGTTGTCGCCGTCGGCACGTGCAAGCGTCGTTCCACTCACGGCAGCGAGGAGGTCACGAGTGCGCGCCGAGATCCTGTCCATCGGCACCGAGCTGCTCCTCGGCCAGATCGTCGATACGAACGCGCAGTACCTGGCGTCGCGCCTCGCGGATCTCGGAATTGACTGTTTGTTTATCTCCACTGTCGGGGACAACCCAGCGCGGTGCCGCGAGACCCTGGACCGTGCGCTCGGTCGTTCGGACCTCGTCATATCGACCGGTGGTCTGGGGCCGACCGAAGACGACCTGACCCGGGAGACGATCGCCGCCGTTCTCGGCGAAGACCCGCTCGTCGATCCGACTCTCGAGCGGGAGCTGCGCGAATGGTTTGCCGCGCGGGGCAATCCCATGCCAGAGCGAAATCGCAAGCAGGCGTGGCTCATCCCATCCGCGCGCGCGCTTCCAAATCCGAACGGCACCGCACCGGGCTGGGACGTGCGCAAGGGCGGCAAGCGGATCGTTGCGATGCCGGGCGTGCCGCGCGAGATGACGTACATGTGGGAGCACCACGTCGAGCCGACGCTCATCGCCGGCGCCGTGCTCCGCTCACGAACGCTAAAGATGCTCGGCGTCGGCGAGTCGATGGCTGAAGAGGCGCTCGGAGAGCTCGTGCGCTCGACAGCGCCGACGGTCGTGACGAAAGCCAAGAACGACGGCGTACATGTGCGCATCACGGACAAGGACGTCGACGCCGCGACGATGGACGCACGGATCGCGCGTATGGAGACAGTGGTCCGCGAGCGGCTCGGCCAATACGTATGGGGCACCGACGACGACACTCTCGGTGCCGTCATCGGCCGCGGCCTCGAAGGGCGGGGCTGGCGACTCGCGACCGCCGAGTCACTCTCAGGTGGTGATGTCGCGCGCATCCTTGCTGACGCGCCGGGGTCTGCGTCCTGGTATGCGAGCGGGGTCGTCCGGCCGATGGCCGATGAGCAAGAGCTCACGCACCTGCTCGATGAACTCAGCCCCCCACCTGAGGTGCGCCTGGTCGTCCCCTACGGCGAGCAGAGCGCAGAGCTGAAGATCTGGACACCGGACCGCCCGCGCTCCGCGACGATCCGATTCGGGTCGCTCGTCGAAGGACGGCGCCGCGCACTGCTGAGCGCGCTCGATCTACTCCGCCGTTCCCTGAATCAGGAATGAACGACGAGAGAGAAGCGGCAGCGAGCGTCGATGATTGCGGAGCAAGAAGCGAGAGGCGGCTGACGGGGCGTGAGTGTCCTGACGCGGGCGCACTCCCCCGAGCGAGCGTCTGCGCCCAGCCGGCCCGAGGGGCTGACGCGAGTTGAATAGCGGGCCGGCGTAGCCAGCAGCGAGCGAGGGGTGTGCGCCCGCTGTCAGCACACCTAACGAATCGAAGGTGTGCGCCGCTGCTAACGCCTAACTAGTCGCGCTCTCCGTAGTCCTCATACCGCTGCTTGTCGCCGGCGTTCTTGTTCTTGGCACTCTTCGCTTTGGCCCGATCCGCCGCCGCGCGCGCCTGCTCGGCGTTGCGGCGGACCACTTCGGCCGTCCGGGACGCCCTCGGCTGCGGGCTGGCTCGCGGGGTGACCGGCACGGCCGTCTGCGAGGCCAGGTCCTCCGCCACGCCTGCGGCCGTCTCGGCAATCCGCTGCACCCCGACCAGGCCCGGCGCCAGCGTGGGGGCGGCAACGACGGCCATGATCTCGGACGCGCGCTGGGTGCTCGGGTCCGCCGACAGCTTGGTCGCGAGCAGCTGGAGCCGGGAGCGCTGCTCGTTGAAACGATCGTCGAGCTGGGCGACCAGCGCAACCACTTCGGGTTGCAGCTCCTCGAGTTCGGCGAGCTCGGCGGCGGCCTGCGCGATCTGCTGCGAGTAGGTGCTCGAAGCGACGAGGGTGTCCTCGTCCCTGCCACTCGTTGCGAGCGCCTCGGCTTCCGCGAGACGGTGTTCCGCGATCGACAGCTGCACCGCGGCGCGATCGCCGGCACTCACCGCGAGCGTGAGACGCAGATCCTCGCCGGCGAGCTTCAGTGAGTAGAGCGGATCATTTGGAAGTGTGTCCGCACCCGCGACGGTCGCGCCCGCGACGGTCGCGACGAAGAGCGCGCCGACCGCGATCGCGCGCACCGCATATGGGGCCGGCTTGGCGAGCACCTCGAACGCGATCGCGGCGCGATCCGAAAGCGTCGGGCGACGTGGTCGCACGGAACCGAGTACGCGATCGCGCATGCGCTCACGCGCAAGCGCATCGAGACCGCTTGGGGCGTACTTCTGCATACGAAGCGCAACGCGCACGGCTTCCCGAAGTTTCGCGTCACGGATCGATGCCAGTCCGCGCTCCCCACGTGCGACACTCTCGATGAGGCGATCCAACGTCTCTGGGCCGCCTGCTCTCACCATGGTCGTCTAACGGCTTGCCTGTCAGCCCGTTATCTCGAGTGCTCACCCGGACGGGTGAGGTTTAGAAGCAGCGCGGTGGCGGTGATGCGGGCTAAGGGGCCTGCGTCCGGATTAGGGTGCGGGCGTCACAGCCGCTGGCGCGGGTCCACCCCACACCGGTACGTAGCGACTGAAGAACGTGTCCTGATGCAACACCTTGCCGTCCGCGATCACGGTGCGTGTGCGAAGAACGTCGCGGCCCATGACTTTGGAGCCCGGGATGAATGCAGGGTCAGCGGGTTGATCCGCGGGGACATCGACGAAGCGACTCTGCGCGGCGGCGCTGAACGACACCGTGCGACCCGTCGGAACGCTCCACACATCGAAGGTCACACTGGTCGCATCGTTCCATGACCACAGGAAGACCGGCGCGTCGGTGTCGTTCTTCCATTTGAAGTCGACGCCGGGCTCGAACACCGCCGCGTCGAGGCCCATCGGATAGCGGTCGATGTAGTAACCGTGCGCGTGGCGCTCCACGATCTCGTAGCCCAGCTTCGCAACGGCGTTGAACATGGTCGTCGAGACCTGGCAGAGCCCGCCGCCGATGACATTCTCGTCCGAACGGTTGTTGATGATCGCGCCGGCAAAGGCGTAGCCGCGCTCGACGGTCACGGGGCCGAGCAGTTCCCAGAACGAGAAGGTCTGCCCCGGCAAGATGACCACGCCATCGAACTGCGACGAGCCGGTCGAGATGTTCGCGTGGCGGGCAGCGCTCGGTGGGTAAAAGGTCGTGAACTCGGACGTGCGGGAGATCTTCGGGAGCCACGAATTGGCCTGCTCCGTGGAGAACGGTGGCGTGTCGACGGCGGCGGGCGCCGCGACGTTTCGCGTGCCGACCGCCGGCCGCACGAGGTCGGTGCTGAGCTGTGCGATGAGCTTGTCCTGTGCGACCCGGATCCCGGTCGCGCCGGCGATCACGGATGCGACGCCGTCAGGGTTCACGGTGAACTTCGCGCTGACCGCGGGGCGATCGAGCTTCGCGGCGACCGCCGTCACCCAACTCTTCAGCAAGTCCTGCTTCAGAGAGACGACGTAGCGGTAACGCGTCGCGGGAGCGATCGCGCCGGCAGGGAGCGCGGGGAGCTCATCGGCTCGGGCAGCGACACGCTCGATCGAGAGCAGCGTCGTGAGCGCGACGGTGTCCTCCGCGATGCGCCGATCCTCGACCGTCACTTCAAGCGGCGTGATGACCGCTGTGGCACGCGCAGCAGCGTCGCGATAACCGGACTCGTCCACCGCCGGGTAGATCGCACGAACATGCAGCTCGATCTCGCGGTCGTCGAGCGTCGGCGCCGCCAGCACGGATGCGGTGGCCGAACCGCGGTCGAGCTCGCGGCCGACGACCGGCTCGGTCAGGGTCAGGCCCTTCGCCGAGAGCGCGATCTCGCCGGAGACGGCGCGCCGGTCGATCGCGGTCGCCAGGCTCGCGACCCAGCGGTCGAGGGCGTTTCCCTGGGCCCGGAGGGTCATCGGGATCTGGGCCTGACCACGGATGGCGTCGATCCATGCGCTGGCGCGCTCGAGCGGTGTGCCGGTCTTCCCAAAGGCCAGCGCGGCCGCGACGGCGGTGTGCACGTCGGGCGAGACAGCGAGGTCCCCGTTCGTCGTCCGCCAGCTCCGGCCGTCGTAGGCGGCAACGACCGCACGCGCGGACCACGGCTGCGTAAGCTCGCGGTCGAGGCGCTCCTCGATCGCTGCGCTATCGAGCGAGCCGACATGCACGCCCGCGATCGTGACGCCCGGCAGCGCACGTTCGGCGTAGATCAGCGGGGCCGCGAACACGATAGCGACCGCGGCGGCGATCACCGTGATCGGGAGGACAATGAACCTCAGCGAGAGACCGCGGCCGCGTCGTTCGGCGCGCTCGCCTTCTCTGGTCGCTACTGCCATTCGGAACGGCCTCCCCATCGGGTGCCCACCAGCACCGTGCGATTCATTCTGAGCACTGCATCTGAGACGAACGAAAGCGTCCCATCGTTCCATTCAATCCGCGTCAGATTTGTAACCAACAACTCGTACGCAATTCGTGTTCCAAATGACAGTTCTGTGACAAATAGGCAAAAAGAAGGCCCGGCACCCCAGGGGAGCAGGGAGTGCCGGGCCATCGAGGCGGACTGGCCAGCGGGCGGGCCGGCCAGAGCCTGTCTAGGGAGTTATGAGCACCCGGTCGTTTCCCCGCAGTTCTCGCACTTGTGGCACGTTCCGTTTCGCACGGTGAGCCAGCCACAGCGAGGGCACGGCGGCGCATCGGGTGTCGAGTTGAGTCGCCTCCCCCCAACGGGGGACGGATTCGCAGCGATCGTGAAGTTCTCGGTGATGGGAGGCGGCGTGATCGACACGCTCGTCGCGAGCAGTTCCTGCTGCGCCGGCGTGTCGCCGATGACCTCGGTGATCCGCGTGAGGCCCAGGTACGACTTCTCATCCGCGGTGAGGAAGCGGTGGCCGAGCCAGCGGAACACGTAGTCGACGATCGATTTGGCCATTCCGATCTCGGGATTCCCCGTCCAGCCGGAGGGCTCGAAACGCATGTGGCCGAACTTCTCGACGAGATGCGAGAGCGGAACGCCGTATTGGAACAGGAGAGAGATGCTCGTCGCGAAGGCGTCCATCATCCCGGAGAGGGTCGAGCCTTCCTTCGCCATCGTGACGAAGAGCTCGCCGGGTGTGCCATCCTCGAACTTGCCCACGGTGATGTATCCCTCGTGGCCCTCGATCGAGAACTTATGCGTCAGCGACTCACGTGTGTCGGCGAGCCTGCGCCGCTGCGGCCGGTTCACCTCGACGATCTTCTCGACCGTCACGACCGATGGAGCGGCGGTCTTGGTGTTGCTCGCCTCGGCGTTCACCGAGAGCGGCTGGACCTTCTTGCTGCCGTCGCGGTAGATCGCGATCGCCTTCACGCCGTGCTTCCACGCCTCGATGTACGCCTCGGCGACATCTTCGACGGTCGCGGTCTCCGGCAGATTCACAGTCTTGCTGATCGCGCCGGAGATGAAGGGTTGGACCGCGCCCATCATCTTGATGTGACCCATGTGGCTGATCGAGCGCTGTCCGTTCTGTGGCTTGAACGCGCAATCGAACACGGCGAGGTGCTCGTCCCGCAGGCCGGGCGCGCCTTCGATCGTGCCCTGCTGTTCGATGTACGTGGTGATCGCTGAGCCGGCGGTCTCGGTGTAGCCGAGGCGGCGAAGCGCCGCGGGGACGGTGCCGTTGACGAGCTTGAGCATGCCGCCACCGACGAGGCGCTTGTACTTCACGAGCGCGATGTCCGGCTCAACACCGGTCGTGTCGCAGTCCATCATGAAACTGATCGTTCCGGTCGGAGCGAGCACCGAGGCCTGCGCATTGCGGTAGCCGCTGATCTTGCCGAGGCTCACCGCGTCGTCCCACGACTGGCGCGCGGCCGACAGCATCGTCGGCGGCACGAGGTCCGCGATGATCCGGTATGCGGCAGCGCGGTGCTTGTCCATGACGCGGTCATGACCGGTCTTGTTCTTCGCGTATGCGTCGTACGGTCCGACCGCGGCCGCGAGACGCGCCGACTGCGCGTAGGCCTCGCCGGTCATGAGCGCCGTGATCGACGCCGCGTACGCGCGACCCTCGTTCGAGTCGTACGCGAGACCGCGCTGCATGAGCAGCGCCCCCAGGTTCGCGTACCCGATGCCGAGCTGGCGGTGGCTCCTCGCGTTCACGGTGATCGCCGGCGTGGGGTAGTCCGAGAAGCCGACGAGGATCTCCTGCGCTGTGAACACGACATCGACCGCGCGCGCGAACCGCGCGACGTCGAATTCGCCGTCGGAGTGAAGGAACCGCATCAGGTTCAGCGAGGCGAGGTTGCACGCGGAGTCGTCGATGCTCATGTACTCGGAGCAATTGGCGACGATGAAGCCATCGACAAGATATGAGTGGTGAAGGGGCTCGGTCAGGTTGTACACCACGGCCTGGCCATCGGACTCGCGCGACACAAGGTGTGTTCCGGCCTTCGTCCGATAGCGAGTGACTTCGTCGAGAAGTCGTTCGAGCTGTGCCTGCTTTCGCGGGCTCGAGAATCCGATCCACTCGGCAAACCGCTCCGCGTCGCTTCCCGTGATCCGGAGATCGAACGCATCGGCAGCGTCGTACGACACCATCTCGCCTGAACGCCGGACGTAGGAGAAGGCACGCTCCCGTGGGGGGGACGTGTGATAAAGACGGCTTCGGATCCCGAAGGCAGTCAGCAGCTTCTGCACATCCTTGAGGAGCAATTCGCTGTGGCTCCCAAGCCCCACATAGCGACTCGCCTTGCCGTCCTCGACGCGCGAGAGGCAACCGTCGGCACCATAAAGACCCCTGAGGAATGCGGCCTGTACCTCCGCCGGTGCCGTGAAGATCGCTACGGGAAGGCGCTTCTGCGGTGCCCGTGCGGACGTGACGCCGAGCGACTGGAACAGCTCGCGCACGACAGAGCTTCCGACGCGAAGCTGAACAGTGCCGTTGTCCATTTCGGCTCGGCTCGCACCACCGAAGGCCTCACGCAACAGACCCTCATGTGATTCGAGAAGTCCGTTCGTGAGATCGTCGTCCCCGTAAATCCACTCGGTGCGGGCGTCTGTCAGATCACCGTCGCCGATCAGGTGACCGGTCAATTCAGCCAGGCCTTCGCTCCAACGCTCCGGCAGCTCGCGATATGTCACGTGCTCGCCGCGGCTCCAGCTCTTGGCTGGCGCGGCGATCTTGAGCGGGAGTGTCCACGACGCGTCGCTCGCGGGGGTGGGGCTGTCATTGAGGAACACCCTGTCTGCCTCGGTAAGTGACCCTGCCTCGACCCAGCCGCGATTCATCGTCCAGATCCGATGTTTCGGCGTGCAACGCAGCTCGGCCCCGTTGCCGAATCGCAGGCGGACGATTTCGGAGGTCCCGTTGCGCATGACCGCGATCGGCTGCGACGAAGTGACACCGGCCGCCGCTACCTCGGCCGTCACCCGGTGGGTGTAGACCTGAATGTCCTCGCCGGCTTTCGACCGCTCGAACAGCTCCCCGATCGGCAGAAGACCCTTTGTGGTGTGCACGCGCGCATCGCCGGGGAAGCAAGGGTTCGAGCCGTTGATGCGGCCGGACACAGGACTGGTGTGCCAATCGTTGATCGTGGTGTCGAACTGCATGCCCGGATCGCCGCATTGCCAGGTGGCCTCAGCGATCTCGCGCAACAGCTCGCGGCCCGGCAGTGTCTCCAGGACCTGGCCGTCGTTCCGCGCGGTGAGATTCCACGCTTCACCAGCGAGCGCGCTCTTCATGAAATCGTCGGTCGCGCGCACCGAGTTGTTGGCGTTCTGGAACTGGATCGACTGCCACGCCTCGCCGTTGAGGCTCATGTCGTAGCCCATCTCGCCGAGGGCCCAGGCCTTCTTCTCTTCCTTGGCCTTGCACCAGATGAAGTCGTGGATGTCGGGGTGATCGCTGTCGAGCACGACCATCTTCGCCGCGCGCCGCGTCGTCCCACCGGACTTGATGGACCCAGCGACGGAGTCCGCGCCACGCATGAACGACACAGGTCCGGAGGCGTAGCCGCCGCCGGAAAGCTGCTCCTTGCTCGAACGGATGCGAGACACGTTGATCCCGGACCCGGAGCCACCCTTGAAGATCACGCCCTCGTTCTTGAACCAATCAAGGATCGAGTGCATGTCGTCGTTGACTGAGAGGATGAAGCACGCAGAGGCCTGCTGCGGAACACCCTCGACGCCGATGTTGAACCACACCGGCGAGTTGAACGATGCGTGCTGGTGGACCATGAGGTACTTGAGCTCGACGTTGAAGATCTGGGCGTCGCTATCGGTCGCGAAGTACCCGCCCTCGATCCCCCACTTCGTGATCCGGTCGACGACCCGGTCGACCATCTGCTTCACGCTCCACTCGCGCTCCGGCGAGGTGAGCTTCCCACGGAAGTACTTGGACGCGACGACGTTCGTCGCGGTCGCAGACCAGAACTTGGGAACCTCGACGCCCTTCTGCTCGAAGACGTTCCCGCCTTCACCGGGGATGACCGCGTCGCGCCGCTCCCACTGGATCTCGTCGTAGGGGTGGACCCCCTCGGTGGTGAAGTAGCGCTCCAGACGGAGGCCCTTTTTGGGCGCCGGCGCGGAGACGGATTCCTGTGGAACCGCGGTGATGGCCATGGAAACCCCCCTTAACGGGCCGAGACGGCCGGTATCTGCTGTGACGCGGTAAGAAGGAGGAGGACGACCACCTGAGCGCTCTTGGTCCCCGGGGCGCGCAACAGGACAGTCATACAGCCCTCCTTCTCTCATCCCCCAACTGCTTGTGGCGGCCCGCCCAGGCGCCCCAAGGGGTTGGGGTGGTTGAACCTACGCCCGTGAAATGGGCGTGTCAAGACCGAAGTGTCATGCAGAGATTGCAGGCACGTGTCGAAGGCGTTGTTCTCTTGGCCGCGACCGAGAGTGGTCGCTTCGCGCTACTGAATTCGCGAGGTCAGACGGGGATGTCTGCGGTCGTGGCCATGGGTCGAAGCACGTAACCGGACCGCCGCACCGCGTTGATCTCGACGCCGCCCCCGGCGGCCGCGATCTTTCGACGCAGGCGGGTCACCAACACCTCGGTGACGTTCGAGCTCACTTCATGTTCCTGGTCGGGTCGCCGGTCGAGCGCGGTTCGTGCGGTGAGACCCGGATACGCGCGTGCGAGCTCGACCAAGACGGCGCGTTCCCCATTGGTGAGCTCCAGCTGATGCTCGGCAAGCCACGCATCGCCCGTGGCGAGCGCGATGCGGAGCGGACCGATCCGCCGGACCGTGCGTCGATCGGCGCCGCGGCGAAGGATCGCGCGCACGCGCGCGACCAGCTCTGACGGATCGCATGTGTTCAGAACGACGTCATCGGCGCCGAGCTCGAAGGCGGCGAGCTTTGTCGTCACGTCCTGCGTCGGCGAGAGGACGAGCAACGGGACGTCGCCCCCGGATGCAAGCTCGCGGATGCCGCGGCACGTATTCGCGCCGCCGCTGTCGAGCGCGATATCGAGGACCACAACGTCGGGCGCGATCTCCGCGACGCGGCGAACGGCCTCGCGCTCATCACCCGCGTCGTACACCACGAACCCGGCGCGCATCAGATGACGCCGCAGCGTCGCTGCGACCTGCGGATCGTCCTCGACGAGCAGCGCCGTACCGGGTGTCTGCATCGACAACCTCCCCGTCTCGACGTTTACAACGCGGCGACGCGGAGGACGACGCTGAACCAGGACTGAATCAGGACCCTTTGTTTGAGCACGTGGCGACGCTTGGGCTGGGTCACCCCGGTGTCAGGCCGGTGTCGGTGTCCTGGAGGTGGCCGCCGCCTCGACGAGCGTCCGCACACCCATACGCAGATCGTCCTCGGCGATGTTCAGGGCGGGGATGAAGCGCACCGCCTGGTCGTGCGGGCCGCACGTGATGAGCAGCACGTCGCGTTCAAGGGCGCCGGCGATCGCGGCCTTCGCGGTGGCCTTCGTGTCGAACTCGATCGCCACCATCGCGCCGAATCGCCTGATCTCCCGCACGCGCGGATCAGATCGCAGCGGCGTGAGGTCCTTCACCATCAGCTCGCCCAGTCGCTCAGCACGCGCGACGAGCCCTTCGTCGCGGATGACCTCGAACGATGCGAGGCCCGCGGCACACGACACGGGGTTGCCGCCGAACGTCGAGCCGTGCGTGCCCGAGATCCATTTCTCCTGCATCTCCCGCGACGTCACGATCGCGCCGAGCGGCAACCCACCGCCGAGCGCTTTCGCGAGGACGAGGATGTCGGGATCGACGCCGTGCTTCTGCGTCGCGAACCACGCGCCGGTTCGCCCGAATCCTGTCTGGACCTCATCCATCACGAGTAGCGCGCCGATGCGCGTCGCAAGCTCGCGCAGCGCCATGAGGAACGAGCTCGGTGGCGCGACGTAGCCGCCCTCGCCGAGCACCGGCTCGATGAGGATCGCGGCGACGTGCTCAGGCGGGACCTCGTGCTCAAGCATCGTCTCGAGCTCCGCGAGGCAGTGCTCGGCGCAGGTCGCCGCGTCGTGCGCCGGCTTGATGGGACACGTCGTCGCATAGGGGTACGGCGCCACGTAGACCTCGGGCAGCATCGCACCGTAGCCGAGACGGTACGACGACTTCGAGGTCGTGACGCTGAGCGCACCGGCCGTGCGCCCATGGAAGCTGCCGCGGAAGGCGATGATCGCCTGGCGCTTCGTGTATTGGCGCGCGAGCTTGATCGACGCCTCGACCGCCTCAGCGCCCGAGTTCCCGAAGAACACGGTATCGAGGCCGCGCGGCGTCACGGTCCCGAGCGCCTCGGCGAGCGCGATATTCGATTCGTACGTGGCGACGCCGGTGGAGATGTGCATCAGCTTCGCGGCCTGCTCGCTGACCGCCTTGACCACTTTCGGATGCGCATGCCCGACGTTCGTGACCGCGATGCCGCAGGTGAGGTCGAGCACGCGACGCCCGTCTTTGGTGATGAGCCAGCTGCCCTCACCGCGGTCGAGCGGCAGCCAGGTGTAGCGGCCGGGAAGTGGTGAGAGCACGCGCTTCGCGCGGCGTTCGAGGTCCGAGCTCATCGACCGAGTCTAGGGGCTATGCATGTCATGCACGCGCGTGACTCAGCCCGGTCGGCGCTCGTCCGATTCCGATGCGACGAGGATCTGAAGCGTCTTTCGATCTTCGCCGATCACACGCACGCGGTACCCCGGCACGCCGGCGCGAAGGAGATGCGCGAGACGATCGGCACCGCTGTAACTCACGCGCACCTTCAGCACGGAGTGTCGGTAGTACTCCGTCTTGAGCTGCCCCACCCCGCGAACGCGACGAAGCGCGAGCTCGAAGCGATGCCAGTCGTCCGGCGTGGGGAGAGGTGTCACAACAAGATCAGTCTCGCCCGGCCCGGGTGGCGTTCGCGTCGATGGGATCGCCGGCTCGATGCGCTCGTCGAGCGGCGGGATCGGCGAGGGCCATTCCATCGTGCTCGGGTCTTGCGCGGGCGGCGTCACTCGCGGCGGTTCCACGCGCGGGCGCTCCTCACGCGGCCGCTCTTCGGTCCGCCGCGGCGGCAGCGGAGCGTCGAGGCGGGCTGGTGGCGGAGGGTCGGCCTTCTTCGGAGGCGGCGCGGGGGTTGGTGTCGGCGGCGGCTCGGGACGAGCGCCGATCCGCGCCGCGAGGTCGACCGGGGCCTCCTGGTCCTTCTTGTTCTTTTTGTCCTTCTTCGCCACCGCTGAATTGTGTACGCTGGGGCCTCACCCGGGGAGAGGCGAGGAAGAAAGGCGGTCCACGTTGGCCGAAGGCCGCGTGAATAGCTCTAACGACATCGTCGCCGCCCTGTCCGAACGGGTGGCGGAGCTCGCCAAGCGGGTCACGCAGCTTCAGGCCGATCTTGACGTCGCCCAGCGCCGAGCCGCCATCTACGAGGAGTACGACGCCACCGCCCAGGAGGCGCTCGCGAGCGCCCTGCGCGCCGCGTACGAGATCCGCGAGCGCGCGGAAACCACCGCTTCGCAGATCCTCGAGCAAGCGCGCGAGGAACGTCGGATGCTCCTGAAGGAGATCGAGCGGCTTCGCGAGGACCACGACCAGCTGCAGGACGACATCGCACAGCAGCGTCGCGGTTCGATCGGGCCCGTCGGTCGGTCGGTCTCCGCGGATACGAGTCCGTCCGACATGCGTGTCGCCGCGTCCGAGGCGCTGCGCGGCCTGTTCGAGGAGCTGATCGACGAGTACCGCCGCGCGCCGACCGCACCGCTCGAGCGCACCGCTCCGCCGGCCGCGCGACCGGCCGCGCCGCGCATCGAAGAGTCGTGGCCGACGGTCGACGAGCCGGCCGCCGCCGCAAACGAGACCGTCGCCGCACCGGAGACGATCGCGCAGGAGCCGTTCGAGGACGACGAACCGGCCGCGATGGACATCCGTCAGGTCGAAGATCACGAGGTCTTCGCGTCGCTCGAAGACGAAGAGGTCTTCCCCGCCGTCGACGAAGCCGCGGAGGCGCAGCGTGTCGAAGACGAACGCGTCGCCGCGGAGCGCGCTGCGGAAGCCGAGCGCGCCGCGGAAGCCGAGCGCGCCGCGGAAGCCGAGCGCGCCGCGGAAGCGGAACGCGCCGCAGAAGCGGAACGCGCCGCAGAAGCGGAACGCGCCGCAGAAGCAGCCCGTGCGGCCGCGGAGGCGCAGCGTGCTGAAGAAGAGCGCCAGGCAGAAGAAGCGCGCCTGATCGAAGAAGCCCGGCAGCTGGCCGAGATGCGCGCCGCGGAAGAACGGCGAGCGGCCGACGAGGCGCGTCGCGCCGAAGAGGAGCGCGTCGCCGCTGAGCTCCGCGCCGCGGAAGAGCGCGCCGCAGAGGACCGTCGTGCCGCCGAAGCGCGACGCGCGGAGGAAGAGCGTCGCGCCGCGGAGGAGCGCGCGGCCGCAGAGCGCGCGGCCATCGAGCGTGAGGCTGCGGAAGCGCGCGCCGCGGAAGAGCGAGCAGCGGCCGAACGGGCAGCGGCGGAACGTCGCGCCGCAGCCGAAGCGCGCGAGATCGAAGAGCGGCACGCCGCCGAGGATCGCGCCGCGACCGAGCGCGCCGCGGAAGAACGACGGCTCGCGCAGGAGCGTCGCGCCGAAGAAGAGCAGCGCGCCGCGGCCGAGAACGCCGCGATGGAGCGCGCGATACAGGAGCGGATCGCCGCGGCGGAGCGGCGCGCTCACGAGGAGCAGCGCGCGAACGAGGAGCGTGCCGCAGCCGAACGGGCGGCAGCCGAACGGGCCGCCGCCGAGCAGGCCGCGACAGAGCGTCGGCTTCAAGAAGAACAGGCCGCCGAGGAACGTCGCGTCGCGGACGAGCGACGCGCCGAGGAAGAACGGCGTGCGTCCGCGGAGCGGCGCGCGGAAGAAGAGCGACGCGCGGTCGAAGAGCGCGCCGCCATGGAGCGCGCGATCGAAGAGCGCCGCGCGGCCGAAGAGCGACGTGCACAGGAAGAGCTCCGCGCCGCTGCGGAGCAGGCAGCTGCGGAACGCGCCGCGCTGGAGCGCGCCGAGGCCGAACGTTCCGCGGCGCAGCGTCGTGCGGAAGCGGAGCGCGCGCTCGCGGAGAGCGCTGCCGCGCAGCGCGCCGCCGAGCGTGCAGCGGCCGAACGTGCCGCGGCTGCGGAACGCGCGGCTGCAGAGCGGGCGGCTGCCGAACGCGCCGCCGCCGAACGGGCGGCAGCCGAGCGCGCGATGGCGGAGCAGGCCGCGGCTGAGAAGGTCGCCGCCGAGCTTCAGGCCGAACGAGAGCGCCGCGCCGCGGCGGCGCGGGCTGCCGCCGCCCAGCAACCGGTCCCGCCACCGCTTCGAGCCCTCGAAGGTCGCGAAAGCCCCCCGGCGAGGGTGGAGGCCGGCGCCCCTACGACCGACCTTCAATTGGTGCTTTCGCCGGTCCGTTCTTTCGCCCGCCTGGTGGAGGTCGAGCGTCGTATCCAGTCGCTACCAACCGTACGGTCTCTGTACGTCCGAGACTTCCGCGGTGGCATAGCGACACTCACAGTGGCGCTGCGTTCTCCTATGACGACGGAGGAGTTCGCCAGTGGGCTGCGCGTGATCGACGAGCCGCAGCTGCGACTCGTGTCCGGCACCCGCAACGTACTTGAGTTCCGGATCGAGGGCGAAGCGTCCATCGCCTGAGCGCGGAGGGGGAAGGTTGAGCAGCAGGACCAGCGCTGACTTCTGGTCCGCGCGCCTTGCCCACCTCGCGGCGCTCGGCAAGCTCGACGGGATCGCGATCGTCCTGCCCGGGCAGTCCGGTCTCTCCACCTACGCGTCGCACAACATCCCGCAGACCGGGTGGGACGGGTCCGCAGGCGAAGCGCTCCTGCGCGTGGTGCAGACAGGATCGACCGAGCAAGTGCAGAACGGCGCGCTGCATCTCGGCGACGGCCGCGACGCGCAGACGCTGCTCGCCGCGCCGATCGTGTGGCGCGATCAGATCGCGGGCGCGCTCGCGGCGTTCGTGGCCGGGCGCGAGATCGGCGACACTGACTTTCCGACGCTCACGCGGCTGGCAGAGCTCGCGGGCATCGAGCTCGCCGAGGCGAACGCGATGTGGCGCGCGAGCAAACAGGCGCAAGATGTCCAGGCCGAGCTCCATCAGGCCGAGGACGATCGGAAACAGGCGATGGTGTTGTTCGAGCTTTCGCGGCTCGCGACGCTCGGCACGGACGTGCAGAGCGATCTCGAAGGCGCCGCGATGATGCTCGCCGGCGCGCTCGGTCACGACGCGGTCGGCATCTGGGCGCTTGCGGAGCATCGACTGCGTCTTCGCGCGGGAACCGGCTACGACAAGGCGACATCGGAGGTTCCGGTCGACGAGTCGGACACCGTGCTCGCGACCGTGCTGCGCGAAAAGCGCGCGGCGCGCGGCTCATTCGGCGAGCTCAAGACGATGCCCGCGTGGGCACCGCCGGAAGCGGCGCACTTTCTCGTGACACCGATCGGCGCGCTCGGGGTCCTCGTGACAGCGCGCTCGGAGGCGAAGTACTCCGAGGACGATGCCGACTTCAGCGTGAGCGTCGGCGAGTACCTCGTGGGTCTCCTGCAGCGGTCGACGTCGACCGACGTCGTCGATCAGGGCGTGTCCGCGGAGCGGCGGAAGATCGCGCAGGAGCTGCACGACGGTCTCGCGCAGGAGCTCACCGGCGTCGTGCTCGCGCTGGAGGGTTGTCAGCGCGCGCTCGACAAAGATCCCGCGCTCCTCGGACCACAGCTCGCGAAGGCATCGCGCGACGCGCGCGCGACGCTCATGGACGTGCGTCAGTACATGACCGCGCTCCGGCAGAGCGAGACGGGCGGGCTGAACCTTCCCGTCACCCTCGGGCGCCTGGTCGACGACCTGCGCCGCCAGACCGGCCTGCAGGTGCAGATGGAGGAGAGCGGTCAGCCACGCGAGCTCGACGCGGTCGTGGAACGGGCGGTCATCCGCATCGTTGGCGAAGCGCTCCGCAACGTCGCGCAGCACGCGGGCGCGACGACCGCGAAGGTCGCCCTCCTCTACGACCAGGACGGTGTCGTTGTCACCGTCGAGGACGATGGCAAAGGCTTCGACGTCGAGGAGACGTTCCGCGGCGCCGAGGACCGCGGGCACTTTGGGGTCGTCGGCATGCGTGAACGGGCCGAGGCCGCCAGCGGGCACCTGGTGGTCCGCAGCGAGCCCGGCAAGGGCAGCATCGTGCGAGCGAGCATCCCCTACGCGACCGAGTCGGTACGGATCGTGAACTACGGTCGTCGATCGACCGACAAGGTCGAAGCCCCAGAGACCGCCGATGAGGGGACCGCACGAGTCGGATTCTTCGCGAGGCTCTTTGGTCGATGAATGAGAAGCGCCGCATCAAGATCCTCATCGTCGACGACCACGCCGTCGTTCGGAGCGGGCTCCGCACCATCCTCGAGACCGAGCCGGACATCGAAGTGGTCGGTGAGGCCGGCGACGGGCACGCCGCACTCGAGCTCGCGCAGGAGCTGCTGCCCGACGTCGTGCTGATGGACATCAACATGGGCGATTGGGACGGCGTCACCGCGACGCGCCGCGTGCGCAACTACGTCCCATCGGCCCGCGTCATCGTGCTGACGAACTACGACGAGGACGATCTCGTGTTCTCGTCGATCCGCGCCGGTGCGTCGGGCTATCTGCTGAAGGAAGTCACCGCCACGCAGCTCACGAACTCGATCCGCACCGTCGCCGACGGTTTCTCGCTCATCTACCCATCGGTCGCGCGCCGCGTGCTCGATGAATTCGGGCAGCTGCGCAGCGGCACACCTTCGTCAGAGAGCGACGTGTACTCGGACCTCACGCCGCGCGAGCGCGAGGTCCTCCGACTCGTTGCGAGCGGTCGGGCGAACAAGGAGATCGGCGCACAGCTCGGCATCAGCGAGCGCACGGTGAAGACCCACATCTCGAACATCTTCAGCAAGCTCGAGCTCACCGATCGGACGCAGGCCGCATTGTTCGTGCACAACCGCGGGATGCTCGAGAAGGACTCCGCCCGCTAGCT
>Ga0114129_10006581_pt1 | contig 16495 bp, 12 predicted proteins | sample RhiMetdeltSRZDD1_FD_80071 | JGI IMG/M metagenome (GOLD analysis project Ga0114129, IMG submission 80071) | Populus rhizosphere microbial communities from Tennessee, USA - Rhizosphere MetaG P. deltoides SRZDD1 (version 2) (version 2) | ecosystem: Host-associated > Plants > Roots > Rhizosphere >... | reverse complement strand
GGTCGTCCTCTCGGGCGAGCCCGGCCGCGAAGATTTCGAAGAACTTCGCGCCGCGGTGTTCCACGCCCGGACCCTCAACCGGATCGTCGCGCACGCCGACGCCGCCGAGAGCCTCGCCGACGTCTCCCCGCTCGTCGCCTCCCGGGGCTCGAGCGGCGCGGCGCAGGCCTGGGTCTGTCGCAACTTCGCGTGCCTCCGGCCGACTTCCGACCCGACGCAGCTCGCGGGCACCCTCGATGCGTGAGCCCGAACGGCCCGCCCTTCGGCCGGTCGACCCGCCCGATCCGTTCGCGCGGCCGCGGCGGCGGGGACCCGGGATCGCGGTGATCGCCGTCATTCTCTACGGGCTGCTCTTCCTCGTGGCCCTCTATTTCTTCAAGAGCGCTGCGGCTCACCCTTGACGACCGGCCTCGTCTACGACGAAGCGTTTCTTTTCCACCGGGCGCCCTACCACCATCCCGAGGATCCGAGCCGGCTGTCCGCGATCTGGTCGCGATTGACGGGAGACGGGCTCGTCGGCCGGTGCCGGCGCGTCGGCGCTCGCGAGGCGACCCGGGAAGAGCTCCTCGCCGTCCACACGCCCGGACACGTCGACCGCGTCGAGGCGACCGCGGCACGGGACTTCGCGCAGCTCGACCCGGACACGTACACGTCGCGTCACTCCGCCACGGCGGCGCGGCTGGCCGCGGGAGGCCTCGTCGATCTCGTCGGTCAGGTCCTCTCGGGTGCGCTCGCGAACGGGTTCGCCCTCCTGCGGCCACCGGGCCATCACGCCGAAGCCGATCGCGCGATGGGCTTCTGCCTCTTCAACAACGTGGCGATCGCGGCGATGAGTGCGCGCCGAGCCGGAGGGATCTCCCGGGTCGCGGTGGTCGACTGGGACCTGCACCACGGCAACGGCACCCAGCACAGCTTCGAAGAGGACGCGGACCTCCTCTACTTTTCGACGCACCAGTACCCCTTCTATCCGGGAACGGGAGCGATCCGCGAGGTCGGCCGCGGGAACGGACGCGGCCGCACGGTCAACGTCGCGTGGCCCGCGGGGATGGGAGACGCGGAGTACCTCGCGGCTTTCGATCGCGTCCTCCTCCCCATTGCGCGCGAGTTCGCACCGGAGCTCGTTCTCGTCTCGTGCGGTTTCGACGCGGCTGCCGGCGACCCGCTCGGCGGAATGCGGCTCTCGGCGGCGGGATACGCCGCCCTGACGCAGCGCGTATGCTCGCTCGCCGGCGGACGGGTCGTGCTCGCGCTCGAGGGCGGATACGACCTGGAGGCCATCTCCGCCGCGGCGGCGGCGTGCACCTCCGTGCTTCTGGGCGATGCTCCCCCGCCGATCGATCCCGGCCCGCCGAACGCGGTCTGCGAGCGCGTGCTCCGGGAGGTCGTCGAGGCCCAGCGCCCCTTCTGGCCGGAAATCGAGCCGTTCATTCGGCGTTCACGCGTATAGAACGACGCTCTCAAGAGGAGGGCAAGACATGAAGACTCGAGCTTCGGCCACCGGCGCACTCACTCTCTGCGGGCTTCTCCTGACCGGCGCGGCTTTCGCCGCCGTGAAGACCTACCAGGTAACCGGACCCGTCCTCGAAGTCCGGAGCGACATGATCGCGGTCCAGAAGGGGAAAGACCGCTGGGAGATCGCCCGCGACCCGTCGACCACGGTGAAGGGCGGAGACCCCAAGGTGGGGGAGAAAGTTCTGATCGAGTATCGGATGACGGCGACGTCCGTGGAGGTCAAGACGCCGGCCGCCTCCAAGAAGAAGTCGAAGTAACTGTGGTCCGCCGGGCGGCGAGGGCGGCCGCGGTCCTGATTCTCCTCCTGCCGGCGTACGCGGGAATCGCCTACGGCGTGCTGCCGGCGGTCTGGCGCCGTCACGCGAGGCTGCCCGAGGACCTCGCTCTTCCGCGGCTGACCTACACCGCCGAGGGAATTCCGGCGGACCCGATCAACGTGGCGCTACTCGGGACCCGCCGCGACGTCGTCGTCGCGATGCGCGCCGCCGGATGGACGCCGGCCGACCGCATCACGTTCAAGAGCGGGCTCGCCGACGCGCGTAGCGTTCTCTTCAACCGGCCTTACTCGTCGGCTCCGATGAGCACCCACTTCGTCGCGCAGCGGCGGCCCCAGGATCTCGCCTTCGAGCAGATGGTCGGCAGGAGCCCGCGCTGCCGCCATCACGTCCGCCTCTGGCGCCAGGGAGACCCCGACCGGCTCGGACGCGTCCTGTGGCTGGGCGCCGCGAGCTTCGACCGCAACGTCGGCGTCTCCCGGTTCACGGGCGAAGTCATGCACCACATCGACCCGCGGATCGACGCGGAGCGCGACAAGCTCGTCGGCGACCTCACGCGGGCCCGTTGCCTGACCCGGCTCGCGTGGATCCCGGATTTCGCGATCGCGCGCCGCGGCCGGAACGGCGGCGGGGACCGTTACGAAACCGACGCTCGGCTCGCCGCGGCCGAGCTACTTCGGAACGAGCCGGAGCCGCTTCCCGGGAGTCTCGCCGATCCGGAAGTCGACGCCCGCTTTCCAGAGCGGAAGGAAGTCGCGGTAACGGGGGTCGAAGACGTTGCCCGACTGGCCCGTCGTGTGAACGAAGCGGCTCCCGCCCGGATCGGAGAAGTCGACGATCTGCCGGTAGCTCGGTCCGTCGGTCATCCGGAAGGTGCCGTCCAGGCGATAGGCGCCGACGTTCACCATGGAGGCGTCACCCCCCTGCCCGGTCTCGAGGCTGAAGAGCGCGCGCAGCCCCTTCACCGTGTCGAAGATCCCGTGCGGGAAGCGTGCCCGATGAAGCTCCTCCCACCGCCACCCGCGCGGATCCTCCCCCAGGCGGCGGCGCAGAAGCGAAACGGCCTCCCCTAAGGTGCGGGTCCGGAACTCGGCGCAGGTCTCGCGCCGGGGCGTGCGCACGTCGTCGCACCAAGCCCGGTCGAAGGAGAGAGCGTTGATCAGGAATCGCGACCGGACCGTGCCGAGCGGCGCTCCGGCGAGCTCGTCTTCCGGCATTTTCGCGAGCATGGTGTACCAGGCGGCGTAGATCGCGGCGGGGACCGAGCCCGGAGCGAACTCGCGATTCCACGTCGCGAGCCGGGCGAGCGCGTCGCGCGACGCGGCGTCGGCCGGAACGGTCGGCAGGAGGAGCGGCAGGAGCTCCGTTGCCTGGAGGGAGACGCGGTCGAGCTGGATCGATCGAACGTCCGCGTCGCCGAGTCTGTCCTTCGCGAGGATCCGGTCGCGGATCCGCCGCGCGCGATACGGTTCCGGCCAGTCGCCCGCGATGACACGGGGATAGCGCGGCGAAACCGGCCGGTTGTTCGCCGCCACCAGGTAGCCTTTCGGCGGGTCGAGCACGCGGGGCAGCTCCTCGAATGGAACGTAACCGCTCCAATCGTCGTCGCCCCTGCCCGAGACCGGAAGAAGGCCGTCGGCGCGCGGACGGATCGGGATCGCTCCGGAAGCGGTGTAACCGATGTGGCCGTCGGCGTCGGCGTAGAGGAGGTTCTGCGGCGGGGCCTGGAAGTGGCGCGCGGCCTCCAGAAATTCGCTCCAGCCGGAGGCGCGGTTGAACCCCTCGATCGCCTGCGCGGTCGAGTCGCCGTCGTCGAGCGCCGCCCATCGGAGCGCCACGGCGCGCCCCAGGGAGTCGGCCCCGTCGAGGACGTCGGTGACGATCGGTCCGTGGACGGAGCGTCGCACCTCGATCGACACGTCGCCGCTCCCGCGCACGCGAATCGTCTCGCGCCGCGTCTCGAATCGCCGCCAGCCGCCGCGCCACCGGTAGCGCGACGGGTCCGCGGGGTCGACGTCCTCCAAGTACAGGTCCTGGACGTCCGGTTCGAGGCTCGTGAGCGCCCAGGCAATCCGGGAGTTCGTCCCGATGACGACGCCGGCGACTCCGGGAAGCGTCGCGCCCGAGACCGAATACCCGGGCGCGGTCAGGCGCGCGAGGTACCAGACCGACGGCGTCCGCAGGCCGAGGTGGGGATCGTTGGCGAGAATCGGTTTGCCGCCGGTCGTGCGGGAGCCGGCGAGCACCCAGGAGTTGCTCCCCAGCACCGAGTCGGGATCACGTGCGCCCATGCGCGCGAAGAGGTCGTCCATTCGCGCGAGGAAATCCGGGGACAGACCACGGTTTCGTAGCGGGAGGGTTTTCCGGCTTCGCCGAGATGCCGAAAAGTTGGTCTGTCCCCCACTCCACTCGTCGTCGCGGAGGATGGTGGGCGTCTCGGAGGGCGGCGGAAGGAGCTCCTGCGCGCGCTTCTCCCCCACCACCTCGACCAGCCTCGCCCGGCGGATCTCCCCCCGCGCGTTGCCGGCGAGGTCCCAGGCCATCAGCTTCGCCCACGTGAGGCCGTCGACCGGCTCGAAGGAGGTCACCGGACAACGCAGGATTCGGAACTCGATCGGCCGGGCGGACGAGGACGCGAGGTAGGCATTCAATCCGCGCGTATACGCCTCGAGCAGTCGCCGCTCTTCCGAGGGAAGGCTCCGCCACGCGGACTCCGCGGCGCGCCGAAAGCCGATCGTGCGGAGAAAGCGGTCCGTCTCGACGAGCCGGGGTCCGATGATCTCGGCCAGCCGGCCCGACCCGATGCGCCGTTGGTACTCGATCTGCCAGAGCCGGTCGCGCGCGTGGACGTATCCGAGACCGAAGAGAGCGTCCGCCTCGCTCGCCGCGCGGATCGTGGGGACACCGTGCGCGTCCGTTTCGATCGTGATCGGCGCCGCGAGGCCGCGGACCCTCAGGGTGCCGCTGCGGCGCGGGACGGTGGACCAGACGAGGAGAAGAAAGAGGACGGAGAGTATCGCGCCCGCGACCACGAGCACGGTGCCGACGCGTCTCAACCGGGCGCTACTTCGGACGCCGCAGCCCGTCGATGCCCGTCACTCGTTCCGCGAGCATCGGGCTGAAGACCTGCTCCCAGCCGGGTGCCCGTCGAAAGAGTCACGCGGGCGAGAGTCTAATCGGGTGGAGCCTCGCCCAGCACCTGCTCGAGGTCGTACGAGCCGTCCCCGAACTCGAGGGTGAGCGCGCCCTCCTCGAATACGGTCCGCTCGAGAGAAAGGTCGATCCCGGGGGGCATCCAGCGCGCGAGGTTTACGACCAAGATGCGGTCGTCGGCGTAATACGTCAGCAGCCCGCGCGGCGCCTTCTGCACGAGATACGAAAGGAGCTGATCGGGAATCGGGATGAACGACAGGGCCTGCACCTTGTCGAGCACGAACGCCAGGAAGCCGTCCTTCAGGCGGAGCTGCGAGAGGGTGGCCTTGGCCGAGAGGGCAACACCGAATCGATGGACGACGAGCGTCGCGGCGAGCTCTCCGGGGCCGACGTGGATCTTCACGTCCTGGAGGTCCGGGATGCTCTCGACGAGCCGCGACACGAGCCGGTTCAACGTTGCCTCGTCGAACGTCAGGGCCAGAGCGTGCCAGCGCACGCGAAGCCCGTCGGGCGGCGCGGGCCGGAGAGTCTCGGCGATGCTCTTCGAATCCACGCCTAATTGTAGCGGGGTCAGCTATTCACTGACACGGAAAGCGTTCGAGAGTTCGAGTGCCCTTGCCATGTTCGCGAAGCGAAGTGGCAAGTGGAGACCTGACCGTTTCTCAGGATCCGGGTGCAGGCCCGCACGGCCTGTCCCCGCGGTTTTCCTACAGGACGTATGCGAGGGCAAACCCGACCTGCGCCGCCATGAGGAGCAGGTACATGTGCGTCCACGCCGGATGGTTCTCGGTCGAGGCGAGCTCGTCGGGATTCCGGAGAAGGAGCCGCGCCGCGTAGATTCCCCACGCCGCGAGAGCGATTCCGAGAACGGTCAGAAGCGTCCGGTCGCCGGTCAGGAGGGTCTCGGCCGGATTATCGGGATCGGGCAGCCAGGCGAAGAGCGGCACGGCGAGCCAGGGCACCACGAAGAAGGGCGCCATCATCCGGGCCGCGCGGCCGACCCCGAATCGGATCGGAAGCGTCACCACGCCGTGCTCCCGGTCTCCGACCATGTCCGAAAAGTCCTTCGTCGAGGTCGCGCCGAGGAGGAAGAGCGCGAAGACGCTTCCGATCGTCCAAGGCTCCCAGAGTGCGACCGAAGCGATGAACGACCACCCGGCGACCTTCAGGAGGCCCCCTCGCGTGACCGCGATCGTGAAGTTGGCCCAGAACCAGTGACGCTTGGAGCGGCCGAGCGCCGGGAACGAATACACGAACGTCGCGAGCGCGCCGACACAGTAGATGAAGAAAGCCGCGTGCAGGTGGATCGGCGCGGCCATCCGCGCGGCGAAAGAGTGGTACGGATAGGGAACGACGAGCCACGTCGGGAGGATCGCGAGAACGTAGAGCGCAACGGCGACCGCCCATGCGCTCGCGATCGAGACCTCTCCGCGCACGAGGGGGCGGTCAGGTTTGTTGCGCCGGTCGATCTCCAGGTCCGCGATCTGGTTGACGATGTTCGACGCCGCGTTCATCGCCGAGGCGCAGACGGATCCGATCGCCACGGTCAGAACGAGCGACCAGGTGATCCGCCGGGCGGGGTCCGGGTTGTGCGCCGACCCGAACGCGCACACCGCGCCCGAGAGGATCCCGAGGAGCGGCGGCAACAGCGTGAAGGGCCGCGAGAGGCGGATCCAGCGCTTCACGGATTCACGTCGCGAGCCCGAGAGCGATGAGGGCTCCTGCGAAGGTGTTGAACGCGTTCGCGAACTCGTGGTCGAGGCGCCCCCCGGAGCGTCGTCTCACGTCGGCCAGGACGCTTTCGGCGATCGCGCCGAGAAAGCCTCCGGCGATGACCGCGAGCACCGCGTCGCGCGACAGCCATCCGAAGATCCAGCCGAAGAGCGCGATCACAGAGGCGCCGGCCAGCGCGGCCCCGGTCCCGGAGAGCGAGATCGCGCCGGGAGTCCCGCGGGGGAGCGGGTCGAATGTGAGCGGCGACCGGGGGTCGCGCCCGAAGAGGCTTCCCACTTCGGTGGCGAGCGTGTCGGCGAGCGCCGCGGCGAGAGCTCCCGCGAACGCCGCCGCGGGCGTTCCGAGAACGAGAAGCGCGACCGGGACGATGCAGTTCGCGACGACGTGGGCCACCCCGCGGCGTCCGCGATCCGCCTGCGCGACGCCGGCGTCGCGTTTGACGCCGTAACCCCACTTCGTCGCGATCGTGCCGCCGAGAAAGAAGGTCCACAGGAGAGCGTAGGCGGGGAAGCCTCCGTATGCGGCGACGAGGAATCCGACCACCGTGCCCGCGAGAGCGCCGGAGCGGGAGACGAGCCCGGCCCGCCAGGTGACGAGCCCCGCGACGACGTTGACCGCGAGCGCGGTGACGAGATGCGTCGACCCGCCGGCGTGAAACGGCAGGAGCGGAGCTTCCGGCCAGCGGCCGAGCTGAATCATCACGAGGGCCGCGGGCAGAGCCGCGACGAGATTGTCGTCCACGCCCGCGCGGACGGACTCGAGAAACGCGTAGACCGCCGCGCCCGCAACGAGGAGCACGGCCGCGAGCGGCTCGAGCGGCCGCGCGGAAACGAAGCGGAAGACGAGGATCGAAGCGGTCGCGCCCGCCGCCCAGTTCGCGGCGAGGCCGATCCAGTGCTTGCCGCGGTTCCACGGCAGCGTCGGGCCGCCGACGAGCTCTCCCCCGATCGCGGCGGCCGGATCGCCGAAGGCCATCATCGCCCAGACGGCGGCGGCGACCGGCAGGTAGTGGTCGCGGAGGACGAGGATGAGGACGAGGACCATCGCGGCGTACGAAACGATGCCTGCGTCTCGCCGCCGCGATGCGTCGCGATAGATCGAGCGTCCGACGCGCGGTATCACGAAGACGTTGAACAGCAGCGCGGCGAGCGCGAGAGCGGCCGCCGCCTTCCAGTCGAGCCACCGGAGAGAGAGAGCGAGAAGGCCGGTACCGGCGTGGATGGCCTTGCGTTTCCACTCGCTTTTTGTCATTCCGAGGAGCGAAGCGACGAGGCACCGAGCGCCTTCTGCGGGCGTGAGCCTGCGAACGGCCGCGGAGCGCGACACACCGAGCCTCGGCGCAGCCGAGGCGACAAGCCGCGGACGGCGCTCACGCCTCCGGCCTCGCGCGGTGCGCAACGTACTCGACGAGCGGCTCGCGAAAGTCCCGGATGGCGCGACCGGTCAGCCCCTCGTATTTCGACGTATCGAGCACGGAGTAGGCCGGCCGCGCGGCGGGACGGGACAGGGCCGCGGAAGACGTCGGACGGACGGTCACGTCCTCCCGGCTCGCGAACCGGAGGATTTCGAGAGCGAAGTCGTACCAGCTCACCTCTCCCTGGTTGGCGAAGTGGTAGATGCCGGTCGCACCGAGCGCGAGCAGCGCGACGATCGCGTCGGAAAGGTCCGTCGTCGCCGTGGGCTTGCCGCGCTGGTCGTCGACGACGGAGAGCTCCCGCCTGCCCTCCTCCGCCTGCTTGAGGATCGCCTCGATGAAGTTCCAGCCGCCGCGACCGAAGAGCCAGGATGCCCGCACGACGAGGGCCGACGGCACGTCCAGCGCCATTTCCTCGCCGGCGCGCTTGGAGCGGCCGTACATCGAGAGTGGCGCGGTCTCGTCGAGTTCCGTATAAGGCTCCCGTTTCCCGCCGTCGAAAACGAAGTCCGTCGAGACCTGGACGAGCCGGATGCCGCGCCGGCGGGACTCGCGCGCCAGGATGCCGACCCCGTTCACGTTGACGGACCAGGCGGCCGGGTCGGTCTCGCAGGCGTCGACCTTCGTGAAGGCCGCGCAGTTGACGACGATCTGGGGGTCGACGTCGCGAAAGGCGCGCGCGACGTCTCCCTCGTCGGTCACGTCGAGATCGGCTCGCGGGCGCGGATAGACGTCGTAGCCCGCCCCCGCGAGGGCGGGTGTGAGGTCCGAGCCGAGCATTCCGGACGCGCCGGTGACGAGGACGCGCGGCCTCTCTCCCGGGATCGGCCTCGGGGACGCGAGAAGGCCCGCCTGCGTCTCGACGGGAGCGACGGCGGCGTCCGGAAGGAGATCGTGAGCCGTGAGCCGTGAGCCGTGAGCCGGAGGGCGGTCGCGCATGGCCGAGGCGGAGGCGCTCCTAGCCGGGCGGTTTTGCCGTCGCGGAGGAGGTCGCGAGCCGCTCGCCGTACTGGCTTCGGTAGTACTCGCGATAGGCCGAATCCCTCTCCTTGATCGGCCGCCACCAGTCCTCCCGATCCCGGTACCACCGCACGGTCTCTGCGAGTCCCTCCTCGAACCGCGTCGCGCTCTCGAACCCGAGCCGCGCGAGCTTGCCGGCGTCGAGCGAATAACGCCGGTCGTGGCCCGGCCGGTCGTCCACGAACCGGATGAGACTCTCCGGCTTGTCCAGGAGCGCGAGCACCCTCTTGGTGATGGCGATGTTCTCCGCCTCGTTGCCTCCGGCGATGTTGTAGGTCTCGCCCGGCTCGCCCGCGTCGAGCAGGAAGTCGATCGCGGCCGCGTGGTCCTTCACGTAGAGCCAGTCGCGCACGTTGCGCCCGTCCCCGTAGAGCGGCAGGGGCTCTCCGTCGATTGCGTTCGTGACGAAGAGCGGAATGAGCTTCTCCGGATACTGGTACGGCCCGTAGTTGTTCGACGCGCGCGTGATCACTACCGGAAGCCGGTAGGAAGCCCAGTACGAGTACGCGAGACGGTCGCCGCCCGCCTTGGACGCGGCATACGGATTGCGCGGATTCAACGCCGACTCCTCGTCGAAGGAGCCGCTCGAGATCGAGCCGTACACCTCGTCCGTCGAGATCTGGATGAACTTCGAGAGGTCGCCACGCCGGCGCGCCTCCTCGAGGAGGACGAAAACGCCCCGGACGTCCGTCTCGATGAACGATGCGTCGCCGAGGAGCGACCGATCGACGTGCGTCTCGGCGGCGAAGTTCACGACCGCCTCGCACCCCTCCATCGCGGCTCGGACCGCGTCCGGGTCCGCGATGTCCCCCTTGAGGAAGCGGTAGCCGGACCGACCCCCGACGTCGGCCAGGTTCGCCGGGTTCGCCGCGTAAGTCAGCTTGTCCAGGTTGACGACGGAGACGGCCGGGCCCCGGGATTCGAAGAGGTGCCGGATGAAGTTCGACCCGATGAAGCCGCAGCCCCCGGTGACGAGAACCTTCACACGATTCCGATCTCGGAATTGTCGCTGACGAGAAAGCGGTGAACCCGGGGCCGGTCGGCTCCCGGATGGATGCGCACGTTCGTTCCGATCAGCGAGTCCGCGATGCGGCCGGGAATGCGCTCGAGCGAAGAGCCCTCCAGCACGATCGAGTTCTCGATCTCGCACCGCTCGACGCGGCAACCCGGACCGATGGACGTGTACGGCCCGACGAAGGCGCTGCGGATCTCCGCGCCCGCCCCGATGATCGCGGGTCCCCGGATCGTGCTGGCGAAGATTCGCGCGCCCGGCTCGATCGCGACCTTTCCTTCGACGCGGGACTCGCTGTCCAGGCCGTCCACCCCTCGCCGCGTGAACGTGTCGAGGATGATGCGGTTCGCCTCGAGCATGTCCTCGACCTTTCCGGTGTCCTTCCACCAGCCCGAGACGATGTGGGGGTGGACGCTCCGGCCGTGGTCGATCAGCCACTGGATCGCGTCGGTGATCTCGAGCTCCTTCCGGACGCTCGGCCGGATCGACTTGACGGCGTCCCAGATCGAATCATCGAACATGTAGACGCCCACGAGCGCGAGGTTCGAGCGCGGCTCCCGGGGCTTCTCGGTCAGTCGGACGACCGTGCCGTCGGAAAGCTCCGCGACCCCGAACTGCTGCGGGTTCTCGACCTTCGCGAGCAGGATCTGCGAGTTGCAGCCGATCGTGCGGTACTCCTCCACGAGCGATGTGATCCCGTCGGCGATCAGGTTGTCGCCGAGGTACATGACGAACGAATCCCCTCTCAGGAACGGCTCGGAGATCAGGACCGCGTGCGCGAGACCGAGCGGGGCCTCCTGCTCGATGTAGGTGATCTCGGCGCCGAAGCGGGAGCCGTCGCCCAAGGCGTTGCGGATCTCGTCCCGGGTCTCCCCCACGACCACACCGATCTCCCGGATTCCCGCCGCGACGATCGCCTCGACCCCGTAGAAGAGGACGGGCTTGTTGGCGACGGGCACGAGCTGCTTGGCCCGAGTGTACGTGAGCGGACGCAGGCGGGTGCCCTTGCCGCCCGAGAGGATCAAGCCTTTCATGCGAAGAAGATGATAGCGGACCTGCACCCCCTGTCATCCCGACCGCAGCGAGGGATCTCTGACTCGAATCGAGGGAGAGATGAGCGCCGTCTCGACGACGGCGCTTGTCGCGGTAGGCGGCCGTTCGCAAGCTCACGTCCGCCAAGGCGCTCGGTACCCTCAGCCCTTCGGGCCTCGGAATGACCAGGAGGAATCACTGTCCTCCGAAGATCCGATCCAGCGACCCGTTGACGTCGAGCAGCTGCCCCACGTCCTTCAGGTTCACGACGAGGCGGTAGTCGCGTCGGGTCGTGGGCGGCAGCCGCAGCTGTCGGACCTCGAGGAACAGCGAATAACACGACCCGTTGAACGTCAGGAGCGATCGGTCTTCGAGCAGCCGGTTCTGTTGAGCGTCGTAGTTCAACTGCGTGTCGACGCGCAGGGACTTGTATAGGTCGACGCCGGCAGAAACCCGGATCTGGTCCGTCCGCGTCGTCATCGTCGATCCGGCCAGCGGCGCGGGGCTGCTGCCGAACCACGTGGCGTTGACGTAGTTCGTTTTCCAGTTGACCGACGTCGCGAACGAGACCGCGGTGATCCGGTCGACATGAGTGTCGTAGGCCACGCGGCCGTCGAGCGAGAACAGGCTGCCGGGCGCGACCCGCAGCGCCCCCTCGATCGGCCCGGTCTTCGCCGCGAAGGACTCGAACGACGACGACGTCTCGGACGCCAGCTGCGGCAGCCGAAAGGCGCGGGTCTGCGCGATCTCGAGTGACGCGATCTCGGTCGCGCCGCCCGCCTTCGTCTCCGCCGGCCGCGCGAGCAACCGGTTGACGATCGCGTACCGGACCTGGTTGCGCCCGAGCGCCGTGTCGATTTCGTCGAAGACGGGAATCCGCAGCGGGTCCTTGACATCGGAGACGTACTCGTAGTCGACGCGGGGCTCGATGACGTGCTTGAAGCGACCGAACCGGCCGATCTCACCCTCGAAGATCCGCGAGAAGGAGGGCCCGACGAGCGAGACGCCCGCCTCGCCGTAGGTGCGCGAAAGTGCGTCGCCGGTGAAGGCCGTCCGGGCGTCGTCGGTCGAGTCCGCGTACTCCGTCCACCTCCCGCCGCCGCTCGCCGTCACCGAGAGCCAGGGAACGGTCTTCCAGGGGAGCGAGAGAATCGGATGAACGTCGGCGCGCCCGTACTCGCCGTGCGGAAGACCCGGTCCCCGGTCGACGTACAGGTAGGAGAGCGAAGACTCGAACGCGAGGAAGAACGGGGAGCTTCCGAGGCGGGACGTGCGGCGCGAGTACTCGAGCGACGGGAGCCTCTCCTGGACGACTTTCGTCCCGAAGAACGTCTCGCTCCGCTCGACCCGCAGGTTCACGGAGTCGTCGCCGAAGTTCTTCGTGAGGAAGCCGCGCGACAGGGTCTGGCGCGAGGACGAGAGCGCGAAATTTCGCTCGAAGTCGCGGAGGAACTGCTCGTCGGAGTACTCCCGCACCGAGAGGACTCCGCGAAAGCCGAACGGCAAATCATCGGAGACGTGGTCGAGGCGCACCTTCCACCGCGTCGCCTCCCGCTGGGTGAAGAGCCCGACTTTCCCGTCCGTCGTCGTACACGGCTCCGTGCCGACGGGTCCCTCTTCGAGCGGGACGCACACGGTCGCGTCGGGATCCCGTATCGCGTAGGCCTGAACGATCCCGGCGGACTCGGGCGTCGGCGTCCAGCGGAACTCCTCTCCGACGCCGATCGCGCCCCGCGAGTACATGTCGAGCTGCGTCGTCGAGTCCGTCGCGCGACCCGTGACCCAGTAGTAGGAGAGGCCGAGGTAGCCGCCGCGCCGGCTGTTGTAGCCGGCGCCCGGGACGAGAAGCCCGGAGGCGCGGTCCTGTTTCGTCGGCCAGACGAGGTACGGCGTGAAGAGCACCGGCACGGGTCCGGCGCGGAACGAGACGTTCTTCATCCGCGCGTAGTCGTCGAGCGTGACGTCCGCCGAGGAGAGATAGAACGACCACTCCGGCTTCGGCAGGTCGCATGACGTGAAGATGCCCTTGCGGATGCGGTACGTCGCCTCGCCGATCTTCTCGATCGATTCGGCCACGACGTGATAGGTCGGCGCCAGATCCGCGGTCGCGTTTTCGAGGCGGCCGGTCTTGTCCTCGACCCGGAAGATCCCGCTCGACCCGGAGAGGCGCGTGGGCCCCTGGTCGATGACAACGTTGCCCTCGAGCGTGGCGGTCTTCGTCGGGAAGTCGTAGCGCGCCCGGTCCGCCCGGATCTTGACGTCCTGGTACTCGATCGTGACCTCTCCGCTCCCCTCCCAGAAGACGTCCTTCTCGTAGTGGACGGGGTTCTTCGTCGTCAGGCGGACCTCGCCCCCCTTTTCCGGCACGCGGAACTTGATCTGAAAGCTCGGCTTTGTCTTGAAGCGCGACTCGAAGGGGTCGCTCGAGCCGAACTGGGCGAAGGCGACCGCCCGCAGGAGGAGAAGGACGAGAAACGCAGGGACGGCGCGGGACGTCACGTCCTCACGATGCGGGCGCCGGGGCGGCCACCACCAGAAACTCGGCGGCGTCGAGGTCCGGAGAAGCGTCCGGCCAGCTCGAGAGGATCGCGAGCTTCGCGGCGCCGCCGGGCGATACCGGCAGCCGGACGGTGTCGATCGAGACGATCCCGTAGCCGCACGCCTCGAACAGGTCCCGGATCGTCGCGCGCGTGAAGTGCCGCAGGTGGGTTCCGGAAAGGAGTGAGTACGGGATGTAGTCGAACCGGCCGGCGAGCAGGTCCGCCACGATCGACCAGTGCCCGACGTTCGGCACCGAGGCGATGACGACCCCCCGCTCGGTGAGCCAGGGCCGGACGCGCACGAGCGCATCGGACGGATCGACGAGGTGCTCGAGCACGTCTCCGAAGAGCACGGCGTCGAACTCGGGACCGAACTCGCGTGGCGGGACGTCCTCGAGGTGCGCGGTGAGAACCCGATCGTAGACGCGCGCGGCGTCCGTCGCGTCCTCGGCGTCCGGCTCGATCCCGACGATCCGCGACGCGCCGCGGGCGCGAAGCGCCGCCGAGGTCGCGCCGCGGGAGCACCCGACGTCGAGCACCGCGCGGGCGCCCGCCGGAACTCTCTCGGCGAGATCCGCCCGCGCCTGCGCGTCCATCTCCGCGTAGCGATGGAGGTAGGCCCGAGGGTCGGCGAGAGCCCGCGCACCGGCCAGCTGGAGCGCGGGCGGCGCCTCTTCGAGGGGGAGCGCCGCGGGGAGCTTCTCGAGCGACGATCGGCGCGCGGCGAAGACCGGTGAGCGCGGCGATCGGACGGGGAACGGCGGCGCCGCGGAATCCGCGGCGAGCCGCGCCACCTCCAGGAGCCCCGACGGAGTGGAATAGGCGAACGAAGGAGGCTGCCGGACCTCGTCGGTCCACGCTTCGTTCGAGACGGGCAGGACGACGTCGGCGGCCGGGAACGTATCGAGCGTCGCGACGAGTTGCTCCGCCGCTCCGGGCGCCAGGTACGCCTCGGGGTCCGCCCAGACGAGGACGATCGGAGCGTCACCCGCGAGATCGTCGACCGTCGGCTTCCGTTCGCGCACCTCCGTGATCCGCCGCGCCGGCATCTGCCGCGCGAACCGCCGCGCCAGGCGCCAGGCCCAAGGCGCTTCGGCGCCGAATCGGGGAAGACCACCCAGGATCAGGTCGAAGTCCGTCACGGGAGTGGTGAACAGTGAACGGTGAACGGCGAACGGAACAGATCGGCGGACACTCCGTTCACCGTTGACTGTTTACGGTTCACTTTCGATCAGCATCGCCGTCGCCTCGCCGCCGCCGATGCAGATCGCCGCGATGCCGCGCCTCTTCCCCTCGTGGCGAAGCGCGTGAACGAGGGTGGTCAGGATCCGCGCACCCGAGGCGCCGATCGGATGCCCGAGCGCCACCGCCCCGCCGCGCACGTTGACCTTCGCGGGATCGAGGTCGAGGTCGCGGATCGCGGCGAGCGCGACGGCCGCGAAGGCCTCGTTGATCTCGAACAGGTCGATGTCCGCGACCGAGAGACCCGTCTTGTCGAGGAGCTTCCGGACGGCACCCCCCGGAGCGGTCGTGAACCACTCCGGCGCCTGGGCGACGCTCGTGTAGGCGACGATGCGCGCGATCGGCTTCGCTCCATGCCGCAACGCCCATTCGGCGGAGGAGACGGCGAGCGCGGCCGCCCCGTCGTTGATTTTGGAGGAGTTCGCCGCGGTCACCGTGCCGTCCTTCTGGAAGGAGGGCTTCAATGTCGCGATCTTCTCGAGCGGCGCCGCGAACGGCTCCTCGTCGGTGTCGACGACCGCGGGCGCCCCCTTCTTCTGCGGCACCTCGACCGGCACGATCTCCTCCGCGGCGGCGCCCGACTTCGCCGCCTCCTGCGCGCGGCGGTATGACTCGAGCGAGTACGCGTCCTGCTCTTCGCGGGTGAAGGAGTACTTCGCGACGCACATCTCCGCGCATCCGCCCATGTGTACGTCGTTGTACGGATCCCAGAGGCCGTCCTTGATCATCGAATCCACCAGCGTCCCGTTGCCCATGCGGTAACCGGTCCGCGCCCGATCGAGCAGGTACGGCGCGTTCGACATCGACTCCATGCCGCCCGCGACGGCGGCCTCGTATTCCTCGGCGCGGATGGCGTTGCCGGCGTCCATCACGGCGCGCATTCCGGAGCCGCAGACCTTCGACACCGTGACACACGGGACGGAATTCGGGACTCCGGCTCCGATCGAAGCCTGCCGCGCCGGAGCCTGCCCGACCCCCGCCGAGAGCACGTTGCCCATCAGGACCTGCTCGACGTCCTCCGGTCGGACGGCCGCACGCGAGAGGGCGGCCCGTATGGCGATGGATCCGAGCGCCGGCGCCGGCAGCGGCGACAGCTTGCCGAGGAACGACCCGACGGGAGTTCGGGCCGCGGAAAGGATGACGACCTCTTTCACGCAGGGATTGTAACGTTCGATCCGTCGGTTAACCTTCCCTCATGACCCGGATCCTCGCGGTCGACTTCGGCGAGAAGCGCATCGGGCTCGCGACCGGCGATACGGCGGGCGGGCTCGCGACGCCGCGGCGCACGATCTTCCGGTCGAGCGACGACGAGGCGGTGCGCGAGATCGGCCGGTTCTGTCGCGAGGACCAGATCGAAGCGCTGCTCGTGGGAATTCCCCGTTCGCCCGAGGGCGTCGAGAGCGCGATCGCGCCGCGAATCCGGTCGTTCGCCGAGAAGCTCGCGCACGCTGCATCGCTGCCCGTCGAGCTCCACGAAGAGACGCTGACGTCGGACGAGGCCTCGCGACGTCTTCGCGGCCGGCGCTCGCGGACGGGACTCGACGCCGCGGCCGCGGCGGTG
>Ga0114129_10006577_pt1 | contig 16497 bp, 22 predicted proteins | sample RhiMetdeltSRZDD1_FD_80071 | JGI IMG/M metagenome (GOLD analysis project Ga0114129, IMG submission 80071) | Populus rhizosphere microbial communities from Tennessee, USA - Rhizosphere MetaG P. deltoides SRZDD1 (version 2) (version 2) | ecosystem: Host-associated > Plants > Roots > Rhizosphere >... | reverse complement strand
TGGGGAAGAGGACGTGACGATGCCGGTCGAGCGCTTCGCGATCATCGACTCGACGCTCCGCGAGGGGGAGCAGTTCTCCAACGCGCACTACACGACCGCCGAGAAGGTGCAGATCGCCAAGCTGCTCGACGAGTTCGGCGTGGAGTACATCGAGCTCACCTCTCCGGTCGCATCGCCCCAGTCATGCGAGGACCTGAAGATCGTCGCGGGCCTCGGGCTGAACGCCAAAGTGCTCACGCACGTGCGCTGTCACATGGACGATGCGCGCGTCGCGGTGCAGACCGGCGTGACGGGCATCGACATCCTGTTCGGGACCTCGTCGTTCCTGCGCGAGTTCTCGCATGGGAAGAGCGTCGACGACATCATCCGCGAGGCCGGCACGGTCATCGAGTTCATCAAGGACCATGGCAAGGAGGTCCGCTTCTCGAGCGAGGACAGCTTCCGCTCGACCGAGGGTGATCTCCTCAAGGTGTACACCGCGGTCGACCGGATGGGCGTCGACCGCGTCGGGGTGGCCGACACGGTCGGCATCGCCACGCCGCGCCAGTGCTACGCGCTGGCAACGGAGCTGCGGCACCACGTCCACTGCGACATCGAGTTCCACGGCCACAACGACGCCGGATGCGCGATCGCGAACTCGTACAGCATCCTCGAGGGTGGCGCGACGCACATCGACACGAGCGTCCTCGGCATCGGCGAGCGCAACGGCATCACGCCGCTCGGCGGTTTCGTCGCGCGAATGTACGCCGACGATCCGGCCGCGATCAAACGCAAATACGACCTCCGGAAGCTGAACGACCTCGACGAGCTCGTCGCGTCGTTCGTGAGCATCGAGATCCCGTACAACAACTTCGTGACGGGGAAGTACGCGTTCCATCACAAAGCCGGGATGCACACGAAGGCGATCTACGTCAATCCGAACAGCTACGAGATCCTGGATCCTGCCGACTTCGGTCTGGTGCGCACGATGAACATCGCGCACCGGCTCACCGGGCACAACGCCGTCGGGCGCAGGGCCGAGGAGCTCGGGCTACAGTTCGGCAAGGACGAGCTCCGCGCGATCACGACGCACATCAAGGCGCTGGCCGACTCCGGGCCGCTCTCGATGGATCAGTTGGACTCGCTGCTGCGCGAATGGGTGGTGGCATGACGCGGACCCTGGCGGAGGTGATCCTGTCGCGCGTCTCGGGACGCGACGTCCGGGCCGGCGACCTCGTCATCGTTCCCGTGTCACGCGTCATGGTGCACGACTCGGTGATCGACGCGGTCATGGCCGGCCTGCGCGACCTCGGCCGGGAGCGTGTGTGGGACACCGCGAAGGTCTGCGTCTTCGTCGACCACGCCGCACCCGCGCCGACGCCGGTCGTGGCCGACTCCCACCGCGTGCTGCGCGAGTGGGTGCGCGAACAGCGCATCCCGACCTTCTACGACGCCGGCGAGGGCGTGTGCCACCAGATCATGGTCGAGGAGGGCTACTGCGAACCGGGGTCGGTGATCGTCGGAAGCGACTCCCACTCGAACTCGTACGGCGCGGTGGGCGCGTTCGGCGCTGGGATGGGCGCGACGGACATCGCGGTGGCGCTCGCCCTGGGTTGTACGTGGCTGCGCGTGCCGGAGTCCATCAAGGTCAGCTTCACGGGTCGCTTGCGCAAAGGCATCACGATGAAGGACGCGATCATGCGCGTGGTCCGCGAGATCGGCACCGACGGCGCGCGGTACGCCTCCGTCGAGTTCCATGGGGTCGGCGACCTGCCGCAGGGTGACCGCATCACCCTCGCGGGCATGACGACCGAGATGGGGGCCAAGGCCGGGATCGTCGTGGGCACACCAGAGGCGCCGGCGTGGCTACGGCCCGATCCCGACGCGCGCTACCTGCGGGAGGTCACGATCGATCTCACCACGCTCGAGCCGCAGATCGCAGTCCCGCCCCGCGTCGACCAGGTCGTCGACGTGTCGGCGGCGATCGGCCAGCCCGTCGACATCGTCTTCCTCGGCTCGTGCACCAACGGCCGGCTCGTCGACATGCAGCAGGCCGCACGCGTGCTGCGCGGCCGCCGCGTCGCGCCGCACGTGCGGCTCGAGGTCGTCCCCTCATCACGCCGTCAATTCGAGCTCGCGATGCAGGACGGCACGATGCAAGCGCTGTCCGCGGCCGGCGCCGTCATTGGCTCCTCCGGATGCGGCCCGTGTCTGGGTCGGACCGGCGGGGTCCTCGCCGCGCGGGAGATCTGTCTCTCCACCGCGAACCGCAACTACAAGGGCCGCATGGGATCGCCGGACGCATCGATCTACATCGGCTCGCCCTACGTCGCGGCGGTCGCGGCGCTCACGGGCGTGATCGACGACCCGCGTCCCTACCTCGAAGCCTCGGACGAAGAGTTCGACGCACTCGTCGCCCGGCGGCGCGGAGAACGGCCGGAACGCGGCGCGGCGTCGTCACGATCCGGCGATCGTTCGCGCGAGCTCGTCATGGCCAGCGCGCGCAGCGGGCCGGCGCCGGAGATCGACGATTAGATGGCGAGAGCGTGGGTCTTCGGCGACGACCTCGACACCGACCAGATGGTGCCCGGCCGCTACGCGCCGTTCATGGTCGGCCAGGACAAGTTCCACACCTACGCCTTCTGCGACGCCCGTCCCGGCTTCGCCAAGGAGGTGCAGCCGGGCGACATCCTGGTCGGCGGCGAGAACTTCGGGTGCGGTTCGTCGCGCGAGTACGCGGTGGCCGCGCTGAAGACGCTGGGAATCGGCGCCGTCGTGGCGAAGAGCTTCGCGCGCATCTTCTTCCGCAACTGCATCAACCTCGGCATCCCGGCGATCGAGTCCGCGGACGCGGTGGAGATCGTCCGCGACGGAGATGAGGTCACGCTCGACGTCGCGGCCGGTGCGCTGCGCGCGCCTGGCGGGGTCGCCACGGTGCGGCCGCTCGCGTCCTTCGCGCAGGAGATCCTCTCCGCCGGCGGCGTCGTCGATTACCTACGCGCGCACGGAGACTTCCCACGAGTCTGATGGACGAGCCGATCGAGCTCGTCGAGCTACAGCCGCGGCGCGCCCTGACGATCCGCCGGACCGTGCCGGCCAGCGGGCTCGGTGCGTTCTTCATGGAGACCTTCCCCAAGCTACGCAAGGCGATCGTGAGTCAGGGCGCGACTCCCGCTGGTCCGACGTTCGCTCGCTACTACACCGGTGACCCCGCCGGCTTCGACACCGAAGCGGGCATCCCGTTCACCGGGACGGTGACTCCCGCGGACGGCACGCGCGTGACCACGCTGCCCGGTGGTCGCGTCGCGAAGACCGTCCACATCGGGCCGTATGACACCCTCAATCAGGAGTACCGGCGCATCGAGGCGTGGCTCGACGACCACGGCCTGCGCGGCGGCGAGGGCCCGTGGGAGTCCTACGTGGACGACATGGCGACCACGCCGCGCGACAAGCTGCGCACCGAGGTGTACTGGCCGCTGAAGCGCTAGCGCGGTGGCGTCGGGTTGATGTGATCGCTGTCCCACCTGACGCCGTCGCTCGCCCGCGCGGGCAGCGCTTCGATCTCGGGATGCGCGAGAACGGCAGCGATGCATTCGGTCGATCCGCCGACATAGGTCCAGTCGAAGTCGACTTCGGTCGCAACGCACCAGGCCCGGTCATCGGGCCACCAGATGCTCGCCGACTGGTAGTGCGACGCAACGCCGTAGACGGTTTCGAGCGCGGACGTCAGTTGGCCACGTGCGATGTAGTAACCGCGGCCAGGCAGCTTGAATGTCGCGCGCTTCGGCCGCTCGATGAGGGTCCCCGGTGGCGGGGCCGAAGCGTCCTTCGATCCGGCGATCGTCGCGAACACCGGATCACCCCAGCCCTCCCACGCCGCGAACCAGCAGGGCTCAGCTGTGTATCGCTCCAATACCGCGACGAGGGCTCGAGCGACGTCCAGAGGCAGCGAGCCGTTCACTGGCCACCGATCGAAGAGCGCCGGCTGCGGCTGCCGACGCAGCGGCGAGGCGCCGACGAGCGCGCCGAATTGCATCTCGGAGTGATAGACGCGAAGGTTGGCGTCGGCGATCTGACGCCACGTCACGGGCCGCTCGAAACGGCCGACGCGGCGCGTCGCCGGGTGGAAGACCCGCGCGTACGCATCGTAGCCGGGTGGGATGATCGCGCCGGCATCCTGAGCGAATGGATGTAGCCGCTCCGCGATCCAGCTCGCGGGCGTGACGTCGTCGACGTACTCGATGGGCACCACGTCACCGTAGCGAAATCGCCGGTGAGGGACTAAAGGTCGATCGCGACGGGCAGCGCCCTGCGCGCCCACGAGCTGAGACGCTTCCCCGGTGCCCAGCCCATGTATTTCGCGTCGAGGAGACGACGTGCCAGCGCGTCCTCTTCGGACGCTCGGACCTCGCGCGCGCGTGCGGTGACCGTCCGAGCTCCGATCCGCACCTGGACCGTCGGCGTCTTTCGCAGATTGCGGATCCAGTCCGCCGACGCGCCGCCGCCCGACAGCACGTAGAGGATCCCGTTCTCGCGGGCGAACCAGATCTCGATCGTGTGACGCTTCCCACTTCGTCGACCGATGGTCGTGAGGTAGCAGAAGTTTTCGTTCGCCAGGCGCTCGAAGGGTGCCACGTCCCGACGCTAGCGCGATGACGACAGCTCTTCCGTTAACTCCGATCCATTCGGTCGCTCAGATCTGGACCACGACGCTGCCGACGAGCTTGTCGTGGAGAGTCTGGTGCTTGCGGTCCCAGAGCGGCCACAGCGCGTCGAGGAGGCCGGGGATGATCAGCACCCAGAAGAACGGCGGGAAGAGGGCGCGGATGAATGCGCGGACGTACCCGAGCGGCCGATCCTCGTCACCGTCGAGCCGGACCGCGGTCCGCGTCGTCATCTTGCCGATCGTCTGGCCGCCCTCCGCGTAGCAGACCGTGTAGTAGACGGTCGCGCCCGCGACGTAGATGACGTACGCGAGCCAGTTCAGGATGTTCGCGAACGGCCCGCCGCGTGCGGCGAAGACCGAGAGGCCGAAGACCAGTGCGCCGACGGCGAAGCCGATGAGGAGAGAGTCGACGATGGCCGCGCGCACGCGCTGCCCGTATTCCGCGTACCCGAGGGGCTCCACCAGTTCGGCTGTGGCCATGGACGCGCAAGGTTATGCGCGGGCGACCTCATTCATCGTCGCAGATGCGTGTCGAGAAAGTCCAACGTCCGTTGCCAAGCCAGTGCGCTGGCCGCCTTGTCGAACTCGGGTCGGGACGGCTCATCGAACCAGTGCTTCGTGCGGGAGTAGACATGAAACTGCGCGACTCCGCCGCTCTCGACGAGCTTCTGCTCCGTGCTTCGCACGTCGGCCAGCGCTTCGAATTCGTCGTCCTCGGCGAAGTGACCGAGGATCGGTGGCAGGCGCTTGCCCGGCTCGACCTCGCCCAGCCCGTAGTAGCTCACGAGACCCCGGATCCGGTCCGGTTGCGCCCGCGCGAGCTGCCAGCTGAACCACACGCCCATGCTCCAGGCGAGCACCGCGACGCGGTCGGCTTGTCCGCTGAGCTTCATGTGCGCTTCCTCTATCTCACTCATTGCGCGCTTCCAGTCCTTGCTGACCCCCTGCTGCAGCGGCTTCGCCGCCTCGATGGTCGTCGCGACACTGCCGTGATACAGGTCCGGAGTCGCGACCTGATAGCCCTGGCCGCGCAGTCGCTCGGCGTACGCGCGTACGTCGTCGTTGAGTCCCCACCAGGGATGCAGGACAAGCACTCCGGCGCTCATGTGGCGAAGCTGTCCCGGCACCACTCGGCGACCCGGTGCGCCATCATCGCGCGAGGAGCCGCGGGCGAGAAATCATGATCCCCGCCTTCGATGATCACAGTGCGGTGTGTCACGCGCGCTTGGGATAACACATCCGCGTAGCGCTCGGCGTTCGCCAGCGGGACCTGGGTGTCGCGGCTGCCCCAGATGAGGAGCACGCGTGCCCGGGTGCGCGTCACCTCCGCGAGCGGCTTGAAGTGATCGTCGTCGCCGAAGCGCGCCGGCGCCGCCGCGAGCACGGCGGCGCGGATGCGCGAATCACGGCCCGCGACGAGGGCCGCGACGGCGCCGCCGAACGAGAACCCGATGACCCCCATCGCCTCGGGCACGTCGGGGTGGGCCTTCAAGAGACGGATCGCGCCACTTGCGTCGGCCAGAGCGCTCGCGAGCGTCATGCGCGGCGGCTCGTGGTCGCGATAGGCGAACCGCAGTGCGGCCACCCCCGCGTCCGAGAGCGCCTCGCAGGTCGCGACGATGTGCGGCTGGTCCGGATGCCCGCCAAATCCATGCAGCACCGCGACACCGCCGACGGCCCGCGCCTGCGGCAGATGAAGCGTCCCTTCGATCTCACCGCCCGGCACGACGAACGAGACGCGCTGCAGCGTCATTCGGCGGCCGCCGGCTTTACGGGCACCTCCGGCATCGCCAGCAGCTCGAACACTTTCTGCCGTTCTTCGATCGGCGTGCGCGAGCTGATGAGCTCGAGCACCTTCTTGCGACCTTTCATCTTTCCGATGAGGATCGCTCCGACGAGCTTGTCGCCGAGAAAGAAGAGACGCTTGTAGTTGCGAGCGTCGTAGTCGACCTCGAAGAGCGACTCGGCGTCGGGTTCCTCCTCGGTCGTCACGCCCATGACCGAGATGTTCGAGTTGAACATGCCCGACGCGTAGGTCGGGACCTCGACGTAGGGCTGTTTCGCGCCGAGCATGTTCTTCGCGACGTGTCGCCCGTGATTCAGCGAGTTGTCCCAGGTCCCCATGCGATGGTGACGCTGCGACACGACGTCATAGAACTCGGCGACGTCGCCCGCGGCCCACACGTCGGGCACGTTCGTCTCGAGGAACTCGTTGGTAAGGACCCCGATCTTCGTCTCGAGCGCGGTGCCCTTGAAGAGGTCGATGTTCATCGTGAGGCCCAGGCCGACGCCGACGAGGTCCGCTGTCGCCGTGAACCCCCTCGAGCCGTGCACTTTGAGCCGGCCGTCGCTTCGTTCGAGCTTCTCGATCGACTCCTCGTAGTGCAGGTGCACGCCGGCGTCCTCGGCGAGGAGCGAGACCACCTTTCCGCCCGGCTCGTCGAGTGAACGCCGCAGGAACCATGGCCCGCGCTGAAGCCAGTGGGTCTCGAGCTTGCGGAAGGCGAATGCTTCAGTGAGCTCGTAACCGATGAACGATCCGCCGAGGACGACCGCGACCTTCGATTGGGGGATCCGCTCGACCATCGCCTTGGTCTCGTCGAAGTACTGGAAGTTGAAGAGGCAAGGGGCATCGTCGGAGCCGGGGACGTGCAGTGGATTCGGCCGGCCACCGGTCGCGATCAGCAGCTTGTCGTATCGGAGCTCCCCGCCGGGTTCGATCGCGACCGTGTTCTCCTCGAAGTTGACCTGTGTCACCCGCGTCTCGAGGCGCAGATCGATGCGGTTCTTAACGTGCCACTCCATGTCGCGGACCTGCACGCGCTGCTCGAGGAGCACGCCCTTCAGGTAGCGCGGGAGCGACACACGGTTGTACAGCGTGTACTTCTCGTCGTCGATCATGACGATCTCGGCCGCCGCGTCGTCCTTGCGCAGCTGCTCGGCCGCATACGTCCCGGCCGCGCCGTTGCCGATGATGACAAAACGAGTGGGATCCGAGGCCACAGACGCACTCCTCACATGGAACTCGGCCTAGTTTCGCGGAATGGGCCGCGACGCGCCGAGCTAGTCGGCAGGCTCGGCCGCGACCGCGATTGGCGTGGAGAGCGTGGCTCGCTCGAGGGGCCGGAACCACGCCCAGAAGAGGATCGCCGATGCCCCATAGAGTCCGGCCATCAGAAGGAACGGCGTCACGTAGTCGCCGCCGGCCATCAGCCGCGAGCCGACGAAGGCGCCGATCCCGCTCAGTGTCTGTTGCGCCGTCGATCGCAGTCCGACCATCGTGCCTCGCTCACCGGGGTCGAGGATCTCCATCGAGAACGCCTCGGCGATCGGACCGGCAGCGTTAGCGAGCACGATGCGGACGACGTACGCGAGACCCGCCAGCGTGAGGACCGTTGTCACCGTCGAGAGACTCGGCGATAGGCCAATCAGCAGGATGAACGGCACTGCAAGGAGTCTGGTGCCCACGATCGCTTGCACCTTCGTCATGCGCGCGACCAGGAACGGCGCCGCCAGAGCGGCGAGCGCGAGGAACAGCTCTCCCGAGGCGAACGTCATTCCGATGTCGTGGGTATGCGCGTGCAATCCCTCGAAGAAGAAGACGTTGAAGAGTGGACCCACGAAACCGAATCCCAGAGCCGCGATCGCGCCGACTCCGACCAGCCGAAGCACGCGCTCCGGATGACGGACGCTGGCGAAGACATTGCGTATGCCTGCGGGTCTGCCCTCGGCCGGACGGTCGTGCCCGCGCAGCATGAGCGCAGGGATGAGCGAGAGCGCCCAGATAGCGATCCCGATGAAGATCGATGCGCGATACAGCGTGACCTTGTCCGCGAGGGAGGCCGCGAGAAGGGGTACGAAGCCGCCGAGCAGGCTGCCCACCATGGCCGAGAGCGTGCGAAGCCCGTCGGAAACGGAGAAGAGGTGCACCCGCTCGCGTGGCTCGCTGTTCTCCGCCATGAACGCTGGTTCCGACACCCCGTGCAGCGTGCCGGACATCGCGCTGAGGACGCCCGTCGCGAGTAGGACGCTCTGGTCGACGGAGAAGATCGTGATCAGGTAGAGAGCCGCGCCAGCGCCGTCGCCGACGATGAACGACCACTTGCGGCCGATCCGGTCGGAGATGAGCCCGGCCGGTACCGAGAAGATCGCGCCAGCGATGCCACCGAGGAGGAGCCGCAGACCGATGAACTCGATCGGGAGTCCTACCGCCAGGAAGTAGAGGTTCACAAGGACGAGGGACGTGCCGTGGACCGTGTCCATGCCGATGACGTGGACGATGAACAGCCGAGCGTTCCGGCTGAAGCTTCGGAGCGCTAGCGCGTACTCGGCGAGGTCGCCTCGCGCCCTCACGCGCACACTCTACGTCGGCGTGCGCGAAGGGCACATGCTGAGAAGACGAGCGCAGCGAAAGCTCCACGCCTACGATGACCGCGCTTGCTGCGACTGCGTCTTCTGATCTGCTGCGCGTTCCTCGTCGGGTGCGCTCCGCCGCCCGAGCGCGAGATCGTCATCGCGATGACCGAGTACGCGTTCCTGCCGTCGACGATCGAGGTAGCGGCGGCCGAGCGGATCCGGCTGGTGATACGGAACATCGGACGCCTGGAGCACGACCTCATGCCCGACGACCGGGGCCGTGCCCTCGGGCTGGCGCACGTTCATCTCGCGCCCGGCGGCAGCGCGAGCAATGACTGGACCGCGCCCGAGGCGCCGGTCGAGGTACGGATCAGCTGCACCGTACTGGGTCATGAAGCGCTCGGCATGGTCGCGCGCCTTGTCGTTCGTCCTCGAGCGAGTCCAACGCCCGGTTCGCCGTGATCCTGAGGCGGTTCCGGCTGCGCCGCCTATTCGTTGAGGCGTTGGCGTAGTCCAACCGGCAGAGACAACAGGGCGTATTTCTCATCGTCGATCATGACGTTCTCCGCCGCCGCATCACCCTTGCGCAGCTGTTCGGCCGCGTAGGTTCCGGCCGCGCCGTTGCCGTTGATGACAAAACGAGTGGGATCCGAAACCACCGATGTCCTCCGCGAAATGTGCCTTCAGTCTGGCGGAACTGCCGGCCCGATGCCTATCGTGGAGGTGCCGGCGTATCCCAACGGCAGAGGAAAGGGTCTTAAACACCCCTCAGTGCGGGTTCGAATCCCGCCGCCGGCACTGTCAGTCCCGTTGCCACGACGCAGTGCGGGTTCGAATCCCGCCGCCAGCACACGCCAGCGCACCGCCGCCGGGCGCTGGAACACGCACGAGAATGGCCCCCGGTGCTCGCAGGCACGTCCGGCAGCAGGGCCGCGGCCACGCGTTTGCCTCGACCATAGACGGTGTTGCGACAGGCGAGCCGACCACGTAGCCTCGCGCGGGATGGCAGATAAGCGACGCGAGATGCTCAAGGCGGTCCCGCTCTTCGCCGCCTGCGACGACAAGCAGCTCGCGTTCATCGCGACGCAGGTCGATGAAGTGGACTTCCCCGCCGGTCGCGACCTGTGCCGTGAAGGCGAGACCGGCGGCGAGTTCTTCATCATCCTGTCCGGGACCGCCGACGTGCGACGTAAGGGGCAGCTGCTTCGAGAGCTCGGCAGCGGAGACTTCTTTGGAGAGATCGCGCTGCTGGACGGCGGTGCGCGCACCGCCACCGTCACCGCGAAGACCGCGATGAAGTGCCTGGTGCTGTCACAGGGCGAGTTCCAGAACGTGATCCGCCAGAACGCCACGATCGCGGTCACCGTGTTGCAGACACTGGGCGAGCGCCTGCGGGCGCTTTTGGTCAATCAGGCGAACTAGGGAACCGCGATCGTCCCGCGTTCGTCATAACGGGCATGCTGCGTCTTCCGAGTGCCCTTGTATTCGCGACGGCCCTTATCGGCGTCGTCGCCGTGCCGACGCCCGCGCTCGGCTCCTGCATCCAGACGAGCGTCGCCGAGCGTGCCGCGCTCGCCGACATCGTCACGTACGGCACGGTCACCGGAACGCGGCAGACGTTCGCGCCCGCAAGCGGCGTCATCCGGTTCCGACCCGAGCGTTTTCTCAAGGGCGTGCTGATCGGGGAGATCGAGGTGTACCTCGGACCGACGAAAGGCGGCGCGATCACGAGCGTCGATTACGAGGCCGTGCGGCGAGGTGAGGCTCACACGCTCTACCTCCGCGCAGTAGGCGACGGCACGTGGCAGACCGATGCCTGCAGCGGCAGCCACCTCGGTGCGCCGACGACGGAGGAAACCGTTGTGTTCGGCACCGGCACCGCGGCACCGCCCTCGACGCCGAGGGACAACTCGCCGCTTGCCGTCGGTGCACTCGCGATCGCGGCCGTCGCACTGGCCGCGGCGCTATTCGCGCGTGGTCATGCCGGGCCGTCGACGTTGACGACGACTTCGCCCTGACCCGATCGCACGAGAATGATCTCGGTCGTGGCCTCGGTGGGGGTGCCTTCGCGATGGATCTCGCGCGCCGGGATCAAGAGGAAGTCGCCCGGGCCTCCGTCGAGGACGGTGTGGCCGGCCGGACCGCACTCGACGCGGATGTGGCCGCTGAGCACGTAGATCACCGACTCGTAGTCGCCGTGGTGATGCCACCCGGAGAGTGCCCTCGGTGAGGTGCGCGCCACACCTGCCCAGCTCTTGTCGCTGTGGAACGCCTCCTCGCGCACCATGCCGCTGGTCTGGTTGGTCTGTGTGTGGCGCTCGGCCGGCCTCACCACCTGCGCGTTCATTCCTCGTCCTCCTCACGCTCCCAGCGCTCGTGCTGCACGTGCAGCTGTGCGCCCTTCTTCGCGATCCAGTTGTCGATGAGCGCGCGCGTCGCGCGGTCGGCGGGGAGCGCGACCGTCAGCCGATGACGATTCGCGCACTCGAGCGTGACCGACTCCGCCGTCTCCGCGATCGGGAACATCGGCAGGCCGCAGTCCGCGCACTCGGCGGTCCCGTCGGGGCGGAGCGTCACGTGGCCTCCGCAAGGCCAAGCCGAACGGTCCAACGAGATGCCGCGAGCCGCCGCATCGCATACAATCTGCGTGACCGCCGTGGATATGTGCCACGGCGCCTTTTCGCCCCGGGCCAAAGGTCCGCGGCAAACCCAGGGAAAGGATGTCGGACCGAATGCGCCCCTACGAGCTCATGTATCTCCTTCCCCCGACTGCGGACGAAGAGCGGCTGACGGCTGTGAGCGAGCGGCTCCAGCACTCGATCACGACGCTCGGTGGCAAGATCGACAAGGTGACGCCACCGACGCGCCGCCGGCTCGCGTACGAGCTCGAGCGCCACCGTGACGGCCACTACGGCGTTCTCGAGTTCTCGCTGCCGCCGGAGCAGACGCGCGAGTTCGAGCGCACGATCCGCCTCACGGAGGACATCCTGCGCCACATCGTTGTGAGAAGGGACGAATAACAGTGGCTTCATTCAGCAAGATCATCATCGTCGGAAACGTCGGCCGCGACCCCGAGCTCAAGATGACACCGCAGGGCAAACCGGTCTGCGAGTTCAGCGTCGCGGTGAACCGCGTCAGCGGTCGTGGCGACGACCGGGTCGAGCAGACCGACTGGTATCGCGTGAGCTGCTGGTCGGTCCTCGCCGAGCGCGCGCAGCAGATGATCACCAAGGGGCGTCTCGTTCTGGTCGAGGGCCGCTTCACCCCGCGCTCGTACACCGACCGCGAGGGCAAGGAGCGCTACAGCCTCGATATCAGCGCGAACGACTTCCAGATGCTCGATCCGCGGCCCGGCCGCGAAGGCGGCGTGACCGCGCCGGTGGGTGGCGAGCGCGGTGCCGACGGCGAGAAGTCGAGCGGCTTCGATCCCGACGAGATCCCGTTCTAGGAGCGAGTGCAGATGACGTCAGAGACACCACCGCAGCCGCATCCCGAGAGCGCGCCCGAGGGCGGCGCGCCCCGTCCACCGGCGCCGATGGCGCCACGCGGTCCGCGGCCGTCGTACGGCGGCGGGCGGCCGTCCTACGGTGGCGGCGGCGACCGTGGCTCCGGCGGCCCGGGCGGCCCGCGGCGTCCGCGCCGCAAGGTCTGCTCGTTCTGCGTCGAGAAGGTCCAGAAGATCGACTACAAGGACGTCGGCCGGATCCGTCGGTACATCAGCGAGCGCGGAAAGATCGATCCGCGGCGCAAAAGCGGCTCCTGCGCGAAGCATCAGCGCATGCTGACGACGGCGCTGAAGCGGGCGCGCTTCATGGCCCTCCTGCCGTACACCGCCGAGCACGTGCGCGGTCTCATGTCGCCGCAGGCGCGCGCCATGGCCGGCGGCCCACCGCCGCCAAAGCCCGAGCGCGGTCCGTGGCGACCGGCCGGTGACTTCCGTCCCGCGGGCGACTTCCGGCCCACCGGCGATTTCCGCCCCGCCGGACCGCCGCGTCCCGCCGGCGCGCCACCGGTCGCCCCGGGAGCGCTGCCGGCACAGCAGGCGGCACCCGCGCCCGCTCAGCAGGCTCCCGTCGCACCGCGCCGTGCCGAGGGGGAGACGCCGAGCTCGTAGTCGTAGCGCGGGAGGCCGAGGCCGGGAGCGATGCTCACCGGCCTCGGTCGGGTGTGTCGATCAGACGGCAGTGCCGAAGCACTGATCGGCAGCGACGCCGCATCCGACGTCTGGCAGCTGCCGCTCCGGCGCGGTGCCGGATGAGTCGGGGTAGAAGAGCATGTCGATGGCGTGCAGGCGCGCACCTGACGTAGACCCCTCGTCGATGACGGTGCGAGCGGACCCGGTGTCGGGGTAGAGCTCGGCGTTGAGCTGACCAAGGCTGATGCCTTTCGCCGCGGCCATCGGCGCCGAGGTCAGGGACAGTAGTGAGCCAAGGACCAGAGCGATGAGGACTCGCTTCACGGGACACCTCCTTCTTCGAGGAGGGAACGTAGTCGTCGCGGTCAGCGGCGACGATCAGCGGCGTGACACCGGGGCCGCCAACTTCATCGAACACAGAACGCGTCGTGGGCGGCACTGCGGCAGGCCGTCACCGGGCTATTTCAGTCGCGGGCCGTTACCGTCGCGGCCGCGAGGGGAAGCTCGACCGCTGCGACGAGCATGATGACGATGACCAGCACGACGATCTGGGCGCGTGCGCCCGGCTCGCGCCACGCGTGGCCCGCGGCGGTGCCGGCGACGGCGCCCATCGCCGCGGGTGGGAAGACGAGTCCGAGCGGAAGCCCGGCCAGATACGCGATGGCGAGCATCGGGAGGCCGACCGGCAGCTTCCCCGATCCGAACAGCCAGTAGAGGATCCCCGCGATCGCGACGACGGGAAGGACCCATAGGATGCCGTCGACGGCGTTGATCGAGACACGCGGGTCGAACACGATGCGGTCCGGCGCGGACGCGCTGACGATCGAGTCGAGTGGGAAGGCCGCCGCGGTCGCCAGGACGAGGCCGAGATTGAAGAACAGGAGACGAGGACCGCTGCGGCCCGACCACCGATCGGAGACCCAGGTCCATCCCCAGAGGATGGCCAAAGGTACCAGGACGGATGCCGTCGCCAACGCGATGGTGCTGTTGCCGGACACGGTGAGCTGCGGCGTCTCGATGCGCAGGTGTCCCGCGAGCACGTAAAGAGCAGCGATGACGAGACCGGCGATGAGCCCCGCGATCAAGCTCACGCCCGGGATAACGCCGAGCCGTCGGTGTCGCACGACGCCGACACCGCGTTGCTACCGGTCTGAACCTGCGGCCTAGCGCCCGAGCGGAGGAGCCGTGACCTGCGGGACGGCCTCACCGTGATGCGAGAAGCGCATGTCGAGCGACATCTCGATCGACGCCTTACCCACGCCGGCCGCGCCCGGCCCGAGGTCGAGACCCGCCAGTCCGTCCACATCGAGCGTGACCTTCACCAGTTGGCGGACGATCTGCGCGTCGTCGATGCGTATCCAGATCTCGCCGGTACCTTGCGGGTTCGAGAACGACTGGGCCGAGGTGCCCGCGGCCTTCTTCATGTCCGCGAGCATCCTCGTCGTGTCCGCGGCGTAGCGAAGGTGCCGCGTCTTCTTCCCGTCGACCTCCGGCCGGTCCACTTCGACGACGTCGTGGATCGAGGATGCGTCGATGTTGCCGAGAGGATCCATCACGCTGTTGATCGGCGCACTTCCGGTCCCCTCGCTCCACCTGCCGGACGTCGCGTCCTTCGTGTACACCTTCCCGCCGATCGTGATCGTCTCGAAGCTGAAGGACCTGCCGAATGTCGTGATGTTCAGGGTCATCCGTGCCTTGTCCGGCAGCTCGGCGTCGCCGGCGACCTTGAAGTCAAGGGAAAAGGAGATGCCCTGCTGCGCGTTGATCGCGAGCGAGCCGCCGCCGTCCAGATGGACAGTTCTCGCGGTCTTGAGGTTCGCGATGCTCTTTGCCGCGAGCGCTGACGCGGTCGGCTCCGGGGCGCATGCGACGAGGAGCGTCGCGACCGCGACCAGGGTCGCGATCCGGGTGACCTGCACGCGGCGGAGGATATGACCGCCTCCGCCGCGTCAGGTGTCCTGTCTGTGTCGGTTAGGCCGTCTTCTGAGCCGCGGCCTGCGCGTGCACCGGCTTCTTGTCGATCTTCAGGATCGCGAGGTCCTTCGCCGGGACGGTGAAGGGGATCACGCCCGGGATGAGCCAGTCCGTCCACATCTTGTCGACCTCAGCCTGGAAGTGCTCGACGTCCTCGTCGATGAAATGCGCGAAGCGGCCCTGCCGCTTGAGGTACTCGTAGACGGGCTTGCGCTTCTTGCGCCCCTCCGCGATCTGACGCGTCGGACCGGTGAGGTTGCACACGCCGTCCATGACCTCGTAGAGCGGCCAGATCCCGCACTCGACGGCGAGGTGGCCGAGCTCCTGGCTGTACTGCGGGTGGTAATCCCAGCCCTTGGGGCACGGGTCGAGCGTGTGCACGAACGTGGGTCCGCCGAGCTCGAGCGCCTTGCGGATCTTGTTCATCAGGTCCACCGCGTAGGCGGCGCAGCCCGCGGCGATGTAGCGCGACTCCGGGTGCCCGGCCGCAAGCATGCCCGGGACGTTCTTCTTCCAGCGCGTGTGCATGAGCCGTCGTTTGTCGCCTGACGGTGAGAACGTCGTCACGGCGCCGTACGGCGTCTGGCTCGAGAGCTGGATGTCGGTGTTGGCGTACGACTCGTTGTCGTAGAGGAGGATCAGGCAGTTGTAATCCTTGTGCGTCAAGGTAGCCGAGATCGCGCCGATGCCCATGTCGGCGCCGCCGCCGTCACCACAGAATGCGATGACGTTGATCTTCTCATTCTTCAGCTTGCCCTTGCGCATCAGGACCTTGAGCCCTGCCGCGGTGCCGAGCGCGGCCGAGCCGGACGCGCCGAGCTGTGTGTGCATCCACGGCACGACCCACGGCGTGGTGTAGTACGTCGTGTTCGCGACGTACATACAGCCCGTCGAGCCGAGCACGATCGTGCGCGGGCCCGAGGCCTTGACCATGTGCCGCATCACGAGCGCGGACTCGCATCCCTGGCAGGTGCGGTGCCCGGAGACGAACAGCTCGTCGTACGGGACGTCCTTGACGCCCTTGATCTGCGGCAGGTTCTGGGCGGGCATGATCTCTGTCGTCATCTTTCCTACTCCCGTACGCCGATCCAATGGCAGACGTCGCCGCTCGCGAGCTCGCCATTGGCGGCTGCCATGGTCTTGTCGAAGATCTCGGTCGCCATCGGCTGCTCGATCTCACGGCCGCCGAGGCCGGCGATGAACCCGACGATGACCGGTCGCTTGTCCTGTGAGTAGAGCGCTGAGCGGATCTCGTTGTAGAGCACGCCGCCGTAGTACGGCGAGCCGAAGCTGTAGTCGCGGTCGATGACGCCGACGGCCTTGAAGCGCCGCAGGCTCTTCACCACTTCTTCGGTCGGGAACGGGCGGAACCACTTCAGGCGGACGA
>Ga0114129_10006576_pt1 | contig 16497 bp, 11 predicted proteins | sample RhiMetdeltSRZDD1_FD_80071 | JGI IMG/M metagenome (GOLD analysis project Ga0114129, IMG submission 80071) | Populus rhizosphere microbial communities from Tennessee, USA - Rhizosphere MetaG P. deltoides SRZDD1 (version 2) (version 2) | ecosystem: Host-associated > Plants > Roots > Rhizosphere >... | reverse complement strand
TCAATCCATTCGACAGTGTCAGGTTCTTTCGCGCACGAGCGCAGCCGCGTTTCGAATTCAGTCGACGAATCGATGTGCAGGTAGATATCGTGCGGCGCGTAATCCATGCGCCGCCTGATGTCGATGGACTTTTTGATTTCGAGTAGCGACGCATCGGGGAGCATCTGATTTTCAATCGCATGGCGCAACGCCGACACCGCATCCGCAGGCGGACCCCCGCGCAGTTTCTTGACGAGCAGGCGGTAAGTCTTTTCCGGCAATATTTTCTGCGCCATCTGCTTACTAAAATCTTTTGCGCCTTTTGTTCTTTTTTGTGGCCTCATTTCTTAATCAACACGCCATTCCCGGTCGTCAACGAAATCGCGGGCGCGAGATCGTGTTCCGCGCAATACTCGTCGACAGCTTTCCTCGCACCCGGCCAGCGCGGAATAGCATACTCGTCTACAACGATCGCGCCGCCCCGAACCATCCGCGGGTAAAAGTATTCCAGCCCGCCTTTGATCGGCTCATACAAATCGAGATCAAGGTGTATGAACTTGTATTCGCGATCCTCGACCGCCGAAAAACTCTGCGGTATCCATCCCTGATGGTACGCGATCGCCGGATAATCACTCAGCGTCGACTTCACGATGTCCAAGGCTCCGGAGAAAGCGCCACGCGGCTGGCAGTGTGCGCCCACTTCGCCGTATTCGTTTCGCGCAATCGCATCCTCCGCCGTCGGCTCACTAAGGCCTTCGAACGAATCGAAGATGTGATAGCGACGACCGTCGAAATCCGGCGCGAACAGCCGAATGTAATTGCAGAACACAAACGACGAGAGCCCGCGAAACGCGCCACATTCGGCGACGTCGCCATCGAGATCCATCGTGTGTTTCAGAAACTGCACGGTATTGTACAAACGCTGGTGCACCACATTCGGATCGTGCGTGCTGGAGCTTCTGATCACGCCCTCGCGAAAGATCGATTTGAAAGTCTCGTCGGTTTCGAAGTCGTAGTTGAAGTACTGCGGCGCAGTAGCGGTTGGCGCGGGAGGTGTCAGGCGCGTCACTTCCAGCCCCGCGGATCGAAACATTTTTTTGACTGCTTTCTTCACGCCGCTCATTGTTTAAGATCTTTCACGCAAAGGCGCAAAGGTGGCAAAGCGCTGCCGCGCTCCTAAGGGCTCCTTTGCTCCCTTTGCGCCTTTGCGGTGCAATACCGTCTCAATTCTTGTCGCCTGGCGAAACAATTTTCGCGCGCCACTCACGAGGTTGGTAAAACAGGTTCTGGACCGCTGTGCTCTCCGATCTCACGCGGAAGCGAAACGACTCTACCGCATCGAGCGTCTGCACGCTCTTCTCCGTCACGACGATCTTAGCGCTGTACAAACCCGCGGATAAACCGCAATACGGCAGCTCGAGCTGAAGCTCCACCTCGCCGGGCTCGACGTTCATCGGTCGCCCATCGTAGTGGCTGCTGAGGTAAAGCACACGCTCATTCTCTACCGACAAATTAGAAACGGCCACTATCAAGTTAATTCCACTCATCGCCCGGTGCGCCTTGCAGCGAACACAAATCGAAGCCGGCTTGCCAGTTAGCGGCGATCCCAAACTGCTGCCGAACTCGTCTTTGAAACAAACGCTGATGATGTCTAAACCGGAGCTTTCTTCCGCCGGTTTCGGCGGCAAGTGCAGCGGTTCACCATTGTCCTCGAACGACGTCGAAAACGTGTCTTTCTCGTATTGACTCAACACCGACGACGTATCACCCGCCGCAGCAACCTTCCCGTGCGCAAGATAAATCGCTCTCGGACACACCGTCAGGATCGCGTGCGGGTTGTGCGATACGAGAATGAAGCACGTCCCGCGCTCCAACAGCTTTCCCATGTGGCGCAGGCACTTCATCCGGAACTTCATGTCGCCTACCGACAAAACCTCGTCGACCAGCAGCACGTCAGGATCCGTAAGCACCGCGCACGCAAAGCCGAGTCGCGCCGCCATGCCTGAGCTGTAAGTTTGGACCGGAGCTGACAGCGCGTCTCCGATTTCGGCGAAGTCAACGACCTCATCGAACCTCGCGTCGATCTCTTTTTTCGAGAGACCGAGGATCGACATGTTCACGTAGATGTTTTCGCGTCCGGTCAGAACCGGATTGAACCCGGCGCCCAACGCGATTAGCGGCGCTACGCGTCCTCTCACTCGCAGCGTGCCCGCATCAGGTTTGATCAAACCGCTGATGAGCCGGAGCAGCGTGCTCTTGCCCGCGCCGTTTGGTCCAACAAGGCCGAGCGCTTCGCCGCGTCGCAGTTCAAAGCTCAATCCGTTCAACGCCCAAAACTCGCCGGTACGCAGCACATCGCTATGCCTGCTGCGACCGGACAATTCGGCGCCGATGTCTCGCAGCCCGTAGAAGAGCGAACGCTTCAGACTGCGGCAGAATTTTTTCGACACGCCTTCAACCGACACGAGCGTGTCAGCTTCCCCTGCTTCGGTGACGATCGTACTCACTCTTTCTGCGGCCATCACGAGCTCACCCGCTCAATCGCGAACGGCATCGCGAGACGAAAGACGACCCACGTCACACACAATCCGATGATAGTGGCGGCGGTCACGATGAAAAAGCGGCCCGGATCTGAAACGACACCGGTAGTCGCCAGTTCTCGAACCGTCACCAGCAGCGGTGTCACCGGATTCAGTTTGACGATGGTGGCGAAGGTTCCAGCCTGCGGAACGGGATAAATGATCGGCGTGAGAAAAAGCCAAAGGCCGCTTACAACAATGAGGCCCTGGCTGACGTCGTGATAAAGCACGCCGAGTGGCGCGAGTAGCAGACCAAAAAACGTTCCGAGCAGCACGAGCGACACGAGCGCAAACGGCGCGAGCAGTGCCGCCTTTGTAACCGGCATCTGGTACCACACGAAGATAGCAATGATCAGGACGAGCTTGATCAGGAAGTTGAAACCGATCTCGCCGAGCTTTGCCAGCACGATCGCTTCACGTGGAAAGTTGACGCGCGAGAGCATCTGTCGTGCGTTCATCACAGCGACGACGGGTCCGTTCAGCGCTTCAACAAACGTCTGCCAAAGGATCATGCTGAACATGACGTAGGCGGCATACGGAAGCGGTGTTGCGGCGATGTTTATGACCTTCGCGTTGCCGGCGAGCGTGAACCCCGCGGCCATCACGATCGGCGGTAGAAAGGCCCATGCGAAACCGAAGATTGACTGGCGATAGTGCGCGCTGATGTCGCGAATCATCAGTCGCCACGCGAGCCCACGCGAAGTGAACAGGTCCCGCCACATGCTCGCGAGTAAACGCCCCGGTTGGCGAAGTTCACTCCAAGGTGTGTAAACGGACTCTGCGTAGTGGGAAGATTTGATTGCCGGCGCAGGCTTCATTGTTAACCGAGGGATACTAACAAAGAAGCCGAAAAGCCACAAAAAAGAGCCGCAGATTTTCGCGGATGAACGCAGATCAGCTACTGATCTGCGTCATCCGCGTTTATCCGCGGCTAAATAAAACCGCCCTTAGTTCTCTGCGAATGGCGACGGGCCACCCGGGGCGGTGTTGGTCGTGTTACCCGCGATGCTGTTGTTACCGCCGCTGTCAACCAGGTTGGCTGGCGCAAGCGAGACGTTGTTTTGGAAGATCTTGACACTGGCAATGCGCGCTCTTGAGGAGTTCAGCACATTTACACCTGTGCCGCCGTTGTTGGCGACGAGCGTGCTCGAGACGTTCATATTGCTGCCCGAGGTCGGTTCGCCAACCTGTAGTCCGTGACTCGTGTTTTTCGCGATTGTGCTGTTGTCGACCGTGCCAAGCGTACCGTTCACGAAATTGATACCGATGTTGCACTTGGTTACCCAAACGTTCGAAATGACGGCGCCGATCTTGTCGGCTGCGCCAAACGCGTCGGTGCGAATTCCATTGCCACCGCAGTTCCGAATCTGGGTGTTTTCGACGATCAAAGTGGAGGCTGTGCCGTGAGCGGCGCTGTAATCCATGTCGATGCCGTCACCCGTCATGCCGTCGATTACCGTGTTCGAAACGTGAAGCGTGTTTCCTGCCACCATGCGGATGCCGTCCAAACCCGTGCTGACGCCATTGATGTTGAGCCAATCCAGCCGCACTGACTTGCGCACGTCAGCCGCATCAGTAATGTTGATTACGACGCCGTTTACGCCCGCGGCGAGGATAGAGCCATAGCCCTGTCCGCCGTTGCCGCCATTAATCGTAATCGACTTGGTAATCGTCACAGCGCCAAAACCGCCGGGATCCAGCGTGCTTATCTCACCATCTTTTGATGTCTTTGAAATTGCGCCTGCATATGTTTTGCAGGGGGCGGTGCGACTGCAGGGGTTCAAGTCGTCACCTACGCCCGAAACCCAGGTTCGGCTTTGTGCGTGGCCAATCATTGTGACCGTGAGTGTGAAAATAGTGATGGCAAAAATATTCAAAGCGAAGCGAAACTTGCTCATTTGTGCGTTCTCCTTCAGTAGGTTGAGCTCAATTTTGGGTGATTAGTAGTGATTTAGCAGTTGTGTCGGATTATCTTCTTCCTGAAAACGCGCAATCGCCACGGGCTTTGGGCCACGCGGAAGACAAATTTAGGCATAAATAAACGCGGATGACGCGGATTAGATTACGATCCGCGTCATCCGCGTTAACTGAATGCTGAGGTTAGTTCTGCGGGAACGGTGCCGGGCCGTTCGGCGCAGTGTTGGTCGTATTTCCTGCGATGCTGTTGTTGCCGCCGCTGTCGACAAGGTTTGCCGGAGCGAGCGACACGTTGTTTTGGAAGATGTTGCACCTCGCAATGCGCGCCCTGGAAGAGCCGACGACATTTACGCCGGTACCGGCGTTGTTCGAGATGTTGGTGCTAACGATATTCATGTTACTACCAGCGGTCGGCTCGGCAACCTGGAGGCCGTGGCTGGTATTGTTAGCGACGGTGCTGTCATAAATGCTGCCAAGCGTGCCGTTTTGAAGATCCACGCCAACACCATTTCTGGTGATAATGCTATTGGCAATAGTCGCCTTAATGCCAGCGCCGGTACCGCTACTCGTTCTGACTCCCGTACCAACACAGTTCCTGATTCGAGTGTTCTCAATTACGATCGTGGGAGTTGCAGCCGTAACTTCAATGCCGTCACTTGTGAACCCATCGATCAGCGTGTTCGAGACATGAAGGGCATTGCCCGAGGCAAACCTGACGCCGTCGATTCCGGAACTGGCGCCATTGATGTTGAGCCAGTCGAGACGCACTGACTTGCGCACGTCATTCACATCGGTAATGTTGATGATGACGCCAGTGGTTAAAGCCGCGAGGATCGAGCCGTAGCCCTGACCACCGTTGCCGCCATTGATCGTAATCGACTTGGTAATCGTTACCGCGCCGAAGCCGCCGGGATCGAGCGTGCTGATCTCGCCATCTTTGGCGGTCTTTGAAATCGCGCCTGCGTAGGTTTTGCAGGGAGCGGTGCGACTGCACGGGTTAACGTCGTCACCTACGCCTGACACCCAGGTACGGGTCGCTTGAGCCTGGGCGATTGAAACGACCGTCAGGGTGAAAATTGCGACGGCCAGGATATTTAAAGTGAAGCGAACCTTACTCATGTGCATTCTCCTTTTTGGGGTTGAGCTTAATTGCTGATAAGCGTTTCTCGGATCGAATGAAGCCAGATAGCTTCGGTTTAAGTCCCGCGCCCAAAGTTGGACGAATCGGCCTCACTTGGGTAGACATGGGGACGTTCCATTACTAATGCGCTTCCGCCTGGGGTTTGTTTCAACCCCAGGCGGGCCATATCGCAGCGTCAACTACACGGCAAACTCGTACAACCAATCGTGTTCCGAACGTGATTGGCTGAGCTTATCCATGCATTGCCTGTGGTGGCTGACAGACTTCCATTGTTCATGAGCACGCCGACGGCATTGGCGAACTCCGCAAGCTTGTTGCATGCGACATTCTGCTGGCCGTTGTTTATGGCACTGAGCGCCGCATTCAACTTCGCCAGCAACCCGTTCTTCTGGGTTCCTGTCAGTGACGAAGCGCTAACCGCAGTGATCAGATTCTGAACCACCTGCGCCGGTGTTAGCACCGTCACCGTGAAGCTACAGCTAACCGGTCCATTGCCGTGAGCGTCGGTCACCGCGTAGGTCACGGTAGTCGTGCCAATCGCGAAGACCGAGCCACTCGCACCTCCAGCCGTCCGCTGTGTGGTTGCACCGGGACAATTGTCTGTTCCAACAGGTGCTGTCCACGTAGCCTTCGCGCCAGTCGGGCAAGTCGGTTCGAGCGTGATGTTGGCCGGACAACTGATAGCCGGCGGCGTGTTATCGACGACGGTCACGACTTGCGTGTCCTCGGCGAAATTGCCGCTCCTATCCGTCGCCCTGTAGGTGACAGTTGTCGTGCCAACCGGGAATACATTGCCGGCCGGTACTCCAATTCGAGTCACCACCACGCCCGGACAGTTGTCACTAGCTGTCGCAGTGCCGAGCGTTGTGTCGAGGTTGGCTACCGTCACACCGCACGACGTCGCACCAGCACCCGTGAAGAGCGTAACGTTTGCAGGCGCGTCGATGACCGGCGGAATTGCCGGCGATTCGGTGACGGTTACGGTTTGCGTTTTCACGGTCGTAAGTCCGGAGGAATTCGTCGCCGTGTAAGTGATCGTCGTCACCCCTGTTGGGAAGACGAAGCTATCACACGTCCGATTAGGATTCTGCGGAGTCGGACACGAGACTTGCGGAATGCCGGTGCGTGAGATCGAAACTGCCGATCCACCACAATCCGGATCACTCGCCGTTGCAACACCCAACTCATCATCCAACAACACCGAACACGAGCTGGTTGACACCGAGATGTTCGGTGGCGCGTCCAGAACTGGAGGCGTTGTGTCGGTGCCGACGACGGTCACAGTCTGCGTACAGGACGCCGATTGAGTATCCACGTCGGTCGCGACCCATTCGATAGTCGTTGTTCCTATCGGGAATGGATCGTTGAATTCAGGACTGTTGCTGTATGCCAGATTGTCGCTGCGCCTCCCGAGAACCGTTGCTGTCTGCGAGTTTGTCGTCGGCTGGCCAACATTGACGTTTGGCGCCGGGTCGCAGCCACTCGGAGAGTTCACCGACACGTTTGCCGGACAACTAATTGTCAAAAGATGATCCGGCAGAACGGTAATCTTCTGCGTACAGGTTGCCTGGCGTCCAGATGGGTCTGTCGCGATCCAGGTGATGTTCGTAACGCCGATCGGATACGGACCTGTTAATGCGTCACCATCCTCACGGCTGCCCGTAACAGTGAGCGGCTGATCGCCGGTAGTTGTTGGCGTACCGACATTGGAAGAACTGCCATTGGGATTCGGCACGAATGCCTGCCCCTGACCTGCCAGCGCCGTTACCGATATGTTGGCCGGACAGCTAATCGTCGGAGCGGCAGTATCCACTACGGTGACGGTGAAGTTACAGCCTCCACCACCAGTCGAAGATGTGACAACTACCGTTGTTGTTCCGATTGGGAAGAACGATCCCGACGTTGGGTTAGCAGTAATTGTTCCGCACGAACCAACGCCTTCTGCGGCCGCGAATGTGACGTTGGCGCCACCGCCAGTACCGTGAGTGGTCGCGGTCGTAATTATGTCGTTTGGACAATCAAGCGAACAGTCGGCCGCTGGAGTGCCACTGATGACTACTGCCAACGAGGAAGAACTGTTGTCCGCGAGGTGAGTTTCCTGCGTCGTGCTGGTTACGGTAGCGGTGTTTAAGATTTCCGTACCTTGAGCGACGCTGCCCACCTGATATGTGTAAGTGAACCTGGCTTCCGCTCCGGCCTGGAGACTCGCAATACTCCAACTGCTTCCCGGACTCCCCTGTGTGAACGCGGGACCGGAATCCTGTGTAGCGGAAACGAAGGTCAAATTCTGCGGCTGCGGATCCGTTAGCGCGACGGTGCTCGCGGTGTCAGGTCCTCTGTTAGTAACAACAATCTCATAGGTGACAAATCCGCCGGCTACGACATCACCTCCGATGCGGGATTTGGAAACACCGAGGTCGACCTGCGGTTGCGTGGGATCGCTAACGGTAAATGCGTGCTTGGATCTCAACGAGCCGTCAGCATCCGAGAAGTAGACCCAGTAATTTCCAGCGACGGTCATCGTTCGCGTCGCGCTCGGATTTGTCGAGCTGACGATGTCCGTTTGAACGGCGGCTCCCTGGGAGTCAACCCAGTAGATAGTTCTCGAACCGGTGAAATTAGGATCAACCTTCGCGCAGACGGTGTCGCCGGTGTTGAAGTGGTCCTGGGCCAGCGCACAAGTCGAATCGTATGTTGCGATAGACTCGGGAGCGAGGCTGACGGTGAATACTGCGGGCGTCTGTGAAATATCGCCGGTTTCGGCGATGGTAACTTTCCAGGTGCCAGTCTGGTCGGGAGCGAAAGAAAAGAATTGTGGGTTCTGCGTAATCAGCGTGGTCGTGCTGCTACCATGCGCAATGGAAAGATCCTGGCGCAGCCAGTGAACCCAACGACCACCGGGGAAATTCAAATCGACGTTGTCAGTTTGTGCGCAAACAGTTTCTCCCAGGAAAAATGAAGATTTTGGAGTTGTGCAGTCTGCCGCGAAGGTAGCGATGGTCTCTTGCACTGGAGCCGCGTTTACTGCCGGTCGCGGTGGGGATTTCCTTAAGTGCGACGAAGCGGTGCGCGGTAAATAGAACGCGCCCAGTGCGATCAGACTAAAAACAGCAGTAGCAATAGATATGCGGATAAACTTCGCGGGCCAAAAATGCGGTAGGGGTGCGCTTCTTTGATTCATATGTCTCCTTGTTTTGCTCTCAGATACTGGGCATGCGCGGTGGAATTGCTCTTCCGCCTTTGCTGCTGGGGGATTTGCAGCGCGAAGGAAGGGGCGATTGAAGCCATTCTCGAAGAACATTGAACAGCAGCCTTGGTGACTGCTCACTATCCAGTGATCCAACTGCTGCAGTTGGACCACGAATCGTAGAATCTAGAATTCCGAAACCTTATGTTGGTGAGCCAAACCGTTTTAGGCTTTACTCATGTGGACCATTCAAATTGCGGGTATAGTGTAGTTGGCAACTTGAAGAAAGCTTGTTTTTCCTAAGGCAGAAGAAAACGCCATTAACAAGGGAAGCCGGCGTGCTCACTGTAGGAATCAAAAAGCAGTTTACCTTGACTCAAAAAGGGGCCCTTTTTAATCTATTCCCTTTTAGAAGTCAAGATATATTTTTATTAAAATTTGACTACGACGTGCGACCTGGACCAATCACCTAATTACATGCAAAAGGTTTTCATAACTGGCGGCGCGGGCTTTATCGGTTCTGCATTCGTTCGTTTGCTAATGGATCAGTACCCATCGGCTTTTGTCACTAACTTTGACAATCTCACGTACGCCGGAAATCTCGACAATCTCACCGGCATCACAAGCGAACGTTACCGCTTCGTGAAGGGCGACATCGCGGAGCCGGGCGCGGTTTTAGCGGCTTTGGATAAAAACACTGACGTCGTCGTGAATTTCGCGGCGGAGAGTCATGTTGACCGGAGCATCACGCAGGCGGCCGAGTTTCTGCACACAAACATCGTCGGCACGCAGGTGTTACTCGATGCGAGTCGGGAGCGCGGCGTGAAGCGCTTCGTGCATATCTCAACGGACGAAGTGATGGGGAGTTTGCCTGAAAACGAAAACGAATTCTTTACTGAAGCGTCGCCGTTTGCGCCGAATAGTCCCTACGCAGCTTCGAAAGCCGCCGCGGAGCATTTTGTACGTGCGGCACATCACACTTTCGGACTCGATACGATCGTCACGCGATGCGGTAATAATTATGGTCCACGACAGTTTCCCGAGAAGTTTTTGCCATTGATAATTGCAAACGCCTTGAACGACCAGCGGATCCCCCTCTACGGCGACGGCAAAAACGTGCGCGACTGGATCTACGTCGACGATCATTGCCGCGCGATCCTGTTGGCTCTCGATAAGGGAAAATCAGGCGCGATCTACAACATCGGTGCACGAAATGAACGGCGCAATATCGACGTTCTTAAATCTGTGCTCGACACACTCGGAAAGCCGCACTCGCTGATCAAGCACGACAAAGATCGTCTCGGACACGACCGCCGTTATGCTATCGATCCCACGTTGATTGAGACTGAACTTGGTTGGCGTCCACTCGAAACCTGGGAAACGGGTCTTCGAAAGACAATCCAGTGGTATCACGACAACAGGCAGTGGCTCGAACGTGCGCGCAGCGGCGCTTATCGAGACTACTATCGCACGCAGTACGGAACTGAGGTGAGCGCGCCGTGAAAGTGCTGGTGACAGGAGCGGGTGGAATGGTTGGCCGTGCGCTGTGCGAGTTTTGCGAGGCGAGTGGCGATACGGTTTTCGCTTACGATCGCGCGGCGCTAGACATTTCGGATTCCGATGCGGTTCGGGAGGCGGTGCGACTCGATAAACCCGACGCGGTAATAAATTGTGCGGCATGGACGGACGTGGATGGTTGCGAGTTGGACGTCGAGCATGCGTTTGCCGTCAATGCGCGCGGCCCCGAAAATCTCGCGCTTGCTAGTCGTGAAGTGAACGCGGCGTTCGTAACGATCTCGACTGATTACGTTTTCGACGGCACCAAAAAAGGGTTCTACACGGAAGAGGATCAGCCACACCCGATAAGCGTTTACGGGCGCGCAAAACTCGAAGGCGAACAGCGCGCGAAGGAAGCGAATCCGCCGTCGATCATCGTTCGCAGCGGTTTTATATTTGGCCGCGGTGGAAAGAACTTTTTGAGCAGAGTCATTGAGTGGATTCGCAGCGATAGAGAGATAAAAGCCATCACGGACGCTTACGGCACGCCAACGCACGCGCGCGATCTGGCGCGGCGTCTGCGTGAGCTGGCGCAACTGAACCATCCGGGAATATTTCACGTCGTGAATTCGGGCGAGGGCGCAAGCTACGCGGAATTTGCGCGTGAGGCGTTGCGGATTGCGAATCTGGAAGAGCGTCACGTCGAAGAAGTGTTGAGCGAATCGCTCAAACGGCCCGCGCCGCGACCGCAAAATTCGCGCTTGCGTGGTCTTTTTTCGGAAAAGCTGGGCCTTAGCCCACTGCCTGATTGGCGCGATGCGCTGCGGAAGTTCGCTGGAGAAACATAAGCATCGGAGTCAGTACCACCTGCGGTAGCGGGTGGGTCAACTGCCCGCAAACAACCGATACGCATAGTTGACCCACCCGCTACCGCAGGTGGTACTGACTCCGATGCCCTTAAAATCTGCGTCTGGCGCTTGCTAGATGCGAACACTCTGTTATTATTCTTTCCCACTCTCGTTTGACTTAAGAGGCTGAATTCTATGTCTACGCAAGATAATCGCTTGGTTCCCGTTGGTCTGGACCGCGGGCTTGATCGTCCGCTTACGGATCTGATGGCAAGTAAGCCGTATGGCGTCGCCGCCGACCCCGGTTCCTTGAAGGATTATCTGTTTGTCGTCCTCAAGCGGAAGTGGCTGATCTTGAGCCTGGTATTGGTGATCACGTCGCTGGTCGCGATCCAGTCGTTCCGCGCGCCTTCAATCTACGAAGGCGAGACCACCATCAGAATTCAGCAAAAACAACCCAGCATCCTCCAGACCGACAAGATCATTATCAACGGACAGAGCGATCCCAACTTCTGGGGCACGCAATTGAAGTTGTTGCAGAACCCGGCGCTCGCACGCCAGGTGGTTCTGACCCTCGACTTACCTCATAACCAGACATTCTTTGGTACCCAGTCACAAACGGGATTCTTCGATTCGTTGCGGCGTATGTTTTCGAGCCCGAAACCGGCTACAGGCCCGAACCAGCGTGGTACCAGTACGGTGCCGGGTGGTTTGGCTGTTAATAACGAGTCGCAGAATGCTCTGGGACGATTGACGCCCGCGGAAATCGAGAAGTTAGAGGCTTACGAAGACGCGATCATCGCGAACGAAGTCATCGAGCCGATCCCCAACACCAATCTCGTAAAAATCATCTACCGGCATTCAGATCCCGAACTGGCGCAGAAGATTGCCAACACGCTCGCTGAGGTTTTCAAAAACTACAACCTCGCGATAGCGACGGAAGGATCGACCAAGGCTGAAGACCTGCTGGCGAATGAGATCGCGCGGCTCCAGTCGCAGATAAATCAGGATCAGGAAGTCCAGTGGAATTACGCAAAGAACCACAACTTACCGTTGACTACTGAAAGCGCTGGAAATCTCGAGGCCGAGAGACTCCGCACGCTGAGTGCTCAGTTGCTGACGGCGGAGAACGAACGAAAGCAGCTCCAGGCGCAGCTTGACGCCGCGAAGAAAGAACCAGATCCGTTTTCGATTCCGGATGTTAATTCGTCCGCCCGTGTGGAAAAACTGCGCGAGCGCATTTCGCAACTCAAAGAGCAGCGCGACTCTCTGCTGGTCACCTACACCAAGGAATGGCCGGGCGTTAAGAAGCTCGACGCACAGATCGAAGGTCTCGAAGCCGAGCTGAAAAAAGCGCCGGCTGAAATCGTTACCTCGATCCAGCGTAAATACGAAGCAGCGGTCTCGCGAGAGCAGTTGCTGCGTCGCTCATACGAAGAACAGAAAGCGACTACGACTCAGCAAACACGCGACACGATCGACTTGATGGCTTTAACTCATCAACTCGAAACCAACAAACAACTGCTCAATACGTTGCTGCAAAGGAAGCGTGAACTCGATGCGGCGAATGGAAACGATGGCAACGAAGTCAGTATCGCCACCTACAGCCGGTTGCCGAAGAGTCCGGTCGGCCCGCCGCGTCTGCGAAACATCATCATCGCGTTCCTGCTGTCGCTGGGCGGCGGTGTCGGACTCGCATTCCTGCTCGACTTCCTCGACGACACGGTGAAGTCAGTCGAAGACGTCGATCGATACATTCACCTGCCCGCGCTGGCGTTGATTCCAGCCGGTGGTGATCGCGCGCCGCGTTTGCCGGGCGCGCTTCGTGGCGGCCCGCCGCCTGCTCCTTCAAACACGACCGCGCTGGCGATGATCACCGATGCGCGTTCGCCGATTGCTGAATCGTATCGACACCTGCGCACGTCGTTGTTGTTGTCGTCTGCGGGCAAACCGCCAAAGACGATCCTGATTACGTCGAGCCAGCCCGCGGAAGGCAAAACCACCACCGGCATCAACACGGCATTTATGCTCGCGCAAACGGGCGCTGAAGTTCTGATGATCGATTGCGACTTGCGACGCCCGCGGCTGCACGCGCAATTCGAACTGCCGAACACGAAGGGCCTGACAACGTGGCTGTCAGGAGAGAAGAACCTCGACGTTTTGATTCAGAAGTGTGACAAGGCGCCGAACCTGAAAGTGCTGACGTCAGGACCAGTGCCGCCGAATCCTGCTGAACTGCTCGGTTCCGAGGAGATGCGGAAACTGCTGAACATGCTGAGTGAGCAGTATGCGCACATCATTATCGACTCGCCGCCGGCCATTTCGTTTACCGATGCGTCGATCCTGTCGACGATGGTGGATGGCGTGATTCTCGTGGTGCACGGCGGACGAAGCTCGCGAGCTGTGGTGCGACGCGCGAAACAGCAACTGCTCGACGTTGGAGCACACGTGTTTGGTGTGGTGCTGAACAACGTGAAGATCGATGCGCGCGACGACTACTACTATTCTCGTTACTATTCGCATTACTACGAGTCTGACCCGGATTCGGATCAAAGAGCAGGAGAGACCGCATAGCTGAAAGCTAGTTCACGCAAAGGCGCAAAGAGGCAAAGTAATCTTGAATTTTTCTTTGCTATCTTTGCGCCTTTGCGTGAAAGAACATCATGAAGGTTCCATTAATTGATTTGCAGGCGCAGTACGCTTCGATACGCGATGAGGTGCGCCAGGCGGTTGACCGCGTTTTCGAGACGCAACACTTCGTGATGGGTCCGGAAGTCGCGGCCCTCGAGTCGGAAGTCGCCGCGTATTGCAAGACAAACGAAGCGATCGGTTGTGCTTCCGGTTCGGACGCTCTGCTGCTCGCGCTGATGGCGCTGAACGTCGGGCCGGGTGACGAGGTCATCACGACGCCGTTCAGTTTCTTCGCGACCGGCAGCGCGATTGCACGATTAGGCGCGCGACCTGTTTTCGTCGACATCGATCCACTCACTTACAACATCGATGTCGATCGAATCGCTTCAGCGATTACGCCTCGAACGCGCGTTGTGCTTCCGGTGCATCTGTATGGCCAGTGCGCCGACATGGATCAGATACTCGCGCTGTGCAAATCGAAAAACCTTATCGTTGTCGAAGATGCAGCACAGGCAATCGGCGCCGAAGATCGTGGACGCCGCGCGGGATCGATGGGTGTTGCCGGCTGTTTTAGTTTCTATCCGACCAAGAATCTCGGCGCGGCCGGCGACGCAGGCATCATCACCACCAGCGATCCCGATCTTTCTGCGCGCGTGCGAAGACTGCGCGTTCACGGCGGCCTGACTGAGTATCAACACATCGAGGTAGGACTCAACAGTCGAATCGACGCGCTTCAAGCAGTCGTTCTGCGCGCCAAGCTTCCGCATTTGGACGGTTGGTCAGACGCGCGAGCGCAGAAGGCGCAGAACTATTCGCACCTCCTGGAGGGAGCGAAGTTGAGCTTCAAACTCGATCCTCCGTTCATCAAGCCTGACAGCCGGCACATCTTTCATCAATACGTCGTTCGGGTTCCCGGCCAACGCGACGCGCTGATGGAACATTTGAAAGCGCGCGACGTCGCGACCAAGATCTACTATCCGATTCCGCTGCACATGCAGGAGTGCTTCGCATATCTGGGCTACAAAGAAGGCGAGTTTCCGGAAGCTGAGAAAGCCGCGCGCGAAACCTTCGCTCTCCCGCTGTATCCCGAACTCACTGCGGAGCAACAGGAATACGTCGTTCACGCAATCCAGGACTTTAAACCGTAGGAAACGTCCTCAATGCCACAACAGCCAAGAGTGTTGGTGACCGGCGCCGGCGGGTTCATCGGTCACCACTTGACCAATTACCTAATGGACCGTGGTTATTGGGTCAGAGGCGTTGATATCAAGACACCGGAGTTTGACTCGACTCGCGCTGACGAATTTCTTTTGCTCGATCTGACCGTGCCGGAGAACTGCCTGCGAGCCACGCACGAAGTCGACGAAGTCTACGGCCTCGCGGCGAACATGGGCGGCATCGGGTTTATCGAAAACAACAAGGCAGTAATCGTTCGCGACAACACGCTCATCAATCTGAACACGATCGAAGCCGCGCGTCTCAGCGGCGTTAAGCGATATCTCTACACGTCGAGCGCCTGCATTTATCCACTGCATCTTCAAAGTGGAACCGACGTCTCGCCGTTGAAAGAGACAGACGCGTATCCGGCTGATGCCGAAGATGGTTACGGCTGGGAGAAGCTCTACATGGAGCGCGTTTGCCGCCATTACACCGAAGACTTCGGTCTCGACACACGCGTTGTCAGATTTCACAACATCTTCGGCCCGCTCGGGACGTACGACGGCGGGCGAGAGAAATCACCGGCCGCGATCTGTCGCAAAGTCGCGCTCGCAAACGATGGCGATGAGATTGAAGTCTGGGGCGACGGCGAACAGCGGCGTTCTTACTGTTACATCGACGATTGCGTCGAGGGACTACACCGGTTGATGCGCAGCGATCATCACGAGCCTCTGAACCTCGGCCAGGACCGGATGATCTCTGTCAACGAGCTGGTTGAGATCGTGGCTGGCGTCGCCGGAAAGAAGATCGGGAAGCGCTACGATCTGACGAAGCCGCAGGGAGTCAGAGGTCGCAACAGCGACAACACTCGCTTGCGCGAAGTTCTGAAATGGGAACCGTCGATCTCACTTGAGGAAGGATTAGCTCGTACCTACCATTGGATAGCCGCAGAACTCCTTTCAGCCACAAAGAAGCACAAAGAAGCACAAATGGGCTATTGAAATGTTTGGTCGGCGCGTTCTGTTCATCTCATACAACGGCATGCTCGAACCGTTAGGCCAAACGCAGGTGCTGCCGTACCTGCGGGAACTGGCAAAGCGCGGTGTGAAGTTCACGTTGCTGAGTTTTGAAAGAGACAAGGCGTTTACCGCGGACGGAAAGCGTGCTTGTGAGGAGCTGAAACGCGAGCTCGCGGAACAGGGAATCGAGTGGCACTGGCTGCGATATCACCGTCGACCATCGCTTCCTGCGACTGTTTACGACGTCTTCGAGGGCATTCGTTACGCGAGCGGCCTCGTGCGACGAAACGAAATCGAGCTGGTACACGCGCGCTCGCACATACCCGCGACGATCGCGCTCGCGTTGAGGCGAAAGTTTGGGATCAAAATGATCTTCGACGTGCGCGGCTTGATGGCAGAAGAGTATGTCGACGCGGGCCACTGGCCCAAAAACGGTTTGCGCTATCGCATCACGAAATCGACTGAACGTCACATCTTCGCGGCCGCGGATGCAGTCGTCACGTTGACTCAGCGAATCTGGCCCATCATCAAAGAATGGGAC
>Ga0114129_10006575_pt1 | contig 16498 bp, 15 predicted proteins | sample RhiMetdeltSRZDD1_FD_80071 | JGI IMG/M metagenome (GOLD analysis project Ga0114129, IMG submission 80071) | Populus rhizosphere microbial communities from Tennessee, USA - Rhizosphere MetaG P. deltoides SRZDD1 (version 2) (version 2) | ecosystem: Host-associated > Plants > Roots > Rhizosphere >... | reverse complement strand
CGCGCCGGAGGGAGCGCAAGGATTGCCGTGCCATCTTCGCACCTTGCGAAGTGGCGCGGCCAGCGTCAGTTCGCAATCCTGCGCGGACGGAGGCAGCGGGTTCGAGCGTCACGTCCGCGGAGGCCGCGATCGAACGCTTCAGCCCCGGGCGCTCTCGGTAGCGGACGAGCGTATCGGGACCGAAATGGCCGCGCGCTTCACTCGCGGTGGCCTGGACGCTGACAAGATGTAGAGTTAAATCAGCCGGTCCACTGTCATGAAGCATTGGCGCGAAACGACGGAGATCGTCAATCGAATCCTGGCTCTGGCCTCAGAAGGACGACAGGCAGCGCTCGCGACGGTGATCCGGATCGACGGATCGTCGTACCGCAGGCCGGGCGCAAAGTTCCTCATTGAAGACGACGGCCGGACGCTGGGCGGCGTGAGCGGCGGCTGTCTCGAAGCCGACGTTCGCGAGATCGCGCTCGGTGTCATGAGGACCGGCGTCCCGAAGTTGCTCCACTACGACACCGGTGCTGACGATTCGACGGTCTGGGGACTCGGGCTCGGCTGCAACGGATCGGTCGACATCTTCGTCCAGCCCGCGACTGTCGCGCCCACGCTTGACGTGCTCCGCAAGCTTGGCGCGCGCCTCGAGCAGGGATCGGCGATTGTGATCTTGACGGTCATCGACGGTCCAGCCGATGTTGGCCGCATGGTCCTTCTGGATGGTGTCGCGCGAGATGCCGTGTCGCGAGTCGCGACGGACGATTCGCGAATCGTTTTTACGGAAGTCCTGCAGCCGCCGCCCGTATTGATCGTCTGCGGCGCCGGCGACGATGCCCGGCCGCTCGTGTCGCTGGCGTCGGAAGCGGGCTTTGCCGTGACCGTCGTGGATCATCGTCAGGCCTTTCTCACGGCGGAACGTTTTCCGTCGGCACGGCGGCTCGTCGCCATGCGACCCGATGGCGATGCGGCGCAGGTCGGCATCGCTGCGCGCAGCCTCATCGTGATCAAGACCCACTCGTACGCGCACGATCGCGACTGGTTGAAGGCGTGCTTGAACAGCCCTGCGTCGTACATCGGCCTGCTCGGTCCGCGTGGGCGTGCCGAAGAGATGCTGGGAGAGCTCAACGCCGGCAACGACGCGCGGGTTTTCGCGCCGGTCGGGCTGAGCGTCGGCGCCGATGGCCCCGAGCAGATTGCCATCAGTGTCATCGCGGAGCTGCTGTCGGTGCTCTCGCGTCAGACGCCCGTCCACTTGCGCGAGAAGCGGGAGGCGATTCATGCCTTCTGAGCGGACCGGACCCGTGGCGGGCGTCGTGCTCGCCGCCGGTACCTCGACGCGCATGGGCCAGAACAAGCTCTTCATGGAGCTCGAAGGCGAACCGCTGGTGCGCCGTGTCGTGGCGCGCGCAGCGGCCGCGGGCGTCGATCCGCTCATCGTGGTCGTTGGCCACGAAGCCGATCGCGTCAAGCAAGCCCTCGACGGGATCTCGTACACACCGGTGTTCAACGCCGAGTACGAGCGGGGCGTGAACAGCTCGCTGCGCGCCGGGATTCACGCGGCGTCGGAAACGCCGGCGCAGGCCGCCGTCGTCGTGCTCGCGGACATGCCGTTCGTCACCACCGAGATGATTGCGACGCTCCTCGGGAAGTACCGCCGGGGCGAGGCGCCGCTCGTGATCTCCGACTACGAGGGCGTCAACGCCCCGCCGATGCTGTACGATCGCTCGCTTTTCGACGAGCTGTCGGTGCCGGAAGGACACGGCTGCGGCAAGCAAGTCGTGAAGCGTCACCGGCAGGAGGCCGAGTCGGCGACGTGGCCCGCCGAAGCGCTGACGGATCTCGACATGCCGGAAGACTACGAACGGGTGAAGGCGTCGATGGAGCGCCGGGGCTGACATGCGCGCGGAGACCCTGCAGCTTGCGGCCGAACTGACGCGACAGGGCGAGCCCTTCGTCCTGGCCGTGGTCGTCCGCCGCGAGCCGCCGAGCTCGGCGCAGGTCGGCAACACCGCCGTCATCACGGAGTCCGGCGACTGCCACGGCTGGCTCGGCGGCAGCTGCATTCATGAGACCGTCGTCCACGAGGCGGTCGCCGCGCTGCGGAACGCCTCACCGCGACTGATTTCGTTGACGCCGGATCCGCACGCGGATCGTCGCGCGGGCGTCGACGCATTTCCGATGACCTGCTACAGCGGAGGCACCGTGGACATCTATCTGGAACCCGTGGTGCCGGCTAAACGGCTGCTCGTCTTCGGGATCTCGCCGACGGCGCGCGCCGTCGTGCGCCTCGGCAAGGTCATGGGTTATTCCGTCACCGTCGTCGATCCAGACGCGAACCGCGATGATTTTCCTGACGCCGATCGCGTCGCGACGAAGTTGCCGCTGGAGGAGTTCGCCACGCGTCCACCCTCGCAGCACGGGCGGCTGTTCGTCGTCGTCGCGACACTCGGCCAGCACGATGAAGACGCGACGCTGGCGGCGCTGGCCCTGGAGCCGGCCTATCTCGGCGTCGTGGCCAGCCGCAAACGTTTCGGTCAGATTCGAGCGACGTTGGGTGATCGCGGAGCGTCGCCAGCTGCGCTCGACTCGATCGTGAATCCTGCCGGAATCGACATTGGCGCCAAAACGCCTGAAGAAGTCGCGCTCAGCATTCTGGCTGAGATAGTCCGAGTACGACAGTCGGCCGCGGAAGGTCCAGCCGCAGACGTCGCGGCTACGGCGCCGGCACAGAAAGAAGACGAGCGCGATCCGGTTTGCGGTATGACGGTCGCCGTCGCGACGGCGCGGCATCAGGCTGAGCATGCGGGCCGGACGTATTACTTCTGCTCCGGCGGATGCCGGGAGCGATTCCTGGCCGCTCCCGACCGGTACGTGGCCGCCGTCGCCCGGTAGAACGGACACCCGTGCATCCCGAGATTCAAGCGTTGCAGCGCGCGATGGAGCAGCGCGGCTACGTGGCGGACGAGGCCATTGCCACGGCCGTGTATCTCGCGCGCGAGATGCGCAAGCCCTTGCTCGTCGAGGGCGAAGCGGGCGGCGGCAAGACCGAGCTGGCGAAAGTGCTCGCCGGGCTTCTCGACACCGAGCTGATTCGTCTGCAGTGTTACGAAGGGCTCGACGTCAACACGGCGCTGTACGAGTGGAACTATCCGCGACAGATGCTGCGGGCGCGGCTCGCCGAGCACGACGGGCGCGACGCCTCGACGATCGAAGCGCTCATCTTCAGCCGCGAGTACCTGCTCGAGCGGCCGCTCCTGCGCGCGATCACGCGGCCGGGCGGTCCGGCCGTCCTGCTGATCGACGAAATCGATCGCGCCGACGAAGGCTTCGAAGCATTCCTGCTCGAGATCCTGTCCGATTTCCAGGTGACGATTCCCGAGCTCGGCACGATTCGCGCCGAGCACGTCCCGTACGTGATCCTGACGTCGAATCGAAGCCGTGAGATCGGGGACGCGCTCCGGCGCCGGTGTCTCTACCTCTTCGTCCCGCATCCCGCGCTGGAGAAAGAAGTGCGGATTCTCCGGCTGAAGGTGCCCGGCGCGAGCGAGCGGCTCACCCACGAAATCGCGCGGTTCATGCAGGCGATTCGCCGCCGGCGGCTGTCGAAAGCGCCGGGCATTGCCGAGGCGATCGACTGGGCCACCGCGCTCGTCACGTTGAACCGGTCGCAGCTCGACGCCGACGCGGTCGCCGAAACGCTCGGGTGCGTGCTGAAGGATCGGCACGACGTCGAGGATCTCGATCGGCCGGCCCTCGAGTCCCTGGTGGCCGAAGCGCGGGGCTAGTGCCGTTCCAACTTGTTCCGTTCGGCAGGAGAAGGCTCTTGACATTCACGTATGTGCTGAGAAGCGAAGTAGATAGTGAGTGGTACACAGGTTCGACCGGTGATCTTCGAGCGAGGCTCCGGTTGCACGCCGAAGGCCGCGTGCGATCGACGGCCAGCCGGCAGCCATGCCGTCTCATCTACTACGAGGCCTGCCTCAGTCGGGCGGATGCCTTTCGACGGGAACGATACCTGAAGAGTGGTAAGGGCAAACGGTTCCAGCGAAACCGGCTGGCCGAGTACCTGACAGGCCTTCGGGACCACAAGTTGGAACGGCACGAGGTGTAGTCGTGCCGGCCGGCGACGATCTCATCGTTCACCTGGCGCGCTTTGCGCGCGCGCTCCGCGGCCATGGCATGCAGGTTGGAATCGGCGATGAGATCGATGCGACGCGTGCGCTCACGCTGATCGATCTGTTCGACCGCGCCGAAGTGCAGCGCGCGTTTCAGATCGCGTTCAAAATCCGGCCGCCCGATCGCGCGGCATTCGACGCGCTGTTTCAGAGCTTCTGGAGCCTGGCCCACGATGCCCGCGCGCCGCAGCTGGCGGAGCGGCGCCTGGCGACCGCTGCGCTGCCTCGAGGCACCGTATCCAGAAGCGACGATCACTCGGCGGACCAGGAGCACGCACCGAACAGGCCGGCCGACAGCGGGACTGTCGGATACACGAGAGACGTCGTTCTCCGTCGCAAGCCGTTCGAGGAATGCAGTCCGCGCGATCTGGCGGAGATGGAACGGCTCCTGACACGGCTCGCCCCGAGCTGGGCTGCGCGACGAAGCCGGCGTCTGAAGCCCGTGCGCGGCCGCGGTCTGCCGGACCTGCGCCGGAGCTTCCGGCGCGCGATCGGTACCGGCGGCGAGATGCTGTCGCTCGCACATCGCGCCCGCGCGATCGAGGATCCGCGCGTCGTCGTCCTCTGCGACACGAGCGGGTCGATGGACGTTCACGTCAAGTTTCTGCTGGCGTTCATCCTCGCGCTGAAACGCGTCGCGCGGAGGACCGAAGTCTTCGCTTTCAACACTTCGCTCGTGCGGCTAACGCCCTGGCTGTCGCCCGGCAAGATTGGGCACACCGTCGAGCGGCTGGCAATCGACGTGCCCGGCTGGTCGGGCGGGACGCGGATCGGCGAAAGCCTGATGGAGTTCGTCGAAAACTATCAACAACAGTACGTGACCGATCGATCCGTCCTCGTCATTCTCAGCGACGGGTTGGATCGAGGGGATACGACGCTGGTGTCCCGGGCGATGCGCGCGCTCGCAGCGAACGCGCGAAAGATCATCTGGCTGAACCCGCTCGCGGGCGATTCCCGGTACGAGCCGACCGCTCGTGCCATGCAGGCCGCGCTGCCGTTCATCGATCGGCTCGCGCCGGCGCACAACCTCGAATCGCTCGAGCGGCTCGTCCCGGAATTGGCGGCGTAGTCATGGCGATGGAGATCTCGAAGTCGTTCGTCGTCAAGGCGCCGGCCGCAGCCGTCTGGAGTTTTCTGACCGATCCGGTCCGCGTCGCGCGATGCCTGCCCGGCGCCGCGATCACGAACCAGGTGGACGAGCGCACCCATGCCGGGACCATCACGGTCAAGGTCGGACCGGTCGCGGCGACCTACAAGGGCACGATGCGGTTCGAGCGTCTCGACCCGGCGGCGAGAACGGCCGAGATTGTCGCGAGCGGCCAGGACATGCGCGGCAAAGGCGGGGCCGACATGCGCATGACGAGCACGCTCGTCGAGCGCGCGCCCCGCGAGACGGAAGTCACGATCACCTCGCAGGTCAACGTGATGGGAATTCTCGCGCAACTCGGGCGCGGGATGATCCAGGATGTCAGCGATCAGATGTTCGGGACGTTCGTCGCGGCCGCGCGGGCCGAGCTCGAGAAGCCGGACGCGCCTGTCAGCGCGGCGGCGAGCAACGCGCCGGGCAATGTCACGAGCAGCGGCACGAGCAGCGCCGCGAGCGCACCGGCACCGCCGCCGCCGCCGATCGAAGTGCTGTCGTTCGGATCGGCAGTTGCGGGACGGGCCGCGGCGCGCGCAGTGGCGAAGCCCGTCGTCTGGGTCGTCATTCTGATCGTCGTGATCAGTCTCTATTGGTGGTTGAGATAGGAAAGGACTCCCGATGATTCCAGCGCCGTTCGATTACCACGCCCCGAAGACGTTATCGGAGGCGATCGCGCTCCTGCAGCGCCATGGCGATGAGGCCAAGGTGCTGTCCGGCGGCCAGAGTCTCCTGCCTCTGCTGAAGCTTCGCGTTGGTGCGGCGGCTCACCTCATCGACATCGGTCGCATTCCCGACCTCGAGTACATCAAGGAGGACGGCGGGTTTCTCAAGATTGGCGGACGAACGCGGGAATCGGCGCTCGAACGCTCGGATCTCATCAAGTCCAAGTACCCGATCCTTCACGACACCGCGCTGGTCATTGCCGATCCGCTGGTTCGCAATCGCGCGACGGTCGGCGGCAATCTCGCGCACGCCGATCCCGCCAACGATCACCCGGCGACGATGCTGGCGCTGGGGGCGGAGGTGACGGCAACGGGCGCCAAGGGTCAACGGACAATTCCGGTCGACAAGTTCTTCACCGGGCTGTTCAGTACCGTGCTCACACCCGACGAAATTCTCACCGAGATCCGCGTTCCGGTTCCGCCGCCTCGCAGCGGCGGCGCGTACGTGAAGCTCGAGCGCAAGGTTGGCGACTTTGCGACGGCGGCCGCAGCCGTTCAGGTGACGCTTGGTGCGGGCGGCGAGATCGAGCGCGCCGGCATCGGGTTGACCGCCGTCGGCCCGACGCCGATCAAAGCCGTCGAGGCCGAGCGCTACCTGCTCAAGAAGAAGCCCGACGCCGCGACGATCGCCGAAGCGGCGCGGCTGGCCGCCGGCGCGGCGGCGCCGAGCGCCGATCGACGCGGCGCCGTACAGTACAAGCGGGAAATGGCGCGCGTGCTGACCGCGCGCGCACTGGCGAAGGCGATCGAGCGCGCGGGAGGACGCTGATCATGGCGACGCACACGATCAAGGTTACGGTCAACGGGACGCTGCACGAGGCGTCGGTCGAATCGCGGCTGCTGCTGGTCCACTTCCTGCGCGAGGATCTGCGGCTGACCGGCACGCACATCGGCTGCGACACGACCCATTGCGGCGCGTGCACGGTGCTCGTCGATGGCGAGCCGGTGAAATCGTGCACGGTGCTCGCCGTGCAGGCCGACGGCAGCGACGTCCGCACCGTCGAGGGGCTCGAACAGGACGGCAAGCTGCATCCGATCCAGGAAGGGTTCTGGCAGGAGCACGGGCTGCAGTGCGGCTACTGCACGCCGGGGATGATGATGACGGGCGCCGCTCTTCTCGGGCGCAACCCCAATCCGTCCGAAGCCGACATCCGCCATGCGATCTCGGGCAACCTCTGCCGCTGCACGGGATACGTCAACATCGTAAAAGCCATTCAGCACGCCGCACGGCCGCGTTAGTTAAGGCGCGCCTTCCGGCTCAAGGGAGATTAACCATGGCGCCGCGAACGTCACCAGAAATCGGAGGCATGGGGCACTCCGTCAAGCGCAAGGAAGATCCGCGTTTCATCCGCGGGCAGGGCCACTACGTCGACGATATCCAGCTGCCGGGCATGCTGTACCTCGACATCGTCCGCAGTCCCTTCGCCCACGCGCGCATCAAGTCGATCAACACCGAGCGCGCCTTGAAAGTGCCGGGCGTGCTCGCGGTCATCACCGGCGAAACGCTCGCCAAGTACAACCTGCACTGGATGCCGACGCTGATGTCGGACACGCAAATGGTGCTGCCGACGGAGAAGGTGATGTACCAGGCGCAGGAGGTGGCAGGCGTCATTGCCACCAGCCGCTACGCGGCAGCCGATGGCGTCGACGCCGTCGAGGTCGACTACGACCCGCTGCCGGTCGTCGTCGATCCCTTCAAGGCGCTCGAGCCCGGCGCGCCCGTGCTCAGAACCGACAAGAAGGACAAGAAAGACAATCACATCTTCCACTGGGAAGTCGGCAACAAGCAGGCGACCGAGCAGGCGTTCGCGGGCGCCGACGTCAGGGTCAAGCAGAACATCTACCTGCCGCGCATTCACGTCGCATCGATCGAAACATGCGGTTGTGTCGCAGATTTCGATCGCGTGACAGGCAAGCTTACCGTCTATATGACGACGCAGGCGCCGCATGCGATTCGAACGGTGGTCGCGCTGGTGGCGGGGCACGTCGGGTTGTCGGAGGAGAAGATCCGCATCGTCTCGCCCGACATCGGCGGCGGCTTTGGCGGCAAGGTGCCGGTCTATCCCGGGTACGTGATCGCGATCGCCGCGTCGGTGGTCGTCGGCAAGCCGGTCAAGTGGATCGAGGACCGGATGGAGAATCTGCAAGCCGACTCGTTCGCGCGCGACTATCACATGACCGGCGAGCTGGCCGCGAAGAAGGACGGCACGATCACCGCGCTTCGCATCAAGACCGTGGCCGATCACGGCTACGCGGACGCGGCGGCAAACCCGTCGAAGTTCCCGGCCGGGCTGTTCTCGATCTGCACCGGCTCGTACGACGTGAAAAACGCGTTCGCCGAAGTCGACGGCGTGTACACGAACAAGCCGCCGGGCGGCATCGCGTATCGCTGCTCGTTCCGCGTCACCGAGGCGGTCCACGCGATCGAGCGGATGGTGGACGTCCTCGCGCAGGAATTGAAGATGGATCCCGCCGAGTTGCGCTTCAAGAACTTCATCCCGTCGGACAAGTTCCCGTACAAGTCCGCGCTCGGCTGGGAGTACGACAGCGGCAACTACTCCGGCGCGTTGAAGAAGGCGATGGAGAAGATCGGCTACGCGGATCTGAGAAAGGAACAGGCCGAAAAGCGGAAGCGCGGCGAGCTGATGGGGATCGGCATCTCGAGCTTCACGGAAGTCGTCGGCGCCGGGCCCTCGAAGCACTTCGACATCCTCGGGATCAAGATGTTCGACTCGTGCGAGATCCGCGTGCACCCGACGGGCAAGGCGATTGCGCGATTCGGCACGAAATCGCAGGGCCAGGGACACGAAACGACCTATGCGCAGATCGTCGCCGAGGAGCTCGGCATTCCTGCCGCGCACGTTCAGGTGGAGGAGGGCGACACGGACACGGCGCCATACGGCCTCGGCACCTACGCCAGCCGATCGACGCCGGTCGCCGGAGCCGCCGGCGCGATCGCCGCGCGGAAGATCCGCGACAAAGCGAAAAAGATCGCGGCGTACCTCCTCGAGGTGAGCGAAGAGGATCTCGTCTGGGAGCCCGGCAAGTTCTCGGTCAAGGGCGCGCCGCAGAAGGCGAAGACGATTCAGGAGATTGCGTTCGCGGCGTACACGAACCACCCGCCCGGCATGGAAGCGGGACTCGAGGCGGTGAACTACTACGATCCGCCGAATCTCACGTATCCCTTCGGCTCCTACATCGCCGTCGTCGACATCGATCGCGGCACGGGCGCGGTCACGCTGCGGCGGTTCGTCGCCGTCGACGATTGCGGCAACATCATCAATCCGATGATCGTTGAGGGCCAGGTGCACGGCGGGCTCACGATGGGGATGGCGCCGGCGCTGTTCGAGGAGATCAGCTACGACGAAGCCGGCAACATTCAGGGCGGCAGCTTCATGGACTACCTGCTGCCGACCGCGATGGAAACGCCGAACTGGGAGACGGACAAGACGGTGACGCCGTCGCCGCACCATCCGCTGGGCGCCAAGGGCGTGGGGGAGTCGGCCACGGTGGGCGCGCCGCCCGCCATCGCCAACGCCGTCGTCGACGCGCTCTCGCATCTTGGCGTCAAACACATCGACATTCCGATCACGCCGGAGAAGGTGTGGAACATCCTGCGGGAGAAGGGGGTCGCTGAATAACTTCGAAGTTCGAACTTCGAAGTTCGAACTTCGAACTCCGGAGCAGAACCCCCATTGACATAGTTCACCTTGCTCCTATAGAACATCGATAGGAGCCTGGCTTTGAGTCTGCCGTCGCGGCTGTCGCGCTTTGTCCGCAATCTGTTCGCTCGCGAACACGTCGAGCGCGATCTCGACGCGGAGCTCGCCGCCTACCTGGACGAGCTCGTGGCCGAGAAAGTACGCGCCGGTCGCACCGTCGAAGCGGCGCGTCGCGAAGCTCGTCTCGAGCTGGGTGGTGCCGAGCAGGTGAAGGAGCAGGTGCGCACGGCACGCGCGGGCGCGCTCGTCGAGCAGGTGATCCAGGACGTGCGGTTCGGATTCCGACAGCTTCGCCGTTCGCCCGGATTCACAACAGTCGTCGTCCTCACGCTCGCCCTCGGGATCGGCACGAGCACCGCCGTGTTCAGCCTCGCCGATGCGCTCTTCTTCCGGCTGCCGGGCGTCGCGCACGCGGACCGGCTGGTCCACGTCTCGCAAACTCGCGCAGGGAGTACGGAGAACTCGTACCCGGTCTCGTACCCGGACTACGTGTACTTCCGCGACCACAGCCGGTCGTTCGAGCATCTCGCGGCTCACTACTCCGGCTCGCCGCTGCATCTCGTCGTCGATGGCGAGTCGTCGTCGGTCAAGGGCGGCGTCGTGACCCGGAACTACTTCGCGACGTTCGGTCTCGAGCCGGCGCTCGGCCGCTTCTTTCGTCCGGATGAAGACGACGTGCCGGGCCGGGATCCGGTTGCGGTCATCGCGTGTGGCTTGTGGGAACGCCGATTCGGCCGCAATCCCTCGGTGCTCGGCAAGACGATTCAGTTGAACGGCGTGAGCTTCACGATTGTCGGCGTGGCGCCGCCGGACTTCGAAGCGGATCGCGCAGGCCAGGAAGCGCTGTCGCTGTGGATTCCGAGCGCGATGTTGAGAGTCGGGTATCGGTACTGCGATGGGTTTACGCGCGACTGCAGTGTCGTGCAGCTCACCGGCCTGCTGCGGCCGGGCGTGACGCTCGCCCAGGCGCAGCAGGAACTCGGCGGCCTCGCGCGTCAGCTCGAAGCCGCGTATCCGTCGACGAACAAGGGCGACGGCGTGTTCGTCGCCTCGGCTCGGGGTGTGACGCCCGCGCGTCAGACGGAGAGCCGCGCGACGCTCCAGCTGCTCGGCGCGGCGGTCGCGCTGCTGCTCGCGATCGCCTGCGCGAACGTCGCCGGCTTGATCGTCGGACGAGGTCTCAGTCGCCGTCGAGAGGTGGCGGTGCGCCTCAGTCTCGGCGCGGGACGCGGCCGGCTCGTCAGACAGTTCCTGACCGAGAGCCTGCTCCTGGGGCTGATGGGCGGCGCCGCCGGTCTGGTGATCGCAATCTGGGCGAAGGATCTCCTCGTCGCGTACTACGGCGTCACCTATTCCGGTGTCCGCCTCGTGATGAATCTCAGCCTGAACCCGCTGGTCCTGGCCTTCACCATCGGCATCTCTGTGATTACCGGACTCGCGTTCGGTCTCGTTCCGGCGCTTCAGTCGAGCCGCGTCGATTTGATTAGTGCGGTCAAGATCGACAGCCAGTCAGGCGGCTATCGCCGATCGCGCCTGCGCGACGGGCTCGTCGTCGCGCAAGTTGCGCTGTCGATTGTGCTGCTCGTCGGCGCCGGGCTGATGATTCGCAGCGTGCGCAGCATTCATCAGGGACCGGGATTCAATCCCGATCCGATCGCGCTGCTGCGGCTTCGACCCAGCCTCATGGACTATCCGGTTGAGAAGGCCTGGAGGTTCCAGGCGGACGTCACCCGGAGACTTGCGGCGCTGCCGGGGGTCGAGGCCGTGAGCGCCTCAGGACTACCGCCGCTGCCTGGATGGGGTCCGCAGCAGTCGCTGTGGCTGCCGGGTCAGAAGCCGGCCGATCCGGCGCAGGCGTTCCAGGTGCACCAGAACGCCGTCATGCCGCGGTATTTCAAGACGCTCGGGCTCGCGTTGATCGAAGGGCGGGACTTCACTCCAAAGGACGATCGCCGCGGGCCGCCGGTCGTGATCGTCAATCAAACGCTGGCGCGGCATTTCTGGCCAAACGCCGGCGCCACCGGACAGGTGCTGTCGGTGGATGACATCGAGCACCGGGTGATTGGCGTCGTTCGCGACGCGCAGTACCGCGCCAGGACCGAGGGCCCCGAGCCGTTCCTCTATCGCAGTTACTGGCAGCAGGATCCGGTCTTGTTCAACGGCGATGCCTGGGTCCACCTGCGGGTTGCGGGCGACCCGGCCGGAATGCTGCCGGCGATTCGGCGCGCGATCGCCGAAGTCGATCCCGACGTGCCGGTGAACGAGGATCTTCCGCTCGCCGCGCGTGTGGAGTATCACTTTCGACACGTGCGCGCCGTCGGCACGATGCTCGTGACGCTCGGCTCCCTCGCGGTTTTCCTGACCGCCGTCGCGCTCTCGACCGTGCTGGCGTCGGCCGTCCGTCAGCGCAGGCGCGAGATCGCCATTCGCATGGCGGTCGGCGCCTCGCGCAGCACTGTCTCGACGCTCGTCCTGTGGCACGGCCTGACAATGGCCGGGTTCGGCGCCGCTCTCGGCCTGGCGGGCGGGCTTGGCGCGACCAGCGTCCTGCGCACGCTGCTCTTCGGCGTGAGTCCGATCCACCCGGTCACGTTTGCCGGCGTCGCGCTGCTGCTGACGATGGTGACGATGGCGGCGTGCTATTTGCCGGCTCGCCTGGCGTCGCGCATTGATCCGATAGTGATTCTCAGGCACGAATAGCGCCGCGCTTCGCGCGGGGACCTTTGTGGCTTTGCCCAAAAAGTCGAACGCGGCGAAGTCGAGAGATGTTTGGGCGCGGCTGAAGCGCCCTCGCGCCCACTCGTCGTACCGACTGATGCCCGCTCGGGGATCCGGCCTGCGCTGCCCGAGTCTCCGCGTGAGGGCTCGCGTCGTCCTACTTTGAGGTACGGGTAAGGAGGAGTCGTCAGACACGAAGACTGTAAGAGTGCGTTGCGAAGTTCGTAGGAACGCCGGCTCTGCGTCTCGCTTCGCTTGGAGACTTCCGCTTCTTCTTCTCAAACGGTAGGTCATGTGCGACGTTCGGCGGGTCGCGTAGACTAGTTCGAGGCAGCGCGGCAACATCGTGTCGCAAGTCCGCTGCGACGCGACGACCACTCTTCATACCAGCCATGACTGCTTTCGAGATCCGGCAAGCCTTCGAAGCACTCGATCCAGACAGTCGCGCCCGCAGGCTCGCGTCGCTCTGTGATCCCTGTCTTCAGAGTGTTCGGCAGTACTTCGCCCACGCCCCGAACAGAGAGTACCGTGATTCGATCGTGGGCATCCAACACGTGGTGGATGTCGAACTTCCGGTCCGTGCGCTGTTTGCGATTCGCAGCGCCGGCGGTGTCCCATCCAAGCCGGTGCTGGACTCGCTGCTCGCGGACTACCAGGAGCCGATGACTGCGCATCAGGACGCGGACTTGCGATTTTCCGATGTCCGCGCGGAGTACGCGTATCTGGCGGTCTACAATCTCGTTCGAAGTTGCCGGGATCCGCTCGACAACGATCTCGCGTGGCTTGTCGTTCGTCAGGTGCTGTCGGCACTGGGCCCGGACGAGCCGACTCAGGCGGATGTTGACGAGATTCTCGCTCGATGGACCGCAGCCTGGCCCACGGCCTGACAGCTCAGGGCCGCGGGTCCGGCGCTACGATACTGACGCCAGCCGGAGACTTCCTCATGTCAGTGATTCGAACGTACCGCGCCGGGTCGGGCATCGAGGATTACTGCCGCGTCTGCAAGACCGATCGCATGCACACCGTTGTGGCAGCAGACGCCGACGGCCGGCCGATCCGGGTCGTCTGCGGGTACTGCCGGAGCGAACACAACTATCGTGGCGGTCCGCGCGTCGAGGCTGCCGAGGCGCCCGCCAGCGATGAAGGCTCCACCACGTCGACGCGGGCCGCGCCGCCGCGCACGGCCGGTGCGCGCGCGACGTTCCCGCTGGTGAGCGAACGCGAGCGCCGGGGGCCCGTCATCAACCTGCCGGAGGATCCGATGACCGATCTCGAGTTGCTGCTCCGTCGCGTGATCCGCGAGGAGTCCGGGCTGACGGCCGCCGTTCCCGCCGAAAAGTGGCGCGGCGGCACTCTCGTGCTTCGGCCGGGCACGCCCGGCCTTCAGGAGAGGACCTGGCCGATCGAGACCTTTTTTCACAAGGTCGTGATGCTGCGCAATCGCCTGCGCACGCTCGAGCAGCACCTGAACGCCTCGTCGCTGCCCGAAGACGTGAAAGTGAAATTGCAGGGATACGTGAGCGGCTGTTACGGATCCCTCACCAGCTTCAACGTGCTGTTTGCTGACGAGGATGACCAGTTCAGGGGGAGTGGGGGAGAGTAGCGCCGCGCTTCGCGCGGAACTTCGAAGTTCGAACTTCAAATTTCGAACTGACCCACACCCACCAATGCCGGACGCATCGTTCCAAAAGCCCGATCACCCCTTTGGCGAACAAAGCGGGGCGCGATGGGTCGCGGTCCAGGCCGGCACCGATCAAATGCTCGATCCGCTCGGCCGCATCGTCCTCGCGCGTCTCGGACCGCGCGCTGGTGAACGCGCCGTCGACGTCGGCTGCGGATGCGGTCAGACGACGCTCGAGCTGGCCGAGCTCGTCGGCCCCTCCGGGCGCGTGCTTGGCGTCGACATTTCCGAACCGATGCTCGAGCGGGCGCGAGAGCGTACCGTCGAAAGCGGCCATCGCACCATCGAGCTCGTGCTCGCCGATGCCGCGATCCATCGCTTCGAGCCCGCCGCGTTCGACCTCGTCTTCTCGCGCTTCGGCGTGATGTTCTTCGAGGATGCGGCCGCCGCCTTCGCGAATCTGCATGGCGCCCTGCGGCCCGGCGGCCGGCTCGGGTTCGTGTGTTGGCAACCGATCGAACAGAATCCGTGGGCGTCCCTGCCGCTCAACGCCCTTCGCCGGCTCTGGCCGGACGCTCCGGTGCCACCTGCGCTCGTGCCGGGCGAGCCGGGTCCGTTTGCGTTCTCGGATCCCGTTCGCGTGCGGCTCGTTCTGGTTCAGGCAGGATTCGATGCGATCGCGATTGAGCCGCTTCATGTCCCGATCCATCTGGGCGGCTCCGCCACCCTCGACGAAGTCGTGGACTACTGCTGCCAGATCGGTCCCGCCGCCAGGCAACTTTCGATCGTCGACCCCGCGCTGTACTCTACGGGCCGCGACGCCATTCGCGGTGTCCTCGAGCCGTTCGCCTCCGAACAGGGAGTCTGGATGGAAGGTGCCGCGTGGATCGTCACAGCGCAGAGGTCCGAAAGTTGCACGTGACCGTTCGAACCCGGGAGCAGGTCATGAAAAAGGCGCTGTTGTTCGTGCTCGTTTTCGGATTTGGATCCGCAACTGGTTCAGTGATCACGCAAAGGGACTCCAGCCCGCAAGTTGAAGGCCGCTCGATATGCGTGCCCTACGATCCAGCGACATTGTCGATAAATGAGCGAGATTCAGGCGTGTGGGATCTCGAACGCGGCGACGGTGCAATCTTCAAGGTGTTCGCCAACAAGGAAGATGCTGAGGCTGGGCTGGCGGTTGCACGAGACCATTCACAGCTTTGCTACATCGGCAAGAGCAACACCCGCCCCAATCGTGAGCGCTACATCATGGAGTACTGGAAGAAGTAGGGTGATGTCCCGTGACGGATTTCTGCGCGACCGGTACAATGTCGTCACGCGCCCGTAGCTCAGCGGATAGAGCATCGGCCTTCTAAGCCGAGGGTCGCAGGTTCGATTCCTGCCGGGCGCGCTTACCGCCGCGCTTCGCGCGGCGAACTTCGAACTCAGAACTTCGAACTTCGAATTGCCGAAAAATCCATGCTCGACGAGCCTGCGACCCGAGGGACAGTCCGAGGGTCGCCCGCTCGTAGACGAGCCGAGCGGGGGTGGGGCCCCGCGAGGAACTTAAGAAACGGTTCGATTCCTGCCGGGCGCGCCAGCCTTTCCGAATCGTTCAGCAAATCGACTGATTGGGTTTCCGTCCCGGTCCGTCACCCGGCGAACGGGGAAGGATCCGTTGAACTGGGCTTCCTTGACAAACCGAAAGGAATCGACCTACCTTAGGCGAATCGAAAGGAAGCGAGGCCGATGTCCGACGAACGCGGCGGAGAAGTCATCAAGGGAACGCTCGACATGATCGTCCTCGAGGTGCTGCAACAGCGCGCGATGCATGGGTGGGGCATCACGGAGATCATCGAGCGCCGCTCCGACCAGCTGCTCAGCATCAATCAAGGCTCGCTCTACCCGACTCTCTATCGTCTCGTGGCGCGCGGTTGGATCTCGTCGGAGTGGAAGACATCTGACAACAATCGGCAGGCGCGCTACTACACGATCACGCGCGCCGGACGGAAGCAACTGGCGGCGGCGCGCGCTCAGTGGGAGAAGCTCTCGCGCGGGGTGAATCTCATCCTCGGCGGAGCGCGCGCGTGACGTTCCGCGAGCGGTGGGCGCGGTTCCGCGGCACCATCCGCCGTGAGGCGCTCGAACGCGAGATGAATCGCGAGATGCAATTCCATCTCGACATGGCCGCGCAGCGCAACGCCGAGCGCGGAATGCGCCCCGAGATGGCGAAGCGCGAGGCGCAGCTCGCCTTCGGGAGTACGGAACAGTTCAAGGAGTCCGGACGCGAGGCGTATCGGGCTCGGACCGCGGAGAATGTCGCCGCCGACGTCCGGTTTGCGCTGCGCAGCATGCGACGCGCGCCGGCGTTCACCGTCGCCGCGATCGTCACCGTGGCGCTCGGAATCGGTGCCAGCACGGCGATG
>Ga0114129_10006573_pt1 | contig 16502 bp, 20 predicted proteins | sample RhiMetdeltSRZDD1_FD_80071 | JGI IMG/M metagenome (GOLD analysis project Ga0114129, IMG submission 80071) | Populus rhizosphere microbial communities from Tennessee, USA - Rhizosphere MetaG P. deltoides SRZDD1 (version 2) (version 2) | ecosystem: Host-associated > Plants > Roots > Rhizosphere >... | reverse complement strand
TCGTCGAAGAGAAATTCGACATCGTCGACAAAGCGCATGATCAAGCTGGTGAACGCATAGTGCAGGTAGGTCTCGTCTTCCTCCAGCAGCCGGGTGCGGGGTAATGAGCGAACGGCCTCTTTCAACCTCTCCTTCGCTTCAGCCTTCGGGTTGTGATAGCGAAACGGCAAGATCGCATGGCGCTCGTCTTGCGCTTGACTTGAGACGCAGTTCGGGCTGGAGGGACAGGGAGCCAGTGTCCGCCGACTCATGACACCCGGACTTTACGCTCTTCGACAATCTCCCGCAATCACTCTCCGCTGCAAGCACGGCTTCGAGAAAGATGATGCGTTTCACGGCGTTCTCAATAGAAGAGCGTCTTCAGAACCGGCTGCGTCTCCTCTCGATCCTCGACTTTGACCGACACCCGGCCGATGATGCGGCCGTCTTCGGCTTCGACGTCCACGCGCCAGTCGCCGGGATCGAGACGCTGTTTGAAGGTGTAGGACCGGTAGCCGCCCTCGCGGCCGCCGGAGATCTTCACAGGGATCCTGTCGGCATGGATGAAGGGCCTGTCGCTCCTTTCACGAAAGTACCAATGATGGTAGACGGTCGTATTGAGGGCGACCGGCGCGAAAACGGCGGTGAAGCAATAGATCGGCTCGTTGGCCGGGAAGACGTCGTCTGAGCGCTTCCAGAACTGGTACCACTTCCTTTCGTAGGACAATTCGAACAGGTCGCCCGCCCTCTTGACTTCATGGTACATCCCGCCGAATTTCAGCGAGAGCGGCACGGGCGGAATCAAGTTGAGGAAGTAAAAGCCGACGAGCAGCCCGATCAGCGCGAATGCCGGCGCCGTCACCCCGACCGCTTCGCGCCGTGACCGATCGGGATTGTTGCGATAGATGAGGTGGACCACTCGCAGAGTGACGAGTCCGCTCAGAATGGCCCCAGCCAGGAAAATCGCCGCGTTCATGAGACCGGTCATGACCGGCAGAAAGAACGTGAAAAAGGCGAAGCAAACCACCGCATACAAACTCACCACCAAACGCAGGTTCGACAGACGGTCGCGCAAAAATTCGTTGCCGACGAGAAGCCCGACCAGTACGGCGAAAAAAACCGCCGTGCCCGTCAGCGTGGCGCTTCGTGAATAAAAAATCGCGTAGGCGCTGAAGAGGCCGCCGAGAAGAAACTGGCTGGCCATCGGATAGTAGGGTCTGCTGCGAAGTATCCAGCGGGCACAGGACGACAGCGTCGACAACTGCTCGCGATCCGGCGCCGGCTCAATTCCAAGCCGGCCGGTCAACACGATCAGGATGCCCAGCAGCAGAAGATAGATCAGCAGCAACAGATTGTCCTGCAACCGGTCGATCCGCGTCAGCGTGAGCGTGTCGTACGTCACGCCCGAGAGAAAGAACACCGCAGGCATGAACGGTTTGGCGAGAACCGATCGAACTCCGGCCAGAGGGCTCATGCTCCCACTGTGCGGAATTAGGAGTGTTTGAGCAATGAAATATTAGTTTCAGAAAGATGGGGTTCAGGCTGCTCAAACGGGCTGCTCAGCTAGGCCGCAGCGAGCGAGAACCTGAGGCGTACGGTTTTAGGTACGTTGAGGGTTTGAGCGATGCGAGAACGACGCTGGCGGCCCGTTTCAACAGCCTTTCAAATGAAGGCGGGCAAGGGGGCATACACGACCGGATACCCGATCAAACGCTCCAACCATCCCGCCATCAACTCTTCCTTGAGGGGAGCCTTGTTGAGGCGCGCTTCGATTTGAAACGTGCCGTTCACTCCCACGATGCCAAGAATGGCCGACGCCTCATCCCCTTCCGGAATCAACTCCTGCGTCTGAAACTCACACAGTGTGGAATACAGCCGGCCGTCCGGTTCGATCGCGGACCGAATCTCCGGCAGATCGTCGAGCGGACAATGGACTGAGCAACGATAGGCCAACCGAACGGGCGGCGTGATCGCGGCGAATTCGACGAGAGCCTCCTCCGAAAAGCCGGTGAGATAGGCCCGAACGCCGGCGGGCTGGGGCGCAAAGGTGGCCGCGAGGCGGCTGGCCGGCACGAGGAACTCGTACGCATCTGCGGTATTGTACTCAAATTGGCAGGGACCGAATGCATCCGGCCAGGAACAGAAGAACGGCACGTTGGGATCGGTGGGACGCAAGACCACCTGCCGGTTCTCGATTGCCGTCTCAATGGGCAATTCGAGCGTCGTGATGGCTTCAAGAAAAGCGATTCGCCGCTCTCCCACCCACTGCTCCCGCTGCGCATCACCTCTCGTTTCGCCGGGGCTGATGACTTCGCCGGTTTGCAGGCGCACGCGGACGAACGAATGGACGTGGCGAAATCCAAGCCACAGCATGCTTCGACTTTCGTGAAGCGTCAACGGTTCGCGGATACGCCAGGGATGGCTGATGGAACAGTAGGTGCCGACGTCCTGATGACGTTGATAGACCGTGTGATAGGCGCCGGCAAGAAGAAAAAAATCTCCTCGCCACCCTTCTCGAACATGGACCAGGGTAACGTCTTCCGTCGCCCAGGCGTCCAGGCCATCAAAATCCTCCGGCGTCTCGACCGTCCATTCTTCCACGTAGCAGATGACGTCTTTGGCCGGCACGGCCGGCTTCAAGCCCAGCGAGGACAGCCGTTCGCCTATGCCAAGGATTTGCCCGAACGACAAGGGCATGGTCGTTTCCCAGCGACGCTCGCGCACGGGCCGCTCCCTTCATCGGATGCCGTCAACGGGTCGGACGGACCGCGCGCTGCATGACCGTCGTGTCCTCGACATAGCGGTCGATCGTGTCCTTGATCGTGGCCCTGAGCAGGGATTGAATATCCTCATCGCTGAACCAAAACACGGTGTTGGTCTGCGCCCCTTCAATACTGCGATTCGTGGTGCTCTTGTCGCCGCTATTGCGGGCTGAGATCGTGACCTTGCTGCTCGTCGTGAGCGCGGTTGAAAAAATCCGGCTCTTGGCGTTGGCCGTCAAATCAAGGATCTGCCCGCTGATCACAATGTCTGCCCCATTTGCCGGCCCACCCGATGCCACGCGCACATCCCATGACCGGTCGTGCCATCCCCTCGCTCGCAGCCGCTCGGCCAGCGCCTGGGCATAGACCTCACCCGGCTTTTCGCCGGTCACGTTGAAATAGGTCACTCCCCCCCAGAGATGCGTCCTCATTCCAACGCGGTTCTTTTCAACCCGGCGGTCTTCGAACGGCTCTATCACAATTTTGACCGCCTCCGGCTCAGCCATTTGCGCCGCTACCTGCTTCGGGATGACATCCAGATAATACGTTTGTCCACTGCCTCCACAGCCGGATGTGAGCAGCATCCCAGCCAACAGCATGATTCCCGCCCCCGATCGTGCCCCCAGCTTATCCATTGGACCTCCTTACGCAACAGCGCCCCATCGTTGAGACCGTGTCATCGAAAAGAATGGGCGCTAGTCTACCGAAATCCTTCGACCTTCACAATTAAGGAAATTTAAGCAGAAACGATGGGCTTCATCGCCCAAAATGCCTCACGTGCTAGAGCGGCCAGCTCCCCTCTTCTGAGCTGAGGATGGTTGAGCGGGATGTAGCGCCCGATCTTGATAGATGCTCGTTCAGCGAGCACCGCAGCAATCGTCGCCTTCCGGTCATGGGTGAGAGGAAGCGTATAGCCCTCGCCGTGATTCCATTCCCAGAGCGTCGGAGCCGTCGAGAGTTCCAAGCCCTGCCCGGCAACCGTATGGAATCGGTCGACCACGTTCTTCTTGTACCGTTTCACCAACCGACCCTCGAGCATCCAGGCGAAGACAACGTGGTGCCCCCACCAGAAAAGTGTGCGGAATGTGGCCTTCTCTACTCCATGAAAGTGCTTGGGATAATCGAGGTACTGATAGGGAAACGACTCAAGGTGCTCGCCTTTGACAAATTGAAAGAGCGAGGGATCGAAATCAGGAGGCTGCAAGGTCGCCGAGTGGCCCATCTCCTCCTTCAGCGCCGCATGCGTCGCTTCAAGCATGGCGCGGATCTTTTCCGAGATCTTGGCCTTCTTGCGAAAGAACTCGCCGTCTGCGACCAAGGCGGTTTCGTCGTCAGTGAAGGACAGGGAGTCACTCATGCTGGAGACCACTGGGAAGATTGACCTTGAGCGATGCTCATCTCTGGCGGGTCTCGAACGATGCCACCCTGAGCGCATAATGCCGCCGGCATTCCGCGCAGCGAATCAACGCCACATCTTCGATCACGTCCATTGCGCGCAGCGACAAGGCCGAGGGATGGGCATCGAGACATCCGGAGAGCTGTGATTGTCCCTTGTGAAGGTCGACAGGTGCTCCGGAATCCTCGGACTGATCCGGGACTGCGGCGGCTCTCACGACGACGGAGGCCAGCCTCAGACGGTGCACCGAGCGGCAGGAACTGCAACTGAGAATTAACGTGCGGTCGTCCGCCATGCGCTTGACAGCGATGCAGAGCGGATGGACTGACCAGCATTGCTGAAGAAAGGCCCCGCTGCGAAAGACCTGCACCATCACGATCCTAAGGCTGTCCTGGTGAGGCGTACTCTTTTCGGTACGTCGACCCTCTGAACGCTGCGAGAACAAAGCTGAGTGGCTTTTTTCAATATCGTGTTATAGCATTCCACAATGCGAACATGCAGACCACGCCGATGATGTATGGAATCAGACACGCATACAGGAGAGCGGCTCTCGCCTGCTCCACCGATCCGGTCCTGGCATGCTGTTCCTTATAGACGAACTCATAGGACAACACCAGAAGAGTCAAGGTCAAGGCCAGCACCCGGCTGGTCCGCGGCCAGCTATAGTGGCCGCTGATGAGAAAATTCGCGGTAAAGAAGCCGCTGAACAGGAAGATGATCGGGGCCAACACATAGCGTACGCTTTGGGCGAGGAGCCCATGCCAGTCAGTGCGATGGTGAGGACGATTGAAAGGAGAGCCGGCGGTCACGAGCCGACGGGAAGCGCACTCTCCGCGCGGACGTGCAAAGCCGTGGCCGAAGCGGCCTGCGCCGCACGGCAGTCCTTACACACGCGAGGCCGCGCTTTGAGAAAGGAGAATTTGCCGCTGGCCAGGCAGCTGTAGTGAACGAATTCGTCGCAGACGCTGCAGCGAGACCAGCCGCCACGCAGCATGGTCTTGTCCCGATACAGCCCTTGTTTACAGACCTTGCAAAGACGAGGCTCGATTCCCAGCAGCATCGGCTCCCAATCGCCCCCGGCTTTTCGGATACTCATGGCAACAGAGTATAGCGGTGCAATCGGCGCAAAAACAAGGCTGAGGACCGATGACCGACCGACTAGGAGCCCTGTCCTGCCGTCCTCCGCTCGGTGCCTCTCGGAGTCTGTGCGCATGTTGAGCGGGTCGCGCGTCTAAGGAGCACATCAAGATATAGTTTTCTCTCAAGCTTGCTCCTTCGCCATCCTAGGAATGGCACCCGTGATTGGTTCCACTGCGCACGTCGAGGGAGCACCGTCCTTAGTTTCACGTTCTGATTAGTCCCGTGTGCGCACTCGGTGAGCAAGGAACCATCACGGGTGTCGTTCCCACCCTCGTTTGACACCCCCGAAGTCATTTGTTACTCTCCGCGCCGATTCATTGCCTGCGCACCGACGCCGCGTTCATCCCCATGAACATCAAGGACTATCTTGAACAGAAACGGATCGAAGTCGATCGCTTTTTGGATCAAGTCTGTCCGCCGACGGCCGCTCCGCCTATCACCCTCCATGAGAGCATGCGCTATAGCCTGATGGCGGCCGGCAAGCGGATTCGGCCGATCTTGACGATCGCCGCCGCTGAAGCGATCGGAGCCGCACCGCCAGGTTTGATGGCGGTGGCCTGCTCGCTGGAGCTGATCCATACCTACTCGCTGATCCATGATGACCTGCCGGCGATGGACAACGACGATTTGCGCCGGGGGAAACCGACCAATCACAAGGTATATGGAGAGGCCATGGCGATCCTCACCGGTGATGCATTGTTGACGATGGCCTTCGATCTCTGCAGCCGTCCCGATCTCACGAAAGGCTGCGATCCCGTTCGCCAAGTGCGGCTCATTCAGGAACTGGCCTATGGCGCGGGCACCATGGGTATGGTGGGAGGCCAGGTCTTCGACATTCAGGCGGAGAACAAGGACATCGATCTGCCGACGCTGCAAAACATTCACAAACACAAGACCGGCATGTTGATCCGCGCAGCGGTTCGCATAGGGGCAATCGCAGGCGGCGCCACGGATCGCCAACTCGACGATGTGACCGGCTATGCAGAAGACGTCGGTCTGGCCTTTCAGATTGCCGATGATGTGCTGAACGTGACCGGCACGCGCGAGGAACTCGGCAAAAATCCCAACACGGATGCGGAACGCGGTAAGAAAACCTATCCCACGTTCTATGGCGTGGAGGGCGCGAAGAAACTGGCCCACCAATGTGTGGAGCGGGCCATCGATCGCTTGTCATCTTTCGGACCTGCCGCCGACCCACTGCGCGACATCGCGCGATATGTCACGTCGCGAAAGCACTGATGTGAGAGTGATCAGTGATAGGTGATGGGTGAAATGAAATTTATTCAACGCCTACACTTCCGATCCGTCACTCATCGCTCACCACCCTTCGCTTCTTCAGGATGAAAGTCCTTGTCACAGGCGCCACGGGGTTTGTCGGAGGTGCTGTGGCGCGGGCGCTTGTGCGCGCCGGTGCAGATGTACGGGTGATGGCCCGCCCGGAGTCGGACTTCCGGAACCTGAAAGGATTAGCCGTCGAGCAAGTCGCGGGCGACTTGCGTGATCCAGCCTCTCTCCGGAACGCACTGACCGGCTGCCGGCAGCTCTACCATGTGGCCGCGCACTACGCCCTCTGGGCCAAAGATCCGTCGATCTTCTACGAGGTCAACATAACGGGTACGCGCAATCTGCTGGAAGCGGCCCGTGCGGTCGGCATCGAGCGCACGGTCTATTGCAGCACCATCGGCGCGATCGGCCTCCCTCCCGGGGGAGGCCTCGGTACGGAAGAGACCCCGGTCTCGCTGGATCAGATGGCCGGTCATTACAAACGATCCAAATACTTGGCCGAGCAGGAAGTGCTGAAGCTGGCGAAGGAAGGATTGCCGGTCGTAATCGTGAATCCCAGCGCGCCGGTCGGAGCCGGCGACGTAAAACCGACGCCGACCGGACAGGTGATCGTGGATTTCATGAAGGGCCGCATGCCCGCTTATATCGAAACGGGCATGAATCTCATCGATGTGGACGACGTGGCAGCCGGTCATCTCCTTGCCATGCAAAAAGGCCGGGTAGGCGAACGGTATATCCTCGGCAACGAGAACCTGCTGCTGCGTGAACTGTTCGAGGTGCTGAGCCGGATCACCGGCGTAGCAGCGCCGACGATCAAGTTGCCGCGACTGGCCATCCTGCCGTTGGCCTACCTCAATCACTGGCTCGCCAATCTCACCGGCCGATCGCCGCGGATTCCACTGGAAGGGGTGAAGATGGCCAAATACAAGATGCACTACGACTGCACTAAAGCGATCCGGGAACTCGGGCTGCCCCAAACGCCTGTCGAAGTCGCACTGGAGAAAGCGGTTCGATGGTTCCGGTCACACGACTACGCCTGAAACCCATGCTCAACGTTCAAGGTGAATGTCCCACTGTCAGTGACCAGCCTCAATTTCATTGTTCATTGAAGATCGATTGATGGAACCTCTCACACTTTTTCTAAAAACCGTCGTTCTGCGTCCCTACGTCTTCCTCTTTCTTGCCGCCTTCCTCTTCGCTGGAATTGAATTGATCGGTTGGCCGAGAACGTGGCGCTTCTGGCTGATCAGCTGGGCCACCGCGTTCGTCTGTGAATTCTTCTCGACCAGAACCGGCATTCCGTTCGGCTGGTACCATTACACCGGCTCGACTGTTGGGCAGGAGCTCTACTTTGCGAACATTCCCTTCATGGATTCGATATCATTTAGCTTTCTGCTCTATGCCGCCTATTGCGTGGCACTCTGTTTCCTGCTTCCTCGCGCGTCGCCGGACGTGACCGGCCGACTTCTACCGCTCCGCCTGGACCTTTCCGTGCGAACGAGCCGGCGGACGCTCGCCCTGGCCGCGCTGTTGTTTGCCTGTATCGACATGGTGATCGATCCGGTCGCACTTCGTGGTGACCGCTGGTTCCTGGGGAAAATCTATGACTATCCGAACTCCGGCACGCATTTCGGCGTGCCGGTGGCCAATTACGTCGGCTGGGCCGTCGTCGGACTGATTGCACTCTCCGTCTATTTCATGCTCGATCGTTCCCTGGCGCCGCTTGCCGCCAGAGACGGCGCATCGACGACAAGCCGGCTCCTGATGGGCGTCGGTCTCTATTACGGCGTGCTGGCGTTCAATCTCGGCGTCACGTTCTGGATCGGCGAAGCGCTCCTCGGCATGACGGGCGTCTTGATATTTTTTCTTCCTACTGTCCTCTTGGTGCTCAGGCTCACCGGTCGACCGACCGTCGATGGGTAAGTGGTAATACCTCTGAAGACTTTGTATAGTGTGGAGGCCGTCTATGAGAAAGAAGCTGATGGGGACCCTGGCCGTCGCCCTTCTGATCGCGGCTGCCATGTTGGCATGGGTGGGTTACCGGTTGTTTAACACTGGCTTTAGCGCCAGAACTGAGCCCCATGCGCTGGAAGTGATGATGGCGCGGCAAATCCGCCATCTGGCCATTCCGCTTGCCCAGCGGAACGCACCCAATCCTGTTCCATCCAGCCCCCGGGTGTTGAACGAAGGTCGCGCACATTTTGCCGACCATTGCGCCCTATGCCACGGCAACGATGGGAGCGGACAAACGCCGATCGGAAAGAACGTTTATCCCAAGGCGCCGGATTTGCGCTTGTCCGACACACAATCGATGTCGGACGGTGAACTGTTCTGGGTCATCCATAACGGCATTCGCTTCACCGCCATGCCGGCGTGGGGGGAAGAGGAGCCGGAGAAGGACCTCGAGAGTTGGAAGCTGGTCCATTTTATCCGCCATCTGCCGAGGCTGACGCAGGAAGAATTGGACGAGATGAAAGCGCTCAATCCAAAAACACCGCGGGAAATTGAGGAAGAGGCCGCCTTCGACAAATTCTTGCAAGGAGACGATGCGGCCGCTCCGCAAAGCGCCGATCACCACCATTGATTGATCACCCATTGTCTTAAGGAGAACGCCACATCATGGTTCGTCATTTTATTGTAGTCCTGATTTTCGCCTTTCTGTCCGGCAATGCATATGGCCATGGCACCGGCCTGCACGTGCTCGGCACCGTCGTGGCCATCGATGCCACTCATGTGGAAGTTAAAACGCCGAAAGGAGCGACGGTATCCGTGAAGCTGACGAAAGAGACCCGATTCAAAGAGAAAGGGAAGCCGAAAACAATGGAACTACCGGCCGTGGGCGACCGGGTCGTGATCGAAGCGACGAAAGACGACAAAATCCTGACGGCAACGGAGGTGCATTTCTCCGCAGGAAAAAGAGCGGCGACTGCGGCGGTCCCCCCGCCTCCGGCACCATAACCCATGCAGGCGAGCCGGCCGATGGCGATTTCTCCATTCAGCGATGGGTTTCACGCCGCGATCGTGCGCATCCTGATCACGGGTATCGCGGTCTTCCTGGCTGTGGCCACCGTCCCGGGGATTGAAGCCGAAAGCTTCAACGCAGGGCTGGCCGCCGTCCTCGTGCTCACGATCCTCAATCTGCTGCTTCGGCCGATTCTGCTCGTCCTGACGCTCCCGTTGATCGTGTTGTCGCTCGGCCTGTTTCTCGTCGTGCTCAACGCCCTCTTGTTGGAGTTGACCGCCTATTTGGTCAAGGGCTTCAGCGTGTCGGGTTTCTGGCCCGCCGTCGGAGGAGCGTTGGTCATCAGCATCGTCAGCAGCCTGATGAACATTTTCACTACCGATCGACGCCGCATCGGCATTCGTCCCACCGAACCTCGTGAACCGAAAATCATCAACCCATCCGAATAAGTACTCGATGCACTTCGAGTGTGTTCAACGGGGCCGCTGGTCTCACCCGCCCAACCCCGGCGCGCCAAGACGCGCCGTTCCGCGGGCAAGGCCGCAGCAAGCGCTTCATTGAATTGCTCCTTCGCGGTTGCTACAATGCGCCGCTGATCGACCGATGAGAGCGATGACACCGACGACCGCTCAAGCCAAATCCGAGCCGGAGACTCATCTGCAGCGGACGTTGACGTCCGTCTTGAACGACCTGCCCGTCGATTCCGCTCTTGCAGCGATATTCCACCGCGAGCAGGGTCCGTTGGTCGGCCATGCCGCACGTGGCTTTACGGCACGCGACGTCCAAGCGATTCTGCGTACGCTGTCCGTTCCCTCGTTGGTCTCAGCCTCGTCCCCGAGCGATCAGGACGCCGGGCGCACCATTCGGCTACGTATGATCACGCCCGGCGCAAAGTCATTGCTCGGCGTGCCGCTCAAACACCGGAACCGCACGTACGGCTTCCTGGTGATCGGCCGTAAAGAAAGTGCGGCCTTCACGAAAAAAGAAAAGGGCCTGATGGATCAGGCCAGCGACGACGTCTCCAAAGCTTTGGACCGCGAAGGGCTGTTCAATCTGAACGTGGTGCTCAGCCGTCCCCTCGTTCTGAACGAACCCGACGTCGCACCATCGGCGACTGAGATGTTCGCGGCGCCGGTGTCGCAACTGACGCCGGAACTTCAGGAGAAGATCACTGCTGTCCTCATGGAGGCAACCGACATCGTCGCATACGACCGCGCATGGGTCTGTCATTACGATCCCATCGCCGGCAACGTGGAAGTCCTGGGCATGGGCGGCGATGTCAAAAGCGACCATAAAGACGGGAAGAAAGACTTGAAGCCGGGTCATCGCCTGGCGTTGGACAGCTCGGCAGCCGGATGGGCCATCCGGCACCGCAAACCGCGAGTAGATCATGATTTGGCCTCGACCCAGGGGCGGTTCCTCGACCATAAGCAGCTCTTCAAAGACCGCTTCCAGTCTTCGCTGGTCTTTCCCTTCTTTGTGCGTGGGCAGGTGGGGGGGACTATCACGCTGGCTGCACGGGAGGCGGGGCGCTATCAACCGACGGATGCACGGACGCTCGAGCCGGTCATTCTCAAGCTTGCCGATCTTCTTCAGGCGCCGCCGCCTCCAGTGACCGCTCCGGTCTCTGAGGCGGGCCTCGGCGAGGCAACAACCGCGCCGACCGCCCCGGCTGCCGTGCCACTAGAGCCCGCGATCCGCAAGCAGGAGCGTCAGGCCGCCATTGGCGAATTCAGCGCGTTTCTGGCCACCGAAGTCCGTGAACCACTTGGATCTATCCGGGCACAGCTTGAAGAAGTCACCGGCGAAGGCATTCTGGATTTCGATCCGCAGACGAGGGTGGAAAATGCGATGCGCGATTTGATACGTGTCGAGGCGATCCTGAACGAGATCCTCGACTTCGCCAAGCCGCTCGAGCTGAACCGCCGGCTGGTCCGCATCCCCGAAGTCATCGAAAGCGCGCTGACCGTAGTCGCGACCGACCTTGAAGTCACCCGGATCCAGGTCTCGAAAGAATACGCGCCGGTACTTGCGCCCGTTCGTGGCGACGAAGCCAAACTACAACAGGTGTTTCTGAGCATCTTCAAGAACGCCTGCGAAGCCATGACACCAGGTGGTCATTTGACGATTGCGGTGACGCAGCACCGTGCCGGCCGCGGGTACGAAGATCAGATCCTCATCAAGAACGACGGGGCGCCGATTCCGCTTGAAATCGTCGACAAAGTCTTTGAGCCATTTTTTACGACGAAGAGGGCGGGAACCGGCCTCGGTCTCGCCACGGTGAAGAAAATCGTCGAGGAACACGGCGGCTCCATCGCCATCGGCAGCGCACCGGGCGAAGGCACCAGCGTGACCATCCGTCTCCCTGGTGTCAGCCGAGCCCCCGCGTTCCGCCATCGCGGCCGCGGCCGTCGGCCGCACCGCCGGTAGAATTATTCCAAGTGCCTATTATTTTCTATTACTTAGACCGCTGGGCACGAGCCGAAGTGGTTCTAACTGCGCGCATCGAGGGAGCACCGCCCTTAACTTTTAAATTCAAATAGTCCGGGGTGCGCACTCGGCGAGCAAGGGAACCACTTCGACTCGTGCCCACTTACCTCTCTCCTGCTTGACAGGCCTCCCCCCCTCTGGCTATGATCCCGCCACTTGATCGGCTTTGTAGGTGAGCATTAATCACGGCAATCCTTCACCCACCATTATTCAAAGGAGAAGGGGTATGAAGCTCTTATTCGGCACTGTTGCGACAGTCTCCGGTGTCCTGTTTGCGCTGTCTATGGCTTCGGCCAATCCGGCGCTGCTCCCCAAGCATGAGGGCTATCCGATGAAGAACAGCGGCAGCCCCGTCAACGGCCAACCGACGGCCAACGATCCGGGTCAATCGGATGCCCGTGGCGAGAAGACCCTCCTCAAAGCCGCCGGCTTCGACGATGCGCACGTCAGCCAGAATCTGAAAAAAACGGACAACGACCGAATTACTGCGAGTGAAGGCGCCAACCGGCTTCCCAAGGTGCAAGGTCCGCAGATTCAGATCGCGCCGCCCGTGACGTCGGCAACCAAGGCGGACGCCAGCCAAGGCGTGAAATAAACTCGACTGCAAGAGACAAAACGGGAGCGGCTCTATGAGCCGCTCCCGTTTTCTTTTTTTTAGACTGTGTTCGTAACCGTCGCGCTATTCGACAATTCTAAATCGGTACGGTTTTTTCGCCCATCCTCCCGCATACTCGACACCAATTCTCGGAAACGTCCCGATCGTTTCAACTCGGATCCTCGCTCCCCGATCCTCGAACCAAAGGCGCACTCCGGTGGTCAGGTCAAACCGATTCAACGTTCGATCGATGGCTAATGCCCGACAGAGCCGTCCAGGGCCGTCGATCAGCTCGCCGTCCACGGCAACGGCACGGATCAACACGGCGGCGGGAAAGTCAGCTCGCTCCGTCACCACGTTCAAGCAGTGGTACATACCGTAAATAAGGTAGACGTAGGCCATTCCCGGCGGTCCGAACAGCACCTCGGTTCTGGCAGTCCGTCCTTTCGACGCATGACAAGCCTTATCCTGCGGCCCGACATAGGCCTCGACCTCGATAATCTTGCCGGCGATCGTTCTCTTTCCGTTTTCCCGTACCAGATATTTGCCTAACAACCCCCGTGCTACGACCAAGGTCGACCGGCTGAAAAATGTTCTTGGGAGAACCGTTGCAGTCATACGACTTTCTGGTTCCTTAGCGGACTTTTGATCACCCTTCGTTCCCATCGTAGATTAGGCTCGATCTTCTCCGTTAGCCTGTTAAAAATACCACGCTAGGCCGCCCAAGAAGTAGCGCGGATTTCCCGGCACGAAATGAATGTCAGGGACTCCTTCGGCCGGTTCGTTCCTCAGTCTGGACGTGAAATAGAACGTGGCCTGCTCCCATTTGGTATTGAGAAGATTCTGGACAAAGAAAAACGCTTCCAGCCGACCATGCAGCAACTTAACGGGAAGCACGTACCGTTCGGAGAGATCGACATCGACCCAGGAGGGAGCTTTAGCGCTCCGATCCTCGATCAAGGGCCTGACTCCCAAATAAGTCGCCTGCAGTTGCGAGCGTAAGCCTTCCGGCCATTGGAGAAGCAGCGCGCCGTAGGCGGTGATCTCCGGCGCCAGGGGAATCGCGTCGCCGTTACGAAACTCGGCTTTGGTGTAGGTCACACTCCCGTTGACGTACAGCGGCCCCCAGAGTTGACCGCGCGCGGCAAATTCAACCCCGCGCCGACGGCTGGGCCCGCGAAGCTCGGTGGTCCCCTCATCGCCGACGAACACGAGTTCCGATTGGAGATCCAGCTGCCAGGCTGTCGCAATCAACTCGATGCCTTCAGGACCAAACGGCTTGGACCGGATCCCCACTTCGTAGCTCTTGGCGCGAGCGAGCGGCGAGGAAGCAGGCGCAACGGCTGAACGGGCGTCGTTGCTGTGATAGCCTTCACCATAGTTGGCGAAGAATTCGGTGCGCGCCCAGGGTCCAAGAATGAGGTTCATCTTGGGAAGGACGATGCCGGAATTTTTTCGCCCCGCCGGCTGCTCCGAGCAGGTCTCGCAGCGATTCCGCACGTCGAACGTAAAGGTTTCGGCGCGCAGCCCCCCCGCCAGCCGCATCCATGATGTCGGCTGCACCTCTGCTTTGACGAACGGCGCATAGGAAGCCTCCAGAATGTCGCTGTCCGTCGTCGTCCCGGTGGGAGCTCTCGTCGTTTGCATCCCGAGGCGAGCGTGAATGTTGTCCACGCGGGTTTGGACACCAATCGTGCCGATGCTTGGCAGACCGAATACCTCCGCCTTCTGCTTATAGCCAACGTCGCCTCCATAAATGATCCGCCGATCCGATTGCTGAATGCCGTCGCCATTGACCGGATCGTTGAGAAAAAACGTAAAGTTCGTGAAGAGATCGAACTTATAATACTGCCCGTAGGCGTTGGCGTAGAACTGGCCGCCCGACGGCGTATCGTAATGATAGTTCAGCCGAGCCGTGCTCCGGAGCGTCTTACCGCCTTCCGAGGGATCGATCGCGCCGAAGCGGTCGATCGTCCCGTCCGTCACGGCCCGCAATGGAATTTCACCGGATGCATTCCATTGCGCCTTGTGAAACGTGCCTGTCATGCTGAGTTCGTCTCTTGCCGACAGGTTGGTTGTCGCCTTGGCCAACAGATTCGCGCGAAAGTACCGGTTGTCGTTCAGAAAGGGCCCGTTCGTGTAATAGCCTTCGCCGGCGAACAGCGTGCGGACCTTGTCCTTGGTGGGAGAGAACATCAGCAGATAGCGCTGCGTATCGAACTGGCCGCCCGCTGCTTGCACCAGCCCTTCCTTGACGGCCTCGCGGGTGCGAAAGTTCACCGCGCCGGCGGTCGTGAAATCCCCGAACTCCGGAAGATAGGCGCCCTTATAAACTTCCAGCCCTTCGATCGTTTCCGGAATGATGAAGTTGAGGTCGGTATAGCCCTGCCCGTGCGCATGCGAGCGAAAGTTGATCGGCATGCCGTCGGAGAAGAACGCGACATCGGTGCCGTGGTCCGCATCGAAACCGCGCAGGAAATATTGATCGGCCTTGCCCGCACCGCCGGAATGCTCCACCGCGATGAAGCCGGGAATGAGCCGGAGCACTTGAGCCGGTCGGCCTTGGGGCTGGAGGAGGATTTCTTTATCGGGAATGAATTGCTGCGAGGAGGCAGCGACCGGCCGTTCACCGATGACAGACACCTCGGAAACTTCTATGACTTCCGCATCGGGGTCATGGGCGAGGATCAGTGCTGGAGAAGTCAACAGACTGAAAAGGAACATCACGAGGAAACGTCGACTCGAGAGAGGGATGGGAAGCATTGGTCCACACCTTCATAGGTTTGCCGTGGGCCAATGACCCACGAAGGTCTCGCGCAAGGTATGCGCCGCTGCTTCAGACCTTCGTGGCCTGAGTACGAAACATGGGCGACGATTCAGGTCAGTGAAACGACACCAACCAAGGAACGGACTCGAGAGAGCGAATTCTGGATGAGCTGTTCAAGCTTGTGTGATTCCGTGCCGGCGACTTCGACTCGAAACCGATTGACGGGGAGAAGAATCTTTGTGCCTTTGGCTTCGAGAATCGTTTGTATTACCTCGGGGGTCAGTTCTCCCTGTCGCGAATCCGGCAGCAAAACATTCAACGACGTCAGAATCACATCGGCGGTCTGAACCGCCTCAGTGATGACGTCCGGCCCGACGCCGGTTCGTTCGGCTCCTGCTTTACCCATCGCATCGGCGGCCGCCTGGTTGGTGCCTAAGCCGATCAGTTCATGGTCCCGCCCCAGATCTGCCAGAAGGCCCCGCACCAGACGGCGGCCAAGCCCTCCGCCCTGGCCGTCGATTATGCAGACGCGCATGGGTCAACTGAGCCCTTTTCCTGTCGTTGTCATCGTCAGTTTGCCGTGCTTCACGCCTTTGACGGTAACCAAGGCATCGGCCACCCGCTTGATCTGAAATCCTTTGCCTTTCACGACCAACACTTCAAGGCAGTGATCGTGATCCAGATGCACGTGCATTCCCGCAAGGATGTGGCCCTGGAAATCGTGCTGGATGTGCGTGAGCTTTCGAGTGAGATCGCGGACATGATGGTCGTAGACGAATGTGATGGTCGCGACCGATTCCCGGTCTGTCTCGCCGGCCCATTCTTGGCTTACGAGCTGATCGCGGATGAGGTCTCGCAGGGCTTCGGAGCGTGTCGCATACTTGCGGCGTCGGACGACCTTGTCGAAATCATGAAGCAGGTGAAGGTCCAATGAGACGCCGAAGCGAACGAGTTTCATCGCAGGGATGCCACGTTTTCTAAATTCGTGCCACTGCACTATAGAGTTGCCTGCTTCGCAAGTCAAGATGACGCCCGCATGAAAGAAGATGCTAAGGAGGAGGAATGACGGTCTACTCGCCGCGGACGGGAATATAGAGGATGGTGCGTTGCAGGTTGACGAGAAGGAG
>Ga0114129_10006571_pt1 | contig 16503 bp, 18 predicted proteins | sample RhiMetdeltSRZDD1_FD_80071 | JGI IMG/M metagenome (GOLD analysis project Ga0114129, IMG submission 80071) | Populus rhizosphere microbial communities from Tennessee, USA - Rhizosphere MetaG P. deltoides SRZDD1 (version 2) (version 2) | ecosystem: Host-associated > Plants > Roots > Rhizosphere >... | reverse complement strand
TCCGACTCCCGATAGCCCGGTGACTGCGCTGCTGTTGCAAAATCAAACTGTGTATGTCGCCGGAAACTTTCTCAACATGAACGGTGAAGAGCGCTGGCGTCTGGCCGCCGTGGACCGGGAAACGGGACTGCTCACACCGTGGAATCCACGACTGGGAACCGCAAATCTGGTGGATGTTCTCGTATCTTCCGGTGCGGTCATCTACGTCGGTGGCGTCTTTGACTTGGTCAACGCCGTGATCATTCCCGGAACCGGGTTACGAGGTGAGGGACGCAGGAATCTAGCGGCGGTCGATACAGGGACGGGCCTGGCGACGCCCTGGAATCCCAACGTCCTAAATGGCGAAGTGATGACACTGAGCATCGCCGGTTCTGTCGTCTACGCCGGAGGCAGTTTCGACCAAGTGGGCATGGTCGGACAGGATGTGCCCCGGCTCAACTTAGCGGCATTCGATCAGGGGAGCGGAGTTGTCACGCCATGGAATCCTGCGGTACGAGGCATCGATGGAGACGTCGTATCGGCGTTGAGTCTCTCCGGGAACGTCGTCTATGTCGGAGGGCGTTTTAGGCAAATCGGTGGACAAGCACGAGACAATCTTGCGGCTCTCGATATTGAGTCCGGGCTTGCACTGAATTGGAACTTTCCAACCAACGATGCAGTCTCCACCTTCTTCGATGATGGGCAACGCCTCTACATCGGGGGAACGTTCACCACGATCGGAGGACAGTCACGCGGCCGGCTGGCCGCAGTTGATAAGACGACGCGGCTGCTGACGCCATGGAATCCCAATGCCAACGGAGCGGTGCGGACGATCGTAGTGTCTAACGGAAAAGTCTTCGTGGGCGGAGACTTTACGACCATCGGTGGCCGTCCGCGAAGCATGTTCGCCGTCATCGATGCAGAGACGGGTATGCTGCTCGGAAGCGACTGAGAGTACATCCCCGAAAAGCGGATTTGTAGCACTTTCCTGGATCAGAGTTGATCCACTGTGAATTCTTTCTGATAACCGTCCGGCCTCGACCACTTGAATAAAGATGGGTTTGACGCCGCTCCTGGCTGTCGTTCGGCATGGCACATGGCTTGCTGTCCGACTGCTTGGGCAGGTCCGATGCACAGGGGTGAATCCCATGGTCACGAATTTCTCCATGTCCTCTCACTGGTGGACGCTTCTAGGGATCGCTGTGATGGTGCTGTGCATCCGTGGGCAGAAGTCTTAGAAGCCAAAGAGAGTGCATAATCTTTGTTGCGCGTTTGCCCTTGGCATCTTACAATCGGCGCCGCTGCGAGGCCTGAATGTCGTCAGACCCCCCGCGTCCATTAGCGAAAGCAACTCACACTAAAATATGGATCGCCTGTCTACTGATGATCATCGGTGGCTGCGCCGTGCTGCCGGGCCACTGGCGGCCGGGATGGAATCAGCCGTGGCCTGCAGGCACGCCGGTGCCCGACACTGCAGGCTCATTGAAGCTGACCGAGGTGGAATCAAAAGACGGTCGCTTCCTTGCGCTCGCCATCTCGGGTGGCGGCAGCCGCGCCGCCAACTTCGGCGCGGCCGTCATGCTGGAGCTCGAAAAGCGAAAGTTGCTGGAGCAAATCGATGTGATTTCCGGCGTATCAGGCGGCACGCTGCCAGCTGTGTACTATGGACTCAGAGACGGCAAGGCAGGCGCCTTTACGGAGCCGGCAGTCCGGGAAGCGTTGGGTTACGATTTTCAGAGCAGTTGGATCCGCCGGTGGTTTCTCCCGCAGAACATCTTTCGCTATTGGTTCTCCGACTTCACCCGTTCAGATATTATGGTGCAGGTCTTCAACAATCGACTCTACCACGAAGCCACGTTCGCCAACCTGCGGCTGCATCCGAAGATTCTCCTCAATTCGACCGTTCACAATGACCACGCTCGCTTTACCTTTACAGACGACCGCTTTGCCGGACTCCATTCAGTACTCGCGCCCTATCACGTTGCCAATGCCGTGAATGCGTCCTCCGCATTTCCCGGTGCGTTCCAGGACGTGACCCTCCAGTGGTACATGACGCCGCCTCAGTATTTACATCTCTACGACGGCGGCCCGATCGACAACCTGGGCGTCCAGGCGATCACTGAATATATCAATCGAAATATCCTGGGCACGTCATTGGATCGCCTGTTTCCCAACGGCTGTCTGATCATCATTATCGATGCCACGCCGGCGAGCGATCATCCGGAGCTCAACAAGGAAGAGTCCAGTCGATCGTTCATTGATTACTTCGTCGACACCAATGCATTGGATGCGATGGATGCGATGTTGGTCGAATCACGGCGTTCACTGTTGGCGAGAATGAACATTCCCGTCGAGCAACAGGATCAGCAGATACGGGGCCGGCTTCCCGTGAACGATCTCCATCAATGCGGCTGTGAAGTGCGCCATATCGCACTCCGACATCTCCTTTATGGTGGTGAGACCGATGCTGAACTGGAGTTGGCCGAGCGCGTGACGCAGATCAAGACAAAGTTTTGGATCGGCGAGGATGAACAGAACGATCTCTTCCAAGCCGCCAAGCTTCTCATGAAGATGGTGGATGACAGAAAGTTGCTGGCAGAGGAATCGTTGAAGACGGCGTGCGCGGTTGAGAAAACGGGGAAAAAGTGATCGCGGGTCCTGTTAAGGGTACGAGCAAGCTTGGCGGGATCATTTGTAGTCTCTGCGATGCCTGAAGCAATGCTGGGTCTGAGCGATGAGCGACGCCGATGTTCTATGGAGCCGAATCCATGCTGCTTTCAAGGCTCATCAAATACCAAGAATTGATCGAACGCCGCAGATGGCCATGGATCGGATCGCAGCCAAATGCATCGGTCTGTCCTTTAATCCTGACAACTGCGCCGTTCATGAAGAAGTCCTTTCGCTAGACGATTTAAAACAGCTGAAGCGGTATCACAAAGAAGATAATCCTCAGCGCAATGGCGAGCCAATTATCGTGTTGGTCTATGACGGAGATCGATTTGTCATAGATGGAAACAAGCGAGTCAATAAGTGGGTGAACGATGAAGATGTTACGCCGCGTCGCGCGCTTATCGTTAAGAGAAAGGCATAAATAGGAGTCAATGCCTGGGAGTTTCGCTGCCGGTGTGGCCACCTTCACTGTGCGGCGCAGGGAGAGACGTACGAGGCGTCGGAAGACTCGGCTTAAGCAGCGGGGCCGCGAGGGGCGATGGACCAAGCGGTGCGGCAAGAGGTGACGGGGGAAGGGGTGTCGCGAGAGGTGATCGCGACAGCGGTGTTGCGAGAGGTGATTGGGGCAATGGCGTTGCCAATGGTGATTGAGGAAGTGGCGCCGCCAGCGGGGATGGCGGCAGCGGTGTGGCCAAGGGAGACTGCGGCGATGGTGCGATAAATGGTCCACCGAGTTGGTTCCCTTGCGGAGGAAGTTGCGCGGAGGTGGCATCGACGCGTCCGCGCATGGCGGACAGATGCGGGTTCGATGGGTGAAGTTGCTTCGCCCGACTCAACAGGTCGTTGATCTGTTTTACTCTGGCGGGTGTCACATACGCATACCCAGCCAGCGCTTCAGCGACGAGTGAGTCGGCTTGCATCTGGTTGAGCAATTCTTGTCGCTGGAGCGTGAGCGCTCTGACCTGCTCCGCTGTATTTGCTGCGGCCAAGGCTTGATTGGCTGCCTCGAGCTGTTGACGAAGTTGATCGGTTTCCATTCGAAGCGAAACGAGTTCCTGTTTCGCACTTTCATTCTCGCGGAGCGCGGCAATGGCTTGAATGACTTCGTGTTCATCCACCTGGGCCATGAGATCGACGTGGATGACGATTTCGCCATTTTCGACGCGCGTGCTGGTCTGCTGATTGAGCACCGTGACAATGCCGGCAGTGTACGTCCGGATCTCATCGCGCGTGACGTCGAGGTCTTTGACTTCGGTTACGCTCTCCAGATAGGTCGCAACTTGCTCGAGGGCCTCGCGTTTGGCCATCTCAATGGCCATCCGGGTAGCGTCTGTCCGTGTGTCATGATCCCCCATACGATGTTCAGCGGTAGATGTGACGACGCGAAGAACCGGTTGTACGATGGGGGGTGTCACGGGGGGAGCAGTTTCCGGCTCCAAGGGAACGGCTTTGCTCCGGTACTTCTCGGGAATCGAGTACAACTCAGTGGTGAAGTTCACTGTACCGGAGTCATCGGTATATCGATAGATCTGGTTGCTGGCGAACGCAGGAGCGGTCAGGCTCAGTAGGCAGAGGACGAAGAGCTGACGAGGTACACACATGAATGCATCCTCCTCTTTCACCATACCATGCACGATCGCCATCTCGCCGCTCTATCTAAATGGTGAACCCGTTCCCATTTATTTAGCAAAGCCCATTCCTTTGATTGCCTCCAGAATCGCATGCACAAGACCATGATCCATATGACTTACTTTCGATGCATGCCTGTCGCATGTTGCACGTGACGATCCTCCACCGGCCGAAATCCCGGCACCCTGCCGATGGATTGTCTCATTGACTTGAGTGTCGCCTCTCGCTATAAGTCCCCCCGAAAGTCCGATAAACAGCAGTCGCCTTAGCTCAGACGGAGCCAGGCATGGAGAGTGCCGATCCTCAAACGACCTATCGAAATCTCCTGGAACTCTGGACGTCAGGTGTCCGGGACTACCACAGCCTGCTCTCTGATTATCTCACCGCCAATTCAATCTTTGTCGCGGCGATTGGATTTCTTCTCGTGCGGGAGCCCTCTTCGCTGATCTTTACGCTGCTCGTGATCATCTTATGTCTCTTCGGCATACTCATGGTTCTGCAAATGGCCATCGTGCTTGGCCGGTTTTCGGCCCAGACGTCGCTGTGGGAATGGCAGCTGCGTGGAATCGAGAGCGCGGGACATTGGAAACAAGCGAAACTCTTCGTCGATCTCCATCGGTATCGCGATCGACACGAGTCTCTCGAGGAGAAGGGGAATGATCCGCCGGTCGTACACCCGACATGGGCCATTATGCGACACCGTCAATGGTGGGCGCGCCGCGAAGTCAGCTTTCCACTGTTTTTTGGAATCGTGTACGCACTCTTCCTCATCTGGAGTCTCACGCAACTCTTCAGGTAACACTATGGACCGTGCCAGGATTGAAAAAGTACAATTCCGGCGTTCCTGTCCTCCGAAGGCGGTGCAATGAAAGCCATTGCGAGTATCCTTTTCGGAGCCTTGTTGACCGTCCTCTCTGGAGCGCCCGCTCTGGCCGGCTCGGAATTCTCCCCATCATCGGTGGGAAAGGGCGTGCTCTTAGTAGCGAGCCCGTCGCTGGTCGATCCAAACTTCCGCGAAACGGTCGTGCTGATCGTGGAACACAATCCACAGGGAACACTTGGGCTCGTCCTGAATCGTTCCACCAATGTCCTCCTCTCCGAGGCATTGCCGGGCCTAAGCGCCCTCAAGGGGACGAAGCACCGCTTGTTTGCAGGAGGGCCGGTTCAGCCCACCATTGTTCTCCTCCTGTCCAAACTGAAGGAACCCCAGCCGGACATGCGATCAGTCTTCGACGGTGTCTATATAGGGGGGAATCCTGAAGCGTTAGAACGCATCATCACGCAGGCCAAGCCGACCGACAGGTTCAGGGCGTTTGCCGGCTATGCCGGATGGGCTCCGGGGCAGTTGGGATTTGAAATGCTGCAGGGGTCATGGGCAGTCTTGCCTCCGGAGACGTTCAATATCTTTGACAAGGACCCGGCCACGCTCTGGTCGGACAGTCTCAGTCAACTCCAAGCACCCAGAGTGATCTCCAATTAGCGAGAGAGAACGCGTCCGTGATCGTCGATGCCCATCAACACTTCTGGGTATATGGCACGTACCAAACTTCATGGATGGAGGTGCCGCCCTACGCGGGTGATCCTGCCTTCAAGCCCATCCGGCGTTCGTTTCAGCCTGATGATCTCTGGCCCGAGCTCATTTTGACGGCACCCCTAAGGGCATGTTAAAGTGTCAGATCGTACGAGCTACACTCTGCCTTCTCGCGCTCCCGCCGTTCCGTTGCTTGTGCCTGCGCGATCCCATCCCGAAGTTGCTCTTACGCTCCTCGGTGACCTGTCGCAGAAGACGAATTTCGGTTTCGGCGCTACATCGAAGAACCAGACGGCGACGCATGAAAGGAGTGCCAATGAAAATCTCGAATGTATGGAAGCGAGGCAGCGCAAAGAAGAAAAACAAGCCGACCTACAAAATTCGGTGGGAACTGATGGGGCTGTCTCATCCCGATTCGATTGAGAAAACCACCTCGATGGACACGATCAGAAGCGAGGTCTCGTTCCTTGCCACGCAAGGCTTGAGCGCGAGGACCCAAACACCATCCGTCGAAGCGAAGGTCAAGGGGCGCGGCCAGAACCGAAACCTTTCAGGAAGCCGTGTGAGACGCCGTGGAGCGACGGAATAACGCAGAAGATTTTCTTTCACCAAGGGGGATGCCATCGGAAGAGCAGGTAAAACGACACTAGCCAAACGCGATCGGGAAAAGGCTTTGCAGATGCAGCGCAAAGAGAAGGAAGCCAAGCGAGCGCTCCGCAAGGCCGAGAAGGGTGCGCGCGGTCCTCATCCGGAAGGAGAAGATCCGGATTTGGCAGGACTCCGATGGGGGCCTCAACCTCCATTGTTCTAGCGCGTCCCGATGAACGTCTTTGCGAGTTCTGCACCCTAGCTATTTTGCCCTTGGTCTGCTAGGATTCGTTAGTTTCATTGCGGCGGGCCTCGCATGAAACCTCACATTAAGATGGCCCATCACCGATATTGTTGTCACCGAGAATCGGATCGGAAGCCTGACCTAAGCCGCCTCATCTGTTGCGTCTTCGGCCCTCTCCTTCCCCTCGTACATGTCTCGAGTTCCCACAATGTCACTTTCAGAAGGAGGAACCCTCATGGGTTCAAAACTATATGTCGGCGGCTTGCCCTATGCGGCAACCGAGACGCAACTCACCACCTTGTTTGCTGCTCACGGCACTGTCGCATCGGCACGCGTGATCGCGGACAAGTTTACGGGACAATCGCGGGGCTTCGGCTTCGTGGAGATGTCCACGCCGGAAGAGGCTCAGGCGGCCATCACCGCCTTGAACGGCTCGCCAATGGACGGTCGCTCGTTGACCGTGAACGAAGCGAAGCCGCAAGCACCCCGCAGTGAGCGGGGGAACGGTTTCGGCGGTCGTAATCGCTTCTAACTGCGACGACGCGAACTCAGAGGGGCGCCTGCATAAGGCGCCCCTCGCTCATTCTCTCCTCGATCCAACACACAAAAACCAATAAGACGGACGAGATGTTGAGGTAGTCTGTCCGAGGGGAGCTCAGAACGTGCCGTAACTTCGACTGCACCTCTCGCGGGATTCCTTCACAACACTGAGCATGTGCGGATGGCTGATGTATCCGTTTGCCTACCTATGACCTGTGGTTGCTCAAAAAAGTCCGGACAAGCGGTCAACTGTCTTTGCAGCTCGCCGAGTTGCATTCGTCAGGGTGAGGCGCCTAGGCTTGACGAGGTTTCTGCGGAGATGAGTCGCCGCGATGATGCTGCTGCCGGACACCTTCTTTCATCGCACGACTATACCGGATGATACCCGCTATGCGGGCGGGTAGAGGAGGTCCTGATGGCCGATCAGATTCGAACAGCCCAATATTTTAAAGTGAACATTGCGGATAAGTCAGGGACATTAGGTCAGATGCTGGCTCCACTGCACGATGCCGGAGCGAACATGCTGGCGGTGCATGCCTTTCCCCGGAATCGCCGGACGCAAGTGGATGTCGTTCCGGAAGATCCCTCTGCCTTCAAGGACATCGCCAGGCGGTTGAAATGGAAAGTGCAAGGACCAAAAGTATGCTTCCTCGTGGATGGCGATGACCGACCGGGAGCACTGGTAGATCTGACCGGCCAACTTGGTTTAGCCAAAATCAACCTGACGGCAGTGACTGGCGTGGCGGCGGGGCAGAGACGTTTCGGGGCCATTCTGTGGGTCAAGCCGCGGGACGTGAAAAAAGCAGTCAAAGTTCTGGGCGCGCAAGGTTGATGATGAAGGCCGCTGAATTGCTGGTTCGCTGCCTGGAGAATGAAGGCGTACAACTGGTCTTCGGAGTGCCCGGCGAGGAGACGCTGGAGCTGATGGATGCGTTCTTGGATTCGCGCATTCGCTTTATTGAAACGCGGCACGAACAGGGTGCGGCGTTCATGGCCGACGTCTATGGCAGACTCAGTGGAAAGGCAGGAGTGTGCCTGTCCACGTTGGGACCGGGCGCCACGAATCTGTTGACCGGAGTTGCGGATGCATACCTGGATCGAGCTCCTCTCGTGGCGATTTCCGGGCAGGCCTCATTAAATCGCCGGCACAAGGAATCGCACCAGTACATCGATGTCATGTCGATGTTCAAACCCGTCACCAAGTGGAATACGTCGATCCCGAAGGTGGAGGTCATCCCCGAAGCCGTCCGGAAGGCGTTCAAGATCGCCCAGACGGAAAAACCTGGCTCCACCCATCTGGAACTTCCGGAAGACGTGGCGGAAGAACCAATCGACGATCCGAGCACATTGCAGCCACTCCTCGTGCAGGCGCCGCACACGCCTGAGCCGTTGCACGGTCAGATTGCACGGGCGGTCCAGGCGATCGCCGGGGCGCGGCGTCCCGTGATTCTTGCTGGGAATGGAGTTATTCGAGGGCATGCACATGATGCAGTACGACAGTTTGCACGACAGTTGGGGATTCCCGTGCTGCACACCTTCATGGCCAAGGGCGTTCTTCCGGATAACGATCCGCTGTCCCTCTATACGATCGGCCTTCAGGCTCGTGACTATTCGGCGGTTGTCATGGAGCAGGCCGACGTGGTCGTCGCGATCGGGTATGATTTCGTGGAATACGCACCCTGCTTCTGGAACCCTTCCCGCGACAAGCACATCGTGCACGTCGATGTGTCGCCGGCGGAGGTGGACGAGCACTATATCGTCGAGGTCGGTGTGTTGGGAGACATCGGCCTCGCGCTGGAACACCTGGGTAAAGGACTCACACCGTTCAATTCGTCATGGGCTCAAGGTGCTCGCAAGACTGTCGTCGAAGGATTCGAGGCCGAACTGGGCCTCGCGCGGTCGTGGCCCATGCGACCGCAGCATATGTTGCGCGATTTGCGTATGGTGCTCGATCCCGACGATCTGGTGATCTGCGACGTCGGTGCCCATAAACTCTGGATGGCCAGGATGTTTCCCTGCGAAGTACCCAACTCCTGCGTGATCGCGAACGGTTTGGCCGCGATGGGGATTGCCTTGCCTGGCGCGATCGCGGCAAAGTTGGTGTTTCCTGAGCGTCGGGTGGTCGCTGTGACAGGAGATGGCGGATTCTTGATGAACTCCCAGGAACTTGAGACAGCGGTGCGTCTGGGATTGCCCCTGACGGTGTTGATCTGGAGGGACGACGGGTATGGTGTGATCCGCTGGAAACAACAGCTGCGGTTTGGCCGGACGTCGTCCGTGGAATTCGGCAACCCTGATTTTGTGAAGTTTGCGGAAAGCTTCGGCGCCGTCGGGTATCGCGTGAAGGATCCATCAGAGCTGCGGCCCATGCTTGTCGACGCGCTGAAGAGCAGAGTACCTGCGGTCATCGACTGTCCGGTTGATTATGCCGAGAATCTGCGGTTGACGGAGCGCCTCAAATCGCTTCCGCATTAGAGTCCAACCATAGAGTCCAACCATCGCGAAAGAAGCGACCCTTGCAGCATCGGACAATTATGATATGGGCGGCGATCGGGATTGCGATGTCCCTTCTTGCCTGTTCCACGTCGTTTGATATGTCCAGTGAACGGCTCACTCCCCTTGGACTGGAATGGGGCGTAGTGATCGGTTCCGTGCTGGTCAAACCGGTTAAGGTAGCGGGCGAAGATGACATGCGACGTGACGCTGTTGACGTGACCTACGAGTTCGATATCGTGCAAAGTCCGCCGGGCGATCCGGACGGCGAAAGCCCCTACGCGGAACGGTATCAACTTGAAGCGAAGGCCGGAGAAGAACGGATTTTTGTCTCTCGCCTACGCTCGGGCCGGTATCTAGTGAAATCGTTTTCCCAAACACGCTTCACGGGCATTGGCGGAGACCTCGATCTGATGTTTGAGAGCATGGCCGGAGAAGTGCGCTACGTCGGCCGCATACTCGTGGAAATTCCTCAACGAGTGTCTCGCGGGAAAGGGTATCGATTCACCATCGAAAACGCCCGGGAGTCCACCTTAAAGCAGGTGTCCCAGGATCATCCTGATCTAGCGCAGCAGGCGGTCGATGTTCCGATGCAGGCACGTGCGCGCCCAGAACCATGAGGAGCCACTTTGCAATCCTGGAGCGAAAGATGGGGTAAACTTTCATCATGAATATTCTCACGGTCAATTTGATCCTGAATACCTTCATCCTCTATATTGCGGCGAAGATCTACCTTCTGCCACGACTTCATGAGATCCGACCTCAAACCGTCCTGTTGCCAATATTATTGCTGCACTCCTCCAGGCATCTTGGATTGATGTTCCTGGCGCCGGGTGCCACGTACGCCGGCATTCCTCAACAGTTCGCTGAACCGGCCGCATATGGCGATCTGATCGCGGCAATTCTGGCACTGCTATCGATTCCAGTGGTGATCTCCGGCCATTGGAGCGCCAACTTGCTCGTCTGGGCCTTCAACGTGGAAGGAACGCTGGATCTCATTTTGGCAACTGCGCTGGCCACGATGCACGGTGCGTCGTCCCACATGGGACCTGCCTATTGGATTCCGGCGGTCTGGGTCCCAGCCCTCCTGGTGACGCACTACATCACATTTCTCATACTGATGGGGCCTTGGACGCGAGCACAGCATCCGCATTGAACTGCGACTGGCGGCGTAAGGAAGAGTTATGTCGAGCCGGGTGATCGACCTCTTCGCGGCCTTGCTGATCGTTCTCGCGATCGTGAAAGTGATCGTGCTGTCTGTTCACGCACCGACCTGGCTCAATGCTGCCAAGGCCCTGTATGCGAACCGAAAAGTGGCGGTCATTGCTTTCTACGTTCTGGCAGGACTCGTACTCTACGGCTTGCTGGCGTCAGGACTGACGATTCTACAGATTCTGGCAGTATCGTTGTTCGTGGCGCTGCTGCTCCTGCCGGGTTTTGCGCCTTACATGGGCGAAGTCGTGCATCAGCTCGAAGGGAAGACCTTCGGGCAGATGATGCGCGAGCAGTGGCTCTATACCCTTATCTGGACCCTATTGCTCGGATGGGGCGCATGGGCTCTCCTGGTCCGGTAACTGGCAAATGACTGAGTCAGAAACCTTTCAGTACATACTGTCAACGTCAACCATGGGGCCAGTTGATCGTTCCTCTGGAAGAGGCACGAGGAGGGCAACAAATGGTTAGGCAAGGGGTTGTCTTATCGGTCGCCTTGTGGGGCCTGTTCTCCATGATAGATGTTGCTGGTTCCGCAGAGCCTGGAGACATGGAGCATGAGCATAGTCGCGGTGCCGCCGAAGCGATGACACCCCATCAACGGCATATGGGTCCGCATATGAAGTGGACGACGTTGCGGCCGACGGATGCAGGCGATCCCGAACGTGCCGATCAGATTGTACAAACCCTCCGGCAGGCTTTGGCAAAGTACAAGGATTATCGTGTGGCTCTCGACGACGGGTTTATTCCGATGCACCCTGAGCGAAAGCCACGGCATTATCATTTCGCCAACAAAGAGCGCCGACTCCTGGCCAAGATGCGTTTCGACCCGGCTCAACCGACCTCCCTTTTATATAAGAAAACCGGAGACGGCTTTGAACTTGAAGGAGCGATGTACACCGCGCCAAGGAATATGACTGAGGATCAGCTGAACGAGCGCATTCCCTTGAGCGTTGCCCAGTGGCATGCGCACGTGAATATTTGTCTGGAACCGGACGGTAGTGGACGACGCATGACCCGCAGACAATACGGGTTTAAAGGAACCATCGCCGATGAATCAGAGTGCCGGCTCGCCGGCGGACGATTCGTTCCGCAAGCGGGAGGTTGGATGATCCACGTGTACCCATTCGAAACTACTCCTGCGAAGATCTGGACCCACTGATTCTTTTGTCCCTCCGCAACGCCTGCGGCTCTCGCACTCGTTGTTGGTTTGTTCGATGGGTTACCACGCGCGACCTTGCCGTGCAAAATGTCGAGAAGGTAAGATCACATCCAATATGAGCAGGACACCAGTACAGAAACGCATTAGCCTCTTCGTCCTCCTGTGTCTGTTGCTTGCCGGCTGTGCCAAGCTCGCGTATCAACATATGAACGATCCCTCCCGGGATGCCTGGCAGAAACCAAAAGAAGTCATCGAGAAGCTTGCCATCACACCAGGTTCGCGAGTCGCGGACTTAGGTGCCGGTGGAGGATATTTCACCTGGTATCTGGCGGGAGCAGTGGGGCCGCAGGGGACTGTGTACGCGGTCGAGATTGACGAGACCGGACTGGACATCATCAAGACGGAAATGAAGGCACGAGGTATCACCAATGTGGTGCCGACCCATGCGGAACCGAGCGATGCAAAGATTCCCGAGCCTGTGGACCTCGTATTTACCTGTGATACCTACCACCACATGGACGACCGCATTACCTACTTCCGGTCACTGACGCGGTACCTCACGCCTGATGGGCAGGTAGCCATTATAGACTTTCATCCCCATGGCTTCTTTTCCGGATTGCTTGGTCATGGGACAGCAAAAGAAGAGGTCCGGCGCGAGATGGAATCAGCAGGCTACCGGTTCGCTGCCGAATTCGATGTGGTGGAGAGCCAGCATTTTCAAATCTTTTCCCGGAAACCGTCTGGCAATCGAACATTGAAAGCGGGTGTGCGGTGAAGCCGGTGGTGCAGCTGGAGCGCACAGGGTGCGGTATTGCCAGCGTCGCCGCATTGGCCGGTGTGAGCTATCGTGTGGCGCAGAGTGCGGCACACCGGCTCGGCATTTTTGTAGAAGACAGCCGGTTGTGGTCCGAGACGCAACCGGTTCGTCGCTTGCTGAAGCATTTTCACCTCCGTCCATCCGGCAAGGAGATCCCTTTTGTATCGTGGCCGGCACTGCCCGATCTGGCGCTGTTAGCCGTGAAGTGGCATCGTGAACGGGGGCGAGTCTTCTGGCATTGGGTGGTGTTTGTGCGAGGACAGAATGGTACCTATGTGTTGGATTCCAACCGAGCGTTGAGAAACCACGTGAGAACCGATTTCAGACGGATGAGACCGAAATGGTCTATCCAGATCAAAGGGAGTCGTTCCCCAAGGTGACTGCCGCGAGGAAAATCGCGTTGCGACAACCGTGCCTGGACCGTATGATGGCGGCATGATCCAAGTCACACGCATCAAGACCAAGACTCCCACGCCGTATGAGCTCACGGCGATTCATTGGGACACCCACGACACGAAGACCTTCTGCTTTGCGCTGCCTGACGAAGCCACCTTGGACATGTTGCCCGGGGATCATCTCTACGTCCATGCGACGATCAACGGGAAAACTGTCAAGCGGCCCTACACCCCGTCGTCGGTACCGGGCACGACTGGCTATTTTGATCTGACCGTCAAACGGTATGAATCCGGTCTCGTGTCGAAGTATCTCCACGATAGAGAGGTCGGAGACACGGTCCTGATGAGCGGGCCGAATACCGGAGGCCATTGGGTGGACGGCATGGCAAAACAAGTAGGGTTCGTGGCTGGTGGGACCGGAATTACCCCGATGATCTCGATCATCCGTTGGATCCTCGCGCAGAGCCTGGGAGTCGAGTTATTCCTCGTGTTTGCGAACAAGACCGAGGCCGATATCATTTTTCGAGAGGAATGGGAAGCCAACGTGCGGGAACACGCGACGTTCCATCGCTATCATGTTTTGGAACAACCGCCCGCAGCCTGGTCGCAAGGTACCGGACGCATTACGGAAGAAATTCTCCGTCGGCAACTGCCTCCACCTGGTCCCGACACCGTGATCTTTCTCTGTGGACCCTCGCCCATGGTCGATGCCTTGGAGACCACTCTGAAAGGCATCGGCTATTCGGAACAGTCAATTATCCTGCCTTAGTTTCTTGAGCCAGTTGCCGTGGTTCCTTCTCCGTTCACTCGGCACCAAGGATGAAGGTGTCCGCTAGTCTTCCAGCTTTGTCGACTCATGGTGAAACTCCGCGACCTGCGGTCGCACCAACTCTGCAAAATCCTTGTAGCGCATCTTAATTGCCCCCACGTGGCTCCCGGCGTCGAAGACGATTTCTTCGTCCCGCGTGAGCGTCGCATCAACATAGACAGGTGTCCCGTAGAGGTTGCCGAACGGAGGCATCGAGCCGATTTCGCAATCGGGAAATAAGATGCCCAGCTCATCTTCGGTCGCGAGTCTTACATGGTGGCACTGCAGCACCTGCTCTAAACGTTTGAGATCCACCTTCCACGTGGCGGGAAGGACCGCCATCACATTGCGTGTATCGGCTTTGACGACAACAACCTTCGCGAACGTGTGGGCAGGGACGTGAAGACTATCCGCCGCTTCTCGCGCGGTATAGGCAAGCGAATGGCTCACGACCTGGTAAGGAGTCTTATGGTTGTCGAGATAGCTTTGGAGCCTCTGGTGAGTCGACATGGCCACCTCCTAGTAAGGGAGGGAGAGAAGAGCACAGCTTGCAGAGAAGGTCTCGCAAAGAAAGTGCCACTAAGCGATGAAAACACGCGGTAGGCAAAATTCAAACGAGAAGCCAGGTTAGAAATTTTGTCAGCAAGCAGCTTTGCGGGGCTCTCGAGGTGTTCGTAGCAGAAGGGATAACGGTCGAGGCGCGCCCTGCCCTGATACGCTACGATGCGCAGGCTTGAGTAACAGTCGCTGAGTCTCTTATTCGATGGTGAAGTTCATGACCATGCCCTTGGCGGCATGCGAATCGAGTGCGGTGGGATCGGGGAACAGGCAGATAATGGCGTAGCGGCCGGGAGTGAATTCAGCCGTGAAGGTGCCGTCACCTCCAGGTTCAAGCCCGCTGATCCCGCCGATCAATTTCCCCGGCAAGGAAAGTGGTGCATCTCGTCTGAGGGCCTTGAGCACGTCCTGCGTTGATGCGCCTTTATTTAGGCGGATGAGAGTCGCCTGATGGGCTTGACTCCCTCGATTAATGACATAAAACGTATGCCGACCTTTCTTGAGAGGTTGCACGACGACGTATTCATAATCGAACATGGCCATGTGGAAATTGCCATAGAACTCGGGCGCGGTGTGATCATTCTCAGCCACGCGCAGGGCCTTCTGCATGCCCAACGCGGCATGAGTTTTATGTTTTTTGGTTGGAATGCCACAGATGATGACATAGGAACCCGGCTCCAGGTACATGGTGGCTTCCGAGGTATCGCCTGATCCAACCCCGTTCGGCCCTCCCATGTGTTTGGCCCACTTGGGAACGACTCCGCCGTCATTGCGAAGTGCTGTGGCCAAATCGGCGGGAGTTTTTCCCTCGTCCAATTTCAGTAATTGGAGCTGGTGCGGTTCATGTCCCCGATTCTGAAGCCGAATCGTGGTTTGACCGCCCGGGATCGTATCCGGTCCTTCAAAGCGATGGTCCCACGCCGAGAATGTGGCTACGCCAGGATTGGAAACCCCGGTGCCGGAAGAATCAGAGGGGAATGATGCAGCTGGATAGGCGAGGAGGGCGGACAAGAAACAGAAAAAGCAGAGCAACGGACGCATGTAGTGTCCCCACACGAGGTCGACCACAGGGCCGGCCAGCCGCGCTTATATATCGCAGGCCTATGTATTTTACTAGATAGATTAACTACCTAGTAATTTACAGTAGAGCCGTTTGCCCTTAGGCTAATGCCTCTCGACCATGTGAAACCATGAGGTCCTGGATTGGTCCGACAGGAACGATGCGGGTGGGATTGATGTCGTCATGCGTGATGTAATAGTGATGCTTGATATGGTCGAGGTTCACCGTCTCGGCGATGCCATCGATTTGATACAGATCTTTCAAGTAGCCGAACAAGTTGGGGTAGTCGACGATCCGCCGGATGTGGCACTTAAAGTGCCCGTGATAGACCGCGTCAAACCGGATGAGCGTGACAAACAGTCGCCAATCGGATTCGACAAACTGCGCGCCGAACAGGTAGCGTTGATCGCCGAGCCGTTTCTCCAGTTGATCAAGCGCGTCGAACAGTCTTCTCACGGCCCGTTCGTAGACCCGCTGTGAAGTGGCGAATCCAGCCCGGTAGACCCCATCGTTCACGTTTTCATAGATGAACTCGTTTAGTCCATCGATCTCCTGACGCAGGCTATGCGGATACAGGTCAATCGCATCGGTCGTGAACTGATTGAATTCGTGATTGAAGATGCGCATGAGATCGTCGTCGGAATTGGACACGATCCGTTTGCTGAGGGCATCCCACAGCACCGGCACGGTGACGCGCCCACGATAGGATGGATTGGTCGCCCTATACGCTTCGCTGAGAAAATGGAATCCATTGATCGGGTCAAGTGAATGCCCCGGCCCTTCCCGGAAGGCCCAGCCTCGTTCGTCTCGAATCGGG
>Ga0114129_10006570_pt1 | contig 16504 bp, 16 predicted proteins | sample RhiMetdeltSRZDD1_FD_80071 | JGI IMG/M metagenome (GOLD analysis project Ga0114129, IMG submission 80071) | Populus rhizosphere microbial communities from Tennessee, USA - Rhizosphere MetaG P. deltoides SRZDD1 (version 2) (version 2) | ecosystem: Host-associated > Plants > Roots > Rhizosphere >... | reverse complement strand
ATTTGTTCGGCGACCCTTTTGTATGAATTGTTGGTATTCATGAATAGACTGGACTTGAACGATCCCTACACTCCCGTGTAGGGGATTCATCTTCTTTAAACTCAGCGCTCGAGTGAATAGAAAGAACTTGAACGATCCCCAAACTTCCGTTTGGGGGATTCGCCTTTTGCAAGAGCCTCTAAAGCATATCGGACATTACCACGTCCTTTTGATTGGATGCGCCTCAGTATTAAAGACGACTGAGTTGAAGTCTAGCGTCTTTTCTGGTGCGAACAGCAGATAGAAGTATTTGAACGTCTCGGCGAACACGAAGCTCTGCATAGCATCAGCCTTCTCTTTGGTCACCACGCTCTTCAGTGCTGCGTACCCTTCATCCGTCCGACAATGCTTCACGAAATCTCTCCACAGCTGTTCACCCATTCGCAGATAGTATGGATCTTTTGTGTAGTGATAGAGGTAATACGTTGATTCGACGATCTCCGGTCGCAGCGGATAGCCGGCTGAGGTGATCTTGTTTTCGCGGTAGTTGTATTCCTCGGGCTCAATGCCTTCAATCTTCCACATAAAGTAAGAAGATTCCTGAAGCTGCTTAGCTGTCTTTACGTCACCTGACAATGCAAGAACTGCCGGAAAGAACGCGTCGAGCGCGCCGTATGTAGTTGCTCCGCGCTTGCCGGTGCTCATGTCTGCGTGTCCATACCAGGTGTAACCCGGAACGCTCGTGTCTTTCAGGTATTTGTTAATCGCAGAAAGACTCACAAGCCACATGTCTTTGCACTCGGCATCATTGAAGAGCAGAGAACACTTCAGAAGGTATTCGTAGTAGCTATCGATCGCACCGCTGATATGACTGTCTGTGATCGTCCAGGCTCCAATTTCGACATTTATCCACTCACCGACGAGTCCAATCGACGATCGACGTTTGTAGGTCTCCACCAACGCTCGTTTTGCCTTGTCGTAGAAAACAGGATTGCCGGTGAGCTTACTTAAAGTGCCAAACTCGATCAGTAGTGTGCCGGTCTCAGCTGGATTACTAACATTACCGCGAACTGCTTTGGTTTTCAGATTCACGTAACGATACGGCATGCCGGTTGGGGACTCGAAGGCTGGCAGCAGTCTGGTGCCGAGATCTTCTGCAAGCCTCAGAAAACGTTTGTCGCCGCTCAACTGATAATTTGTCAGTAATCCACCAAGTAGACGAATTGTGATTTCGAAGTTTTGAACCGACAGGTCTTTATCAAATGAGAGATTCTCGACAACGTATCGATGAGTCGCAGCGTACTCATCTTTGAAACCCATCAGCCACATCGTGTCGAGCGCATCAACAGGAGTCATGAGGAGTGGTTGTGAGTACCAATCGTGATATGTCTTTGAGAGAGGGTTGAGGTCGTCATGTCCCCAGGCGTACTTTTTGTAACCATTCCACGCATGGAGAAATTCGCTCTTAACTTCGGTCGCGAGTTTGGCGCGATTGGGAGTTTGAGCATGAACCGTCGATAGGGAAGTGACAGCTAACAGGAAGACAATAAGTTTTCTCATGTTGTTTTACCTATCCCACATTGCGCAGATTAACAAATGACGACCCGGGGCAGTAGCCCGACTGTCAAGGAGGGCTTGCATTGTTTAAGCGAGCACCGCAGTGGATCATGAGCCCTCCTTGACAGTCGGGCTACTGCCCCGAATCGTAAGTGGATCATGAGCCCTCCTTGACAGTCGGGCTACTGCCCCGAATCGTAATCTGCGTAATCTGTGGATGGTAATTAATTCGGGCGGTCGATGCCGTAAACCAACAACTCGTTCCCAAAGAGTTCCGCGCGTCCTTCAACTTTCTCGCCTAGCCGTTCAGCAACGTGAATTGAGCCTTCGTTGTCTGGATGAATCAAACTGATGACGTGTGGTTTATCGAGTTCTGTGAAGGCATATTGAAGTGCCCGACGTGCTCCTTCGGTGGCGAAACCCTTTCCCCAATACTTTCGTGCCAGCGTCCATCCGATTTCAAATGCAGGCCAACCCACTGGGTTGAGGAAGCCGATGCGACCCATGAAGTTACCTGTTGCTTTCTCTTCCACAGCAAAGTGGCCATACCCGCGCATATGCCAGTGTCCGATGTGGAATGCGAAATTGCGCCACGCCTTCAGTCGATCAAGTGGTTTACCTCCAAGGAAGCGCATTACTTCAGGATCCGCGGACATCGCTGCGAACGGTTCGAAATCGGTCTCTTCACGCCACATGCGGAGCAGCAGACGCTCGGTTTCAAGTTGGACTTCGTTCAATGAAAACTCCTTGGATCACTTTTGGAGTGCGGTGGCCTGCCACCGCTTTGTTACTGAGGACCTACCGATGTGACCGTTGTAACAAAGCGACCGCTGGCCGTCGCACTCCAAAGCTAAAAAATGATCACCATCGCACCTTCAGGAACTTCGTCGTACAACTTACCGATATCCTTGAGATGCATCACCACGCATCCCCACGACAGGTGGCGCGGACCATCGTTTGGCCATTCCTTGTTCCAACCATGAAAACCGATCCCACCACCTAGCCTCGTGTTCTGCAAGGTTGGTTCGCGTTTGAGCCATGATGCGCTGATCTGATCTCGTTGACTCTTTGAGATGATTGCCTCAGCCAAACCACGATCCGCATCGTACTTATTTGGGTAGTTTATCTTGATCCAGTGTCCGCCGTAGTATGCCGCATAGGGCCCGTCAAATTGGCCCTGATGTTTTTGCACGACGAAATACATTCCCTTCGGAGTCTTATTGTCCCCTTCGATTTCTTTTTGTCCTCTTCCTTGTCCGAGACTTACATCGAACTCGTCGCGCATGATGCCCCTCTCATACAGTCTCGCTTTGTAGTTTTGCTGATCAACGAGCACAAGCATCTCTTCATTTTCCGGCACCGGCAGCGCGCGATGGCTTGAAATAAACTGCGTGGGAGCGGTGTAGTGTTCATTTATCCATTCATGATTCTTCCCATTCGAAGATGGCCAATAGGTTGCCGGAAGACTTTCGTCCCAGCGCAACTCGAGATGAAGGTGAGCTTGAAAAGTCTTATCGGGGTCCTGACCAATTGTCGCAATCACTTGCCGGCGAGTTACTTTGTCATCCTTGTTTACTTTGATTTTGTTTAGGTGTGCGTACAACGAAAGGACTTTCCGCGGTTCATGGTTCTCATAGTAGCGATGTTCAATAATAATGACGTTGCCCCACAGTCTTCCACAGTTTTGTGCAAACGTTACTAACCCGTTAGCCACCGCGTGTACATCCTGGCCCAGGTCCGTGTTGCCACCACCGGAACCATTCCAATCTTCGCCGGTGTGAATTCCCAGGCTGTACTCCTCATTGAACTGCGTTGCACTATACCAACCATTATAGGTCGTAACAGTCGTAAGGTCCTGGTACGAACCCTTTCCGTTTGAATCGCCAACCGCAAAGTCAAAACCGTCCGCTGCGGGAACTTCGGAATCAAGATAGTGAGCGAACGCGTCTTGCGCAGGTCTTGGTTTGGTTGTTTGAGTCGTTTGATTGGAACTGCGGCAGGAAAGAATAGTGAAGGCGAGAACGACTAATATCGCTGTTGTCCAACACTTAATTCTCAACTATTTCCTTTTCCAACGAACGCCGTCCTTGGTGTCTTCCAGAATGATGCCTCGATTTGCAAGTTCGACTCGAATTTCGTCGGCTCTGGCAAAGTCGCGGCGCCGGCGAGCTTCCTGACGCTCATCGATCATCGCCTGCACCTGACTATCAAGCATCTCTGTGCGTTGATCGCCGAGCACGTTCAGAACACTATCAAAACGAGTTAATAGTTCCAGTAGTTCCTTCTTGTTCTCTTCTTTTACTCGTTTGCGAGCCAGAGCAGTGTTGACGTCGCGTGAGAGATTGTGAATGGCCGCCAATGCGATCGACGTATTGAAATCGTCATCCATTCCAGCTTCGAATTCATTCAACGCCCTGGCAGCAGCTTCGCGAAGTTCATCGTTACTGCCAGGTTCGGTCTTTGCCTCACTCAGGCGCGCGCGGAAGTCGCGCAGACTCGCCACCGTTCTTTCTGCTCCAGCCAACGCATCGAAGGTAAAGTTCAACTGCTTGTTGTGCGGAACGCTAAGCAGAAAGTATCGAATGGCGGCCGCTGAATAGCCTTTCTCCACTACATCCCGAAACGTGTAGTAGTTTCCTTTCGACTTCGACATTGTTTCCCCATCAACTTTGAGGTGTTCGAAGTGGATCCAGTAACGAACGAACTGTTTCCCGGTCGCTCCTTCACTCTGAGCAATCTCGTTTTCATGATGAGGAAAAACTAAATCAATGCCACCGGCGTGAATATCGAAGGTTTCACCAAGATATTTCATTGACATCGCGGAGCACTCGATATGCCAGCCCGGGCGCCCACGTCCGATCGTCGAATCCCAGGCTGGTTCCGTTTCCGAATCCGGAGCCTTCCAAAGTGCGAAGTCGCGGGCGTCCTCTTTCTCGTACCTATCGGTGTCGATGCGTTCACTGGCCCCTGCGATGTTGCCCGCAAAGTTGATTTTCGAAAGTTTTCCGTACTCTGGAAATGATGCTATGCGGTAGTAGATAGACCCGTCTGATGTATACGCATGGTCATTGGCCAGCAGTTTCTCAATGAGAGTCACCATTTCCGGAATGTGTCGTGTCGCGCGAGGCACGATGTCCGGACGTTCACACCCGAGTGCGTCGAAGTCTTCCCACAATGCATCAATGTACTTGGCGGTGTATTCATCAAGGCTGAGTCCGGCTTCCTGAGACATGGCGATGATGCGATCCTCCACGTCCGTGATATTCATGACGTGTGTGACTTTGAAGCCCTTGAACTTCAGGTATCGACGCAGGATGTCGGCGGCTATTGCTGAGCGAAAGTTTCCGATGTGGCCATAATTCCAGACAGTTGGTCCACAGTAGTAGAACTTCACCTCACCTTCTATCAGTGGGTGAAACTCCTCGACTCGTCCAGAGAGTGTGTTACGGAACTTCAGCATGTCTTTATTAAGATTTAAGATTTCTGAGACCTTCAGAGTAGGTTAGCAACAACCAATCTGCAATCTGAAATCTTAAATCTGAAATCCTAGAAATGTTTCCATCCGCTTGGTGTCAACTCCCAGACGCGGGTGCCTTCAGAGATCTTCACGGAATCTGAAGCAGGTTTGATTTCTCCGATTCGGGTAATGCCAACGCCGTCAACGCGCTTAGGTAATCGTGGTACCTCATTTGGTCTTACGGTAAACAACAACTCGAAATCTTCACCACCATGTAAAGCAAGTTGCAGCGGGTCCAGGGCACGACGTCCACAAAGTTCGACCAGCTGATGGTCTATCGGAAGTAGGCTCGACTCGATCAGCGAACCAACGCCACTCTCAGAACAAAGGTGGTTAAGATCAGATGAAAGACCATCGCTGATGTCGATCATTGAAGTCGCGAGACTTTCCTGGCCAAGGATGATTCCCCAGCCGACTCTTGCTTCAGGTTTCAGGTGGCGCAACAGGATCTGATCCAATGCTTGCGTGTCATTGCTTGCCAGATTCTGATCCGCCAAGTGTGCGCCTCTTTCGATCAGTCTTAGACCAGCTGCTGATCCGCCAAGGGAACCTGTGACAAAGATCTGATCGCCGGGGCTCGCTCCGGATCGCCTGACCGCTGCGTTAGCGGAGCACTCGCCAATTAGAACTGAATCAACAACGATCCGTTCGGGCGTGCGCGAAGTGTCGCCGCCAATTAGATGTACGTCGTAACGACGGGCAAGTTCGAATAAGCCTTCATAGAAATTGTCCAAAAATTCCGTTTGCCACACATCTTCCGGTAAACCGATGGAGGTCAGACACCAACGTGGGCGAGCACCCATCGCTGCAATATCCGAGAGTGAGACTGTGAGCGCTTTGTGGCCGAGAAAATACGGAGGCACGGTGCTGCGACGAAAATCGATATCTTCGACGAGTAGATCGGTTGCGACGATGGTGTCTTTGCCACCAGACGATCGCACCACAGCAGCATCGTCACCAATGCCAACCGCCAACTGATTAGTTTGTGAAGATTGAGAATCTAAAGCACGCTCGCGCAAACGCCTGATGAAATCAAATTCGGTAGGAACATCTGCCAGGGCTGAGTTCGCAAGCACCTCGCTCTTTTGTTCGTCCTGACCATTGGGCATGCGTCCGTCGATTTCCTTTATAGATTCCGACGCAAAGACTCGAGACCAGCTTCAATCATTTCAATCGGATTTGAAAATGAGAAGCGCAAGTGACCTTCACCGTGAGATCCAAACGCAATGCCAGGAACAGCAGCAACATTTGCCCTGGTTAAGAGAATCTCGGCGGCCTCTCGACTATTGGCACTGATTCGCGTGGCATCAGGAAACGCATAGAATGCTCCTGCAGGACTTTCGCACGTTAGCCCGAGTTCATTTAATCCGGACAAAAGTAGATCGCGACGACGCCGATATTCGTTGGTATTGTCTTGAAGCGTTGCCTGATCAATTTGCATCGCCGCTACACCAGCCCATTGTGTTGGAGTCGACACACCATTCGATGAATACAGCGTAGTTTTCTTCAGGCCAGTCATCCATGGCTCGGGCGCTACAGCGTAACCCAGCCGCCATCCCGTCATAGCGTAGGTTTTAGAAAGAGTGAACGAAGTGATGGTCCGTTCGAACATGCCGTCGATCGAGGCTATTGAAAAGTGTTCACCATCGTAAACAAGATCTTCGTATGCTTCATCGGCGACAACGATAAGATCGTGTTCCTGCGCGAAACCGGCAACAGCGTGCGCCTCATCTTTTGTGAATACGATGCCGGTAGGATTCTGAGGTGTGTTGTAGTAAATCGCCTTCGTGTGTTCAGTTGTTAGTTGGCCCAACGTTCTTTCGAAGCCGAGTTGGCGAGCTTCATTGGTAGGGACAAGGATCATCTTTGCTTCACAGTGTGCGATCAGATCTTTGATTGGAGTCCAATAGGGTGAAAAGACGAGCATCTCGTCGCCAGGATTCAGCACAGTCTGGAACGCCCCAAATAGACCTTGCATTCCACCGTTCATAACAATGACGTCTGAATCCTTGGCTGGAATCCGATTCGTTGTACGCAGCTTCTCTGCAATGAGTGTTCGAAGTTCAGGAATGCCTGATGAAGGCGCATAGCGAGTCTTATCTTCATCGAGTGCCCGCTTCATGGCTTCTTTGATTGGTTTAGGCGTAGGCATGAAGGGTTCGCCACCTTCGAACTGATAGACAGTAATACCTTGTGAGCGGAGCTCCATGATGCGATTGCGAAGCTTGACGATATCGGAGAACCCGACTTGTTCCAGCCGCGAAGCGACGCGAAAAACCGTTGGCGACGTTGTCACTATTTAGAAAGTTCCTCCCGACTGTATGAATGGGAACGCGGATTATAGCCATTGCCGATTTCCAATTGCCAACAGAGTATTTATTTAAGATTGCCTTAGGTCTTAGGTCTTTGGCTTTTTGTCTTTCTTAAAGATTCTGACGCCCAAAGACCGAAGACCACAAACCAAAGACCAAAGGTTGAAGACCGAAGACCTCAGGCAGATCTTGATCTTCAACCTATACCTTTAAGAATCAATTTCAACTAATCGACCCTAAGTGTAAGTATTGACACGTCAAAGTTCGCCCGAGTAACATGACCCGCGTTGCAAAAGCTGGCAGACTTACCAGCGTCTTCCAAACTTTTCCACAGCATTTTCAACGGTGCCAGCTTACTTTCCCGACAGGTCAAATTTCAGATGAGTCGTCCCGCGGTTGCCATTCCCGAGAAGCTGTTTTTTAAGATCGGTGAAGTATGCGAACTCGCCGGCGTACAGGCGCATGTCTTGCGCTACTGGGAATCGGAGTTCCCGATGTTGGCGCCACAAAAGAACCGTGCTGGGCAGCGTGTCTATCGAAAGCGCGACGTCGAGATGGCACTTCGAATCAAAGAGTTGTTGTACGAAGATCAGTACACGATTGCGGGGGCAAAGAAACGACTCACCAACGACCTTAGAGGCGGCAGCAAATTGAAGGGCAACGGTTCAGAAGAGGAAGCAACACAAAACTCATCGCCTGTCTCGGAGCGCGAAGGTTTTCCGCCGTCAAACTTTGTGCGTTCAGCCGTTGTTGCTAAAACTGCTGAGGAACGACAAGGCCTAAAACAATTAGCCTCTGAACTCCGCGAACTACTGAGTCTCCTCGAAAAAGAAACGCAGAACAAAACGCAGTAAGTCGCGTTTGACAATTTACTCTCGGACAGGATACTAAGACTGTAAACGGGACGTGGCGCAGCCTGGTAGCGCGCACGCTTGGGGTGCGTGAGGTCGCTGGTTCGAATCCAGTCGTCCCGACCAAATCATTGGTCATTTGTCATTGGACATTTTTCATTTGCCATTTGAGGGCGACAATGAGTGTTCAATGACGGGTGACCAATATCTTTATTCAAGCCACTCCGCAATCACAATTTGAGATGAAAGCGTTTTGTGAACGGGACATTTGTTTGAGATCTCACGCAGGCGTTCACGCTGCGCGTCTGTAAGATCACCGCTGAAACTGACCGACTGCTCGATACGATGAACATATCCTTCACCGTTCTGCGTGCACTGCTGACAATCATTCACGTGAATACGATTCTGGCGCAGTCGCACCATTACTTGTTCGAGCGGCCAATTCTTGCGTTGTGCGTAGAGGGTCACCGTCATTGAAATGCAACTGCCGAGTGCAGCGAGCAAGAGTGTGTAAGGATCTGGACCGAGATCATCGCCTCCGCCTTCGAGCGGCTCATCAGCTATGAATGTATGACCAGAGCCATAACGAACTTCGTTTTGAAGATTCTGTTGTGATGTGACAATTACTTCGCTCACGATGGCACCTCTTTAAAGTCCGATATGCTTTAGCTTGTCGTGTGATTCCGAATTGAGACCAAGTGATTAGTATAGTTACCAATCATACTTGTTGGGGATCACACGACAAGCTAAAGCATATCGGACATTACCCTCACTTGCAGTGATCTTAGTGCGTCGCTAAACTCAACATCCGCTCCATCCAATCAAACTTTTATACGGATCATATTGCATGAAGATTCATGAGTATCAAGGAAAAGAACTTCTAAAAAAATTCGGCGTCGCAGTTCCACGCGGCATTGTCGCCCGAACTCCAGATGAAGCTGAACGAGCTGCCAAAGAGTTAGGCTCTGATGTTGTAGTAGTCAAGGCCCAGATTCACGCAGGAGGCCGTGGCAAAGGTGGTGGGGTGAAGTTGGCAAAAAGTCCGGAGGAGGCGGGAACGATAGCGAAGCAAATGCTTGGGATGAACCTGGTGACGCATCAAACCGGACCCGAAGGCAGAGAAGTTCGAGTACTCCTGATCGAAGAAGGTCTTCCAATCGATAGAGAGTTCTATCTCGGGATCGTTTTGGATCGGGCTTCTGGCCGACCGGTGTTCATGGCTTCCTCAGCAGGCGGTATGGACATTGAAGAGGTAGCAGCGAAGACGCCAGAGAAGATAATGAAGGAGACGGTCGACTCGGCCGTTGGTTTCAGATCGTTTCAGGCCCGAAAACTTGCTTTTGGTTTGGGACTTTCGGCTGAACTGATCAATCAGGCCGTGAAGTTCATGCAGGCGCTGTACAGCGCTTACGAGCAGATGGACGCTTCGCTTGTAGAGATCAATCCCTTCCTGTTGACCAAAGACAATCGCTTGATTGCACTCGATGCAAAAATCAACTTTGACGATAACGCGCTGTTTCGACACAAAGATTTTCTTGAACTGCGTGACCTGAATGAAGAAGAGCCACTCGAAATCGAAGCATCCAAGTTTGATCTGAATTACATAAAGCTTGATGGAAACATCGCGTGCATGGTGAACGGCGCCGGCTTAGCTATGGCAACAATGGACATCATCAAGCTTGCGGGTGGTGAACCAGCAAACTTTCTCGATGTTGGTGGTGGAGCTTCTCAGGAACGCGTTGAGGCGGCGTTCCGAATTTTGTTGGCTGATGAAAACGTGAAGGCAGTTCTAATTAACATCTTCGGCGGCATTGTTCGCTGCGACATGGTTGCAAGGGGCGTGGTTGAGGCGGCAAAGAAGTTGGGAATCAAAGTCCCAGTCGTCGTGCGCCTGGAAGGAACAAACGTCGAAGAGGGTCAGAGAGTTATTCGCGAGTCAGGGTTGAATTTCACGGTTGCGAACGGAATGCAGGACGCCGCGGAAAAGGTAGTGGCACTGGCGGCGTAGTTGAGTGGGCGAGTGGGTGAGTGGGTGAGTGGGTGAGTGGGCGAGACGGCGGGGTGGAGCGCGCTTAGTTAAAGGAGATGTTAGGTTGAACGATTCAAGGAATGTAAATGGTACTGACGGTCTGATCGCCGGTTCGCCCCCTCGCCCACTCGCCCACTCACCCACTCGCGTTCGCGCCGCGTCCATCCTGATCTGGCTCGCGCGCATCAGCCGTTTCCTGCTGGCCGCGCTTTTTCTGTTTACAGCTGGAGCCAAACTCGCAATTGCAAAAGCATTCGCAGCGAACGTTGGTCAGCTCTTAACGTCGTCGGGCTTTAATCACGAACGTTGGTCATGGCCGGTCACGATTGCGGTGATTGTGTTTGAGATTGTTATTGCCATCTTACTCCTGTTGCCTCGTACCATTCGATTGGGCGCGTTCTGTGCTGCTCTCCTCTTATCTGCGTTTGCGGCGTACGCGCTTTACTACGTCTATGTATTGCATGGTGAACCTCTTGAATGCGGTTGCTTCGGTGGAATCATCGCCAGCCAACTCGGCGTAACGACGGCACTACGGAACCTGGCTCTGTTGATACCTGCTCTGCTTGTGTGGCGCGGTTACCGACCTGGGGAACCCAAATTACATACCGCTGAGGTTGCGGCGTAACAAGGAGACTGTTTGGCATCTATTGCATTTTGGGGTGGCGTAGGAACAGTTACAGGCTCGAAGTATCTGGTTCAGACCAATAGAGCAAAAGTCTTAGTTGACTGTGGAATGTTCCAGGGCCTGAAAGAACTTCGTGAAAGGAACTGGCAAGAGCCACCGTTTGATCCCCGATCCATCACGGCGATTCTCATTACTCATGCTCACATTGATCACACCGGCTATTTACCTCGACTCGTCAGGCAAGGTTTTCACGGACCGGTTTACTGTTCGCGCGGTACCGCTGACTTGTTGAAGATTCTTTTACCTGATGCCGGTCGGCTTCAGGAAGAAGATGCGGACTACAGAAATCGCCACAACGTCACGAAGCACGCTCCTGCGTTACCGCTCTATACCGAGAAAGATGCGGATGCCAGTTTGCAACTGATAAAAGGCGCCTCCAACATCGGCGAGCGTTTTCAAGTAGCTCCAGGCATCTTTGCGAGCTTCAGTGTGTCAGGTCATATCCTGGGCTCGAGTTTGGTCCTGGTTGAGATTGAAGGAGCCGGCATAGATCGAATTGGGCGGCGCGTTCTGTTCTCAGGAGACCTTGGACATTACGATCAGCCAATCATTCGAGATCCGACGCCTCCTCCGGTTTGCGACTACTTGCTAGTCGAATCAACGTATGGCGAGCGTTCGCATGATCCGGAAGACCCGAAGATAGCGCTCGCGCGAATCATTAACGATGCCGCGAACCGGAATGCGCCTGTTCTGATTCCTGCGTTTGCCGTCGGAAGAACTCAGGAGATCCTTTACCTCATTCGCGAGTTAGAAGACGAAGAGGCAATTCCCATTTTGCCAGTTATCGTTGACTCGCCAATGGCAGCAGCGGCGACTACGGCTTACGCAAATAGAAAGGAAGAACACGACGAAGAATACGTCAGTGTTCTTAAGAGCCAGCGTCACCCGCTTCGAACTCGTTCAATGAGCACAGCGTCATCGAGAGAGGAATCGAAGAAACTGAACGACGCAAAAGGTGCGCGAGTGATCATCAGCGCGTCAGGCATGATGACTGGTGGGCGCATATTACATCACGCATTGCGTCTGGTGCCGGATCCAGAAACCACGATTGTTTTCGTCGGTTATCAGGCAGCGGGCACAACTGGACGGCGCATTCAGAATCGTGAGCCCGAGGTAAAAATTCTCGGGCAATGGATACCAGTGCGTTGTCGAATCGAGAAGATTGGCGGTTTCTCTGCGCATGCAGATTGGCAAGAAATTCTTCATTGGCTGGAAGGCTTAGAGCAGAACCCTCCGAAACGAACATTCCTTACCCATGGAGAACCGGAAGCAGCTGAAGCAATGGCAGGGCATATTAGAGAGAGATTTGGTTGGGTTGCGGAAGTACCAACGTACGGACAGAAGTTTGAACTTTTATAAAGGGGAAGGGTAGATTAGCGGAAACGTCAGTGGTCAGTTTAGATCTCAGATTTCAGATCTCAGATCTCAAATGAAACCGACGAACCTCAGATAATCTGAGATCTGAGATCTGAAATCTGAGATCTAAACTGACCACTGACAACTGACTAAAACACTATGAGCGTTCTTGTAGACAAATCCACCCGTCTAGTTGTTCAAGGCATCACCGGCAAGGAAGGAACTTTCCATACAAAACAGATGGTTGAGTATGGAACTAACGTCGTCGGTGGCGTCACACCTGGAAAAGGCGGCACGACGCACGAAAATATTCCTGTCTTTAATACGGTAGCAGATGCAGTAAAAGAGGCAGGCGCGAACGCGTCAGTCATTTACGTGCCACCGCAATTTGCAGCGGATGCAATCATGGAAGCCGCGGATGCAGGAATTCCAGTAGTCGTTTGCATTACGGAGGGAATTCCGACACTCGACATGGTCAACGTCAAAGAATATCTCTCGGACAAAACCACGCGTCTCATCGGCCCAAACTGTCCAGGAATAATTTCTCCTGGTCGTTGCAAGATCGGAATCATGCCTGGCCATATTCACAAAGAGGGAAGCATCGGTGTCGTTTCGCGATCCGGAACTTTGACGTATGAAGCGGTCGGTCAACTAACTGCCCTTGGACTCGGACAATCGTCAGCAATCGGTATTGGTGGCGATCCGATTGTCGGCACAACGCATGTTGATGCGCTGCGCCTGTTTCAGGCAGACGATGAAACTGAAGGCATAGTCATGATCGGCGAGATTGGCGGAACCGCCGAGGAAGAAGCGGCCGCTTTTGCAAGAGAGCATGTGACGAAACCGATCGTAGCGTTTATCGCCGGCCAGACTGCACCACCAGGACGACGCATGGGACACGCCGGTGCGATAATCGCGGGTGGCAAAGGTACAGCAGCGGAGAAGATGAGCGCGCTTGCGGCTGCGGGGATCTCTGTTGTGAAGTCACCGGCCAATATCGGTGCGGCAATGAACGAAGCGCTCGGGAATTAGTCGAGAGTGATTGTCCTGAAAGCAGGTGGTTAAAACGTGAAAACTTGCCCGGTTTGTCAACGACCCTACGCGGACGAAACGGTGGTTGTCTGCCCGGCGGACGGAGCTGAGCTCCTAAATATCAGTCGCCGCCTTGACCTCGACGCGACCTGGCGCTTTACGCCGTCATCGAAAGAACGAAGTTCAAAAACCAAGAAAGTCGAAAAATCAAAATCATCCGAAAAGAGTTTTGATCCCATTCGCAAGCGTTAACCGACCTACTGGATGGTGAACCAAACAATGAGCTTAACATTCGGCATTATCAAACCCGACGCTGTTAGCGCCGGACACACCGGATCAATTATTCAGAGGATCCTTGATAGCAATTTTAGAATACGTGCGCTGAAACTAATCCACATGACGCGTCGTCAAGCGGAGGGTTTCTATGCTGTTCATCGTGAGCGACCGTTCTTTCCCGGGCTTACCGAGTTCATGTCCAGCGGACCCTGCTTAGTGATGGCCCTCGAAAAGGAAGGTGCGGTAAAAGCATGGCGCGACTTGATGGGTGCAACCGATCCAGCTAAAGCTGATGACGGCACGCTTAGAAAGCAATTTGGCGGCTCTGTAGGGGAGAACGCCGTTCACGGATCAGATTCTGACGAGAATGCTGCGATTGAAATCGCGTACTTCTTTAGTCAGCTAGAACTAGTCTGACGTTGCAGGCGTATTCACGATAGCAGATGAAGTACTGTCCCCAATGTAAGAAGCAGTACACCGAGACCTGGATCACATTCTGTTCAGATGACGGGACGATCCTGATCGACACGTCGTACGAGACCCCGCCCGGCGGTCAACGACCGCCGTATGCTCCACCAATTTCGGAGCAACCGACATGGAGGTCTCCCGATCCGAATGCGCCAGGTGCCTGGGTACCGGAACGAATACCTCCACCATCGCCGGCGTGGCAACCTCCACCTCCGCCTTCTGTCTATCCGCGACCACAGCAGAATGGTTTGGCCACGGCTTCGATGATTCTGGGAGTGATTGGAATCGTTGTCGGGTTCTGTTTCGGACCAATCCCGGGAATCGCGGCTTTGATACTTGGGATAATTGCCTTGAATCAGATTAATAAGTCACCACAGAGTAGTGGCAAGCCGATGGCGATTGTTGGAATCGTAACTGGTTCAATTAGTCTCCTCATCTACGGCGCGATTTTTATTGGCTGGATTATTGGGGCGATTTTGTCGCATTAGAGTTAGCTCTCATGAAACGCTGTCCAACCTGCAACAAGACATTTACCGATCAGACACTAAGTTACTGCATAGACGACGGAACGCCGTTAGTTTCGATACCTGACGATGACGAGCTAACAGCGTTTGGTCGCGGAACTGATGACACGAGATGGAATCCGCCTGCCTATCAGCCACCTTCTTATGTCGCACCTGAGAGTTCTACAAAACGAAGAGCCTGGCCGTGGGTTGTAGGAATCATTGGTGTCCTGGTGCTGGTGCTCGTAGGTTTTACCATCGCAGCTGTAGTGTTGATTCCTCGAATTGTGAAGAAGTCTAACCCTATTGTTATTTCCAACAGCAATTCGAATGCGAACAGCCCGGCTAACAACAACACCAACTCATCCAGCGAGACAATTCCCAACACGAACTCCAACTCGGAAGTTTCAAGTCCCCCACCAACGGACAAAGATCTTGTTCTGACACAACTGCGTGACCTGGAAAACGAGTGGACCGTCGCAAACATAAATGCCGATAAGAAAAAGCTGACTCAGATACTGGCCGATGACTACGTCGGTCCGAGCGCGACCAACGGTAAGATGGAAGGCAAAACTGAGTACATCAACTCGATCGAACGCGACACGAATATTCAGAAGTGGGAATTCGAAGATCTTCGACTAACGCTCCGCGGAGATCGTGCCACTCTGTTAGGCAAAGTTCGTTTTACCCTGCGGGATCGGGAGGTTGTTTATGATTTTGTCGATCGCTTTGTCTGGCGTGATTCGCGTTGGCAGGCGACAGGTTCAGAAGTAAATCCCGTCCAACAATGAGATTGCAAACGTATAGAGGAAGGTATGTCAATAATCACCGATGTTATAGAGTCCACCAAGGCCATCATTCAGGGCATGGGAGTGACCTTGTCTTATATTCCCAAACGAAAGTGGACGGTGGAGTATCCGGACGAACCTGTGACCGTTCAACCCAGATATCGTGGCCAGCATTTGTTGCACGTGGACGAGAACGGTAAAGAGAAGTGCGTCGCTTGTTACCTGTGTGCCGCTGCTTGTCCGTCAGACTGTATTTACATAGTTGCACGAGATGATCCGAGACCGCCTCAGGACCGAATCGGCGTTGATGAACGCTATGCCGAGGTTTACAACATCGACTACGGCCGGTGCATCTTTTGCGGCTACTGCGTCGAGGCTTGTCCGAAGGATGCGATCACGCACGGTTACAATTTCGAACTGTCAGTGTATAGCCGTGCAGATTTGTTGAAGACGAAGGATGACTTGTTGATTACGAAACAGGTTCAATCGAAGAATTATCGCGTCGCCTTCTCGGACGAAGACGTGGACTCCGAATACAAAGAAGTCTAGGTATTTAAGATTTCAAATTTCAGATTGAAGATTGGCCCCAATAGATCTCAGATTTCAGATCCCAGATCTCAGATATGTTTGTTCCGTTTAGTTTGATCTGAGATCTGGGATCTGAAATCTGAGATCTATTGGGGCCAATCTTCAATCTGAAACCTTAAATCTGAAATAATCAAAACCATGCTTCGCGAATATCAGTATCGCTGGGTCTTCGATTTGAAATCGAGTCCGGAAGATCTGTGGCCATTCGTAGCCGACACAAACCGGTTCAATCGTGACACCGGAGTACCGCCGATTGAGGTTGATGAGGGGAAGAAGCCGCTGCGTAACGCACGCAGGAGAGTGCGCCTCTCGATTTATGGAATGGATCTCGAGTGGGAAGAACAGCCGTTCGAATGGGTGCGACCAGTTCGCTTTGGAATCGAAAGGAACTACAACAAGGGTCCAATGGTGCGAATGCGAGCGCTTGCGGAACTAATGCCCAACTCAGCCGGCGGAACGCGCGTAACCTACGAAGTACGTGCGTTGCCTAGAAATCTCATCGGAAGAGTTGCAATCCCTTTTCAAATCAAACTCAAGAGCGGCCCAAAATTTCGCGCTGCCTT
>Ga0114129_10006569_pt1 | contig 16506 bp, 14 predicted proteins | sample RhiMetdeltSRZDD1_FD_80071 | JGI IMG/M metagenome (GOLD analysis project Ga0114129, IMG submission 80071) | Populus rhizosphere microbial communities from Tennessee, USA - Rhizosphere MetaG P. deltoides SRZDD1 (version 2) (version 2) | ecosystem: Host-associated > Plants > Roots > Rhizosphere >... | reverse complement strand
GTCAAACCTGGCGCATCCATGGCACGATTCGCCGCACACGAGCGGATTCAAATGGGGTCAGGCTAAATCGCTAAGAGTAATTGGCCAGTCACTAGAAGTGGCCAAGCTTCCTGTCTTCGAACTGCAAACCGACGGCCCGAATTATATCTTGAGCAGTGATGCTCTAACTAAGATAGGCGAGCGAGTAGTGAGTTTCGGTCAATGAAGGAACTTGCAGAATGGTTCGGTCTGGAGATCGAAAGGATTGCGGTGGACGAGCTGCTAAGCACACGTTCCGCACGGCGCGCGACTGACGCACTCAGCATCACGGCGAATGTGGCTTGCTATCTATCGCGCTCATGCCAAAACACTTCGCTCCAGGCTGTGAACGGGCACTGTCCCGGGGCGGCTATCGTATGGCGTGGATTGTGATTCAAGGTAGACAGTTATTCGCCGACTGTCAGGAGGCATCGTAAGTTACCATTACATGGTGAAGAACGCTCCTAATCGAATCCTACGCTGGAGCGCGTCTAAACCTAATAAGGCAACCCAAAATGAGTAAGCTATTTTTAGTGACGCTGATTTCCCTGTTTATCGCCTTCCCCGCTCACGGCTGGAACGAACCAGATAGCCTCATGGACCTCAAGTTCTGGCGACCGGTTACCGAAGGCGCTTTGCCGGAGTGCCCGTTAAGAACTCCGTTCGCTTTGAATTTGCCAGAGACTCCCGCCGTAAAAAAACCATCTTCGGGGGATGAGGACCATAGCGGTCACGGTCCCGGATTGCACATGCCGCAAAAACGTCAACCAACAGAAGCAGAAAGCGCACTCAGCCGAAGTAGGCGCGATGTCCTCGATTCAATCGCTGCAACAAGAAAGGGACTTCTTAGCGACGCGGAAAAGAATGTCGCCAAACATCCGGAAGAGAGACAAAAAGCTCAAGAAGAATATGACCGCCGCGGGATCTTTACTATCAGGGCATAGTGTCGCGCAACGCCAAAAACTGCTCACGTGAAACATATCACGATTTTTGTTTTCGCGTGACCCGCCCAAGATTCTCCACCTGCTCCGGCGATTGGCTCCGTGGCTGCGACCCGATGAGAATACGCTTTACGCATCGTGGGCCGTCCATGTGCGATACTTCGCTGTAAAAAACCGTACGCATTGCACGCCGTGTTCCGGGCAAAGAGACGTGCCGCGCTTTGTCATGAGCCCCTCGGCTATTAGACGCTCCCTCCAGGGCTTCCCAACGCGAACCCAGCCTGCCGGCTGTCGCCACTCGATATTAGTCGGCTCTGTTTTGCTGCACCCTGTCCAATAGCACCGGCAGTCCGTGGTTTTTCCCAAACTGCCGTGCCTCACGTATCGGCTCATGTTGCCACCTGACTCATTGCCTGCCTTAACCATTTTCCCGGACCCTCCTTTTAGTTTTATGTTGTCACTTATGTTTTCATGGAAAAGAGGGCACACTTATTTTTGCAAATGCTAAAAATTGTGACGTCACTGTCGGCATAAAGGATAGAGAAAACAACCGCTTCGCAGACGATAATTTCTACAAATTCACGTGTAGTGTTTACTGAAGTAACTTTGGCAGAGCGATTAAAAGGAGCATGCCAAGCAGATATTCAATTTACTTGAAACTAAAAGCCTACCTTATCTCGGCCATCGCCGTCGTTTTTGATCGTTTCAAGTTCAAATCCCGTCGGGGAACGCCAAACTTTAATCGGTCGCGTAGTCTATAAAAGATTTCCGACTAGAATCCAGGATTTCAGACTCCAGAAACTTCTGGCGCAGGAAATTCGAGATTGATTAGAAACGAAAGTCAGGCCCCGCTGGTCGCCCTATTCGGAAATCAACTCAAGATGTACATCTTTTCTCGTGCCGAAACTAACTCATACGTTCCGCGGCTATCGGGACGAACCGGACGAAAATTGATTGACAACTCGCCGCCCACAAAGTTAAATCTCGCGCAATTGTGATTTTTCGAATCGGTAATATTCTGGCTGGAATATTTACCGGTTATCTCCTTCACAGGAAGAGCTATGCGCACATCCACGCTGATGACGCTTTCCTTATCCTTATTCCTCGGAGGCTGCATCGGCGCGACCTCCCTGTCCATCACGACGACCGCGCCGAATGGCGCCGTGGAACGGATCCCGGTTACACTCTTCAAGCCTGAGGGGCCGGGACCTTTTCCCGCCGTAATAATCATGCACGACTGTAGCGGCCTCGGGCCCCGGTCGAGCGGAGCTCCCGACCGGTGGGCACGGGAACTAGTGGGAGAGGGATACGTCATCCTGATTCCCGATAGCTTCACGACGCGCGGCCACGCTGATGGCGTGTGCACCAACCCGTCGCCTCGCCGGACCGAGGTTAACCCTTCTCGGCGCGTCGGCGACGCCTACGCGGCCCTCGCTTATGTCCGCACATTACCGTATGTCGATGGATCTCATGTGGGCGTCATGGGCGGTTCCCATGGCGGGTCCACGACGTTGGCCTCAATGGCCGCTCCGGAAAGCGACAAGGACATATTTGCGCGTGAGAAGCGCGTCGGCTTCGCTGCCGCCGTTGCTCTCTATCCGGGCTGCGGCGCTCGATACGGTGGCTGGCAGGTCGCGCGCCAGTCTGGGACGCGCGGGCCGATCACGGATTACATCGGAGTCTACAAACCCATCGCTCCATTGCTAATTCTCATCGGCGAAAGCGACGACTGGACTCCTGCGGAGCCCTGCCGGAAACTGACCGAAGCCGCCCAGCGAGCTGGGTATCCGGTACTGATCAAGGTTTATCGGGCGGCTCACCACTCGTTCGACAGCGACAGGCCAGTCAGGTACGTCGAGGCACGGATCAACATAAATTCACTCACCGGGCGTGGAGCGACGACAGGCGGGGATCCCGAGGCGTGGGCCGACAGCATTCGCGAGGTCGTCGCGTTTTTCGCTCAGCACCTCAGGCAAAAGCAAAACTAACAACGCCAAGATATCCAACCGCTGCGCTCATTAGTTGGCTTTTGATGCCCTCTGTGCCTACGTGTCTAACATTCGTAATCCACCGGCTAATTACTTCCGCAGCGGAACTCGCCTGGAGCGACATTCTTGCGACTGAACTCAATTCTCCAACAACGCAATCATGTATAGCCTTCCTGCTGCTCTCCGCGTTGCACCCCCGCACAGACTACAATCCGTCGAATCGGAATCGATGCGCAACCGGCCGGCTGAATAGAGTCTGGCGAGTCGTTTGCTGGTGAGTTAACCAGCGTTGAAACGTCGTGAGCTTTCGTCAGGTCTGAGGAAAACCGTTGCAGCACCGGCCAAGAAATTTCGACAATGCAGAGAGCGGCCCGCCAAGCCATTGCTGGACCATTCCGTTGTCATAGATCACTAGTGTTCGATCGTGAATGAGCGGAAGTGAAGCGTTGCGTTCGAGGTGATAGGTGAGAATGTGCGAAGCTTCTTGTCGAAGCTTAACAGGCGGGAGTTTTAAGTGAATATGGCGGATTCTGACATAAGAAATTGTCAAATTTGGCAACGGTGACACAAAGAAGCGTCACGCCCAATGGTAATTGTCGCGGATTGGGGGCGCTTGAAACGGCGAAAACATCTGATTCCAACAATTCCCGTCCCCACTTCTTCAGGGTTTATGTTGCGGCTTATCCTTTGGTCGAAGTGTTAAATCGAATTCGTTGAGGAGCACCTTGCGGGTCTTCATTTGGTGGCCATTCGCCGGCTAGTCTCCAGCCCATTGTGGCGAAATGGCGAAATGGATGCCACTTGTAAACTAAGCGAGGCACCATGCTCCCGCCGTTGCCACCTGTCTATGTTGATCACACTCGAAGAGCTCCTAATAATAACAAGTTTTGATTAACTCCAACGGGATCCGTTGATGAGGCATGAAAGATGCTTAACGTAAGCTTCGTTTCCCTGTCACCGAAAATTTACGAAGTCCGCCTACACTACACAGCTTACGTATCGAAGTAAAAGCGGCGGTATAAACCCAGGAGCGTTACCAACATGAAATCAGAAACACTTTCCAATGCGCAATCGCTTAGAGTGATTGGGCAGTATTTGCGAGGTCTCAGTATTGACGCCTTCGAATTGGACAAAATCGGGGATGAGTACGTCGTGTGGGTTGATCGAAATCAATCCAATGGCAAGTCATCGACAGCGACGGGATTTTCAAAGAATATCCGAAAAATGGATCTGGAAGATGAGAAGATTGCACCGCGTATACACCTTCACGGCTCAGAAATATTTCGGTTGGACATCGAAAGACGATTGAGACGTGCCCAAGCCGGTGGCATGCCGGATGTACGCAGCCTGAGTTTAAGCATGCGTGTGCTCGGTCAATATTTGGATTCAAAAGGGGCTGATGACTTTACTATTTCGTGGTCTACGGACTCGGTCAAGATTCGGTTTCTTCAACAAGAGCAAAGTTTCTCGCCCAGCAATCTATATGGGTTGACTATGTGTATGTATCTGAGAAGGTTCGACGGTGCTCGACAAACTGATGCCCCGGATCGATTATCAATCTAAAGTATCACTCATCCGCCGTGTGGGTACGCGCGGGCTACCTTAATGTTGGGGGTTTCGCCAGTAGTCCCGATCGTCGAGATCGCCCTGCCGAAATTGCACGCGACCTTTGCGTTTGTCGTCCGGCACGAAGGTATTAACTCGCTCTATGAGATGCGTTATCGAGCGGCCCAGCCAAGACTTTGGCCAACTTTCTGGAATGGCTTGAGGATCTGTCTCTGCCACAGTCCAGATCAGCACGGCGAACCAGCCGAACACCGTCCATCCCAAAAACAAGTTCACCCAGAAAATACCCGTTTCGTGCTTAGCCTTGCGCCGATTGGCCAGAATCGCCGGCAGGAAATAAACGGCCATGCCCAAGCAGATGAGTAGAAAATCTAGCAACAGATCCACGTTCGAGAAACCTTCGTTTATAGCGTTGCCACATCTGAGTGGCTGAGTCAAGAAACGGCAAATTTTCCTAAAATGTCCCTAAAACTCATCGATTGAGCGAATTATGGATCGCGCTAAAACGCACCAGTTAAAACATTTCAACCGACTGAACAAACGCGGTTCACCCAAGCCAGCGATATTTAACGGTCATTGGAAACCAGTCCCAACGCAATTGCTATGCCCGACGATCTCCTATGGGTGAATAGCGAAGCCCCCCGGCTGCCACGCGTTCTCAGATTCACTGCACAAGCTACGAGTCGATCTGTCGGTGTGTGAACCTGGCCATACGGTTTGGGCGGCATTCTTCGGAGCGGAAATCTGGATTTCACACATTAGAATGGCTTGAGTCGCTTTCAGCCATGTGGAACACTTGCTTTGTGAGTACGATAAGAAAAGCTATTAAGTGCGGTTTACAGGAGAAAGATCGATGAATTTTCTGGCCTTGATGATCGTGACGTGTTTGATTGCCGGCTGCGTCCACCGGCCTCCTCCACAGCCCGTGGCGATGCAGCAAGCCAATGACGCCAACCTTAGCTGTGAACAAATTTCCGTTGATTACACGGCCAACACGGAAATTGCCAAAAATAAGATCGCGAAGAACAAATCTTCGGATGTCGACGATGCGCTGTGGATTATATTTGTCTGGCCCGGGCTGGCGGATTTTCAGAACGCCGATGGCAATGAGGGAAACGCGTTACTCGATCGCAATATCTTCCTTCGAGGAATAGCTAAAGCGAAAGGCTGCAAGGAAATGGAATCTTGGCCGCCTCAGCCTGAACGGTACGCACTTTGGACGACCGGCACTGATCGCGGAGCGTGATTCCCCCAACCTAAAGTCCAAGTACCTCTCCGAAAAGATATTCTCGCGGGCCATCGCAATCATTTGCGGTGTCACGCTCCCGAAGCTTCGTCCGTGCAATGACCGGAGAATCTTTTCCGCCCGATCTCCTTTTTCGATGTTTCTGTTCTCTGCGTTTAAATCTTGAACGCCTCCACGGTTTCCCGGGCAAAGAGCTCATCCAAGTCAAGTTTCTGCTTGATCAAGCCTTGCTCCAACAGATAGGCGTGTAAGGTTTCTAAATTGGCGCGATTGGGCTCCAGGCCGTACGGCCAGTAATCGGCGGTCATCAAATCCCGCGTGTCTTCGTATTCCGCGGATATCCACGGCAAGCTCACGCGCAGTATGTTGGTATCGTAGAGATCGCGCATGCAAATCTCTTTCGCTTTGCAGAATGCTTTGTACAGCGTCTGCGCCACCCAAGGCTCTCTTTCGTAGATCGACCGTTTGATCACGATCACGTGCATAATCGGAAACAAACCGGTCTTTTTGAAATAATCCATTTCGGCGTGGCGATAATTTGGAAACAAGCGCCTCACGTTGGGAGATCCTTGGAGAAAGCAAGTAGGCATGCGTGGCGACATCATGGCGTCGACCTCGCCGCTCTCGATCATCGCGTTGAGCGTCGTATCCGGCCGACTTTCGAGTGTTACGCCCGCGGGCATTTCGAAATCGACGCGGTCTTTTCTTCCCGGATGCTCCTCGCCGGCTTGAACCCAATGAATCTCGCTTGGCGGCACGCCGTATTCATGTTGAAACAACCCACGCAACCACACCGCCGCGGTCATGGAATACTCCGGCACGCCCATTCTCTTCCCGCGCAGGTCCTCCACGCGCTGAATGCCGGATGTCGTGTTGACGAAGATACAGCGGTGACGAAACGTCCGCGAGGGAAATACCGGAATCGCAACGAAAGGCTTCCGGCCGTGCGCCGCCGCCGTCAAGAATGCTCCCATCGACAGCTCCGACACGTCGAACTCTTCATACTTCATCATGCGCCAGAAGATCTCTTCCACGGGCATGACCAGATAATTGACCTCTAGACCTTCTGCCTTGACGATGCCGTCTTTAAATGGACGGGTTCGATCATAATCTTCGCACGCGACAGTTAAATGCAATGGGGTCATTTCTTCCTCGATGTAGATTTCTTCTGCCGCGCATGCGCAACCAGTTTGACAAACTGCTGCATCTCTTTAATGAACGCCGTCTCGCCTTTTTCGGACAGTAATTTCTCGAGGTAAGCGCTGCCCAGGCAAATCCCGGTCACGCCGGCCTCAACATAATCCGTAATGTTCTTTAAACTCACGCCGCCGGAAACCATGAAACGGACGTCCGGAAACGGTGCCTGCATCTGGCGGATGAACTGGGGACCGCCGACCAAATCGGCGGGAAATATCTTCACGAGATCGGCGCGCGCGCGCTGCGCGGCGATGATCTCCGTCGGCGTCGCCGCGCCGGGGAAGCAAGCGACGTTTGCCAGGTGGCAAATGCCGACCAAATTCAGCTCCAGAGAAGGCGAGACAATGAACTCCGCGCCGACACCGACAGCGCGCTCCGCTTGTTGCGGCGCCAGCACGGTACCGGCGCCGACGTGAAGACCCTTTCGTGCCGCTAAATCTTTGATGACGTCGAGCGCTCCCGGCACGCTGAAAGTAATTTCGATGAACTTGACGCCGCCGGCGGCGGCAGCCTGTGCCAGCGCCAGCGCTTGGTCGGCGGTCTTAGAACGCACCACGGCGACCAAACGATGCTGATAGAGTTCACCTGTAAGTTCAAGCCGATTCATAATAGAGCCACCACTTCCTGCTCCGCCCTCAGGTCACAACAGCTGCGCGCCCTGGTCCTTCTCCGCTTTAGCTGGGACCGAATCAGTGGCCGGCAGTCTCATTGGCCTGATCGCCGGCGCAATGGGAGGGGATCTGCGGAATTTATTTCCTGTTGTCGGATGTCGTAGTCAAGTCTCGATGATCGTCCCCTACTCCGCTACCAGTTCGCGTACGATTTCATACATCGCGCGGACGCCGAAGTGCAAACTTTCCACGGACACCCGCTCGTCAACGCCGTGAACCAAACCTTCAGCGCTCGGCGTGCTGCGATGCGGCATGAAACCGAGACAGGGTATGCCCTTTTCGCGAAAAAAATGACAATCGGTAAAACCGCGCAGCAAGGGCGCAACCACCGGCGCGCCAGGATCGTTCGTTTTCGCAAAGTCGCTAATTACCTTCATCGCTTCGGGATGCGGCGGCGATGTTGCCGCTGGAAACGATAGCGTGACTTCGATCTTGATCGATTCGTCGTTGATAATTCGTCGCAGCTCGTCGATAAAAGCTTTCGGGTCTTCGCCCGGTAGAAGCCGGACGTCGAGTTCTGCTGTTGCCACGGCGGGGATCACGTTGACCTTGTCCGATCCCTTGATCCCGGTGATCGCGATCGTGTTGCTAACGCTCGCGCGATCGCGCGGATCTTTAATAAACTGAGATCGAAAAGTCGGATCCTCCAGCGATTTGCGCAAATCCAGATAGCCTGTCCGACGCGGCTCAGTCTCCTCATTTGCCGTATCGACGTAGAATTTCTGAACCTCCGGTACAACCTTGATGGGGCTCTGATAGCTCATGACTCGATTGAGCGCGCTGATCAGTTTGTTCACCGCGAGACTATTACCCGGCGTGGAGCCGTGACCCGGCATTCCCGATGCCGTGAGCTTCAACCAGAGCGGCGTCTTTTCGGCCACGCTGACATTATAGACGCGCGCCCGACCATTTTCATCGATGCGTATGCCGCCGCCTTCGTTTAACACCAAGCCTACGTCTTTGAATAATTCAGGGTGCTTGTCCGTGAGATATCCGGCACCAAGCGCACCGCCGGCTTCTTCATCGGCGGTGCCAAGAAAAATAACGTCGCCTTTTAACGATATGTTCTGCCGCTTGAATGCCGCCATGGCCAAAAGCTCCATGATCGCGGCGCCCTTATCGTCGAGGGCGCCGCGTCCCCAGATCACCCCCTCTTTGATGCTTCCGCCAAACGGGGCTTCCTTCCAGAACTTGGCATCCGCAGGAACCACGTCCATATGATTGAGCAACACTATGGCTTTTTTCGAACCGTCGCCGCGTATTCGCGCGTAGATGTTCCCTCTGCCGGAAGAAGATTCGATGACCCTTGCTTCGATCCCCTCGCGATCGAAGACCTCTTTTAAAAATGCCGCGGCCTTGATCTCGTTACCCGGTGGGTTTGTCGTGTCGATCTGAATGTAGCGGCTGAGAAGCGATACTGCTTCGGCTTCCAGCGTCTTCCAGCTAAAGGCGGGCTCGGCGGCGCGGCCCGCGTTGGGAATCTTGGCCAACAGAATCACTGTGAGCATCAGAATACCGAACGCCGAACTCTTAGCCTTCATGTTCGCTGCCGTCTTTCATTGACCGTCACACTACCGCCGCCAAGAAACTCCTGCACCGCCGCGACAATTTCCCCCTGCCCGTTTTCTGGATGATACCAGCGAATCTCTGCATCCCGCCGGAACCAAGTCAGCTGTCGTTTGGCCAGACGGCGGGTTTCCTGTTTCATCTCTTCGATTGCAATATCCAGATCCTTGGCGCCCTGAATAACTTCGCCCATCTGGCGATAACCCACGCTGCGGAGCGGTTTCAAAGCCAAAGCGAACCCGCGCGAAACCAGGCCGCGCACTTCGTCCAGAAGGCCGTCACGAACCATCTGCTCGCCGCGTTGGTTGATCAGGTCGTAGAGCTCGGCACGTCCGCGCAGCAAACCAATCTTTAGAACTTCAAACGGTTCGTCCTGAAAAGCGTGCTCCCGTTGCCATAGGCTGAGGGGTTTGCCAGTGCAATGAAAAACTTCCAAAGCTCGAATGATGCGCTGGCGGTCGTTTGGATGAATCGACGACACGACGGTCGGGTCGATCTCGATCAATCGCTGATACGTCGCGGCCAGGCCTTTCTTATCGATCTCCAAGTCCAAGTTGCGACGCATTTCCGAATCCTGACCCGGACCCACGAAAAGACCATGCGTCAGGGCTTTGAGATACAACCCGGTACCACCGCAGACCACGACATTTTTGCCGCGCTTTTGAATCTGCTCGATGCTCTCGGTCGCCAACCGGCGATAAAGTGCCGCATTAAATTCGTCGTCCGGATTCACGATGTCGATCAAATGATGGCGCACGCGCTCTCGATCGCCTCTCGACGGCTTGCCTGTACCGATGTCCATGTAGCGGTAGACTTGCTGTGAATCGGCATTGACGATCTCGCCGTCAACACTTTGCGCCAGTTCCAGTGCGAGCTCGGATTTCCCCACGGCGGTGGGGCCGAGAACGATGACGATTTTTATTTTCATCGACGACAGCGGCGTCTCGGTTCAAAGTTTAAGGTTCAACGTCAACGGGAAAAGTCGAGCTCCCATTCCCTTGCTTTGAACTTTGAACCTGGAACCTTGAACTTCGCAAATTAGACGACTCGCTTGAACATTCGCTCGAGTTCCTCGCGGCTGATCTCGACGAGCACCGGGCGGCCATGCGGACACTGCGTCGCGAAATCAATGTCATCCAAGGCTCTCAGCAGCGCTCGCATTTCATCCATTTCCAGGATGCGATTGGCCCGTATCACGCTGTGACAAGCGATGGTCGCTAGACGGTCCTCAAGATGCGCGCGCAGTTTCCCGGAGTTATCCACCTCGGCGAGATCCGCCACCATTTGGCGCACGACTTGGCTGTAGTCGCCCTCGGGCAGGAGCGCGGGCGCAGCCGTGATCGCGTAGGCGCCGGGACCAAAAGGTTCAAGCGAGAAACCGAAGCGTTCGAGCACCTCCAGTTTTTCCTCCAACAACATCATTTCCCCGGCACTGAGATCGACGCTTTGCGGCATAAGGAGGCTTTGCTTTTCGACGTGGCCGGCATTCATCTGCCGACGCAGCCTTTCGAAAGCGACTCTTTCATGGGCGGCATGCTGATCGATTAACGCCAGCCCACGAGGCGACACACAAACCAGATAGCAGCCAAGAATCTGGCCGAGAACGCGCATCGAAGAGTAGAATCCATCTTGCCCCGCCGTCACGCTCGGCGGGGGGGCAAAAACGGCTGGGCGAATCGGCTGACTCTCACTGTGCGCCGTCCCATGGAACTCGCCGTACGGCAATGCGGCCTCCCGTACGCCGGATAAGGGAAGTGGAGAGATTACGGTGTTTCGAGCCGATGGTTCCCTGGCTTCTTGCTTTAACGCGTGGCGAATCGCCCGGGACACGGCTTCGTGAATCTCGGACTGGCGGCGAAAGCGCACCTCATATTTCGCGGGATGGACGTTTACGTCGACCTCGTCAAAGGGAATTTCAAGGAACAGTACCACGGCAGGGTATTGACCCTTCATCAGCAGCGTCTCGTATCCCTGGATCACTGCGTGGGTAAGCACCTTATCGCGCACGTAGCGTCGATTGACGAAGGTATAGAGGTAGCGGGCATTGGGAAAAGAAGCCGGCGCCACGCTCAAAAAGCCGTGAACCTCGAGCTCACCCTGGCGCCACAACAAAGCGGCTAATCCGTTTGCAATCTCGCGCCCGAAAACCTGGTACAAGCGGTCCTTCGCATCGTTCACCGACACATAATCGGCAACCGTGCGACCGTCATGCTGCAGGCGGAAGTGAACCTCGTGGTGAGACAACGCCATGCGATTAACGACGTCGCAAATATGGCTCAACTCTGTCGCCGGCGATTTTAGAAACTTTCGCCGCGCCGGCGTATTATAGAAAATATCTTTGATGTCGATCGTAGTACCCATGGACGCCGCCGTGGGACGAAGTTCATCTTTCCTGCCGCCGTCGATGCTGAGCTTCTGCCCGGTGGGCGCGTTCAGTGGACGAGAAACGATCTGCATCTTGGAGACCGAGCCAATACTCGGCAATGCCTCGCCACGAAAACCCAGGGTCGCGATGCGAAACAAATCCTCTTCGACTATAAGCTTGCTCGTCGCATGGCGTTCGACTGCCAGAATGAGATCCTCGGCCGCCATGCCGTCGCCGTTGTCGGAAACCTGGACCAACGACGTGCCGCTCTTCTCGATCGAAACAAAGATTTCCGTCGCGCCGGCGTCGAGGGAATTTTCGACCAGCTCCTTGACGACCGAAGCGGGCCGCTCGACCACCTCGCCCGCGGCGATACGGCTCGCCATCTCGTCGGATAAAATTTGGATCTTCACGCGGAATCGGCCTCGACTTCGACAATACTTACCGCGTAAGCCGCGGTCAAGATAATCCAATTCGTTGATATCTATTAACCGGCCCGAATAGCCGCTAAAATAACGCTGCCGATACTCAAGTTACGGCTGAGGAGACTATTATGAAATCGATTCACTGGCTGATGCTCGTCATGCTGGTTGTTGTCCGGACCTCGCGCCTCCTAGCGGCGGAAAACTCTTCCCTGGTCGAGACAAAAATCAAAACTCTTCTGATCGATCCGACTACCCAATCTCCGGTGGTCGTTCTTGAAACGGTCAACGATCAGAAATTGCTGCCGATCTGGATCAGCGTGGTGGAAGCGCGCGCGATTGCGACCGAACTGGAGCACGTGACGCTGCCACGACCGCTCACCCATGATCTCATTCGCAACATTCTTCAATCTCTGGGAGCGACCCTGCAACGCGTCGTTCTGACCGACTTGCGCAACGACACTTTCTTCGCCCAGCTTTCCCTGCGGTCGAAAGGCCAAGAGTTTCATATCGACAGCCGGCCGAGCGACGCGATCGCCATCGCGCTGCGCATGAAAGCACCGATCTTCGCGACACCTGAATTGCTGGCGAAATCTGCGGCGCTGCCGCCGCCATCGGGCCGCGCCGAGCGCACCCAAAAACGACTTGGCATACAAGCGCAGGATTTAACGCCGGAGTTGGCTAGCCTTTTGGATAGCCGCCAACAACGGGGAGTCTTGGTTACCGATGTTGCACTTGGAAGCATCGCTATGAATGCGGGCATAAAGCGCGGCGATATAATCACCAGGGCCAATGAGCAGAATGTTTCTTCCGCCACCGCCCTCGAGTCCATGATTCAAGGGATGAAACCGCCAGTTCAAATCAAGCTCGAAGTCATAAAAAAAGGCAAGCCGACCACGATCGTGATCGACTTGCCTTCGTAACGGTAAACTGACCGTTCGGCCGTGGTTTACTTCTTGCCGTTGGTGCCGAAGAGCTCAGCACCCCACTTCTTGGCCGTGGCGTCGAGCACTTCCTTGCTCGACTCGGCGACAGGAGGGAAGTCTTTCATCCATTCATACGGGCGGGTGGCGTCGATGATCGCCCGCGAATTGAAGCCCTTTTTGGTCGGATGAATGACCGGATCGAGCGGGCCGCTCCAGCAGCGGCGCAGGATGTCGATATCTTGCTCGGGCTCGCAACGGCTGGACATGGCCCAGATCATATCGTCGGTGTTCGACGGATCGATATCATCATCAACGACGATCACGAATCGACCGAGATAAGCACCGGCATGACACTGCGAAGCGACAATCGCCGCTTGCTTCGCGTGGCCGGGGTAGCGCTGTTTAATGGCAACACACATCATCAATCGGCTGCCGCCGGAGACGGTAAGCCATACTCCCTTGACATCCGGCACACCTGCTTTTTCCATCTCGTCCCAAATCAGTGCGGAACGGAGATACGAGCGGTACCAGCCCAGCTCTGCCGGCGGACGGCCCGGAGGAGAGCCGAGAATGATAGGATCGTTGCGGTGATATAATCGCTTCACTTCGACCCACGGCTCCGCGCGTTCCGCGCTGGCGTAATAGCCGGTCCATTCGCCAAACGGCCCTTCGACCTTAGGATTGTCGAAGTGGACATCACCTTCGATAACAATTTCAGCGTTGGCAGGGATCGGCAACCCGGAGTATTCGCCTTCGATCATCTCGAAGGGTTCGCCGCGCAAGCCGCCGATGAATTCATATTCCGGCACTCCATACGGCACTTCGATGCTGCCTGCCAAAAAAGTTAAGGGATCGTGACCGAAGGACATCGCTATTTTGAAAGGCTTGCCGCTGGCCGCGTACTTTTCGCGTTGGATGCGGCCATGCTTGCCAGGTGAAATGTAAAATCCAAGCTTATTTTTGTCATGGATCATAACCCGGTAGGTGCCGTAATTAACCCAACCTTCGTCGGGGTCGCGCGTGATGTCGACGCTTCCCGTACCGATATAGCGGCCGCCGTCCTTGTCATGCCAGAGCGGCGTCGGGAACTTGAACATGTCGACGTCGCCGTCTTTGTACACGTTGTCGAAAAGCCCACTTTTCTTGACGAATTTAGCGGGTATCGGTTTGATACTCTTATAATTGTCTTTCCAAATTTTGACGAAATCCATTTTGGTTTCGCCCGAAGGGAGCCCCAACGTAAGCGCCAATCGCTTGCGCGACGAAAGCGAGTTGGATAGTACGCGATAACCCTTGGGATAGCCCTTGATGTCTTCGAATAATACCGCTGGACCGTCTTCTTTATGCGCCACGATCTCGGTGGTCGCCCCAATATCCAAATTACAATCGCACCCCTTCAATGTTTTGAGTTCACCCATCTCTTCGGCGATTTGGATCCAGTCTCGCAGATCCTGATATTCCATTATGGCCTCCTGATTGGTTTGGAAATGAAGTTACAGTTACAAAGACGTGGAACTTCTGTATCTGTGACCTTAACGAAGTTTTCGCGCTGGGTCAAGCTAGTTGAAATTCGACTTTGGCGCGATATTTAATTGAAAACAACGACTTATCGTGCTACCCAAGGATTGTGTCCGGCAAGCTGAAAAGCGTTGGCGAGCTCACTACTATCGCCGCTCGAGCCGCGCGGGATGGCAAAACCGTAGTCTTTACCAACGGCTGTTTCGACCTGTTGCACCGAGGCCATATCCACACTCTTCGACAAGCGAAAGCGCACGGCGACCTATTGATCGTCGCACTCAATAGCGATCAATCGGTCAAGGCCATTAAAGGGCCGAATCGGCCTGTCATGTCGGAAGCCGATCGCGTCGAGTTGATCGCTGCGATGGAGATGGTAGACTATGTCGTCGTTTACGACGAACCCGATCCGTACACGTTGATTGCCGCGATCAAACCGAATGTTTTGGCGAAGGGCGGCGACTGGAGCGCCGACAAGATTGTCGGCGCCGATATCGTCGAACAGAACGGCGGGCGAGTGGCGGTCATCCCCTACTTGAAAGGATTTTCGACAACCGAAATCATCGAAAGGATACGACGCGAAAATGGCGAGAACTTGTAAAATCTGCGGTAAAGGCCGATCTGTCGGCAATAAAGTGAGTCACGCAAACAACAAAAGCAAGCGTTCCTGGCGGCCCAATCTGCAGCGGGTTCGCGCTAACTTTGATGGCCAAGTCAAGCGCGCCTTGGTTTGCACTGATTGCATTCACTCGGGCCGCGTCAAAAAAGTCGCGTAGCTTTTAGCCCGTTCGGGCTCAGTGCAATTCGTCTTTCGGAGTCTGTTCTAGTTCCACCTTTCCGCCCGTCCTGCCCCGACCGCGAACCGCCTTATAGACGCCCTTGACCTTGGAGATATTCTGCAGCACGAGTTGGAGGTGATCGGAGTTCTTAATCATCACCTCGAAAGTGTTGATTGCCCGCTGGCTCGTAAAAGTTCTCACTTGGGCGCGCGCGATATTGGCCTCGGCGCTGGTGATGGCCGAGCTGATCGCCGCTAGCAGCCCGGGCTGATCCACGCAGGTCACTTCGATCTTGACAGGCCTCGGCGATGGCTCGGTTTCTTCCCAGCTGACATCGATCTTACGGTGGGGATCGCTCTCCAACACCGTGGGACAACCCACCGTATGAACCGTCACGCCACGCCCGCGCGTGATGAACCCGACAATACGCTCTCCCGGAAGAGGATGGCAGCAAAGAGCGAATCGAACTAAGACATCGTCAACGCCTTTGACACGAATTCCCAGACCGCGTTTTTGTTTGGACGCTAGACGAAACAGCGATTCGAGCGCGCCGTCGGCCTTTTTCGGCCCCGCTTCCAGTTTTTCCGGCGACATCAGTTTGCCGAGCACGTGGCGTGTAGTGATGCGCCCATAGCCGATGGCCGCGAGCAAAGCCTCCTCATCCTTCATCCCCAGCTCTTTCGTCAGCCAAGCAATCTTACCCTCATTCTGTAGCGTTCCGTATTCCAACTGATAGCGATGGAGGTCACCATCGAAAATTTCTCGCCCTAAAAGAACGCTCCGCTCGCGCTGCTGGGTTTTTAGCCAATTGCGAATTTTCGCTTTGGCCCGCGGCGTTTTCACCCACTTGAGCCAGTCGCGGGCCGGCGACTGTTGCTGGGTGGTAATGATTTCAACCGTATCGCCGCTGCGCAAAATATACTTCAACGATACCAACTGGCCGTTGACGCGCGCGCCGGAACAGTGGTGCCCGACTTCCGTGTGGATCCGGTAGGCGAAGTCGATGACCGTCGAGCCTTTGGGGAAGTTCAAAAGATCCCCTTTGGGAGTAAACACGTACATCGAGGTCGAGAACAGATCTTCCTTTAAGCTATGCAAAAATTCCTGGGGATCGTGCAAACTTTCTTGCCATTCCAGCAATTGTCGCAGCCACGCGTATCTTTGGATATCGCTCACCTGGAAATCTTCGCCCTCTTTGTAGCGCCAGTGCGCGGCGATACCTTCCTCGGCGACACGGTGCATTTCGTGGGTGCGAATTTGAATTTCGATGCGCTCCCCGTAGGGTCCGATCACGCTGGTGTGGAGC
>Ga0114129_10006568_pt1 | contig 16507 bp, 9 predicted proteins | sample RhiMetdeltSRZDD1_FD_80071 | JGI IMG/M metagenome (GOLD analysis project Ga0114129, IMG submission 80071) | Populus rhizosphere microbial communities from Tennessee, USA - Rhizosphere MetaG P. deltoides SRZDD1 (version 2) (version 2) | ecosystem: Host-associated > Plants > Roots > Rhizosphere >... | reverse complement strand
CTCGGCCGTGTTCTGCAAGACCGAGCGCAGGGCCAGCGGCGCCAGCGACGGGTTGGCCTGCAGGATGAGCGCGCACACGCCCGACACCGCCGGCGTCGACATGATTGTGCCGTTGAGCACCTTGTAGTTGCGGCCGTCGGTGGTGACGTCGCCGTCGGCCGAGACGATACCGGCGCCCGGGGCGACGACCGAGGGCTTCATCTCGTCGGTGTGCGTGAGGTCGCCGTTATCGGTGCGCGGCCCCTCGTTCGAGAACGAGGTGATCCGGTCGTCGGCGCGGTCGAGCGTGAGCGCGTGGCTCGTGGCGCCCACGGCGATGCTCTTGGCGGCGCCGGCCGGGACCGCGATGCCCGGCGCGTTGCCGTCGTTGCCGGTGGCGATGACCACGACGACGCCGGAGTCGACCACCGCGTTCACCAGGAGCTCGGACGGATCGGTGCCGTCCGACGTGCAGCCGATGCAGCCGAGCGACATGCTCACGATGTCGATGCCGCGGTAGGCGGTGTCGGCGCCGGCGAGTCCGGGCCACAGCTTCTTGCGATTGGCGACCACCCAGTCGAGGCCGACCGCGTCGCCGCCGTTGGTGGCGCCGGCGTCGGTCAGCACCTTGCAGTCGACGAGCCGCGCTCCGGGAGCCACGCCGGCGAAGAAGCCGGTCTCGCCACCGGTGCCCATCGCCGTCCCGGCCACGTGCGTGCCGTGGTACTCGGTGGCCGCCGCGCCGTGATCGGACGGATTGGCGCTGGCGTTCAGCGGTGTGGAGAGCGCCGCCACGCCGGTGTCGAACTTGCCGCCGCCGAGGAATTTTCCGCGCAGGCCCTCGGCACCGGGGAACGTCGCCACCACCGAGTCCTGCTCGTCGTTCACGCCCGAGTCGAGGATGGCGATGACGATGCCCGAGCCGTCGATCCCCAGGTTGCCGCGGGTGCTGGGGAACAGCTTGTAGTTCTGCTCGGCCGAGAGTCCGCGCGAGTCGCGCGAGCGCACGACGCGCGAGCTGTAGTGATTGTTGGCGTACATGGTGTTGACCGCGGACACGCGCGTGACGCCCGGCGTGAGCGCCAGCGCCTGCACCTGCGAGAACGTGGCCTCGGCCATGACGTAGTCGATGGCGCGGAACGAGTACAGCGTGAGCGCCCCGGTGGAGGTCAGGACCTGCGCGTCGAGTGCCGTCGGATGATGGTCGTAGCCGACGTAGACGCGATAGCGGACCGGCGGGCCGGCGGTGACGCCGATGAGCTGGCGGCCGGACAGGCTGCCGTTCTCGTAGGCGGCGCTCAATCCGTTGGCGTTCACGCTCTCGATGCGGTCGTCGATCTTGTTCTGGTTCGTGTCGTAGACCCACGCGTGCGCCGGCGGCGCGATGGCGAGCATGACGGCGAGTGCGGCGGCCCATCCGAGCCGCGCGCGCGAGCGTGGCAGCAGCAACCCGATCGCAAAGGACATCGTGACCTCCCGGGTCTCGAAATGACGCGTCCAGCCGGTCGAACGGGTCGCCGGCGACGTGGACGACGATGCGCGGGAGGGCTTGACCCGGGCTTGATTGGAGCCCGGGCGGGCCGGCGGATCGGCGCTTCTGGCTTGCGGTTAGGCGAGCGCCGCCCGGCCGGCCTGGCGGCCGCCGGCGACGCAATCGGGGAGCCCCACGCCGTGGTAGGCGGCGCCGGCCAGGGAGAGACCCGGCACGGCCGCGGCGCGCCCCTCGATGCGGACGACCAGCTCGTGATGCCCGACGCGGTAGCGCGGCATGGCGCGCGTGTGGCGGCTCACGACGGAGAACTGGGGCGTTTCGTGGAGATCGAGCAGCCCGGCCAGCGCCGTGAGCGCACGGCGGACGCACTCGGCGTCGTCCCAGCCCAGGGCCGCGTCGCCGAAGAAGGTGCGGACGAGGGCGTGGCCGGTGGGCGCGCGGCCCTCGAATTTGAGGTGCGCGAACGTGCCGCCGACCACGTCCATGGCCTCGATCGCCGGCACCACGAAGCCCGCGCCCTGGAATTCGCGGCCGATCGCCGACTCGCGGAAGCCCATCGACACCGTGACCGAGGAGCCGTAGCGGATGGCGTCGAGGTCGCGCGCCAGGGCGGCATCGAACGCGCCCACGAGATGCGCGGCGGCGGGCGCGGGCACGGCGAGGACGACGGCGTCGAAGCGCTCGGCACCTTGCGCCGTGCGCACCTGCCACCCGGGCTCGACGGCGGTGACGCGCGTGTCGAGGCGCACCTCGCCGACCCGGGTCGCCAGCGCGTCGACGAGCGTGCTCAGGCCGGAGCGCAGCGTGGCGAACAGGCTGTAGCGCGGGCCGCTGGCCGCCGGCGTGGCGTCCTGCGCCTTCAGGCCGCGAATCACGCTGCCGTGGCGGCGCTCGAGGTCGAGGAAGCGCGGGAACGTCGAGGCCAGCGACAGCTCGAAGGGATCGGCGCCGTAGATGCCGCCGATCATGGGCTGGGCCACGCGGTCGAGCATCTCGCGGCCGAAGCGGCGGGTGACGAACGAGCCCACGCTCTCGTCGTCGTCGGCGCGGCGGCGCGGCACGAGCGGCTCGGCGAGCGCGCGCGCCTTGCCCGGCACGCTCCACAGCGAGCTCTTGAGGAACGGGCCGACGCGCGTGGGGGCGAGGAGGTAGAAGCCCTCGGGCGTGGCGTGAAGGCGACCCCGCCTGGCGACGTAGCTGCGCCGGGCCTCGGGGCGCGTGCCGATCAGCTCGTCGCCCAGGCCCAGCTCCTCGATCAGCTCGCGGGCCGCCGGCTTCTCGGTGAGGAACGAGTCCGGGCCTTCCTCGATGAGGAAGCCGTCGCGGCGGATCGTGGAGATGGTGCCGCCCAGCCGGGGGGCGTTCTCGTAGACCACGACCGAGGCGCCGGCGCGCGTGGCCTCGTAGGCGGCCGCGAGCCCGGCGATGCCGCCGCCCACGACCGCGAGGCGCTTGCCGCTCAACTCACCCCACGCGCGCGCACACCGCGAGCACTTCCTCGCCCAGCAGGGCCAGGAACTCGGGGTGATCGTTGACGCAGCCGGCGCGATGGTAGCGCAGCCCCAGCTCCTGCGCGGTCTGGCGCGCTTCGATGTCGAGATCGAACAGAACCTCGACGTGGTCGCTCAGGAAGCCGATGGCCTGGACCGCGACCTCGCGCGTGCCTTGGCTCGCGCGGCGGCGCAGCACGTCGTTCACGTCGGGCTCGAGCCAGGGCGTGCGTGGATCGCCGCTCCGGCTCTGCCACGCGAGCTCCCAGTCGGTGACGCCGAGGAGGCGAGCCACGCCCTCGCACGACGCCCGAAGATCGCTCTCGTAGGGCGACCGCGCGGCCATCGCCGAGGGAATGGAGTGGGCGGTGAAGACCACCGGCACTTCGCGCGGCCAGGCCCCGCGGTGGAAGCCCGTGGCCTCTTCGAGTCGTTGCGCGTTGGCCTCGAAGAAGCGCGGCCGGTCGAAGAACGCGGGCACGTAGGAGACATGCGGACCGTGGCCGCCGTTTACGCGCACCGCCTCGCGCACGTCCTCCATGTAGCGCTCCCAGCTCACCTCGGAGCGGTGGCCGGCGAGGATGACGCCGACGGCGTGGCGGCGGCCGTCGGCGATCATGCGGCTCACTTCGTCGCGAAGATACGGATCCCAGTTGCGCATGCCGCAGTAGACGGGCAGCGGCCGCCCGCGCTCGGCCAGCCAGCGCTCGACGCCGGCGCGCTGCCTCTCGGTCAGCTCGTTGTAGGGCGAGCGCCCGCCCACCTCTTGATAGTGGTGCTCGACCTCGCGCAGCCGCTCGTCGGGCACGCCGCGCCCGCGCGTGACGTTGCGCAGGAAGGGCATGATCTGGGCCGGCTCGGTGGGCCCGCCGAAGCCGATGAAGATCACGGAGTCGACCGGCGGCAGCGGGCCGCCGGTGGCGGCGGGGGCGTCGCGATCGGCTTGCGCTTGCGTCATGGACGGCGGCTCATCTCGTGGACGAGCTGGACGAGCCGCGAGACGCTGTCCACCGGCGTGTCGGGCAGGATGCCGTGGCCGAGATTGAAGATGTGGCCGGGGCGTCCGGCGGCGCGCTGCAGGATGCGCCGCGTCTGTTCGCGAAGGATGTCTTCCGAGGCGAAGAGTACCACGGGGTCGAGATTGCCCATGACCGGCCGGTCGTAGCCGATGCGACCCCAGGCCTCGTCGAGATCGACGCGCCAGTCGAGGCCGATCACGTCGCCGCCGGCCTCGCGCATGTCGTGCAGGAGCGCCGACGTGCCGGTGCCGAAGTGGATGACCGGCACGTAGGGGACGAGCCCGGCGATCACCGCCGCGGTGTACGGCTTCACGTAGCGGCGGTAGTCGTGCGGCGACAGGCAGCCCACCCAGCTGTCGAAGATCTGCACCACGGAGCAGCCGTGGCGGATCTGCCCGTTGAGCAGGTCGATGAGGGCCGGCACCAGCTTGGCCATGAGCGCGCGCCAGGCGCCGCCGTCGGCATAGAGGAAGCGCTTCGTCTTCTCGAACGAGCGTGTCGGCCCGCCCTCGATGAGGTACGACGCCAGCGTGAACGGGGCGCCGGCGAAGCCGATGAGCGGCAGGTGATCGGGCAGGCGCTCGCGCGTGGCGCGCGCGCCGTCGAAGACGTACGAGAGGGCGCCGGGCTCGACCGTGCGCACGCGGTCGACGTCGGCGGCGGTGTCGAGCGTGGGCGAGAGGGCGGGGCCCTCGCCGGGCGTGAATTCGAGTTGAAATCCCAGCGGCTCGGCGACGAGCAGCAGGTCCGAGAACAGGATCGCGGCGTCCACGCCCAGGCGCTCGGCGGCGTGCGTGGTCACCTGCGCCACGAGATCGGGCGTGCGGCACAGCTCGAGGAGCGACACCTTCTCGCGCATCTCGCGGTACTCGCGCATGTAGCGCCCGGCCTGGCGCAGGAGCCACACCGGCGTGAACGACGTCGACTCGCGCCGGCAGGCGCGCAGGAGCGCCGAGTTCCAGGACGGGTGGGATTTGGGGTCGAACGGGATTTTCAAGAGGGAGAGCGCCCGCCGGCTGTTGACCGGAAGCGGGTTCCTTTGGTCAGATGATGTGGTACTTCCGCCCCTTGATTCGCCCCGCCACTCTAGCAAGCTTTGCTTCGAGGCGCAGCGTGCCCAGGTTTCTCGTCCCCTCCGTTCTCGTCCTGGCCCTGATCGCGGGCTCGGTCTCCGCCGCTCCCGCCAAGAAAAAGCCGGTCCGCAAGGCCCCGGCGCGGGCCGCGGCGTCCAACCTGCCGCTCGGCGACCAGGCCGTGGGGCGCGAGCTGGAGCGCGTCCTGACCGCCAAGAACGCGCCTGTCGACTCGGAGTCCGTGCTCGTCGCCGTGCGCGCGGCCTACTCCAAGATGGACTTCCGGCCGGCGTGGACGAGCGAGGGGACGCTGCGCTCGGCGGCCGACGAGCTGATCGCCGTGCTGACCTCGGCCGACACCTACGGGCTCGTGCCGGCGGACTATCCGGTCGCTGCGCTGCGCGAGGGGGCGGACCGCATCCGCTCGGCCGCGCCCGGCGACACGGCCCGCTCGCCGGAGGCGCTGGCGCGCTGGGATCTCCTCGCCTCCGAGAGCTTCGTGCGCTTCGTCACCCAGGTGAGCGGCGGCCGCGCGCGCCCGCGCGAGCTCTACACCGAGTGGTACTCGCCCTCGCGCCGGGTCGACGCCGCCGCCTTGCTCGTGCGCGCGGTGGGGGAAGGCAACGTGCGCGAGCTGGCGACGTCGATCGAGCCGCCACATCCGGGCTATCGCAACCTCAAGAACGCGTACGCGCGCTATCTCGAGGTGGCGGCCAAGGGCGGATGGGGGCAGGTCGCGTACGGCGACAGCCTGAAGCGCAACGAGAAGAGCGATCGCGTCGAGAAGCTGCGCAAGCGGCTCGCGGCCTCGGGCGACTTGAGCGCGCGCAAGGCCAAGGGCAAGAAGTTCGACGACGCGGTGCGCGAGGCGATCCAGCGCTTTCAGCGCCGGCACGGGTTGGCCGCCTCGGGCGTCGCCGACTCCGAGACCGTCGATCTGATGAACGTGCCGGTGGAGGAGCGCCTGCGCGAGATGCAGCTCAACCTCGAGCGCTGGCGCTGGCTGCCCGACGACTTCGGTCCGTTCTATCTCTCGGTCAACATCCCCGAGTTCACGCTGCGCGTCATGGAGAAGGGCCAGATGGCCGACTCGATGCGCGTGATCGTGGGCCGCTACTACCATCCGACGCCCGTGTTCTACGACTCGATCACCACCATCGTGCTCAACCCCGACTGGGCGGTGCCGGCGGCGATCGCGCGCGAGGAGCTCTTGCCGCTCGCGCAGCGCGACTCGAGCTACTTCGGGCGGCAGAGCATCCGCGTCTATCGCGGCGTCGGCGGCAAGCTGCGCGAGATCCCGGCCGACACCGTGCACTGGGGCGACGTCACCAAGACCGAGTTTCCCTATACCTTGCGGCAAGACCCGGGGCCGGGGAATCCGCTCGGCCGGATCAAATTCCTGCTCCCCAATCCCTACGACATCTACCTGCACGACACGCCGACGACGGAGCTGTTCACGCAGACGCGCCGCGACTTCAGCTACGGCTGCGTGCGCCTGTCGCGGCCGTTCGATCTGGCGCACGACCTGCTCGATCCGGCGTCGTGGCCGCGGGCCAAGATCGACACGCTGGTCGCGAGTGGACGCTCCGACACCTTGTCGGTCGACCCGCCGGTGCCGGTGTTCATCCAGTACTGGACGGCATGGGTGGACGACGCGGGTGAGGTGCAGTTCCGCGACGACGTCTACCGCATCGACTACCGCCAGGATTGGGCCTGGAAGCAGAGGGACAAGAAGGCGGGCCTGCCCACGGCGGAAGCCTCCGCCGCGCCGGGTCAGCGGTAGCGGTCCTTCACGCTCCCCCAGGTCGCCGACAACGCCGGCACCGTGCCATTGCGCACCCGATAGACGGCGACGCGCAGGGGATGGCGGAACGCGCCTGCCGACGAGATCACCGTCTGCGTACCCAACACCGGATCGACCTTCACGATCGCGCCGACGCCGCCCGAGCCATCGGGCAGCGCTTGGCCGTCGGCGACCAGATAGCTTCCGTCCGCGGCGACGGCGACGCCTTGCGGATCCACGAGATTTCCGCCGCGCGACAGGTAGTCCCAGCTGCCGGTCACGGGATCGACGACGAGCACCGCCTTGGCCAGCGGATCGGAGCCGGCATACGAGGTGCAGACCAGGCCGCCATCGGCTCGTGCCGCCACGGCTCGGGGCTGGAAGATCGCGCTTTTCGCGACGAAGATCCGATAGCCCTGAATCCCACCCGAGCTCGCCCCGGTGACCGGATCGAGGCGCACGAGACCCCAGACCGAGCTGACGACGAGCAAGCTGTCGCTGGCTTCCGCCACCACGTCGGTGGGATGGGGATGAACGCAGAAGACGATGGTCTCCGCACCGCTCCCGGGGTCGACCTGCGAAACGTTGCCGCCGTTTCCGCACGGGTTGATGGCGAACTGGTCGGCCACGAAGACCGACCCCGAGCGGCCGACCGCCATCCCCCAGGCGTTCTGCACCACGGTCCCGGCGGCCACGGGCGTGAACGTCCCGGCCTCGGGGTCGACACGGCCGAGCTGGTTGCCGGCGCCCGCCCAGATGGTGCCGTCGGGTGCCGTGGCCACGGCGCCGAAGGGGTGCCCGGAGACGATGGGCGTCTGGGCACCGGTGGCGGGATCGACGGCGAACAGCGTGCCGCCCGCGGCCTGGTCGTCGGCGACGATCAGCTCCCCGGGGACGAGCGTGACGGCGGCGGCGGGCGAAGCAACGGCGAGAAGGAACAGGAGAGGGAGAGAGCGCATGGCGCCTCCGGAGGGGCCTCGGACCCTGCTCTCGGTGATACGGGCGGGAGGTCTCTCCGGTTCCGGAGGGGGCCGTCCTCGACTGGCCGAAAGGTGTTCGGCGCGGAGTTCGTGAGCCGGAGGCGAGCTATCGCAAGAGCAGCACGGGGCAAGGCACGCCGCGCGTGACCTCGTCCACCGAGTGACCGGCGAGCACCGGGCTCTCGGCGGCCATCAGCAGGAGCCCGGCGTTCATGCCGACGAGCGCGCGGCGCAGGACGGCGAACTCCGTCGACGGGAAGCGATGGATGCGGAGCGTCGTGCCCCGTCCGGCGCTGCGCTCGCGCAGCGTCTGCGTGAGCTCGCGGGCGCGCTCGGCGGTCTCGCCGGCGAGGAATACCTCGAGCGCGGCGTCGATGCCGATCAGGAGATGGAGCGCGATGTCGAGCGCCTCGTCGGTGGAGGGGGTGCCGTCGTAGACCACGACGATCGGGCCCTCGGTCTTCACGCCCGGGCGCAGCAGCAATAGAGGCCGGCCGGCGCGGCCCACGGCCTCGCGCACCATGCGGCCCATGCTCGCGAGCGCGAGCGCGCGCGGCGCGGTCTCGGCCACGGCCACGAGGTCGTTCGCCTCGGAGGCGGCGGCCACTTCCTGCGCCACCTGGCCGCGCACGACGCGGAACGTCCATTTCACGCGGCGCTGCTCGGCGGCGCTCGCCAGGTGGCGCTCGGCGCGGCTCGCGAAGCTCTTGAGCTCGCGCTCGGCGGTGTCGAGCGTGAGCTCCGTCGGCATGGCGGTGAGCGGACTCACCGGGCGCACGAACGGGAGGGAGGCGATGCGGATGAGATTCTGATCCTCGACGAACAGACCCACGAGCTCGGCCTCGAGCCGGGCGGCCAGCTCGACGGCGATGAGCAGGCAGTCGGCATCGCCGCAGCTCGTGTCGAGGGCGAGCAGGATGCGCTGGATCCGCGTGGGCGTGGCCGCGGTCACCTGGACTTGGTCCTTTCGGGCGCCGTGAAGGCTCGGGCCCGGTCGGCCAGGTGCTGGAGCCTGTCGTCGACGCGCGCGTTGACCGATCCCTTCGGGAATCGGCCCTTGGCGTCGCGCGCCCCGGCGGGCACGCCGGTGAGGATCTCGATGCCCTGATCGATGTGCTCCACCGGGTAGACGTGGAAGCGTCCCTCGGAGGCGGCGCGCACGACCTCGGGCCGCAGCATGAGGTGCTGCACGTTGGACGCCGGGATGAGCACGCCCTGGTCGCCGGTGAGTCCGGCCTGGCTGCACACGTCGAAGAAGCTCTCGATCTTCTCGTTCACGCCGCCGATCGCCTGCACCTGTCCGTGCTGATTCACCGAGCCGGTGACGGCGATGCCCTGCCGCACCGGGAGCCCCGACAGTGCCGAGAGCAGCGCGTAGAGCTCCGCCGAGGAGGCCGAGTCGCCCTCGACGCCGCCGTAGGACTGCTCGAACACGAGGCTCGCGGCCAGCGCCAGCGGGCGCTCGCGGGCGAAGCGCTCGCCCAGGAAGCCGGCCAGGATGAGCACGCCCTTCGAGTGGATCGGTCCGCCGAGCGCCACTTCGCGCTCGATGTCGATGACCTCGCCCTTGCCGAGCCGCACGCGCGAGGTGATGCGGTTGGGGCGCCCGAACAAGCGCCCCGCCAGCTCGACGACCGAGAGCCCGTTGACCTGGCCCACCGCCGTCCCGGTGACGTCGACCAGGATCGTGCCGCGGCGGATGTCCTCCTGCATGCGCTCGCGCACCAGGTCGCCGCGCCGCATGTAGGCGCCGATCGCGCGCTCGACGTCGCGCCCGGTGATGGTTTCGCGTCCGGCTTCGCGCGCCCAGTAGTCCGACTCGCGCAGGAGCTGGAGCAGGGTCTCGATGCGCGTCGAGAGCTTGTGCGCGTCGGCCACGATGCGCGAGCTCTCCTCGATCACGCGCGCCACCGCCGTGGGGTCCAAGGGCCGGAGGTTCTCGCGCTGGGTCAGCGAGGCGAGGAGCCGCGCGTACTGGCCCTCGATCGTGCCGGTGCGGTCGAGGCGATCGTCGAAGTCGACCGCCACCTTGAACAGACGCTCGAACTCGGGGTCGAGCGCGCTCACCATGTAGTAGAGCTGGCGCGCGCCCACGAGCACGACCTTGGTGTTGAGCGGGATCGGCTCGGGCTCGAGCGACACGGTCGAGACCAGGCTCATCTTCTCGGCCAGCGACTCGATGCGGATCTCCTGCGCGCGCAGCGCCCGCTTGAGCCCTTCCCAGGCGTAGGGCTGGCTGAACACCTTGAGCGCGTCGAGCACCAGATAACCGCCGTTGGCGCGGTGCAGCGCGCCGGCCTTGATGAGCGTGAAGTCGGTGACCAGAGCACCGAACTGCGACACGTGCTCGACGCGGCCCACGAGGTCGGCGTAGGCGGGCTGGTCGGCGTAGACCACGGGCGCGCCGGTGAGCGCGCTGCGGTCGACGAGCACGTTCACCTGGTAGCGGCGGCCGGGACCGGGGGCGGAGCCCGGCGGCAGGGGCACCGGCATCGCCTGCGGCTGCGGCGGCTCGGGTGTGGACTGCTGCACGAACTGCTGCGCGTTCTCGACGATGTCCTTGAGCACCTCGTCGAGGTACTCGAGCGCGTCGGGGAGATCGACGTACTGGAGCCGCAGGTCCTCGATCAGATGGCTGGCGGCGAAGCGCGTCACCTCGCGGCGCAGGTCGCGCAGCTTGCGGCGCTGCTCGCGCTCCCAGCGCGGCACCTGCTGCAGCACCTCCTGCAGGCGCTCCTGCAGCCCCTCGACGTCCTTCTGGATGCGCTTCTGGTCCTCCTCGGGCAGCTTGGCGAACTCCTCCGGGTCGAGCACTTCCTCGCCGCGCACGGGCGCGAACGTGAGCCCGAGCGGCGTGCGCAGGAGCGCGATGCCCTTCTCCTTGGCCACCTCGCGCAGGGCTTCGAACGCCTGCTCCTGCTGGTGCTCGAACTCGCTCGACAGCGCCTGCTTGCGCTGGCGGAACTCCTCGCTGTCGAAGGTCGCGGGAATCGAGGCGCGCAGCTCCTCGATGAGCTTCTCCATGTCATCGGAGAATCTCTTGCCGCGCCCCGACGGCAGGCGAATGGCGCGCGGGCGGTGCGGATCGGTGAAGTAGTTCACGTACACCCAGTCGTCGGGCACGGGCTCGCCCTGCGCCTGGCGCTTGAGGAACTGGAGCACGGTCGTGTGCTTGCCGGTGCCGGGGGCCCCGAAGGCGAACAGGTTGTAGCCCATGTGGTGGACGCCGACGCCGAACTGCATGGCCTCGAGGGCGCGCGCCTGGCCGAGCGTGTCCTCGAGCGGCTCGAGCTCCGCCGTGGTCGCGAACGGGAACTGCGCCGGATCGCAGACGCGCCGCATGGCTTCGACGGCCAGCGGAGTGACGGACGGCGGAGAAACGGGGGCCATGGGTCGCACATCCTTTCCCGAGCGAGTGGGGTGGAGCGACTCCCTCTCCGAATCCTACCGCGTTCTCGGCGCCGGGGCCCGCATGCCCAGGCCGACGCCGATCAGCACCACGGCCGAGCCGGCGAGGGTCAAGGGCGGCATGCGCTCGTGGGCGACGATCGCGCCCAGGACGAGCGCACACAGAGGCACGAGCACCGCAATGTAGCTGATCCGGCTGATCGGCGCGTGGTGCACGAGCCAGGCCCACAGGACGAACGCGCCCAGCGAGCCGGCGACGGTCAGATAGAGAATGGGGAAAACAGACGCCATGGTGCGCGGCAGCGCGTGCGGCTCACGCGCCACGACGCTCAGGGCGAGGCAGAGCACGAACCCGATGGCGCAGCCGAGCGCGTTCACGCCGATGGCCGACTGGGCGGGGCCCCGCTTGAGCAGCACGGTGCCGAGCGTCGCCGCCATCGGCGCCACGAAGCCGGCGATCAGGGGCAGCGCCGCCACGCGTCCCGACAGCTCGGAGGCGAAGATGATCGCCACGCCGGCGAGCGCCGACACCGATCCCAGGATCTTGGCCCGCGTCACGCGCTCGACCCCGAGGGCGTGCGCCATGAGTGCGGTCGCCAGCGGCACGTTGGCGTACATGACCGCACTCAAGCCGGAGGGCACCACGGTCTCGCTCCAGTAGAGGAGCGGGAAGTTGATGCCGAACTGCAGGAATCCGTAGACCACCGCCGGCCGGAGCCCGGCGCCGCGTGGGGCGTCCTTGGGGTGCGTCGCCACCCAGATCCACAGGAGCGCGCCCGCCAGCCCGAGCCGGAGCGCCGCCGCCCACAGGGGTGGCACGGTGGCGTTGCCCAGACGGATGAACAGGAACGTGCTGCTCCAGATCGCCGTGCAGGTGAGGAACGCCGCCGCGAGCGCGGCGCGGGACGCGCCCTGGGCCTCCGACATGGGTGCATTATGGCATAGGGTAGCGACCGTTCCCGGTCGGGATCGCCGTGGCCCGGGCCACGTGAACCGACGCGCGGGACTCTGGTACCATCCGGGCCATGACTCCCACACGCGCGCTCGTCCTCGCTCTCGCCCTGGTCACGTCGGGCGCTCCCCTCGCCATCGCCAAGACGGCGCCGCACTATCTGCCAACCGTCGTGCCGTTCATCGAGAACGACTACGACCGCGCCCTCGCCGAGGCGCGCAAGCAGAACAAGCCGCTGTTCATCGAGACCTGGGCGCCGTGGTGTCACACGTGCCGCTCGATGAAGGCGTTCGTGTTCACGGACAAGAAGCTCGCGTCGCGCGCCGATGACTTCGTGTGGCTGGCCATCGACTCCGAGAACTCGCACAACGCGCAGGCGCTCAAGCTCTATCCGGTGAACGCGCTGCCCACGTTCTTCGTGGTGTCGCCGGCCGACGAGAAGGTGGCGAAGCGCTGGGTGGGGGGCATGAACGTGACGCAGGTGGCCTCGTTCCTCGACGAGGGCGCGACCGCCGTGCGCGGCGCGGGCGGTAGCGACGACGCCCTGGCGCGGGCCGACCGCCTCTACGGCGACGGCAAGTACGCCGAGGCGGCGCCGCGCTACCAGGAGGCGCTCGCCGCCGCTCCCGCGGGCTGGTCCGAATATCCGCGCGTCGCCGAAGCGCTTCTCTTCTCGCTCTCGAGCTCGGACAAGTGCGAGGACGCCGCGCGCTTCGCCGAGCAGGCGCTGCCCAAGCTCAAGGGCACGCCGTCGGAGCTGACCGCCGCCGCCACCGGGCTCGATTGCGCGCTCCAGCTCCCGGCCGAGAACCCGCAGCGCACCGCCTGGGCGCACGAGTTCGAGCGCCAGGTGAGCGCGCTGGTCGAGGACCCGCGCCTGGCCGTCGCGGTCGACGACCGCTCCGGCGCCTACGGCTCGCTGGTCGAGGCGTTCAAGGATCGCGGCGACACCGTGGCCGCGCAGCTCGCCGCCGAGCGCTGGGCGGGGCTCCTCGAGCGCGCCGCGCTCGCCTCCAAGACGCCGCAGGCGCGCACGGTGTTCGACTCGCACCGGCTCGCCGCCTATCGCGAGCTGCACCAGCCGGAGCGCGCCATCCCCATGCTCCAGCAGTCGGAGAAGGATTTCCCCGACGACTACAATCCGCCGTACCGGCTGTCCATCGCCTACACGGATCTCAAGCGCTGGGACGAGGCGGTGGCCGCCTCCGATCGCGCCCTGTCGCGCGCCTACGGGCCGCGCAAGGTGCTGATCCTGCGCATGCGCTCCGATCTCATGACCGCCAAGGGCGACGCCGCCGGCGCGCGCGAGGCGATCGCCGAGGCGATCCGCACCACCGAGGCGCTTCCGCCCGAGCAGAAGTCGGAGAGCGGACTCGCCTCGCTGCGCAAGAAGCTGGACGCGCTCTCCACCCCCGCAGGGACGGCCAGCAAGTAGCGGCGCGCCGGTAGCGCGACGGCGCGCACGTAGCCAGGATCTTGCGCGCGACCACCCGCGCGCGCGGAGAGGCATGCCCGAGGCCGGAGACCGACTCGGTCCCTACGTCGTCCTGCGCCGCCTGGGAGAGGGCGGCATGGGCGAGGTGTTCCTCGCCCGCGACACGCGCCTCGATCGCGAGGTGGCGCTCAAGCTCCTGCCCGCCGATCTCGCGGCCGATCCCGCCCGCCTCTCGCAGTTCCGCCAGGAAGCGCTGACGCTCGCCGCGCTCAACCATCCCAACATCGCCACCATCTACGGCTTCGAGGAGCCGGCGCCGGGCCAGCTGTTCCTGGCGCTCGAGCGCGTCGACGGCGAAACCCTGCACGAGCGCATCGCGCGCAAGCCGCCGACCGTCGAGGAGGCGCTCCAGGTGTGCGCGCAGATCGCCGAGGCGCTCGAGGCGGCGCACGACCAGGGCATCGTCCACCGCGATCTCAAGCCGCGCAACGTGATGATCGGGCCGCGCGGGCTGGTGAAGGTGCTCGACTTCGGCCTGGCGCGGGCGCGCGGGGCGACGAGCGGCTCGGCGGCCCCGGCCGGCGGCGCCGATCTCGACCAGACGATCGCGCCCTCGGCGGCCGACGCCACGGTGGGGGAGAGCGGCATCATGGAGGGGACACCGGGCTACATGAGCCCGGAACAGGTGCGCGGCGGCGCCCAGGACGAGCGCACCGACCTCTTCGCCTTCGGCTGCGTGCTCTACGAGTGCCTCACCGCCCGGCGCGCGTTCCTCGGCGAGTCGATCGTCGACACGCTGCGCGCCGTGCTCGACAGCGATCCCGACTGGACCGCCCTGCCCGAGCGGCTGCCGGCGCGCGTGCGCGATCTCCTCGTGCGCTCGCTCGACAAGGACCCGGCGCGACGCCCGGCCAAGGCGCGCGAGGCGCGCCACGAGCTCGAGGAGGCGCTCGGCATCCGCCGCGCCGCCGCCCTTCGCGCCGGCGAAGTGGCGGCCACGCCGAGCAATCTGCCCCGGGCCATCTCGAGCTTCATCGGGCGCGACGAGGAGGTGAAGGCGTGCGTGCGGCTCGTGGCCGAGCATCGCCTGGTCACGCTCACCGGCATGGGCGGCACGGGCAAGACGCGGCTCGCCATCGAGTCCGCCGAGCGCTCGCTCGACGCCTTCCCCGACGGCGTCTGGTTCGTCGATCTCGCGCCGGTGACCGATGCCGGCCGCGTCGAGACCACGGTGGCGGCCGCGGTGGGCGTGCGCGAGGAGCCCGGGCAGGCGCTGGTCGAGTCGCTGGTCTCACACCTGCGCAACCGCCGCACGCTCGTCGTGCTCGACAACTGCGAGGAGGTGCGGCGCGCCTGCGCCGGGCTCGCCGCCACCGTGCTCCGCACGTGCCCCGAGGTGCGCATCCTGGCCACCAGCCGCGAGTCGCTCGAGGCGCAGGGCGAGGTGACGCACGCGGTAGGGACGCTCGCGACGCCGTCCGCGGACGCCCCACGCACGGCGGCCGAGGCCGGCCGCTACGACGCCGTGCGCCTGTTCGTCGAGCGCGCGCGCGCGGCCGCGCCGTCGTTCGCGCTGACCGACGCCAACGCCGCCACCGTGGCCGACGTGTGCCGGAGCCTCGACGGCATTCCGCTGGCCCTCGAGCTGGCGGCGGCGCGGGCGAAGATCCTCTCCGTCGATCAGATCCGCGCCAAGCTCGACGATCGCTTCCGCCTGCTCACCTCGGCGGGCCGCGGCGGCCTCACGCGCCACCAGACGCTCCTGGCCACGATCCAGTGGAGCTTCGACCAGCTCGACGAGCGCGAGCGCGAGCTGATGCGCCGCTTCGCCGCCTTCGTCGGCGGATGGTCGCTCGAGGCCGCGGCGGCCCTGGCCGGCGCCGACGCCGACGAGTTCGAGGTGCTCGACGTGCTGTCGCGCCTGGTCGACCGCTCGCTCGTGGTCGTGGTGCGGCAGGAGAGCGAGTCCATGCGCTACCGCACGCTCGAGAGCGTGCGCCAGTTCACGCTCGAGCGCCTGCGCGAGGCCGGCGGGGAGAGGGACGCGCGCGACCGCCACCTCGCCTTCTTCCTCGATCTCGCCGAGGTGGCCGAGGCCAAGCTCACGGGGCCCGAGCAGGGCCAGTGGTTCGACCGGCTCGCCGCCGATCACGAGAACCTGCTCGGCGCGCTCGCCTGGTGCGCCCGCGCCGATGGCGGCGCCGAGCGGGGATTGCGCATGGCCGGCGCGCTGGCGCGCTTCTGGACCGTGCGCGGGCACTACGAGCAGGGGCGGCGCGCGCTCGAGACGGCGATCGCCGCACCCGGCGACGGCGCCGACAGCGCCGCGCGGGCGACCGCGCTCGTGCGCCTGGGCGCCATCCTTCTCTACCAGGGCGACTACGACGCCGCGCACGCGCCGCTCGTGCAGGCGCTCGGCCTCTACCGGGAGCGCGGCGACGAGCGCGGCGAGGTGCGCGCGCTCGGCACGCTGGGCGTCGTCGACATGTATCGCGGCACGATCGAATCGGCGCGCAAGAGCTTCGAGGACGCCCTGACGCTCTATCGCAAGCAGGGAAACGAGCGCGGCGTCGCCGTGGCCACGCACAACCTGGGCAGCTCGGCCCTGCAGCTCGGTCAGCCGGAGAGCGCGCGGCCGCGATTCGAGGAGGCGCTGGCGCTCTTCCGCAAGATCGGCGACCGCTCCCACTGCTCGCTCTCGCTCGGCGACCTGTCGATCGCCAACGTCCGGCTGGGACGGATGCGCGAGGCCTGGACCCAGCTCGGCGAAGCGCTGGAGATCGTCGAGGAGCTGACCGCCAAGCGGGAGGGGGCGAACGCGCTGGCGGCCGCTGCCGAGTTCGCCCTGGCGCTCGGTCGCCCGGACGAGGCGGCGCGCTGGCTCGGCGCCTCCGAG